>Ga0180220_1001018_pt1 | contig 23485 bp, 20 predicted proteins | sample eDN5th37CBELigBY_FD_151335 | JGI IMG/M metagenome (GOLD analysis project Ga0180220, IMG submission 151335) | Enriched backyard soil microbial communities from Emeryville, California, USA - eDNA 5th pass 37_C BE-Lig BY (version 2) (version 2) | ecosystem: Environmental > Terrestrial > Soil >...
CGGAGATTTCTCAAATGAAAAAGACTCTGCTCGCTGCTGCCCTCGCTACCGGCTTTGTTGCTGCCGGTGCGGCGCATGCAGAAACGTCGGTGACGCTGTACGGTATCGTCGACGGGGGTATCGGCTACCAGCAACTCAAGGGCACGGTCGCCGACCCTGTCACTGGTGAGCCCGTCGAGTACAACGGCAAGCGCACCGGCATGATCAACGGCATCAACTCCGCCAACCGCTGGGGCCTGAAGGGTACGGAAGATCTGGGCGACGGCCTGCAGGCTGTCTTTGTGCTGGAAAGCGGCTTCGACCTGGGCACGGGCGTTTCCGGCCAGGCGCTGGGTAACAGCAACCGCATGTTCGGTCGTCAGGCCACCGTCGGCCTGCAGTCCGATGCCTGGGGTCGCCTGGATCTCGGTCGCCAGACCAACATCGCCACCAAGTACTTTGCCGACGTCGCCAGCCCCTTCGGCGTCGATTTCGGCCAAGCGGCGGCCGGCACCACGTTCAACTCGGCGGCCAGCCTGCGCTATGACAACATGGTCATGTACCAGACCCCGAACTTCTCGGGCTTCCAGTTCGGCGTCGGCTATTCGTTCAACGCCAACGGTTCGCAGCAGTTCCGTCAAAGCGGCGGCGACGATCCCAACACCCATGCCTGGACCACCGGCCTTCGCTATGCGAACGGCCCGATCGGCCTGGCCGCTACCTACGACCAGTTTGAAGCGCCCGAGTCCTTCGGTGATGGCACGCCCAACCCCGATGGCGGCGTGAAGGTCAAGTCGTGGAACGTGGGTGCCAGCTATGACTTCTCGGTGGCCCGTCTGCACGCAGGCTTCGGCCAGACGCGCAATGGCTGGTTCCAGGGCATCACTTTTGCCGACCTGGATACCGCCGGCGCGCTGGTGGTCGAAGACGGCATGCGCGTCAACTCCTACACGGTCGGCCTCAGCGCCCCCGTGGGCCCGGGTGAAGTCATGGCCTCCTGGGGCATGGCTGATCCGCGCGGCACCGCCGGAGACGATGAGAAGCAGAACGTCTACAGCCTGGGCTACACCTATCCGCTGTCCAAGCGTACCAACATCTACGCTGTCGGTTCGTATGCCAAGAACGTTGCCTTCCAGGACGACCTGAAGTCCACCCTGGTTGGTGTCGGCATGCGTCACCAGTTCTAAGAAAACCGCTCCGAGTCGGCCCGGGCTACGGCCCGCGGCCTTTCGGTTTCCGTCCGGGCATGGTCGAGTCTACCTGGCACTCCGGACGGAATTCCGGCCACCCTTTCAGGGTGGTTTTTTTTCGCCTGGCCAAATGGACGTGTAAGAGAGGGCAGTCGGCGCAGGCGCGGCGGCGTCAGGCAGCGTCGCAGCCGCTCAAAATGCTACAATCGACCAGTTTACTTATCGTGATTGGATGTTGGGCATGAACCTGCAACAGTACTTTCCCGTCTTGCTGTTTATTATTGTTGCGATCTTGATAGGTTTTGCGCTCTTGACGGTGGGACGGGTGCTTGGGCCTCATCGCCCCGATGAAGAAAAGCTGTCCCCCTACGAGTGCGGTTTCGAAGCTTTTGACGACTCGCGCATGAAGTTCGACGTGCGCTACTACCTCGTCGCCATCCTGTTCATTCTTTTCGATCTCGAAATCGCCTTCCTGTTTCCGTGGGCAATTGCCAACGACGCAGTGGGCCTCGTTGGGTTCTGGACGGTTGTCGTGTTCCTGGCGGTGCTCACCGTCGGCTTCGTCTACGAATGGAGAAAGGGCGCGCTCGACTGGGAGTAGGCGCCGGCTTTCATCGCGGCATGGACCGCATCGCAACTTATTTGGCACGGCTCATACCGGTTCGCCGTGCCCCTCGCTGTACAAGCGTTAAGGCAAAATCATGGCTATTGACGGCATACTCAAAGAAGGTTTTATCACGACCAGCGCAGATAAATTTCTGAACTGGGCCAAGACGGGGTCCTTGTGGCCCATGACTTTCGGCCTGGCCTGCTGCGCGGTCGAAATGATGCACGCCGGCGCGGCGCGGTACGACCTGGACCAGTTCGGCATCATCTTCCGTCCCAGCCCGCGGCAGTCCGACCTGATGATCGTGGCGGGCACCTTGTGCAACAAGATGGCCCCGGCCCTGCGCAAGGTGTACGACCAGATGCCCGAGCCCCGCTGGGTGGTCTCGATGGGCTCCTGTGCCAATGGCGGTGGCTACTATCACTATTCCTATTCCGTTGTCCGGGGCTGCGATCGCATCGTGCCGGTCGACGTTTACGTACCGGGCTGTCCGCCCACGGCCGAGGCTCTGGTCTATGGGCTGCTGCAAATGCAGAACAAGATCCGTCTCACGAACACGATTGCGCGCTAGGCATGACCGGCGACCAATCCCTTTATTCAACGGTTGATGGCTTGCTATGACCCGGCTTGAAACACTGAAATCCAATCTGTTGGCGCAATTCGGCGAGGGCGCCGCGCTTGTCGAAGCCCTGAACGAACTCACGCTGGACGTGGCCTCCGACCAATGGGTCGACGCCTGCACGACCCTGCGCGACCAGCCGGCGCTCGATTTCGCCACCTGTATCGACTTGTGCGCGGTCGACTACTCCATGTGGGGCCAGCCCGCTTTCGACCAGCCGGCGCCGCAGTTTCCGCAGCGCTATGCGGTGGTGCTGCACCTGCTGTCGGTGTCCCACAACTGGCGCCTGCGGGTGCGCACGTGGGTGCCGAACGACGAATTCCCCATCCTGCCCTCGCTGGTCGACGTCTGGCCCAGTGTCAACTGGTTCGAGCGCGAGGCCTTCGATCTATACGGCGTGGTCTTCGAGGGGCATCCCGATCTGCGCCGCATCCTGACGGACTACGGCTTCATCGGCCATCCCTTCCGTAAAGACTTCCCGCTGTCGGGGCATGTCGAAATGCGCTACGACACCGAGCAGAAGCGCGTGATCTATCAGCCGGTCACCATCGAGCCGCGCGAGATCACTCCCCGCATCGTGCGCGAAGAAGGCTACGGAATAGAGCGTTAAACATGGCAGAAATCAAGAACTACACCCTGAACTTCGGGCCCCAGCATCCGGCGGCGCACGGCGTGCTGCGCCTGGTGCTCGAACTGGACGGCGAAGTCATCCAGCGCGCCGACCCGCATATCGGCCTGCTGCACCGCGCCACCGAGAAACTGGCCGAGCACAAGACCTATCTGCAGGCGCTGCCCTACATGGACCGCCTGGACTACGTCTCGATGATGTGCAACGAGCACGCCTATGTCATGACCATCGAGAAGCTGCTGGGCATCGAGGTGCCGCTGCGGGCACAGTACATCCGCGTCATGTTCGACGAGATCACCCGCATCCTCAACCACCTGATGTCCATCGGTTCGCACGGGCTCGACGTGGGCGCCATGGCGGTGTTCCTGTACGCCTTCCGCGAGCGCGAAGACCTGATGGACTGCTACGAGGCCGTTTCGGGCGCCCGCATGCACGCGGCCTACTACCGGCCGGGCGGCGTGTATCGCGATCTGCCCGACGCCATGCCGCAGTATGGCGCCAGCAGCAAGTATCGCGGCGACAAAGAACTCAAGGCCATGAACGAGGCGCGTTCGGGTTCGCTGCTCGATTTCATCGAAGACTTCACCAACCGCTTTCCCACCTGCATCGACGAATACGAGACGCTGCTGACCGACAACCGCATCTGGAAGCAGCGCCTGGTCGACGTCGGCGTCGTGGACCCCGAGCGGGCCAAGGCGCTGGGCTTCACCGGCCCCATGCTGCGCGGCTCGGGCGTCGAGTGGGACTTGCGCAAGATGGAGCCCTACGAAGTCTACGACCGCCTCGACTTCGACATTCCCGTGGGCACCAACGGCGACTGCTACGACCGCTATCTGGTGCGGGTCGCCGAGATGCGCGAAAGCAACCGCATCATCCGCCAGTGCGTCGAATGGCTGCGCAACAACCCGGGGCCGGTCATCATCGACAACCACAAGGTGGCGCCGCCGGCGCGCGAGCGCATGAAGCTGGGCATGGAAGACCTCATCCACCACTTCAAGCTGTTTACCGAGGGCATGCACGTGCCGCGCGGCGAAGCCTATGCGGCGGTCGAGCATCCCAAGGGCGAGTTCGGCACCTACATCGTGTCCGACGGCGCCAACAAGCCGTATCGGCTGAAGATCCGGGCGCCCGGTTTCGTGCATCTGCAGGCGCTCGACGAAATGTCGCGCGGCCACATGATCGCCGATGCCGTCACCATCATCGGCACGCTGGACATCGTGTTCGGCGAAATCGACCGCTAGGCGGCGCCCAAACCAGGTATAAACCGGATTCAAATTATGCTGCTTTCCGAACAAGCCTACCGAAAAATCGATAGGGAATTGACCAAGTTCCCGGGCGATCAGAAGCAATCGGCCATCATGGCGGCGCTTGCCATCGCCCAGGACGAGCAAGGCTGGGTTTCGACCGAAATCATCGAAGACGTCGCCGACTACCTGCAGGTACCGCCCATCGCGGTGCAAGAGGTCGCGACCTTCTACAACATGTTCAACACCAAGCCGGTGGGGCGCTACAAGATCACGGTGTGCACCAATCTGCCCTGTGCCTTGCGCGACGGCGTGAAGACCGCCGAATACCTCAGCGAGAAGCTGGGCATCGGTTTCCATGAAACCACCGAAGACGGCATGTTCACCCTGATGGAAGGCGAGTGCATGGGCTCTTGCGGCGATTCGCCGGTGCTGCTGGTCAACAACAAGCACATGTGCGTTCGCATGGCGCCCGAGAAAATCGACTCTATGATCGAGCAACTCAAACGGCACGGAGAATCGGCATGAACGCTCCGGAAATACTCAGCCAGTTCTCGCACGGGCTCGACGTCGCGCCCGGCGGCGACCTGCCGCGCAGCATGATCTTCCATGGCCGGCACATCAAGCCGCAGATCGTCGCCGATCTGGACGGCAGCAACTGGCGCTTGCAGGACTACGTCAAGCGCGGCGGCTACGAAGGCCTGCGCAAGATCCTGACCACCGGCATGAAGCCCGAGGACGTCATCGCCGAAGTGAAGGCCTCGGGCCTGCGCGGGCGTGGCGGGGCGGGCTTCCCGACCGGCCTGAAATGGAGCTTCATGCCGCGCAACCTGCCGGGCCAGAAGTACCTGGTCTGCAACTCCGACGAGGGCGAGCCGGGCACTTTCAAAGACCGCGACATCCTGCGCTTCAACCCGCACATCGTGATCGAAGGCATGGCCATCGCCGCGTATGCCATGGGCATCAGCGTCGGCTACAACTACATCCACGGCGAAATCTTCGAAGTGTACGACCGCTTCGAAGAGGCCCTCGAAGAAGCGCGCGAAGCGGGCTTTCTGGGCGACCACATCCTGGGTTCCGACTTCAGCTTCCAGCTGCACGCCTTCCATGGCTACGGCGCCTACATCTGCGGCGAAGAAACCGCGCTGCTCGAGTCGCTCGAAGGCAAGAAGGGCCAGCCGCGCTTCAAGCCGCCGTTCCCGGCCAGCTTCGGCCTGTACGGCAAGCCCACCACCATCAACAACACCGAGACCTTCGCCGCCGTGCCCTGGATTTTCCGCAACAGCGGCCAGGCCTACCTCGAGACGGGCCTGCCCAACAACGGCGGCACCAAGCTGTTCTCGGTGTCGGGCGATGTCGAGCTGCCCGGCAATTACGAAGTGCCGCTGGGCACGCCGTTCTCGGAACTGCTCGAGCTGGCCGGCGGAATGCGCGGCGGCCGCAAGCTCAAGGCGGTGATCCCGGGCGGCTCCAGCGCTCCCGTGCTGCCCGGCGACATCATGATGCAGACCACCATGGACTACGACGGCATCGCCAAGGCCGGATCCATGCTGGGTTCGGGCGCGGTCATCGTCATGGACGAGACCCGCTGCATGGTCAAGTCGCTGATGCGCCTGTCGTACTTCTATTTCGAAGAAAGCTGCGGACAGTGCACGCCGTGCCGCGAGGGCACGGGCTGGCTGTATCGCATGATCCAGCGCATCGAGAACGGCCAGGGGCGCCCCGAAGACCTCGACGTGCTCGATTCGGTGGCTTCCAACATCATGGGGCGCACCATCTGCGCCCTGGGCGATGCGGCCGCCATGCCCGTGCGCAGCTTCATCAAGCATTTCCGCGACGAGTTCGCACACCACATCGAGCACAAAAGCTGCGTGGTGCCCAAATATCTGTAGGGTCAGGACAAGCTAATGGTTGAACTCACCATAGACGGCAACAAGGTTGAAGTCCCCGAGGGCAGCATGGTCATGCATGCGGCCCACAAGCTGGGCTTGTACGTGCCGCATTTCTGCTATCACAAGAAGCTCTCCATTGCCGCCAACTGCCGGATGTGCCTGGTCGAAGTCGAGAAGGCGCCCAAAGCCATGCCGGCCTGCGCCACCCCGGCCACCAACGGCATGGTGGTGCACACCTGCTCGGAAAAAGCCGTGGCCGCCCAGAAAAGCGTCATGGAATTTCTGCTCATCAACCACCCGCTCGATTGCCCCGTATGCGACCAGGGCGGCGAGTGCCAGCTTCAGGACCTGGCCGTGGGCTACGGCGAATCGGCCTCGCGCTACAAAGAAGAAAAGCGCGTGGTGTTCCACAAGCCCATGGGTCCGCTCATCTCCGCCGAGGAAATGCCCCGCTGCATTCATTGCACGCGCTGCGTGCGCTTCGGCCAGGAGATCGGCGGCATCATGGAACTGGGCATGCTGAACCGCGGCGAGCATTCCGAGATCACGTCGTTCGTCGGCCGCGCGGTCGAATCCGAGCTGTCCGGCAACATGATCGACCTGTGCCCGGTGGGTGCGCTCACTTCCAAGCCCTTCCGCTTCGCGGCCCGTACCTGGGAGCTCGCCCGGCGCCGCTCGATCAGCCCGCATGACAGCCTGGGCGCCAATCTGGTGGTGCAGGTCAAGAGCGACCGCGTGCTGCGCGTCGTGCCTTTCGAGAACGACGAAGTCAACGAATGCTGGATCAGCGATCGCGACCGTTTCTCTTATACCGGCCTGTACACCGAAGACCGCCTGGGCCATCCCATGGTGCGCGACGCGGCGGGGCAATGGCACGAGGCCTCCTGGGCCGACGCGCTGCAGGCGGTGGTGCGCGGCCTGAACCAGGTGCGTGAAGATCACGGCGCCGAACAATTGGGCGCCATCGGCGCCCATACCGCCACGGTCGAAGAGCTGGCCCTGCTGGCGCGGCTGACGCGCAGCCTGGGTTCCAGCAATGTCGACTTCCGCCTGCGCTACAACGATCCGGCGCTGGATTCGGCCTTGTCGGGCGTGCCCTGGCTGGGCATGTCCGTCGAAGAATTCGCGCAGCTCGACCGCGTGCTGGTGGTCGGCTCCTTCCTGCGCAAAGACCACCCCTTGCTGGCTCAGCGCCTGCGCCAGGCGGTCAAGCAGGGCACTCGCGTCGCCTTCATCGACAGCGCCGCCGACGACCCGCTGTTTCCGGTTGCGGCGCGTTACACTGTGGCGCCGGCCGGCATCCCACATGCCCTGGCGCAGGTGCTGGTCGCCTGGGCCAAGGCCAATCAGCAGGACGTGCCCGAAGCCTTCGCATCGGTCGAGCCCACTGAAGAGGCCCGCCGGCTTGCAGCGAGCCTGGCAGGCGGCGAAAGAACGGCCATCATGCTGGGCAATATGGCGGTGTCCTCGCCCGAAGCGGCCCTGATCGCCGCCAACGCACAGGCGCTGGCGCAAGCCGCCGGCGCCCGCCTGGGCTTCCTGACGCCGGGCGGCAATACGGTGGGCGGCTACCTGGCCGGCGCCGTGCCCCAGGCCGGCGGGCTGACGGCCGAGCAGATGCTGCAAGAAGGCCTCAAGGGCTATGTGGTGCTGCACGCCGAGCCGGCCTTCGATTCCGACCACGGCGCACAGGCCGTGCAGTCGCTCAAGAACGCCCAGTTCGCGGTGGCCCTGACCTCTTATTATTCGGCCGCCGCCGAATGGGCCGACGTCATGCTGCCCATTGCGCCGTTTACCGAAACCTCGGGCACCTTCGTCAATGCCGAAGGGCGCACGCAAAGCTTCAAGGGCACGGCCGCGCCTTATGGCGACACCCGTCCGGCCTGGAAGGTCTTGCGTGTTCTGGGCAACCTGCTGCAGCTTGCCGGCTTCGATGACGAGACCTCCGAGACGGTGCGCGACACCGTGCTGGTCGACGGCATCCAAGAGCGCCTGTCCAATCAGGTTGCCGGGCCTGTCGGGCTGGGGCAGGGCGCGCAGGGCCTGCAGCGCGTTGCCGACGTGCCCATCTATCGCAGCGACGCCCTGGTGCGGCGCGCCGAGCCGCTTCAGCAGACGGCGGCCTCGCGCAAGCCCACGGCCCGCATGAATGCGGCCACGCTGCAAAGCCTCGGGCTGCAGGATGGCGATGCGGTGCGCGCGCGGTCGGCTCATGGCGAAGCCGCCTTGCAGGCCGAGCTCGACGCCGCGGTGGCGGACGGAGCCGTAAGGATTTCCACGGCGTTTGCCGAGACCCTGCCGCTGGGGGCTTCGTTTGGCGAGATTTCGGTGGAGCGTGCCTAAATGGATTGGTTGAATCAACTGGAAGCCTTCGGAAGCGGCCTCATCGGCCCGACCGCCTGGTATGTGGTGTGGACGCTGGTCAAGGTCGTGGTGATCGCGGTGCCGGTCATCCTGATGGTGGCCTACCTGACCTACTGGGAACGCAAGATGATCGGCGCCATGCACGCGCGCCTGGGGCCGACCCAGGTAGGCTACAAGGGCCTGCTGCAGCCTTTCGCCGACGTGTTCAAGCTGCTGACCAAAGAACTGGTGCTGCCCAGCAAGTCGAACAAGGTGCTGTTCCTGCTGGCGCCCGTCGTCACGCTGATGCCGGCGCTGGCCGCCTGGGCCGTGATCCCGTTCGGCCCCGAACTGGTGCTGTCCAACGTCAATGCCGGGCTGTTGTATATCATGGCGGTCACGTCGCTGGGCGTATACGGCGTCATCGTGGCGGGCTGGGCGTCGAACTCCAAGTACGCCTTGCTGGGCGCCATGCGCGCCTCGGCGCAGATGATCTCCTACGAACTGGCGATCGGCTTCGTGCTGCTTACCGTTCTGCTGGTGTCCGGTTCGCTCAACATGAGCGAGATCGTGCTGGGGCAGGGCAGCGGCTGGTTCGCCGACCGCGGCGTCACCTTCATGTCATGGAACTGGCTGCCGCTGCTGCCGCTGTTCGTCATCTACGTCATCTCGGCGGTGGCCGAGACCAACCGCCATCCCTTCGATGTGGTCGAGGGTGAGTCCGAGATCGTGGCCGGCCACATGGTCGAGTACTCGGGAACGGCTTTCGCGCTGTTCTTCCTGGGCGAGTACGCCAACATGATCCTGCTGTCGTCCGTGGCGTCCATCATGTTCCTGGGCGGCTGGATGGCTCCTTTCGACTTCGCGCCCTTTACCTGGGTGCCGGGTTGGCTGTGGCTGGGAATCAAGACTTTTTGCGTCGTCTCCTTGTTCATATGGTTCCGCGCGACCTTCCCGCGCTATCGCTATGACCAGATCATGCGGCTGGGCTGGAAGGTATTCATCCCCGTCACCGGCGTCTGGCTGCTGGTGGTGGCGATCTGGATGCAGACGCCTTGGAACATATGGCAATAGACTGACTGGGGCTAGATATGGAAGCTATCAAAGATTTCTTCGGCAGCCTGATGCTGTCCGAGATGCTCAAGGGTATGCGGCTGACCGGCAAGTATTTTTTCCGCCGCAAGGTCACCTTGCGCTATCCGCAGGAAAAAACGCCCGCGTCGCCGCGTTTTCGGGGCCTGCACGCGCTGCGCCGCTATCCCAACGGCGAAGAACGCTGCATTGCCTGCAAGCTGTGCGAGGCGGTCTGCCCGGCCTTGGCCATCACCATCGAATCGTACGAGCGTGAGGACGGCTCGCGCCGCACCTCGCGCTACGACGTCGACCTGGCCAAGTGTATTTTCTGCGGATTCTGTGAAGAGAGCTGTCCCGTCGATTCCATCGTCGAGACGCACCTGCACGAATACCACGGCGAAAAGCGCGGCGACCTCTACTACACCAAGGACATGCTCCTGGCGGTCGGCGACCGCTACGAAGCAGAAATCGCCCGCCGGCGCGAAGCCGACGCGCCTTACCGCTGACATCGGGGCTGAACTCATGACTTTTTATTCCGTCCTGTTCTACATCCTGTCGTTCGTGCTGGTGTATGCCGCGATCCGCGTGATCGCCGCGGCCAGCCCGATCACCGGCGTGCTTCACTTGATTCTCGCCTTCTTCACGGCTTCCATGCTGTGGGTGATGGCCGGCGCCGAGTTTCTGGGCCTGCTGCTGGTGCTGGTATACGTGGGCGCCGTCATGGTGCTCTTCCTGTTCGTGGTCATGATGCTGGACGTGCGCATGGAAACGCTGCGGCGCGGCTTCAAGACCTACATGGCCATGGGCTCGGTCATCGGGGCCATCATGGTGCTCGAACTGGCCTTCGTTCTGGCCACGCTGTGGTACGGCTTCGGCCCCCAGGCGGACATGGGCGCCGACTTCAACAACACGCGCGCCCTGGGCAGCCTCATGTACGGCGAATACGTCTTTGCCGTGCAGGTGGGCGCCGTCATCCTGCTGGTCGGCATGGTCTCGGCCATCGCGCTCACGCTGCGCAAGCGCCGCGACGTCAAGCGCACCGATCCTTCCGAGCAGGTGCGCGTGCGCGCCCATGACCGCCTGCGCCTGGTCAGCATCCCGTCGCAGACCGAATCAAGCAGCAAGGACACAAAATGACAATCACGCTGGCCCACTATCTGATACTGGGCGCCATTCTCTTTGCCGTGGGCGTATTCGGTTTTTTTCTGAATCGCCGCAATCTCATCATCCTGTTGATGTCGATCGAGCTCATCCTGCTCGCCGCCAATTTCAACTTCGTGTCGTTCTCCACCTGGTTCGGCGACATGTCGGGCCAGGTGTTCGTCTTCTTCATCCTGACGGTCGCGGCGGCCGAGGCGGCCATCGGCCTGGCCATCCTGGTGCTGCTGTTCCGCAACCTGAATACGATCAACGTCGAAGAACTAGACCAGCTTAAGGGTTGATGGGATTACCGATACTATGAGTTCAACCAGTCTCTATCTCGTTATCGCGCTGGCGCCGCTGGTCGGGGCCATGATCACGGGCCTGTTCGGCACCGGCTTCCTGGGCCGCTTCGTGGGCCGAAGCGCTGCGCATTGCATCACCATCCTCGGTGTGCTCGTTTCCTTCATCGGCTCGGTGGTCGTGCTGTTCCAGGTGCTGAACGGCCAGACTTTCGACGGCACCGTCTACATCTGGAACGCCATCGGCGACATCCAGATCGAAATCGGCTTCCTGATCGATTCGCTCAGCGCCATGATGATGGTGGTCGTCACCTCGGTGTCGCTGATGGTGCACATCTACACCATCGGCTACATGGCCGACGATCCGGGCTACCAGCGTTTCTTCTCGTACATTTCGCTGTTCACGTTCTCGATGCTGATGCTGGTCATGTCGAACAACATGCTGCAGCTGTTCTTCGGCTGGGAAGCAGTGGGCCTGGTGTCCTACCTGCTGATCGGCTTCTGGTTCAAGCGGCCCACGGCCATCTTCGCCAACATGAAGGCCTTCGTCATCAACCGGGTGGGCGACTTCGGCTTCATCCTGGGCATAGGCCTGCTGTTCGCCTATACCGGCAGCATGCACTACGGCCAGGTGTTCGAGCAGACCGACAAGCTCGCCGCGCTGCCTTTCCCGGGCACCGACTGGCAACTGGTGACCGTGGCCTGCATCTCGCTGTTCGTGGGCGCCATGGGCAAATCGGCGCAGGTTCCGCTGCACAGCTGGCTGCCCGATTCGATGGAAGGCCCCACGCCCATCTCGGCGCTGATCCACGCGGCCACCATGGTGACCGCGGGCATCTTCATGGTGGCCCGCTTCTCCCCGGTGTTCGAGCTGTCGTCCACTGCGCTGTCCTTCGTGATCGTCATCGGCGCCATCGGCGCGCTGTTCCTGGGCATCCTGGGCGTCATCCAGAACGACATCAAGCGGGTCGTGGCTTACTCCACCCTGTCGCAATTGGGCTATATGACGGTGGCCCTGGGCGCCTCGGCCTACGCGGCCTCGGTGTTCCACCTGATGACCCACGCCTTCTTCAAGGCCCTGCTGTTCCTGGCGGCCGGCTCGGTCATCATCGGCATGCATCACGACCAGGACATCCGCAATATGGGCGGCCTGCGCAAGTACATGCCCATCACCTGGATCACTTTCCTGGTGGGCACGCTGGCGCTGGTCGGTACGCCGTTCTTCGCGGGCTTCTATTCCAAAGAGCACATCATCGAAGCCGCCGGTGCGGCCAACGTATGGGGCGCGGGCTTCGCCTACTACGCCACCCTGATCGGCGTGTTCGTGACCTCGCTGTATTCCTTCCGCGTGTACTTCCTGGTCTTCCACGGCAAAGAAAGGTTCGACACCACGGGCCATGGCCATGCGGACGATCACGGCCACGCCGACGACCATGGCCACCATGGCGGCGTGCCGCACGAGTCGCCGTGGGTGGTGACACTGCCCCTGGTGCTGCTGGCGATACCGTCGGTGATCGCCGGCGCGCTGCTGATCGATCCCATGCTGTTCGGCGGTTTCTTCGAAGGCTCCATCACGGTGCTGGCCGAGCATCCCGCCATGGCTGAGCTGGCTGCTCACTGGCATGACTGGCTGGCTTACGCCCTGCACGGATTCGTTACCGTGCCGTTCTGGCTGATGATCGCCGGCCTGGTGGTCGCCTGGTATTGCTACATGGTGAATCCGGCGGTGCCGGCAGCCCTGCGCCGCAGCCTGTCGGGCGTCTATGGCCTGCTCGAGAACAAATACTATGCCGACTGGTTCAACGAGCAAGTGGTGTCGCGCCTGGCGCTCGGCCTGGGCCGCGGACTGTGGCAGGGCGGCGACCGCGGCTTCATCGACGGCATCGTCGTGAACGGCAGCGCCAAGGTCGTGGGCTGGGTGGCGGCCATCAGCCGGCACCTGCAGTCCGGCTTCATCTATCACTACGCCTTTGCCATGATCATCGGCATCATGGCGTTCTTAACCTTTTTCGTGCTGACGGTTCACTGATGGCTAGCGACATGGCGTCTTCAACTTTTCCCTGGCTGACTCTATCGATCTTCGTGCCGATCGTCGCCGGCCTGATCGTCCTGCTTCTGGGCCGAGACGACAGGCCGGGGCTCACGCGTTGGCTGTCGCTGGCCGGCTCGGTGCTGGGCTTCCTGGTCACGCTGCCCCTGTACACGGGCTTCAATCCCGGCACGGCCGACATGCAGTTCGTCGAGAAAGCGCCCTGGATCGAGACCTTCGCGGTCAACTACCATCTTGGCATCGACGGCATCTCGCTGTGGTTCGTGCTGCTGACGGCCTTCATCACGGTCATCGTGGTGCTGGCCGGCTGGGAGGTCATCACCAAGCGCGTGGCGCAGTACATGGGCGCCTTCCTGATCCTGTCGGGCTTGATGGTGGGCGTGTTCGCCTCGCTGGACGGCATGCTGTTCTATGTCTTCTTCGAGGCCACCCTCATTCCGATGTACCTCATCATCGGCGCGTGGGGCGGCCCCAACCGGGTCTATGCGGCGTTCAAGTTCTTCCTGTATACCTTGCTGGGCTCGCTGCTGACCCTGGTCGCCTTCATCTATCTGTGGCATGCGGCCGATGGCTCGTTCGACATCCTGACCTGGCACCAGCTGCCGCTGGGCCAGACCGCGCAAGTGCTGGTGTTCATCGCCTTGCTGGCCGCCTTCGCCGTCAAGGTGCCGATGTGGCCGGTGCATACGTGGTTGCCCGACGCCCACGTCGAGGCGCCCACCGGCGGCTCGGTGGTGCTGGCGGCCATCATGCTCAAGCTGGGCGCCTACGGCTTCCTGCGTTTCTCGCTGCCCATCGCGCCCGACGCCTCGCACAGCCTGGCCGGCCTGATGATCGCGCTGTCGCTGATCGCCGTCATCTACATCGGCCTGGTCGCCATCGTGCAGGACGACATGAAGAAGCTGGTGGCGTATTCGTCGGTCGCCCACATGGGCTTCGTCACACTGGGATTCTTCCTGTTCAACACGGCCGGCATGGAGGGCGCCATCGTGCAGATGGTGTCGCACGGCTTCGTGTCGGGCGCCATGTTCCTGTGCATCGGGGTGCTGTACGACCGCATGCACACGCGCCGCATCGCCGACTACGGCGGGGTGATCAACGTCATGCCGCGCTTCGTCACTTTCTTCGTGCTGTTCTCGCTCGCCAACAGCGGCCTGCCGGCCACCAGCGGCTTCGTGGGCGAGTTCACCGTCATCATGGGCGCGGTCGAATACAACTTCTGGATCGGCCTGCTGACGGCTACCGCCCTCATCTGGGGGGCGGTCTACTCCCTCTGGATGCTCAAGCGGGTGGCGTTCGGCGAAATCGGCAACGACAATGTGCGCGCCATGCCCGACCTGAACGCGCGCGAGTTCTTCATCCTGGGAATTATGGCGATCATGGTGCTTTACATGGGCATCCACCCCAAACCGTTCACGGACGTCATGCATGTGTCGGTACAGGCCTTGTTGCAGCACGTCTCCATTTCGAAACTGTAGGCCTGGATCACTATGCAAAACCATTTTCACTTCGCATTGGCGCTGCCCGAGATTCTGCTCCTGGTCCTCACCGCGGCAATCCTGCTGATCGATGCGTTCTCGAAGGCTTCGCAACGCCACCTGACCTTTGTGCTGAGCCTGGCCACGCTGCTGGCCGTCACCGTGGTCAGCGCGGTGCAATGGTCCAACGGCACGGCCGGCTCTACCTTCCACGGCCTGTACGTGGTCGATCCCCTGGCCCATCTGCTGAAGATCGCTTCCTACATTGCGGTGGCGGTCACGTTGATCTATGGCCGTTCGTACGCCGAAGCGCGCGACATGCTCGACAACGGCGGCGAGCTGTATACGCTGACGCTTTTTGCCTTGCTGGGCCAGATGGTCATGATCTCGGCCGGCAGCATGCTTACCGTGTATCTGGGTGTGGAACTGATGTCGTTCGCCCTGTACGCCCTGATCGCGCTGCGCCGCGACCACATGCCCGCCGTCGAATCGGCCATGAAGTATTTCGTGCTGGGCTCGCTGGCCTCGGGTGTATTGCTGTACGGCCTTTCCATGATCTACGGCGCCACCGGGCACCTGGATCTGGCCCGTATCGCGCAAACCATCGCCGCCGGCGAGGCGAACCGCCTGGCGCTGGTATTTGGCGTTGTCTTCGTCGTCGCGGGCCTGGCCTTCAAGCTGGGCGCCGTGCCTTTCCATATGTGGGTGCCCGACGTCTACCACGGCGCGCCCACGTCGGTGACCCTGATCCTGGGCGCGGCGCCCAAGATCGCATCCTTCGCCATCGTGCTGCGCCTGCTTACCGAGGCCCTGCACGGCCTGGCGCTCGACTGGCAGCCCATGCTGCTGATCATGGCCGTGCTCTCACTGGCCATCGGCAACCTGACCGCCATCGTGCAGACCAACTTCAAGCGCATGCTGGCGTACTCCACCATCTCGCACATGGGTTTCGTGTTCCTGGGACTGCTTTCGGGCGTGGTCGAGGACCAGGCCGCCGCCACCGGCCAGGCCTATGGTTCGGCCTTGTTCTACATGCTGACCTATGTGCTGACCACGCTGTCCACTTTCGGCCTGATCCTGCTGCTCAGCCGCAAGGGCTTCGATTGCGAGCGCATTGCCGACCTCAAGGGCCTGAACCAGCGCAGTCCTGTGCTGGCCGGCGTGCTGCTGGTGTCCATGTTCTCGCTGACCGGCATTCCGCCCATGGTGGGCTTCTATGCCAAGCTGGCGGTGCTGCAGGCCCTGGTCGGCGCGGGCTATGTGTCGATTGCCGTCGTGGCGGTGCTGTTTTCGCTAGTGGGCGCTTTCTACTATCTGCGCATCGTCAAGATGGCGTATTTCGACGAGCCTGAAGGCGAAGTGCTGTCCGCGCCCAGCGGCGTGCTGCCCAATGGCCTGATGTCGCTCAACGGCCTGGCGATCCTGGCGCTGGGCATACTGCCCGGCGGTCTCATGGCGCTTTGCGTTCGCGCCATTGAAACTTCACTGGGCTTCTAGCGGCCGTCATGGATCAGTCTTTGGCAGTCTGGGTGGTCATTTTGCTGGCGTTCGGCACGGCAAGCCTGCCGTTCCTGCTGCAGCGCCATCTGCTGGCGCTGCCGTGGGCTCAGCCGGGCGAGCCAGCTCGCCCGGCACTGCTTCGCGTGCTGGAGTCGATTGTCTTTTTTGCACTGCTGGCGGGCTGGTGCCTGCTGGCGCTGGACTTGATCGGCGGCGCGCTGATCATAGGCGCCGACGCGGCCTCTGCAGCGCTCTTCCTGGGGAAATTGCTGGCCGTGGCCATTGCGGCGGTACTGCTGCTGTCCTATCCCGGCTGGCGCTTTCGCCGCGTGGCGGTGGAGAAGCCTTTCCTGGCCCGGCTGATCGAAGTGCTGGTGCTGTATCTGATGGTCGGCACTCTGGGCTTCGCCTTCGAAGCGAATATCGGCAATCCCTTCCAGCAGGGTTGGGAGTTCTACGCCATTACCCTCAGCCTATATCTTGTGCTGGCTTATCCCGGCTTCGTGCTGCGCTATTTGCTGCGTCGCCATCATGCGGGGCGGAAGGCGTAGGCTGCTCGGTCGCCATGGTTAACCTTGCGCTGCTCAGTTCCTTATCGACGGTAATAAGTGGGGTGGGAGAATACTTGAACGGTCGGTACGCTAGGCGGTCGCAAGTTCTTAATGTCTCTCTGCTCCGACACTTCAACCATATAAGTACTTAAGCCGGCGCGGGGCGGGTGGGTATTTTGGGCGCCGCTCGCTGCGGCCCGGCTGCGCCGGGCTTCCCTCCTACCCTATCATTTTCGCGGCGCCCGCAGAACTCGCGGCGGCGGGCCAGTGGCCCGCCCCCCGCCTCACAATTTCGAATATTGTGGCGCGTGCCTCGCACGCGAGCCGTCTGCTTGCTCCGATGCAGTCCCTGCGATGTGGGGGTGTGCTTGGGCGGGCATTGGTGGGAGAGCCAGGCGCCGCTGAAGGGAGAGGGCATAAGCCCCGGACGAAGCGGACAGGCGTGCCCGAAGGGCCGACCGCCGCTGCCCGCCCAAGCACACCCCCGCAGCGCAGGGACGGGGCTAGAACAAAGAACCTTACTGGTGACGCAGCGTCGTCAAACCTTAAGCCTTGAACCAATTCAACACTGCATCCAGCCCACTGTAGTTGATCGCAAACCGCGTCTGCTCACGCACCACCGGCTTGGCCCGATAGGCCACCGAATATCCCGCCAGCGCAAGCATCTTCAAGTCGTTCGCGCCGTCGCCCAACGCGATGATCTGGTCCTTCGTCGCGCCCAGCCGCCGAGCCAGGTCCGACACGCGGTCCGCCTTGCCCTGCGCATCCACGATCGGCCCCAGCACCTTGCCCGTCAGCACCCCGTTTTCCACTTCCAGCACATTGGCGTGCGCCTCGTCCAGGCCCAGTCGTTCCTTCAGCCTTTGCGTGAACAGCGTGAAGCCGCCCGACACCAGCAGCGTCTTCACGCCCGCCGCATGCGCCGTTTCGATCAACCGTTCCGCCCCCGCGTTCAGGCACAGACGCTCGACGTAGACGCGCTCCAGGTCTGAGGCCTGCACGCCTTCGAGCAGGGCGACGCGGCGGCGCAGGCTTTCGGCGAAGTCGGCGATCTCGCCGCGCATCGCCGCCTCGGTGATCGCCGCGACCTGGGACTTGCGGCCCACCATGTCCGCGATCTCGTCGATGCATTCGATGTTGATCAGCGTCGAGTCCATGTCCATGGCCAGTATCCTGCATTCCGACAGGCTGCGGATGCTGTCCAGAAACGCGTAGTCGATGCCCAAGTCATCGCAGCGCCGGCCGATCTCGGCGCGTTCGCCTTCGTCGACGCCCAGCAGGTGGGCCGCGGTGTTGCCGAGGCTATGCACGCCTTGGGCGTTGGCCAGCGCGGCGATCTGTTCAACGTTCTCGGCGCGAAGCGCGGGGGACTGGAGTATGAGGTGGCTCATGGCTGGAGAGTCTTCGGGATACAAGGGGGTTGATGAATCGGTAATTGTGCCGGAAGGCCCGACGCGGTTCTTGCGGCGGGCCGGCTCGAAGCGCAGTGCGCCGGCGGCGCCTACGCCAGCGCACGCAGCACCGACCGCACTGCGTCGATACGGGCCGCGACCTTGCCGGCCTGGGCCTGACGCGAATCGTCCTTGCCGCCGGGCGCCGGCTTGATCTCGATCTTGATGCGGTCCTGTCCCGCAAGCTTCACGTGCCGCTGGGTTTGCACCAGTTGGATGATGCGCATCGGATCGATATTGGGCTTGGCGCAAAACTGTATCATGGCCTGGCTTTCGCTGGCGTCTATCTTAATGATGCCCAGCGGCTCGGCGATGAGGCGCAGCCGGTGGGTGGCCAGCAGCGTCTGCGCCGCCTCGGGCAGTTTCCCGTAGCGGTCGATCAGCTCTTCCTGGATCAGGATGAGGTCATCTTCGCTGCGCGCGTGCGAAAGCTTCTTGTACATCCCCAGCCGCGCATGCACATCGGGGCAGTAGTCCGGAGGCAGCAGCGCCGAAGCATGCAGATTGACTTCGCAGGTCGACGCGAAGGGCGTTTCCAGGTCGGGCTCTTCGCCGGCCTTCAGCGCGCGCACCGCCGTGTTCAGCATTTCCGAATACATCGAGAAGCCGATTTCATGGATGTTGCCCGATTGCGATTCGCCCAGCACTTCGCCCGTGCCGCGTATCTCGAGGTCGTGCATGGCGAGGTAGAAGCCGGCGCCCAGCTCCTCCATGGCCTGGATGGCTTCCAGCCGCTTCTTGGCGTTGCTGGTGATGGCGTCCTCGCCCGGGGTCAGCAGATAGGCGTAGGCCTGATGGTGCGAGCGGCCGACGCGGCCGCGCAACTGATGCAGCTGGGCCAGGCCCAGCCGGTCCGCGCGGTGGATGACGATGGTGTTGGCCGAAGGCACGTCGATGCCGGTTTCGATGATGGTGGTGCACAGCAGCACGTTGTAGCGCTGCTGGTAAAAGCCTTTCATCACCTCCTCGAGTTCGCGCTCCGGCATCTGGCCGTGGGCGACCGCAATGCGGGCCTCGGGCACGAGCTCTTCGAGCCGTGCGCGCCGGTTGTGGATGGTCTCGACCTCGTTGTGCAGGAAGTACACCTGGCCGCCGCGCTTCAGTTCGCGCAGCAGTGCTTCGCGTATGGTGCTGTTGTCTTCGCGTCGCACGAAAGTCTTGATGGCCAGGCGCTTTTGCGGCGCGGTGGCAATGACCGAGAAGTCGCGTATGCCTTCCAGGGACATGCCCAGGGTGCGCGGAATGGGGGTGGCCGTGAGCGTCAGCACGTCGACCTCGGCGCGCAGCGCCTTGAGGGCTTCCTTCTGGCGCACGCCGAAACGGTGTTCCTCGTCGATGATGACCAGGCCCAGACGCTTGAACGAAACCTCTTTGGACAGAATCTTGTGCGTGCCGATGACGATGTCCACCGTCCCGTCCTTCAGGCCCTGCACCGCCGCCGCCACTTCCTTGCTGGAACGGAAGCGCGACAGCTCGACCACCTTTACCGGCCAGTCCGCGAAGCGGTCGGCAAAGGTCTGCGCGTGCTGCTCGGCCAGCAGCGTGGTGGGACAGAGCAGCGCCACCTGCTTGTTGTTGGCCACCGCCAGGAAGGCGGCGCGCAAGGCGACCTCGGTCTTGCCGAAGCCCACGTCGCCGCAGACGAGCCGGTCCATGGGCTTGCCCGAGGTCATGTCGCCGATGACGGCCTCGATGGCCGCAGACTGGTCGGGCGTCTCTTCGAAGCCGAAGCCTTCGGCGAAGGCCTCGTAGTCGTTCAGCGGCAGCTTGAAAGCGTAGCCTTCGCGCGCGGCGCGCAGTGCATAAAGCGCCAGCAGTTCGGCCGCGGCGTCGCGCACCTGTCGCGCCGCCTTGCGGCGGGCCTTGTCCCACTGGCCCGAGCCCAGCTGATGCAGGGGAGCGCTTTCGGGGTCGGCGCCGCTGTAGCGGGCGATGACGTGCAGCTGGGAGACCGGCACATAAAGCGTACTGCCGTTGGCGTACTCCAGATGCAGGAACTCCATCTTGCCTTCGCCCAGATCCATGTCGACCAGGCCGTGGTAGCGGCCTATGCCGTGCTGGGCGTGGACGACCGGGTCGCCTTCGCGCAGCTCCGACAGGTCGCGCACCATGGCCTCGACATCGCTGCTGCGCTCCTGGGCCCGGCGCCTGCGGCGCAGAGCATGCGTTTGGTTGGGATAAAGGTCGTTCTCGGTCAGCAGCATCAGGCGGCTGCCGGGCAGGAAGAATCCGGCCGCCAGCGGCGCCACGATGACGCTGAAATGGTTGTCGTTGTCGAGGAACTCCTGCAGCGTATCGGCCCCGGCGTCGGGCGCGATGCCGAATTCGGCCAGCATCTGCAGCAGGGTCTCCCGGCGCCCGGCCGAGTCGGCGCACAGCGCCAGCCGCAATTCCGGCTGTTGCAGCGTGGCCTGCAGGCGCGCCAGCGGGTTCTCGGCCCGCCGCGCCACCGAGACGTCGGGCACGCTTGAAAAATCGGGATGCGACCCGCCGGCAGTCAGGGCCAGTCGGGCAAAGTCCTTGAGCCGCAGGAACAGCGCTTCGGAATCCAGGAACAGCATGCCGGGAGGCAGCACCGGCCGTTCGCGGTCGCTTTTCAGGAACTGGTAGCGGCTATGCGTATCCTGGGCGAAGCCGCGCATGGCTTCGTCGATGTCGCCCACTGAAACGGTCAGTGTATCGGCGGGCAGATAATCGAAGAGAGTGGCGGTTTCTTCGAAGAAAAGGGGCAGATAGTATTCCACGCCGGCAAACGCGATGCCGTTGCCGATGTCCTTGTAGGGCAGGGCGCGCGAGGGATCGCCTTCGATGAACTCGCGAAAACCCGCGCGAAAACGGTTGCGCGCGGCCTCGTCCATGGGAAACTCGCGGCCGGGCAGCAATTGCACTTCTTTGACCGGGTAGAGGCTGCGCTGGCTGTCGACGTCGAAAGCCCGGATGGATTCGATCTCGTCGTCGAAAAGGTCCAGCCGGTAGGGCAGCACCGATCCCATCGGGAACAGGTCGATGAGGCCGCCGCGTATGCAGAACTCTCCGGGCGCGGTAACCTGCGTGACGTGAGAATAATTGGCCAGGGTCAGTTGACGGCGCAGGCCTTCTTCATCGAGCTGGTCGCCTTGCCGGAACGAGAAGGTATAGGCGGCCAGGAAGGCGGGCGGGGCCAGGCGGTACAGCGCCGTCGTCACGGGCACCGTCAGAATGTCGACCGTACCCTGCAGCAGGGCATGAAGCGTCTGCAGCCGTTCTGAAATCAGATCCTGGTGCGGCGAGAAATTATCGTAGGGCAGGGTTTCCCAATCGGGCAGCTGCCGTATGCGCAATTGCGGCGCGAACAGCCTGATTTCCTCGGCCAGGCGCTGTGCCGTCAAAGGGTCGGCGCACAGGACGACGAGAGGGCGCGATGCCTGCCGCGCCAGGTCGGCCAGCAGCCAAGCATCGCCCGAGCCGGGCGGGGTCGGCGCCGCGTGGCGCTGGCCGGGCTTGAGGGCCTTGATGAGGGACGGAATGGAAGGAATGGAAGGAAGCAAAAGGGAAGAAGTCGTAGCCATTTCAGGCTGTCATTATAAAATCTTTGCATGCCAGATAAATTGATCGCCATCGTTCCGGCCGCGGGGATCGGCCAGCGCGCGCAGCAGCCGGCGCCGGATCAGACGCCTCAGCCCAAGCAATACCGCCTTTTGCGCGGCGAACCCATGCTGCGGCACGCGGTGCGGGCGCTGCTGGCCGACGCGCGCATCGAGCGCGTGCTGGTGGCCGTGGCGGCGGGCGACGACCTGGCCGGGCCGGCCCTGGCCGGCCTCTCCCGGGTGGCGGTTCGCCCTTGCGGCGGGCCTACCCGCGCCCGGACCGTCATGGCCGCCCTGCGCGAGGCCGCGCCGGGACCCAAGGACTGGGTCCTGGTGCATGACGCGGCCCGTCCCGGCCTGCCGGCCCAGGCCTTGGCCAGGCTGATCGACTCCTGCCTTGCTCACGGAACGGGTGGCTTGCTGGCTTTGCCGGTGGCCGACACCGTCAAGCGGGCCGTGGAGGCCGAGCGCGACGCATGCCTGCTGACGGGCGGGGCGGGTACCGCAGACAGCGGCTACGTGGTGCATTCGACCGTCGACCGCGAGGCCTTGTGGACGGCGCAGACTCCCCAGATGTTTCTCGCGCACAAGCTATTGCACGCCCTGGAGCAGGCTCAGGCGGCCCATCGGCCCGTCACCGACGAGGCGTCGGCCATGGAGCTGGCCGGCCACAGGCCCCGGCTCGTGCCGGGCTCGGTGCGCAATTTCAAGGTGACCTGGCCGGAAGATTTCGAACTGATGGAAAAATGGTTATGAGCGTTCCCTTTCGGGTGGGGCAGGGTTTCGACGTGCATGCGCTGGTCGAGGGCCGGCCACTGATCATAGGCGGGGTCGAGATTCCCCATACGCACGGTCTGGCGGGGCATTCGGATGCCGACGTGCTGCTGCATGCCGTCACCGATGCTTTGCTGGGCGCCGCGGGGCTGGGCGACATCGGCAGGCACTTTCCCGATACCGATCCGGCCTACCAGGGAGCCGACAGCCGCCGTCTGCTGCGCGAAGCCTATGCCAAGGTGGAAGCGGCGGGCTGGAAGGCAGTGAACCTCGACGCCACCGTGCATGCCCAGGCGCCCAAGATCGGTCCGCACGCGCCCGCCATGGCGGCCCATATCGCCGCTGACCTGGGCCTGGAAGCCAGCGCCGTCAACATCAAGGCCAAGACCAACGAAGGCCTGGGCCACCTGGGCCGCAAGGAGGGCATAGCGGCCACCGTGGTCGCGCTGCTGGCCCGCAGCTAGCCTGTAGATCTCTCTTTTCCCTTCTGCCGCCATCGTCATGCCGGGGTGAACCCGGGGACTTCCGGCGCGTACAGCGCGCCTGTATACTGCGACAAAAAAAAGTTCCCGTTGGTAACTAAACCTTTCTCTCCATGACCTCGCCCCTTATCCCCGTGAAAGTATCGAGCACTCTTCTTTCTTGCGCCGCGGCGCTTACTCTGGCCGCTTGCGGCGGCAGCGGGGGCGACGGCAAGCCCACCCCCAAGCCGGAGCCCGATCCCCTTGCCTTCTATAAGAACCAGACGGTCAACTGGAGCGACTGCAGCCGGTATATCGCCGAAAACGGGCCATCCGCCGATTTCGCGCAGCATGCTGCCAAGCTGGGAGACCGCGTACAGTGCGCCGACATCAAAGCCCCGCTGGACTATCAGAATCCGGATGGTTTGCAGATTTCGGTGTCGATGCTGCGTGTAAAAGCCGCCGAGGCGGCCGAGACAAAACCCAATCTGTTTTTCAATCCCGGCGGGCCGGGAGGCGACGGCCAGATGAATTCCCTGCTGTTTTCCATGCTGCTGTCGAATGGAAACGAGGATTCCGCGCTGGGCAGAAAATACAAAGAGGTGGGCGCAGCATATAACTTCGTGGGCTTTTCAC
>Ga0180220_1001023_pt1 | contig 23385 bp, 18 predicted proteins | sample eDN5th37CBELigBY_FD_151335 | JGI IMG/M metagenome (GOLD analysis project Ga0180220, IMG submission 151335) | Enriched backyard soil microbial communities from Emeryville, California, USA - eDNA 5th pass 37_C BE-Lig BY (version 2) (version 2) | ecosystem: Environmental > Terrestrial > Soil >...
CGACGGCTGTCGTGCGTCTATCCGGACATCTGTCCGAACCTCGACACGAGCCACGAGGCGCTGATCTCGCTTTACCGGAAAGCTCGCGATCTACCGGGCATCAAGAAGATCCACGTCGCGTCGGGCGTGCGCTACGACCTCGCGGTTAAGAGCCCGACGTATGTCAAGGAGTTGGTTACCCATCACGTCGGCGGCTATCTCAAGATCGCGCCGGAGCACGTGGAGGAAGGCCCGCTTTCGAAGATGATGAAGCCGGGCGTCGGCACCTACGAGCGTTTCCGGCAGCTCTTCGACGATGCGGCGCGCAAGGCGGGGAAAGAATACTTCCTCATTCCGTATTTCATCGCGGCGCACCCGGGCACGACCGACGAGGACATGCTTCAGCTCGCGCTGTGGCTGAAGAAGAACAAGTATCGCGCGGACCAGGTACAGACGTTCCTGCCCTCGCCGATGGCGCTCGCGACGGCGATGTACCATTCCGGCAAGAACCCGCTGAAGGCGGTGCGGCGCGGGGGCTCGGAGGAGGTGGAGACCGTGCGTGGCTTGAAGCAGCGGCGCCTCCACAAGGCGTTCCTGCGCTACCACGATCCCGAGAACTGGCCGCTGTTGCGCGAGGCGCTGAAAGCCATGGGCCGCGCGGACCTGATCGGGCCGGGCAAGCATCAACTCGTGCCAGCGCATCAGCCGTTGGGTACGGGCGCGGCCGGCGGCGAGGGGCGCCGAACGGGCAAGAAGCACGGCTACCAGACCTTCACCACGAAGGGCCTGCCGATGGTGAAGCGAAAACCGGGCGCGAAGGCGAAGTTCGAGGCCCGACGCGGGTCCACGCCTCCGCGGGGATGATGCAGGTCTCTGATCGAGTTCTCGGATGGCGCGCGAAGCGAGCTAATCCGGGACCCTCCATCGAGACGTGTGAGGGCCTCGGAACTGCGCGCACCTGACGGTGTGCTTCGGCCGGGGGCCTGGACTTGAGAAGAAATGGAACGCGGCTATCGCACGTTCGTGCGGCGGGCGAGCTCGGCTTCCCAGGCGAGGGCTTGGGAGACGATCTTGTCGAGATCGTCGTGCTCGGGAATCCAGCCGAGCTGATCGCGGATCTTGGTGGAGGCGGCGACGATGGCGGCCGGATCACCCGGACGGCGCGGCGAATAGCGGATGTCCATGTCCTTGCCCGAGACGCGCTTCACGGCGTCGAGCACCTCGAGCACCGAGTAGCCCTTGGAATAGCCGCAGTTGAAGACGTTGGCCTCGCCGCCGGCACGCAGATGATTGAGCGCGGCGACGTGGGCGCGGGCCAGGTCCTTGACGTGGATGAAGTCGCGGATGCAAGTGCCGTCGCGCGTCGGGTAGTCGGTGCCGAAGACCTCCATGTGGCCGCGCTTGCCGAGCGCCGTCTCGCACGCGACCTTGATCAGATGCGTGGCCTTCGGCGTGGATTGGCCGGAGCGGCCCTGCGGGTCGGCACCGGCGACGTTGAAGTAGCGGAGCGCGACATAGCGGAAATCGTGCGCTGCGGCCGTGTCGCGCAGCATGATTTCGGTCATCAGCTTCGACCAGCCGTAAGGCGACATCGGCCGGAGGTCGGCGGTCTCAGGGACGGGGTTCTCGACGGGGTTGCCGTAGACGGCCGCGGTCGAGGAGAAAATGAACTGCTTCACGCCGCTCGCGACCGCAGCGGCGATCAGCCCCCGCGATTTGACCGTGTTGTTCTCGTAGTACATGAGCGGGTTCGCGACCGACTCCGGTACGACGATCGAGCCGGCGAAGTGAATGATCGCCTCGACCCCATGCTCGCGCAGCACCTGGCTCACCAGCGCCGTGTCGCCGATGTCTCCCACGACCAACTCGGCCGGCTTCGCGATTGCCCATTCGAAGCCGGTGGACAGGTTGTCCAGGACAACCACCTTCTCACCCGCGTCGACGAGTTCCAGCACCATGTGGCTGCCGATGTAGCCCGCACCGCCCGTTACCAGGATCGTCATTCACCCGCTCCTACCGCCCGAACGATGCGCACCTAGCACAGCCGCATCTGCGAAGTCTTAAGCCAGGGTCGCCGGCGTGTGCCTGATGCGGCCGTCGCATAACGCGACAAGAGCCGAGACCGCGGGCCGTGTCGAGACCGTACTTTCCCGCTCGTGCCCGATCGAATGTCGCGCTAGGCTTTCCGTCATGGCCCCGTCACATCGCTGAAGGCAAGACGCATGCCAGGGGCCGAACCCGCAGGAGATGCCTATGCAGTTCAAGGTCGAACCAACCCGGCAAAGCGACTGTTCCGACGAAGAATGGCAAGCCCGTGTCGATCTGGCCGCCGCGCATCGCCTCGCCTACATGCACGGCTTCAGCGAAGGTATCTTCAACCACCTGACGCTGGTCGTGCCGGGCCGGACCGATCGCTACTATCAGATCCCGTTCGGGACGCACTGGTCCGAGGTGCAGGCGTCGACGTTCATGGAGGTGGGCTTCGACGGCGAGGTGAAGCGCGGCTCGGGCGATGTAGAGCGGTCGGCGTATGCGATCCACATGCCGATGCACCGGGCCAATCCCAAGCACTGCGCGGCCGTGTTCCACACGCACATGCCCTATACGAGTGCGCTCACCCGGCTCGAGGATCCCCGCATCAAGGAGATCGGCCAGACCGAGGTGATCCTGATGAACAAGATCGCCTACGATGAGCACTACGAGGGTCCGGCATGGGACCCATCGGAAGGCGACCGGCTGGCGAAGATCCTCGGCGACAAGACCATCCTGTTCATGGCCAACCATGGCGTCACGACGGTCGGCACCAGCGTGGCCGAGGCCTATGACCGCCTCTACTACATCGAGCGGGTGGCGCAGGTGCAGATCTACGCCATGTGGACGGGCCAGCGGCTGAAGAAGATGCCCGAAGACATTGTCAACCGCACGATGAACAACAACGGGCAGGACAAGAGCGACGACAGGACCTTCCCGAAATACGATCCGCCGCCCGCGGTCCGGCATTTCGAGGCGCTGAAGCGGATCCTCGACCGCAAGGAGCCAGATTATAAGGACTAGCACCTTCGACGACTGCGGCTAAGCGGCTGACATCCGGATGCCGCAGCCAGCCGCTCACTCCACCACAACCCTCCCCGTTAAGAGGAGGGGAGGCGGGCCGGTACGACTTCCCATCATTCCCGATCTAACCTCTCCCCCATCCGAGAGAGGACATTCAGACGAGCAACCCATGACCGTCGAATCTCTCAAGCCGTTCCTCACGCCACGCTCGATTGCGATCCTCGGCGCCTCGCAGGATCCGAACAAGGTGGGCGGACGGCCGCTGCACTATCTCAAGCGCTACGGGTTCAAGGGGCCGGTCTACCCGATCAACCCGGGTAGGCCGGAGGTGCAGGGCCTCAAGAGCTACAAGGGCCTTGACGAGCTGCCGGAGGTGCCCGAGCTGGCAGTGTGCGTGGTGGCCGGCGATCAGGCGGTGACGGCCGTCGAGGATGCGGCCAGGAAGGGCGTCAAGGGTCTCATTTGCATTACCTCAGGGTTTGCCGAGACATCGGACCCCGAAGGCGCAGTGAAGCAGAAGCGGATGGTCGATGCGGCGCGTGCCGCCGGCATGCGCATGGTGGGGCCCAACACGCAGGGGCTCGCCAACTTCTCGAACGGGTGCGTTGCCTCGTTCTCGACCATGTTCACGACGCTCGACTGCAAGGACGGGCCGATCGCCATGGTCAGCCAGTCCGGCGCCATGAGCGCCATCCCGATCGGCCTGCTCGCCGAGAAGGGCCTTGGCGTCCGCTACTCTCTGGCGACGGGCAACGACGCGGACGTCTCCGTTCTTGAGATGGCGTGCGCTGCGGCGTCCGATCCGGACATCAAGCTGCTGCTGCTCTACCTCGAAGGCATGCCGCATGCCGACAAGCTGGCGGATCTCGCCGAGATCGCGCACCGGAACGGCGTGATGGTGGTGGCGCTGAAATCGGGGCGCACGACGGCGGGCGCGCGAGCGGCCGCCTCGCATACGGGAGCGCTCGCCAACGAGGATCGCGTGGTCGATGCCGCGTTGAAGCGCGTCGGCATCTGGCGGGCGCAGAACATCGCCGAGCTGGTGTCGGCGACGGAGATGTATCTCAAGGGCTGGAAGCCGAAGGGCCGGCGCTTCGTGACGATCTCAGGCTCGGGCGCGACCGGCGTGATGTCCGCGGACCACGCCACGGAGGAAGGGTTGGAGGTGGTGAGCTTCGATCCCGATACGCGCAAGAAGCTCGATGCGATCCTGCCGAGCTTTGCGAGCGCGGCCAATCCGATCGATCTCACGGCGGCGCTGCTGACCAACAACAGTCTGCTCGGACAGATCCTGCCAGTCATCGCGGACGCCGATGCCGCGGATCTCTTCAAGGTCGACATGCCGGTTGCGGGTCCGGGCTACGACATGCCGGGCTTCGCGAAGGACATCGCCGGTTTCAGCAGCGCGACGGGGCGGCCGGTCGTCGTCGCCGGGTGGCAGGGCGATATTCCTTCGACGTTCCGGAATGCAGGTGTTCCGGTGTTTCCGCTGGAAGCCGAGGCGATCAAGGGTCTGGCGCAGCTCGTCGCGCATCATGAGCTCGCGGACCGCGCGAAAGCTTTGCCGCGTCCGGGTTGGGCGCCGTTCGATCCCGCTCGCGCACAACGCAAAGAGGCGACACTCAACGAGGCGGATAGCCTCGAGACGCTCGCGTCGGCCGGACTGCCGGTCGTGCCGCATCATCTCTGCCGCACCGCCGCGGAGGCCGCAACCGCGTGGCGGAACCTTGGCGGCGCCGTGGCCGTCAAGGGCTGCTCGGCCGACCTGCCGCACAAGTCCGAGTATGGGCTCGTCCGCCTCGGCCTCGACAACGAGGATGCGATCAAGGAGGCGTTCCGCGACATGCAGCGCGCGGTCGACAAGGCCGGTGCGCAGTTCGACGGAGTGATCGTGGCGCGCATGGTGAAAGGGCGGCGCGAGATGCTGATCGGCGCGCATCGCGATCCGTTCTTCGGGCCGGTGATCGCGGTCGGCGAGGGCGGCAAATATGTCGAGGCGATGCCGGACGTGGCGCTGCTGCTGCCACCGTTCGCGAAGGAGGATGTGCTGCGTGCGCTCGACGGCCTCCGCTGCGCCAAGGTCCTCAAGGGCGTGCGCGGCGAGCCACCCATGGACACGGACGCCCTCGCCGACGCGGCCGTGAAGGTAGCCGAGCTGATGCTGCACGATCCGGGCATCGCCAGCCTCGACATGAACCCGGTGATGATCGGCGACAAGGGTGCCGGCGTGGCGCTCGTCGATGCGGTGGTGGTGAGATACGAGGAATAGGTGGCGGCGCGGCGCCGGCAACTCTATGCGCCTCGTCCCTCACCAGGAGGCCGCCAGCCGTAGACCCAGTCGTAGCCCGCCATGACGCGCTCGCCGGAGAGCGTGCGCATGGCGAGGTTGCGAGCGATCGCTGCCGGGCCGCTCAGATGAAATATCATGCCGTTGCGACGGGCCGCGGCGACGACGCGGCTGCTGCGATCCCGACGGACCGTCTCGTAGGCGGCGAGAGCCGAGGGGATGGCCGCCGAACCGGAGACTGAAGCGAGACAGCCCGCGAGCGTGGCAGCGTCCTCGAGCGCGAGCGTGCCGCCTTGGGCGAGAAACGGCAGCGTCGGATGGGCGGCGTCTCCGAGCAGCGTGACCGGGCCCTTGGACCAGCTCGGCAGAGGATCGAGCTCGAAGAGCGCCCAGCGCCGCCATGTGTGACCACGGCCCAGCGCCTCGGCGAAGGCCGGCGCGATGTGGCGGAGCTGACCGGTGATTTCGTCCTCGGCGACGGGCTCGGACCAGCCGCGTGGGCTCTGGGGCTCGGTGCGCACGACCACGATCGCGATCTCGCGGCCGGCCCGCACCGGGTAGTGGACGATGTGTGCGCCCGGGGCCAGCCAGACGCCCGTCGCGGCATTGGAGAGAATGGCAGATACCTCGGCGTCGGCCGGAGCGGCAATAACGGTCCGGGCCGCCGTCCTGCCGGAAAAACGGGGCTCGGCCGACGCAAGGAGCTGCTGACGAACGCGCGAGAACACGCCGTCGGCGCCGACGAGTAGCGATCCAGCGATGGTGCGATCGTCTGCGGCCACAAGCCGGGCACCGTCGCACTCAGGAGCGAACGACACGGCCTCGAAGCCATGGACGACGGAGATCAGAGGCTCGGCGGCCACGCGCGCGACGAGGGCCGCCTGCAGGTCGCGGCGATGCACCTGCCAGTAGGGCGCGCCATGCCGGTGCGCGATCCAGTCGCCAAGCGGGAGGCATTGCAGGACCCGAGCTGACGCCGCGTCCCGGACGGTGATCTCGCAGGGACGGCCGGCCAGCGGCCTGAGATAATCCGCAACACCCAGGAGCTCGAGCGTGCGCACGCCGTTCGGCGAGAGCTGGATGCCGGCACCGGCCTCCGACCATTCGGTGCGTCTCTCGAGAACGACCGACGGCCAGCCGATGCGTGCCAGCGCGAGGGCGGCGGCCAGTCCGCCAATACCGCCCCCTGCGATCAGCGCGGGCGCTGTCTGCCCGTCCGCCATGGCTCCTCGCAGTGCCCCGATTGGCGACGAACCGCGCGCCAGGGTTGGTCAAGTGCCTCTACTCGGCCTCGTCCAGGATGCCCTGGAGGGCGACAACGCAGCCGGGAGGCACCGATTCGTCGACCGACAGCTTGGGATCGTACTCGTAGACCGTCGAGCAGTATGGGCAGAGGATCTCGTGCTCGGCCCCCATGTCCAGGTACACGTGCGGATGGTCGTAGGGTGGACGAGCGCCCATGCAGTTCAGCTCGTGAACGCCGACCTTGATCCGATCGACGCCATCATCGTTGGCGAAATTTGGTACCACGCTGGTGGCCATGCCTCGCTCCCAAGTCGGCAATCCATTCGGCGCGCACCATAGCGGCGGGCCGCCGCGATTGACAGGCGTCATTTCGGTATGACAGTGAGCGCCATTCAGTCGCGGGCCGGTCCCACTGGGCCCGAAGGAACTGCGCCATGCTCCACTTCGACTCCGACGGCGTCGAGATCGCCTATATCGACGAAGGCCAGGGAGACCCAATCCTGCTCATCCATGGCTTTGCGTCCAACACGCAAGTGAACTGGGTCGATACGGGATGGGTGCGCGACCTCGTCCGGGACGGGCGGCGGGTCATTGCGATGGACAACCGAGGGCATGGCCGCTCGGGCAAGCCGCACGATCCATCGGTCTATGGCAGCCCCACGATGGCGGAGGATGCCTGGCGGCTGCTCGGACATCTCGGCATCCCGCGGGCCGACGTCATGGGCTACTCGATGGGCGCGCGCATCACGGCGTTCCTGGCGCTGGCGCATCCCGAATGCGTGCGGAGCGCCATTTTCGCCGGCCTCGGCGGCAACATGGTGCGGCCGATGGCCGGCACGGGGCCGATCGCGGCCGCGCTCGAAGCGCCAAGCATCGACGACGTGACCAACGCGACGGCGCGGACGTTCCGGGCCTTCGCCGAGCAGACGAAGAGCGATCTCAAGGCGCTGGCGGCGTGCATCCGGTCGTCGCGCGATCCGCTCACGCCGGAAGCACTGGCGACGCTGACGTGCCCGGTGCTGGTGGCGGTGGGCAGCGACGACGTGATCGGCGGCAGCGCCGAGGCGCTGGCGAAGATCATCCCGGGGGCCGAGGCCTTCGTGATCGCAGGGCGCGACCACATGAAGGCGGTCGGCGACCGGAGCTACAAGGATGCCGTGAAGACGTTCCTCGCGAAGCGACCCTGAGCCACAGTCGTCTGCCAGCGCGAGCTCCCCTGCCAAGCCGACGGCCGAGGTCCGATCCCGGCGGCGGCACAGGACCACCCATCTCCACCCGATACAGATGTCAACCTCGCCTTAACCGCCCAGCGGGGATAATCCGGGCGGCGTATAGCCTTGTGCCGCGTCGGCGCCCGTCTCGTCTCGCAACTCAGTTCCCTGCGGAAAAGGGCGACCCAGGTGATTGTCAGAGTGCATGGTGACTGGCTCAAGGCCGGTGCGGTGGCGCTATTCGTGGTGCTGCCGCTCCTTGTCGGCAGCGACGCCAGCGCACAGAGCACCGAGGGGCCGAGCCTCGGGCCATGGCCCACGATCGCCCGGCCAGCACAGCGGGCCGCGCGGCCGGCCGAGGCGCTTTCCGTCGAGCCTACGGTGACGACGCCGGTCGCACCCATTCGCCGCGCCGCCCTGGACGGGGATACCGCCGCCGACGGAACGGCCGACGGTGACGAACAGCCACCCGCGGCTACGGCGGACGCCGAGAGCACGGATCAACCCGCGCTCCCGGTGGACGGGATGCTGAGGGACGAGGAGCCGCCGCCCGTCCTCGACGGGGGTGATCCCACGATGGACATGCGACCGGTGGAGGACCGGCAGGCTTTCGCCACGAGCGAGGTGCCGGTCGGCTACGACCCAAGCCAGTTCTCTATCGAGGTCGATCCCGCAACGGACCGGCGGCCGGCGCGGTTCGCGGAGCTCGATCCCTACGCTCCGACCGGCATCAGGCTCGGCTCGTTTGTCCTTTTTCCCGAAGCCGAGATCGGTATCGCCGCCTTCGACAACGTGTTGCGCACACCGACCGGGCAGCGCAGCGACGTCGCGCTCGAAACCAGTCCGTCGGCGCGACTGGTGTCGACGTGGGGCGTTCATGCCCTGGAACTCGGCGCTCGCGGCAACCTCTCGTTCCACGACGAGCTGCCGTCGGAGGACGACCGGGCCTGGGCGATCGACGCCCGCGGGCGGCTCGACGTGACCCGTCGTACGAACATCGAGGCCAGCCTGACGCACGACGTCGCCCAGGAGACCCGCGGCACCATCAACTCGCGGGCCACCCAGAGCGGACGCTCGGACGTCACGACCGACCGTGCGACAGCGGCGATCAATCATCGCTTCAACCGCCTCCGGCTGCAGCTTCGCGGGGCGGCGGCCGAGCGCGACTACTCGCCCGAGATCGCGAGCGACGGGACGACGATCAGCAACGACGATCGCGACAGCCGCCAGCACGAGCTGGCGCTCAGGGCGACGTGGGAGTTCAAACCGCAGCTTTCGGTGTTCGCCGAGGCAGGGACGGACGCACGCGATTTCCGCGTGGCAAGCTTCAGCGACGGCATCCGGCGCGATTCAAACGGCGAGCGCTACCGGGCCGGCATCTCGTTCGGCAACGCGGGCGAGATCATCCGCGGTGAGGCGGCGGTCGGCTATCTCGAACAGCGCTTCGAGTACGGCAACCTGCCGTCGGTCTCCGGCGTGATCCTGGATGCGAACCTCGGCTGGCGTATCACCGGGCTGACGTCGCTCCTGGTCACGGCCCAGACGGACCTCGGCGAATCGACGGTCTCGGGCGCGGGCGGCACGCTGGTGCGGTCCTTCGGCGCCGAGGTGCGGCACGCGTTCCGGCGCAACATCGTGGGGTCGGCCGGCGTGCGTCTGGCGCACGCGAAGTACGCCGGCATCGATCTCGCCGAGCAGGACGTCACGACATCGCTCGGAGTGGACTACTTCCTGTCGCGGGAGGTGTCGCTGTTCGGCCGCTACGCGCACATCGACTACACGTCATCGAGCCCCAATAGCGACTATGGCGCCGACGAGGTTCGCTTTGGTGTGCGCGTGAGGCGGTAGCGTCAGCCGATGCGTGGCACGATGAGCGGCAGCGGCACCACAACGTCGGTGTCGAAGATGGCCGTCTCGTTCTCGACGCGGACACCGCCCGAAGCGACCAGGCGCAGCGCCAGTGGGTAGATCTGATGCTCCGCCTCGAGCACGCGGGCGGCGAGGCTCTCGGCAGTGTCGCCCGGCAGGACCGCGATGGCGGCCTGTGCGAGGATCGGACCCGAATCCATCTCGGTGCGCACGAAATGCACTGTGCAGCCGACGATGAGAGCGCCTGCATCGAGCGCGCGCTGATGCGTGTCGAGGCCCGGAAAGGACGGCAGCAGCGACGGGTGGATGTTCATCAGCCGGTCGCGCCAGCGGTCGACGAAGCTGCCGGTGAGGAGACGCATGAAGCCGGCGAGGCAGACAATCTCGGCACCATGGTCCAGCAGCGCCTGATGCAAGCGTGCCTCGAAGGCCATGCGGTTGGCATACTGGCGGTGGTCGATCGCGAGCGTCGGGATGCCTTGCTCGGCTGCCCAGGACAGGCCCAGCGCCTCGGGCCGGTTCGAGATGACGATGGCCGGCTCGGCCGGGAAGTCCGACGCGTGCATGGCGGCGACGAGCGACTGCATGTTCGAGCCGCGGCCGGAGATGAGAATGGCGGTGCGCTTCTTCATGATTGCACCGCCATAGCACGGACGCGCGCGAAAGTGGCAGCGTGTTCGCAAGGACGGGCCGGCTCGGCAGTGGATTGCCCCAGCCGGCCCGATATCCGATCCGGCGCGGTCGGCTGGTCAGGCCGGTGCATCGGCCGGGAGATGCCTCGGCTCGTGAACAGCGGTTGCAGGCGTGGCCGGCGGCTCGATGCGGAACCATGCGACGTAAAGGGCTGGCAGGAAGAAGAGCGTCAGCAATGTCGCGACGGCCAGGCCGCCCATCACGGCAAACGCCATCGGTCCCCAGAAGACAGTGAAGGCGATCGGGATCATGCCCAGGATCGCCGCCGCAGCCGTGAGCAGGATCGGCCGTAGCCGGTGCTCGGTGGCATCGATGACGGCCTGCCAGCGGTCCATGCCCGAGGCGACGTTGTGCTCGATCTGGTCGATCAGGATGACCGAGTTGCGGATCACCATGCCGGCGAGCGAGATGACGCCCAGGATCGACACGAAGCCCATCGGGCGGCCCGACAGCAGCAGCGCGGCCGCGACGCCGATGATCGCCAGTGGAGCCGTCAGCAGCACCAGGAACAGCCGCTGGAAGCTCATGAGCTGGACCATCAGGATGGTCACCATGAGGAACACCATCAACGGGAAGACGGCGAAGATGGAGGCTTCGGCCTTGGCGCTGTCCTCGATCGTCCCGCCGGCCACGACCGTGTATCCCGCCGGCAGCTTGGCGCGGAAAGCCTCGATCGCCGGCGCCAGCTCGCGATTGACCGTTGCGGCCTCGATGCCGGGCGTGACGTCGGACTGGACCGTCACCGTCGGGTATCGCTGGCGCCGCCAGATGAGCGGCGGCTCGAGATCGTAGGAGAGCGTGGCGACTTGCGAGAGGGGCACGTTGCGCCCGTTGGGAGCCTCGATGCGGAGATTGCGCAGCGTCTCGAGGTGCGCGCGCTCCTCAGGGACGGCGCGGGCGACGATGTCGATCAGGTAGGTACCGTCGCGCATCTGCGTGACGGTCTGGCCCGAGATCACGGCGTTGATGTTGCTCGCGAGCTGCTGCGAGGAGATGCCCAGGAGGCGGGCCCGGTCCTGGTCCACCTCGATGCGCACGACCTTCGCCGGCTCGTTCCAGTCGTAGTTGATGTTCCGGATCGCCGGGTTATCACCGATCACGCGGGCGAGGTCGAGCGCTGCCTCGCGGGTGCGCATCGCGTCGGGGCCGCTGACCCGGTACTTGACTGGCCAACCGACCGGTGGGCCAAGCTCCAGGGCCGAGATGCGCACGAGGACGTTCTCGTAGCCCGAGGCGAGCGCTGCCTCGAGGCGCGCCGTCACGCTCTTACGCTCCTCGTAGCCCTTGGTGACGACCACGGCCTGGGCGAAGAACGGATTGGCGAGCTGTGCGTCGAGTGGCAGATAGAAGCGGACGGCACCCTGGCCTACGTAGAAGGTGAAGCGCTCGATGTCGGGATCGCCCTTCAGCAGCGCCTCGATCCGCTTGACCGTCTCCTGCGTCGCCGCGATCGATGCGCTCTGCGGCAGCGTCACGTTGATCAATAGCTCGGGCCGGTCGGATGACGGGAAGAACTGCTGCTGCACGAAGCGCATGCCGAAGCCGGCCAGCGCGAACAGCGCGACCGTGGCACCGATCACGGCCCACTTGGCGCGGAGCGCCCGGTCGAGCAGCCGGTGAAAGCCGCGCGCGATGCGCGAGGGCTCGTCGTGAGCGTGGCCCTGCATCTTCTCACTCAGGATGAAGACGCCGGTCAACGGCGTGAAGAGCACCGCGACGATCCAGGAGACCGTCAGCGACACGCCGATGATCACGAACAGCGTGTAGCAATACTCGCCGGCAGAGCTCTTCGCGAAGCCGACGGGTACGAAACCCGCAATCGTGACGAGCGTGCCGGTGAGCATGGGGAACGCGGTGCTCGTGTAGGCAAACGTTGCGGCCGTCGCCTTGTCGGCGCCTTCCTCGAGCTTCTTCATCATCATCTCGACGGCGATCATGGCGTCGTCGACGAGCAGGCCGAGCGCAATGATGAGGGCGCCAAGCGAGATGCGCTGGAGGGAGATGCCGAGGAGGTCCATCACCACGAAGGTGATGGCGAGAACGAGCGGTATGGCGACCGCAACAACCACACCCGGGCGCCATCCGAGTGCCAGGAAGCTGACGCCGAGCACGATGACGATGGCTTCCATCAGCGTCTTGGTGAACTCGCCCACCGCCTCATCGACGACGTGGGGCTGGTCGGCGACCAGATGCGGCTCGATACCGATCGGCATGTCGCGCGTCACGTCCGCCATGCGCGCCTTGATGTTGCGGCCGAGCGCTTCGACGTCGCCGCCCTTGGCCATAGAGATGGCGAGGCCGACGGCCGGCTCGCCGTTGTAGCGGAAGGCCGGGTCCATGGGCTCCGAGTACGCCCGGCGAACCGTTGCGATGTCCGAGAGGCGGAAGAAGCGGCCATTGTGGCGGAAGTTGATCTCCTGGATGCTTTTCTCGGAGGTGAAGCTTCCCGAGACCCGGATGGCGATGCGCTCGGTGCCGGCTTCGACAATGCCGCTCGGCTGCACGGCGTTCTGCGCTTGAAGCGTCGCGGTGAGCTGGCTCGGATCGAGCCCCAGCGCGGACAACTGCTCGGTCGAGAACTCCAGGTACACCTTCTCGTCCTGGGTGCCGACGAAATCGACCTTCGCGACATCGGGAACGCGCAACAGCTCGGTGCGTACACGCTCGACCTCGTCGCGCAGCTCGCGCATCGAGAAGCCGTCGGCCGTGAAGGCATAGATCAGCGCGTAGGTATCGCCGAACTCGTCGTTGAAGAAAGGCCCGGCGATGCCCGACGGCAACGTCGCGCGGATGTCGGACACCTTCTTGCGGACTTGATACCAGAGGTCGGGCACATCCTTGCTATCGGTCGAGTCCTTGAGGTGCACGAACACGACTGACTCGCCCGCCTTGGTGTAGCTGCGCACGAAGTCGAGCCCGGGGATCTCCTCGAGCTTCTTCTCGATGCGGTCCGTCACCTGGGCCAGCGTGTCCGAGGTGTTGGCGCCCGGCCAGAGCGTTTTCACGACCATGATGCGGATGGTGAAGGGCGGGTCCTCCTCGCGTCCGAGACGCCCGTAGGCCCACAGACCCGCGAGCGCCGAAACGATCATGAGGTAGAGGACGAAGCTCTTGTGGCGCAGTGCCCAGTCGGAAAGGTTGAAGCCGCCCATGGCCGCGTCCCTCAACGGTGCGCCACGGCGTCGGCGAAGCGGACCTTCTGGCCCTCGCGCAGCCGATTGACCCCGGCCGCCACGACGATGTCGCCCTTCGCGAGGCCGCCGCTCACGACGATCCGATCACTCTCGAAGCGGGCGAGCGAGATCGGCCGCAGCGCAACCGTTCCGGCCGAGCGGTCCACCACCCAGACCGCCGGCTTGCCGGACTTCTCGAACAGGGCGGCGCCCGGCAGGACGACAACGGGCGCGGTCGTGGACTTGAGACGGCCGACGACGCTCGAGCCGAACCGCATCTGCTGCGGCGGCGAATTGAGCGTCACCTTCACCTGGAAGGTCCGCGTCGCGGGATCGGCGACGGGCGAGACCTCGCGCACCTTGCCTTCTGCTACTACCTCCGGATTGGAGAGCAGCCGCACGATGATCTCGGGCCGGTCGGCCGGCTTCTTGTCGCGGAACGCCGTCTCGGCAACCGCGAAGACGGCGTCCTTCTGATCGGGCAGTGCAAGGCGCACGACCATCTGGCCGGTGGAGACGACCTGGCCGGGCTCGGCGCCAACTGCGGTGACGATACCGTCGAAGTCGGCCGTGAGCTCGGTATAGGCCAGTTGATCGCGGGCGAGCGCGAGGGCGGCCTTGGCGGAGTCGAGCTTCGCCTCTGCCGAGCGCAGGTTGCGCAATGCCGCATCGTAGTTGGCGCGCGTAGTGGCGCCCGTATCGACGAGTTGCTTGAGGCGCCTCTCGGAGCCCTGGGCCTCGACAAGCACGGCCTCGGCCGCCGAAACATCGGCCTCCGCGGACTTGAGCTTGTTGCTGGTGTCCTGCTCATCGAGGCGCGCCAGCAGGGCGCCCCTCCTCACGGTGACACCGACGTCGACCAATCGCGAGACGAGCTTGCCGCTGATGCGGAAGCCCAGGTCGCTCTCCTGCCGGGGCTTGATCTCGCCGACGGCCTGGCGATCGTCCTCGATGGGGCGGGGATCGACCGTCACGGTGCGGACGGGGCGAATCTCCGCTTCCTTCTTCGATGCTTCCTCGCTGCAGCCCGCCATTCCAAGCGAAGCCAGCGTAAGCGACAACACCCCTGCGCGAAGGGACATGAGGGCCATAGGCGACACTCTCCGGCAAGACGACCAAGAACCTGCAAGGTCGCATAGCAGATGGACGGCAACAACACTTGACCAGCCGCGCGAGTGTTGCATCGTTGCCTTATCATCAGGGCGCGCGGCGGTTGGCGCCCCTGTCTCCCATGGCCTCGAAGGCGAGCGATCAATGCGCAAGGACACTCTCGCCGAGACGGGCTCGTCGGTGGCGACCGCACACGAGAGCCCAGCCAACGGCTCGTTTCCGACGGGACCGTTGGCGGCAACCCTGGCCGTGCAGACGCTCTCGACCGCAGCGGCTTATTCAATCCCCGCGGTTGCGCCGGCCGTCGCGCGGGACATCGGAGCCAACCCGGCGCTGGTCGGCTACTTCATCTCGGCGGTCTACGGAGTCGGCATCCTTTCGGCCCTGTTCTCGCCGCCGCTGATCGGACGACGCGGCGCCGTCGTGGTGTCGCAGGCAGTGCTGATCTCGACCGTCGCGATGCTGCTGACGGCAGCGACCGGCACGCTGCCGGCCATTGCGATCAGCGCCGTGCTGATGGGGCTCGCGTACGGCGCGACGGCTCCGGCCTCCACGCACCTGCTCGTGCCGCGGACACCCCGTAGCCTGATGAACCTGGTGCTGTCGATCCGGCAGATTGGCGTCCCGCTCGGCGGAATGCTGGCGAGCCTCGCGATGCCGCCGCTGACGCTGGTGCTCGGCTGGCAGACGTCGCTCCTCGTGCAACTCGTGCCGGTCATCGCGCTTGGCGTAGCCATGTATGTGTTCTGCCGACATTGGGATGCGGCGAGCCGCGAGACCGCTCCCGCGGTGCATCCGGGCCTGCTGGCGCCGTTGCGGCTGCTCAAGACCAGCTCGGCGCTGCGGCGCCTGTCGTTTGCGGCGTTCATCTATTCGGGGCTGCAGCTCTGCTTCATGGTGTTCATGACGACGCAGCTCACCACGAAGGCGGGCTTCGACCTCGTGCGCGCGGGCCAGACGCTCGCGGCCTACCAGCTCGCGGGGGTGATCTCGCGGCCGATCTGGGGCTGGCTCTCGGACAACGTGATGGGTGCGCGCTGGTGGCTCGCGCTGCAAGGCGCCGTGATGTGCGCCATGGCCATTCTGGTGGGCACCTTCAGCGAGGCCTGGGCGGCACCGCTGATCGTGCTCGTCAGCATGATCGCGGGCGCCACGGCGTCGGGCTTCACCGGCATTGCCTACGGTGAATATGCGCGGCTCGGCGGGAAGCGGCGAACGGAGGCGACCGGGGCGGGAGCCGCCTTCATGTTCTGCGGCGTGATGGTGCTGCCGTCGATCATGAGCCTGGTGGTGACGCTCACCGGCAGCTACGAGACCGTCTATGCAGCCATCGGCGTGCTCGCACTCGCGGCGGGACTTGGCATGGTCATTGGCTGGCGCGAGTGACACTTCGACGCTATGCGTGTTCTTATTTTCTTGATGCCGGTCAAGTCGGCGTGGGCTTTTTCGGGTTCTCGAGAATGGTTTGTGATAATGTCCGGACAAAGTCATGCCCGTTGTGCCCGGGCGCAGCCGGTGCCAATGACCTCAGGAGGAAATGCCGATGACCACCATGGAAGCGCTGCAAAAGGGAACGGCGCGCGATGCCGAGCACTTCGACGTGCTGATCGTCGGCGCCGGCATTTCGGGGGTCGCGGCAGGGCGTCATCTCAACCAGCAGTGTCCGGATCTGAGCTACGTGATCCTGGAGACGCTGGAGAGCTATGGCGGCACGTGGCTGACGCACAAGTATCCCGGCATCCGTTCAGACAGTGATCTGCATACCTTCGGGTACAGCTTCAAGCCGTGGGTCGGGCCGCCGATCGCGACGGCCGAAGAGATCCGTAAGTACATGGGCGAGGTGATCGAGGAGAACGACCTCGCCCGCCGCATCCGCTACCGCCACCGCATCGATGCCGCGTCCTGGTCGACGCTGGAGAAGAAATGGATCGTCGATGTGACGCAGCTCGAGACGGAGAAAAAGCTGCAGTTCACCTGCAATTTCCTCTGGATGTGCCAGGGCTACTACCGCCACTCCGAGGGCTATACGCCCGATTGGCCCGGCATGTCGGACTTCAAGGGCACCATCATGCACCCGCAGACGTGGGACCCGGAGCTCGATTATTCCGGCATGCGTGTAGTGGTCATCGGCTCGGGTGCGACGGCGGCGACGGTCGTGCCGAACATGGTCGACAAGGCCGCGCACGTGACGATGCTGCAGCGCTCGCCGACGTATTTCCGTACCGGGCGCAATGCCATCGAGATCGCGGAGGAGCTGCGCAAGCTGCAGATCGACGAGACGTGGATCCACGAGATCGTGCGCAAGAAGATCCTGTTCGAGCAGTCTGCGTTCACCAAACGCACGTTTGAGGAGCCGGACAAGGTCCGCCAGGAGCTTCTGGACAATGTGCGAGCCTACCTCGGCCCGGATTTCGACGTCGAGACGCACTTCTCGCCGAGCTATCGTCCGTGGCAGCAGCGCCTGGCCTTCATTCCGGATGCCGATCTCTTCAAGGGCATCGCGTCGGGCAAAGCTTCCGTCGTCACGGACCACATCGAGCGCTTCGTCGAGAACGGCATCCTGCTGAAGTCGGGCAAGGTGCTGGAGGCCGATCTGGTGGTGACGGCCACCGGCTTCAATATGAACGTGATGGGCGACATCGACTTCACGATCGACGGCAAGCCGCTCAACTGGGCCGACACGGTCACCTATCGCGGCATGATGTTCACCGGCGTGCCGAACCTCGCTTGGGTGTTCGGCTATTTCCGGGCGAGTTGGACACTGCGCTCCGACCTGATCGGCGACTTCGTGTGCAAGATGCTGAACCACATGAAGGCGAAGGGCGTGCAGATGGTCACGCCGCAGCTTCGGCCGGAGGATCACAACATGCCTCTGCTGCCGTTCATCTCCGAGGACAACTTCAATCCGCGCTACCTGACCAAGGCGCTGCCGATGCTGCCGAAGCGCGGCGACAAGCCGGAGTGGATGCACAATCAGGACTACTGGGCCGAGAAGGACGAGATCCCGGCGACCAACCTCGACGATGCGGCGTTCGCCTACGCTTAAGGGACGTTCACATCAATTGGACGCGATTTCGGACGTGCCGATTTTTGGTTGTTCTTCAAATACCGTTCCGAGTTCCCGGGCGGCGCGCGGAGCGTGCCGATCCGGGAGCTTCACACGCATCCGGACGGGCGAGGGCCCCGGCTCGGCGCACTGCTCACGCGGTGCTGGGCCGGGGACACGGCTTTTGCCTCCGAGAGCATCGGCAATCACGCGGGCATGAACGGAGCGAGGCGCCTCAGTTCTTGCACTTGCCGGGGGGCAGGAAGTCGAGGCTCTGCAGCGTGCCGCGCACAGCGAAGTCGCCATAATCGATGAACAGGCGGCGCGAGACGCCGTTCTCGAAGTAAAGGAACGCAAGCTCGTAGGCCGGGATGGCGTCCTTCCTATCGCTGCCCTCCTCGAAATAGCTGATCGAGATGGGCCAGCCCTTGAGGCCATTGAGCGGCGCGGCGTTTTTCGCCTGCGGCAGCGTCTTGTTGTAGCCTGGCTCCTTGGGACGGCCGATGAAGGATGCCGTCGAGAACACCTTCTCGCCCTTCTCGGAGCCGTCGTAAAGATCAGCGATGAAGAACTGGGCGCCATTGCGCGCCGCCGTCAACAGCGCTCTCGAATGCTGGACAGGGAAGAACGTGTCGGCCTTCAGGCTCATGGCTTTCTTCGCCGGCTTCGTGATGACCACCTTGACTTCGCCGTTGGGCGCACTGCGCGCGGCGTCGCCATCGGTCGTCTCCTCCAGGCGGGTGTCCTTGTACTGGCTGGAATTAAAGCGGAAGGCCTTCGCCACCGCATCCTCCCAGCTCGAGGAACGCATATCCGTCAGCGAGGTGGCACCCTCCTGATTGGTCATCCGGGTCACGAAGCGCATACTCTGCGTGTAGCCCTGGCAGGCGGACCCCGTGAGCTCGTAAACCATACGGCCCGATAGCTCCGTGACGCCGGAGCCGCCACGGGCATCGGCCAGCACGATCTCGTAGACGGCTCGGTGCGGGGCCAGCACCTCGGGCGGTGCCGGTGGCGTCACCTTCTGCGCCGACGCATCCGCCGCCATGCCCGCAAGGCCGATCAGAGAGGCAGCCAGAAATGGCACAACTCTCGCTCGGATCGAGCATATGCGCGGCGACCTTGCTCCATCGCATGGAGGCATTCGATGCTCCCGAAGGCTTATCTGCCGTGACGCCTCAATCGCACTCAACACTCACCTCGTCGCGCCGCGGCCATTGCAATGGCCGGCTGTCCACGCCAGAAATGGTGGACGAGATTATCCCAGCACGCGACGGCGGAAAAGGGGCGCCCATGACCAACACCATCGAGAGCAAGCTCGCAGCGCTCGGCCTCTCGCTGCCCGATGCCCCGGCACCGGTCGCGAACTACGTGCCGACCTGCCAAACCGGCGGGCTGCTGTTCATCTCGGGCCAAGTCTCGCGGCGCGGCGACGGCAGCCTGCTCAAGGGCAAGCTCGGCGACGGCCTGGATGCCGAGGCCGGGCGCGAGGCGGCAAGATTGTGTGCGCTGAACCTGTTGGCGCAAGCGCAGTCGGCCCTCGGCTCGCTCGAGCGCATCGAGCGGGTGGTGAAGCTGACCGGGTTCGTCAATTCGGCGCCCGACTTCCTGGACCACCCGCAGGTGGTCAACGGCGCCTCGGACCTGCTCGTCGAGCTGCTTGGAGACAAGGGGCGACATACGCGATCCGCGGTGGGCGTGGCGGCCCTGCCGGGCAACTCGGCGGTTGAGGTCGAAGCCATCCTGGCGGTGAGATCGGCCTGATCGCCGGCGCGTGCGGGGACAGGTCATGTTCGACCGGGCGACCTTCCTGCGGCCGATCGCGCATCGCGGCCTGCACGATGCGGCCCGTGGCGTGATCGAGAACACCGCGCCGGCCTTCGAGGCGGCAATGGCGCAGGGCTACGGCATCGAGTGCGATCTACAGCCGGCCAGCGACGGCACGGCCATGGTGTTTCACGACCACGCGTTGGAGCGCCTCGTCGAGATGCCAGGGCTGACGAGCGACCATTCGCCCGATGCACTCACAGCCATGACCTACCGCGGCGATCCATCGGCGCGCATCCTCAGGCTGTCGGATCTGCTGGCGCTCGTCGGCGGCCGCGTGCCGATGCTGATCGAGGTGAAGACGTCGTGGTCGGCGCCAGATCCGCAGTTCATGGCGGCCATCGCCCGCGACATCGCCGCTTACCGGGGGCCGTGTGCGGTCATGTCGTTCGATCCGACGATCGTAGCAGCGCTGAAGCCGCTTCTGCCTAATGTCCCGCGCGGGATCGTCTCGGGCGTCTACACGCCGGAGTGGTCGGGCGGAAAGCTCGACGAGGAGCGCTCCTGGCGGCTGACCAACCTCATCGAGAGCGGCCCCGCGTCGCCGCATTTCTTCGCCTATCATGTGAAGGCATTGCCCACCGCTGTGACACGATTCCTGCGCGAAGGACTCGGTATGCCGCTCTTCGCCTGGACCGTTCGCTCGCCCGAGGATCTGGCTGCGGCAAACGCCTGGGCAGATGCACCTATTTTTGAATCCGTAAATCCTCGAATGTGACGTTTTCGACCAATCCGTGGGGGGTTGGCAGCGGGCAAAGCCGGCCTACCTGAGGCATTCTGAGGCGCCTCGCCAGTCGGCAGGGCCGCCCGATGTTGTGCGTTCTCTTCCTTCGAAATGCCGAGAGACAACACCTCCCATGGCCGATCTCCTGACGCTCGCCGCCGATCCAGCAGCTTGGGCCGCGCTGGTCACGCTCATTGCCATGGAGGTGGTCCTCGGGATCGACAATCTGATCTTCATCGCCATCCTGACGAACAAGCTGCCGGCGGAGTACCGCGACCGGGCGCGCAAGATCGGTATCGGCCTGGCCCTGATCATGCGGCTGATGCTGCTCAGCACCGTCGCCTGGATGACGAAGCTGACACAGCCGGTCGTCACGGTTCTTGGCCACGACTTCTCCTGGCGCGACATGATCCTCATCGCCGGCGGCCTGTTCCTGGTGTGGAAGGCCACGAAGGAGATTCACCACAAGGTGGACGCGGCGCCCGAGCCCGACATTTTCGATAGCCGGGCAGTGTCGCTCGGCTTTGGCGCGGCCCTCTGGCAGATCGTAATGCTCGACATCGTGTTCTCGATCGACAGCATCATCACGGCGGTCGGCATGACGGAGCATATCGAGATCATGGTCATTGCCGTCGTCGTGGCCGTGCTCGCGATGCTGTTCGCTGCCGGGCCGCTCGCCAACTTCATCAACGCCAACCCAACCATCGTGATGCTGGCGCTCGGCTTCCTGCTCATGATCGGGACGGCATTGATCGCGGAAGGCTGGGGCGCCAAGGTCCCCAAGGGCTACATCTATGCCGCTATGGCGTTCTCCGCGATGGTCGAAGGGCTCAACATGCTCGACCGGCGAGCCCAGAAGCGGCGCGAGGCGAACTCGGAAAACGGTGGGGAGCAGAGCCCGCCCCACTGATCGAAGGCGCCGACGGCAATGGCGGGCGTATGCTCAGATGCTCAGCGGATGATCTCGCCGGGGTAGACGCCCCAGAGCTTCTTCTGCTCGATATATCCGCGGTAGTCGCCAACCGAGACGTAGCACCACGTAGCATCGCAGCTGCGGACGTTCGTGATCACGCCCGCCTCGAGGATGGCGACGGGCGCGGCGCTTTCCCGGTCATCGGACAGCAGCTTGACCTTGGGCGCGTGTCCGCCCTTGATCTCCCACGGCAACACGAGGGCAGTGCGCCGGCCTGAGACGAGCGACTGCAGCACCCATCCTTCGGCGCCCTCGCTGTCGCGCACCTGACGCCACCCCTCGTACTCGCGGATGACCTCGAGCGGCAGTCCTGCACGCCGATAGATCCAGAGCACCTTGTAGTCGGTCCCCGGCCCCTGGCGTGAATGGACGCGATCCGCCTTCAGGCTGACGTACCGAGGCACCCGCAGCCCGCTGCCGCCGACCGGCTGGCCGGCGCTGGCGGCATCCGCCGACTGGACCGGCGCCGCGGCACCATGCAACAGTACCGTCGCCAGGGTCAGCGCGAAGGCCCTCCCGAACGCCCGCCGGCCTCCGTAGCGCCGATAGCCCATGCTCGGAGCTGCCCTCCCTCCGGGATCACGAAAACTGCGAATCTGGACATGAAATGTGTCCGAACAGCGGAGCCATGGCAATCGCTCCGGTTCACCTATCATGCGCCATAATGGTGATTGACGGCGGCATCTGTTACACACACTAAGACCAAGTTCGACAAAGCCCTTCAGCAGGCCCTCGAGGCTCGCCCGCCCGTGTCCTCGATGCCTCCACGCCGGATCGTCACATGCCTCAGAGCGCCAAGCGACCCACCGTCATCGTCACCCGGAAGCTCCCGGATGTGGTCGAGACGCGCATGCGCGAGCTGTTCGATGCGCGCCTCAACATCGACGATCGTCCGCTCACGCAAGCCGAGCTCGCTGCCGCCGCGCAGTCTGCCGATGTGCTCGTGCCGACGGTGACCGACCGGATCGACCGGTCCGTGCTCTCACAAGCGGGGCCGAACCTGAAGCTCATCGCCAATTTCGGGACGGGCGTCGACAACATCGATCTCGATACGGCGCGCAATCGCGGCATCACGGTCACGAACACGCCCGGGGTGCTGACCGAGGATACCGCCGACATGACGATGGCGCTGATCCTGGCCGTGCCGCGGCGGCTGGCGCACGGCGCAGCTTTCCTGAAGGATCCGCGCAACCACTGGGCCGGGTGGTCGCCGACATGGATGCTGGGCCACAGGATCTGGGGCAAGCGGCTCGGCATCATCGGCATGGGACGCATCGGACAGGCGGTCGCCCGGCGGGCGAAAGCGTTCGGGTTGCAGATTCACTACCACAACCGCCGCCGGCTCGACGAGGAGATCGAGCAGGAGCTGGAGGCCACCTACTGGGAGAGCCTGGACCAGATGCTGGCGCGGATGGACATCATCTCGGTCAATTGTCCGCATACGCCCGCAACGTACCACCTGCTCTCGGCGCGACGCCTGAAACTGCTCAAGCCGACGAGCTACATCGTCAACACGGCGCGTGGCGAAGTGATCGACGAGAACGAGCTTGCGCGGCTGATCGATGCGGGCGCCATCGCCGGCGCGGGCCTCGACGTGTTCGAGCACGAGCCCGCCGTCAATCCGAAGCTGCTCGCCTCCGACCGCGTCGTGGCGTTGCCGCATCTCGGCTCGGCGACGATCGAAGGCCGCGTCGACATGGGCGAGAAGGTGATCATCAACATCAAGACGTTCCTTGATGGTCATTCGCCGCCGGACCGCGTGCATCCGGCGATGTTCTGAAGAAGCGGGCGTGCCATGACGTGGTCGATCATCGCGACTGACGAGCGCACGGGCCGTGTGGGCATCGCTGTCGCGACCTGCGCATTTGCGGTTGGCGCGCGCGTGCCGCACATCAAGACGGGTGTCGGCGCGATCGCCACGCAGGCCACAACCAACCAGATGTTCGGGCCCCAGGGCCTCGCGCTGCTCCTGGCGGGCGCGTCCGCCGAGGACTGCGTGCGCATGCTCCTGCAGGCCGATGCGGGGCGCGAGCACCGGCAGGTGCACGTCATGGACCGGCTGGGACGCTTCGCGGCGAGCACCGGCAGCGCCTGCGTGCCCTGGTGTGGTCATCTCGTCGGCGAAACGTTCTCTGTCGCCGGCAACATGCTGGCGCGGGAGGCGGTGATCCAGGAGACGGCGGCGGTCTACAAG
>Ga0180220_1001025_pt1 | contig 23367 bp, 20 predicted proteins | sample eDN5th37CBELigBY_FD_151335 | JGI IMG/M metagenome (GOLD analysis project Ga0180220, IMG submission 151335) | Enriched backyard soil microbial communities from Emeryville, California, USA - eDNA 5th pass 37_C BE-Lig BY (version 2) (version 2) | ecosystem: Environmental > Terrestrial > Soil >...
GCCTCTGGAGGTGATGGAGGTTGACCTTGAGGGCCCGCGCGAGGGCGAGGTGCTGGTCGAGGTCAAGGCGACGGGCATCTGCCACACCGACGAGTTCACCCTGTCGGGGGCCGATCCCGAAGGCATCTTCCCGGCCATCCTCGGCCATGAGGGGGCGGGCGTGGTGGTCGATGTCGGCAAGGGCGTGACCAGCCTGAGGAAGGGCGATCACGTCATCCCGCTCTACACGCCCGAATGCCGGTCCTGCCCGTCGTGCCTGTCGCGCAAGACCAACCTGTGCACGGCCATCCGCGCCACCCAGGGGCAAGGCTTGATGCCCGACGGCACCTCGCGCTTTTCGGTGGGCGGCGAAAAGATCCACCACTATATGGGCTGCTCGACCTTCTCCAACTTCACCGTGCTGCCCGAGATCGCGCTGGCCAGGGTCAACCCGGACGCGCCCTTCGACAAGATCTGCTACATCGGCTGCGGGGTGACGACCGGCATCGGGGCGGTGATCAACACCGCCAGGGTGGAGATCGGGGCGACGGCGGCGGTGTTCGGGCTGGGCGGCATCGGTTTGAACGTCATCCAGGGGCTGCGGCTGGCCGGGGCCGACATGATCGTCGGCGTCGATCTGAACAACGACAAGAAGGCCTGGGGCGAGCGGTTCGGCATGACCCATTTCGTCAACCCGAGCGAGGTCGAGGACGTGGTGGCCGAGATCGTCAACCTGACCAGGCGCGGGGCCGATCAGATCGGCGGGGCCGACTACACCTTCGACTGCACGGGCAATGTCAAGGTGATGCGCCAGGCGCTGGAGGCCTCGCATCGCGGCTGGGGCAAGTCGGTGGTCATCGGGGTTGCTGGGGCGGGCCAGGAGATCGCGACGCGGCCGTTCCAGCTGGTCACCGGGCGCAGCTGGATGGGCACCGCCTTCGGCGGCGCGAGGGGCCGCACCGACGTGCCGCGGATCGTCGACTGGTACATGGAGGGCAAGATCCAGATCGACCCGATGATCACCCACACCATGCCCCTCGACGACATCAACAAGGGCTTCGACCTCATGCACAGGGGCGAAAGCATCCGAAGCGTCGTGGTATATTGAGGCTGCGGCGGCCGGCCTTCGATGTCCGGGACCGCGAACAAGCAAAAAGGTGGAGGAGGAACTCATGACAAGTACCGTGACGATACATCCGGCCCTCGACGGCGGGGTGAAACAGGGCAGCGCCGGCTTCGAGGGGGGCACGCTGGTATGCGCCTGCGCCAGCCGGCCGGTGAAGGTGGCCATCAAGGGCCAGATCGTCCACAACCATGCCTGCGGCTGCACCAAGTGCTGGAAGCCGGAAGGAGCCGCCTTCTCGATCGTCGCGGTGGCCGCTCACGAGAATGTTGCCGTCGTCGAGAACGGCGACAAGCTTGCGGTGGTCGATGCCTCGGCATTGATCCAGCGTCATGCCTGCAAGGAATGCGGCGTGCACATGTACGGCCCGGTCGAGCGCGACCACCCGTTCAAGGGGCTGGATTTCATCCATCCGGAGCGCTTCGAGGAGAGCGGCTGGCCCGAGCCGGGCTTTGCCGCCTTCGTCTCCTCGATCATCGAGGCGGGCGTCGACCCTGCCGAGATGGATGGCGTGCGCGCCCGGTTGAGGGAACTCGGCCTCGAACCCTATGACTGCCTGTCGCCCGGACTGATGGACTACATCGCCACCTGGACCGCCAGGAAATCCGGCATCCTCAAGCAGTGACGGCCCGGCACATGGGCCGTCCGGGCAAGTGAGTGCACCCGGACCTGGTTGAAAGTACGGACAGACGCTTTCGTCCGACCGGGACTGGGCGAAAGTTCCATGCGTTGTGACTGCCTGGCCAAGACAGCAAACTCGCCGGTCGCCTTGCTACAGCAGCCGGCCGGTTCGCAAAAAATCGCTGTACTTTGCCCGTTGCGGCGGGCAGCCCGCGCATGCTAACGAAGCGCTGCGCGGGTATGATGTAATGGTAGCCTGTCAGCTTCCCAAGCTGAACGCGCGGGTTCGATTCCCGCTACCCGCTCCAGGCCCCCGCGGTTTTCCCGTTCCTAGTATTGGCCGCGATAGTAGCGCTCGTCGCATTCCGCGACATAGACGCGGCCGTCCGGCGCGCGATAGCGGCACATCTGGCGGTCGCCCGGCTGCGGGCCGCCCGAGGTGGCCACAACGGCTCCGAGCAGCGCGCCGGCGCCGGCGCCGATCAGCGTGCTCTTGGTGTCGCGGCCGATGGCCTGGCCGACCAGCGCGCCACCGGCACCACCCAGTGCCGCACCCGTGGTGGCGCGTTGCTGCTGGGGCGTCTGCGAGCAGCCGGCAAGACCGATCGTCAGGGCTACGGCGCCCATGGCGGCAAATTTGAGGATGTTCATCTGGTCCTTCTCCTTGTCTGAAAGCCGGCCCCACATTGCACAACAAACATGAACGCAGCCTGACCGCAATGGGTTCCCCGGCCTTCATGCATCGGCCGTGGCAGGGGATGGAGAGCCGGGAAGGCATCCGCGCCATGCGCGGATGCCCGTGTCGATAGGGAGGCGGCAGCCTTCGCTCAGAACGCGCCCGAGAGCGAGAGGAAGTAGGCCCTGCCCGGTTCGTTGAACGTATTGGCCCCGTCGCCGGTTCGGAACAGCCTCTCGTCGAAGATGTTGTTCACGCCGGCGGCGAGCTTGAGATTTTCGTTCAGTCGGAAGTCGAGGCTGGCGTTGACGACGGTGTAGGCCTTGCGGGCGTTCAGCTCATCCCCTTCACGCGGTTCACCGCTGGTGGAGTTCCAGGTGAGCGGCTTGATCCTGCCGTAATGCGTGGCCGACACGGTGAAGCCGAGGTCCTCTGTCGCCTGGTAGTTCAGCGCCGTGTTGATAGTGTACTCGGGCACCAGAGACAGGGGCTGTCCGTTGGAGTCCTTGGACTCGATCATCCTGGTGGCGTTCGTCGTCCATGTCAGCTTGTCGAAAACCGGAACGGCGAGGTTTGCCTCCAGACCGGAAATGATTGCCGGGCCGCCGTTCTCCCAGCGGTAGAGACGGGTGCCTTCCGTGGGACGGTCGGGGAACTGGAACCAGATCGGCTCGTAGCCGGTGATGATCTTGTTCTTGTAGTCGTTGTGGAAATAGGTGATTCCGGCGTTCCAGCCGGCATCGTCGGTGTAGTTGATGCCGATTTCCTTGTTGACGCTGACTTCCGCGTCGAGATCGGGGTTGCCGATGATGTAGCACGACATCCCGAAATAGGGTGCCCGGCATCCGAAGCCGCGGCTCGTATAGACATAGTTCGGGTTGAGCTGGAAGAGGTTGGGCGCCTTGAAGGCCCGCGCGATGCCGGCCTTCAGCGTGATCTCGGGTGTGAAATTGTAGGACGCATTCAGGCTCGGGCTCCAGTTCAAGCCGAACTTGTCGTGGTAGTCCACCCGCAGTCCCGGCGTCAGGATGAAGTCGTCGGAGATCATGATGTTGTCTTCGGCATAGATGCCGAACATGTGAGCCGAGGATTTCGGGTCACGGTCTTCCGGGTTGTTTGGAATGCCGAAATCGATGCCGTCGCCGATCGTCTGCCGGATCGAAATGGGATCGTCCATCAGCTCGCCGCGATAGTCGACGCCGAGCGTCAGCTTCTGGTCGAAGTGGAGCGAAACCGGGATGTTGAACTCGCTCTTGGCGTAGATGTTGTCGAGCGTCGCCGTGCCCCAGGTCGGGCCGTCCCCGCCGGTGGAGATGGTGCCTTCGCCGCCGCCGGCAAGGCCCTCGTTGAGGCGCTTGTTGACGGTATGCTCCCACTGGATGGAGCTTTCCGACGTGCCGAAATCATACTGGCCGTAGTGGGTGGCGGCGAGCGCCGAGCGGGTCATGCGGTTGGTTTCGTCACCGTTGCGCGCGATCTCCTTGAGGATGTCGCTGCCGGTGCCGCCATATTGCGTATCGCCCGCATACTGGTTGCTCTGCCGGCTCCAGTTCGCCTCGAAGTCGAGCCGGTGGGACTCGTTGACCTCCCAGGACAGCAGGCCCTTCAGGTCCTTGTTGACGACGCCCTCGCGGCCGGCCGGCGCCGTGACCCCGTCTGTTTCCCCGCCGTTGATGCTGAGCTTGTCCGGCTCCTGCTCGCCGATGCCGGCAAAGAAGCGGTAGGACAGAAAATCGTTGATCGGGCCGGATGCCAGAAGGTTGGCGCGCCTGCTGCCGCCTTCGTCCGAATGCTCCGGGACGTTGAAATAGGTGTTGGCGCTGTAGGTCGCCTTGTCGGGACGCTTGGTGATGATGTTGATCACGCCGCCCGAGGCGCCCGACCCGTAGCGCGCCGCCGCCGGTCCGCGAATGACCTCGATGCGCTCGATGGCTTCTGCCGGCACCCAGTTGGAATCGCCGCGCGTGTCGCGTTCGCCGTTCATGCTGTAGCGCACGGCGTTGCGCGACAGAACCGGCTTGCCGTCGATGAGGATCAGCGTGTTCTCCGGCCCCATGCCGCGGATGTCGATCTGGCGATTGTTGCCGCGAACGCCGGTCGCTGAGTTGCCAGTCAGGTTGATGCCGGGCATCTTGCGCACGATCTCGGATATGTCGTTGGTGGGCGGTGTCTTGGCGATGTCCTCGGCGGATATGTTGGAGACACCGGGTGCCTGTTTGAGCTGCTCCTTTGCCGACAGAACCGTGATTTGGTTGAGGACGATATCGCCGGATGCCTGTTGGCTGGCTGTTTCTTCCTCGTCTTCGGCCGTCGAGTTCGCCGTCTGGGCCAGCGCCGGAAAAACAGAAAGCGATAGCAGCAGGCCCAAGGCTGTTACCGTTCGAGATGTCGGGCGGAAATGCATTTCGATAGTCCCTCACTTCAGATGTCCGACAGGCGCGATCCGCCCCACAGGGAGAGTTCCCATGCGGCTGGTCGGTCGACTGGCTGAAGTGGAGGGGAGACGGTGCCGGCAGAAAAGCCGTTGCGGTTCAGTGTTCGATCATGTGCATCGGCGTTTGACATTCGCCGCACAGGCGGGAAGGCCCGTCCGGCAGTTCTCCTGCTCGACCGCTCTGCACGATGGCCGAGCGGGCGTTAAAAACATGACTTTGAAAGTCAACAAATCCTATAGGTCGGACCCGAAAAAATAGGAAGGAGAGATTTGCGCCGGCCGGACAAAGAGGGGGAGAGTGGCAAAAAGGCCGCAGTTTTCACCGCGGCCTTTTGCGTCCGGTCCCAGAGACAGGCTTCGATATCAATAGATGTCGAAGTCGAAATACTTGTCCTGGACCTTCTTGTAGGTGCCGTCGGCAACGATGGCGTCGATGGCTGCGTTGAGCTTCTCGCGCAGCTCGTTCTCGCCCTTGCGGATGGCGATGCCGGTTTCCAGCTCGGTTCCCTCGACGTCGCCGATCATCTTGCAGCAATCGGCATCGGCCGAGTTCTTCAGCCAGTCGACCATCACGAACTTGTCGGAGACGACGGCATCGAGGCGACCGTTGATGAGGTCCTGCACCGCCTCTTCCTGGGTCGGATAGAGTTTTACGTCGGCGCCGGCCTTGGCGTAGTGGTCCTGGGCGTAGATCGCCTGCGTGGTCGCCGCCTGCGCGCCGACCGTCTTGCCGGCGAGGTCTTCGGGCGTGGTGCCCTTGAGGTCGCTGTCCTTGACGGCGGCCACGGCCAGCGGCGTCACATAGTATTTGTTGGTGAAGTCGACCTGCTCCTTGCGTTCGTCGGTGATCGACATGGAGGCGACGATGGCGTCGAACTTGCCGGCCTGCAGGGCGGGGATGATGCCGTCCCAGTCCTGCACGACGAATTCGCATTCCACCTTCATCTGGTCGCACAGCGCCTTGGCGATGTCGACGTCGAAGCCTTCGAGCTTGCCGTCGGCGGTCAGCGTGTTGAAGGGAGGATAGGCACCTTCGGTGCCGATCTTGAGCTTGCCCCCTTCCTGTGCCGCTGCCTGCCCGGCAGCAAGGGCGACCACGGCTGCCGTGGCGACGCCCGCGAGCCATCCGGAAATTCGCATAGTGAACCTCTTCCCAAAAATCACAGGCCCCCTTTGGCCTGGAGGGCAGCCAAGCACAGCCATCGGCCCGATACAAGCCGAAAGCTTTAGGGTGAAAGCAGTGCGGGCGCTGACCTTGCGTCAGGAAGCGCTGCGGAAATGCTTGGACAGTTTCAGGCCCTGCGCCTGGTAGTTGGAGCCGAGATCGGTGCCGTAGAGCGCCTTGGGGCGCTTGAGCATGTGCTCATAGACCAGCCGGCCGACGATCTGGCCGTGGTCGAGGATGAAGGGCACCTCGTGGCTGCGCACCTCCAGCACGGCGCGGCTGCCGGTGCCGCCGGCGGCCGAATGGCCGAAGCCCGGATCGAAGAAGCCGGCATAGTGCACCCGGAATTCGCCCACCAGCGGGTCGAAGGGCGTCATCTCGGCAGCATGCAGCGGCGGCACATGCACCGCCTCGCGGCTTACCAGGATGTAGAACTCGTCCGGGTCCAGCACCAGTTCGGCGGCGCCGCGATTGTAGAGAGGCTCCCAGAAGTCGAGCACGTCGTGCGCGGCGCGGCGGTCCACGTCGATCAGGCCGGTGTGGTGCTTGGCGCGGTAGCCGATCAGCCCGCCGGCGTCGCCCTCGAGGTCGATCGACAGGGCGATGCCGCCACCCGAAATGTCGGGCGGCTCGGTGGCGACCAGCGTCTCGCTGCGATGGAGCGCGCTGAGTTCATCTTCGGACAGCAGCGCATTGCCGGTGCGGAAGCGGATTTGCGACAGCCGCGAGCCGGTCCGGGCGATGATGGGGAAGGTGCGCGGGCTGACTTCCAGATAGAGCGGGCCGTGATAGCCGGCGGCGATCTTGTCGAACTCGGCGCCGTGGTCGGTCATCACCCGCGTGAAGATGTCGAGCCGCCCGGTGGAGCTTTTCGGATTGGCCGAGGCCGAGACGCCGGCCGGCAGCGCCAATGTCTCCAGAAGCGGCACGATGTAGACACAGCCTGTCTCCAGCACCGCGCCCTGCGTGAGGTCGATCTCGTGCAGTTGCAGCCGGTCGAGCTTCTCCGCCACGCTGTGGCCGGGACCGGGCAGGAAGGAGGCGCGCACCCGCAACGCCTTTTCGCCGAGCCGCAGGTCGAGGCTGGCCGGCTGGATCTGGTCGGCGTCGAGCGCGCGCGGCGCGGCCAGCGCGCCGCTTCCGAACAGCGCGGCGATGTCCTGATCGGGTAGAATGCCTGTCTGACGCAATGGTACGCTCCCGGCCGATGATCGGGCCACAATCGCGAATGTCTTAAACATACGGCCGATTGACGCAAGACGGAGCGGGGTTTAAAGGAGGCTTATCCCGTGGTGATTTGGCCGGTCGGCTTGCAGCCACGTTAAACAAGTCGCTAAAGGACCGTCTGGCCTCAAGGCCGTCTGTACCGGTTGCGACTTTCGCGACCGGTTTTTTTGTTGTTGGAAGAGAGCCATGACATCAGACAAGACACGCAATTGGAGACCCCGCACCACGCTGGTGCACGGTGCAACGCTCAGGTCCCAGTTCGGCGAGATGTCGGAGGCGATCTTCCTCACGCAAGGCTATGTCTACGAGACGGCCGAGTCGGCCGAGGCCCGCTTCAAGGGCGAGGTGCCCGGCTTCATCTATTCGCGCTACGCCAACCCCACCGTCGACATGTTCGAGAAGCGCATGTGCGCGCTGGAAGGCGCGGAGGACGCCCGCGCCACCGCCTCGGGCATGGCCGCCGTGGCCGGCGCCATCCTGTGCAGCCTGAAGGCCGGCGACCATATCGTGGCGGCGCGCGCCCTGTTCGGCTCGTGTCGCTGGATCATCGATGTCCTGGCGCCGCGCTACGGCATCGAATCCACGCTGGTCGACGGCACCGACATCGCCAACTGGGAACAGGCAGTGCGCCCCAACACCAAGCTGTTCTTCCTCGAAAGCCCGACCAATCCGACGCTCGAGGTCATCGACATCGCCGCCGTCGCGGGACTGGCCAATTCCATCGGCGCGCGCCTGGTGGTCGACAACGTCTTCGCCTCGCCGCTGTTGCAGCGGCCGCTGGATCTCGGCGCCCATGTCGTCGTCTATTCGGCGACCAAGCATATCGACGGGCAGGGCCGCTGCCTCGGCGGCATCATCCTGTCCGACAAGGACTGGATCGACGAGAACCTGCACGACTATTTCCGCCACACCGGCCCCTCGATGTCGCCCTTCAACGCCTGGGCGCTGCTGAAGGGGCTGGAGACGCTGCCGGTGCGCGTCGACCAGCAGATGCGCTCTGCCGCCCGCATCGCCGATTTCCTGGCGCAGAACCCCCATGTCGAGCGGGTCGTCTATCCGGGCCGTCCCGACCATCCGCAGGCCGACATCATCGCACGGCAGATGTCGGGCGGCTCGACGCTGATCTGCCTCGATATCAAGGGCGGCAAGAAGGCGGCATTCGCCTTCCAGAACGCGCTCGACATCGTGCTGATCTCCAACAATCTGGGCGACGCCAAGAGCCTGATCACCCATCCGGCGACCACCACGCACAAGAACCTGAGCGAGGAGGCGCGCGCCGAAAGCGGCATCGGGCCGGGCACGCTGCGCTTCTCGATCGGCCTCGAGGACGCCGACGATCTGCTGGAGGACATCGAGCAGGCGCTGTCCGTAGCCGCCAAGACGGCCTGATTGTTCCGGCCCCGGAGGCGGGCTTCAGCGGCCCGCCTTCGGTGCGACGGAACGCCAGGCCATGGTCATGGCGTGGCGCAGCGTGGCTTCATCGGCGCCGGCGAGCGCCACCTCGGTCCAGCCTTTGCGGCCCCATGCGCCGGCGGCGGGCGAGAAGATGTCCGCCGCGGTTTCCATGAGAAGCCCTTGCTGGTCGGGCGCGAGCTTCAGCACCGCCCGTCCGTCGCTTTCGCGCCATGTCGCGAATATCCGGCCCTTCACGCGGAAGTCCGTGACATCGAAATGACTGCCTTCGGCGGCGCCCTCGAAGGACAGCGCCATGTCGCGAAACTGTTGTCCTGTCGTCATCGGCGTGTTCCCTGCTCCCATCATGCCAAAAGCCGCATCAGGATACGAGGCCGGCAAGGTAGGGGCTTGACCGGCCGCGGGCGGAGGCCAATTCTTCCTGTCGGGAGGGCGAAGCATGTACAGCGCCACCACACGTGACATCGAGGTCAGGGTCCGGCCCTTCTATCTGGAGGAGCGGTCCGATCCGGCGGAAAGCCGCTATGTGTGGGGCTATCGGGTGACGATCTGGAACCACTCGGGCGAGTTCGTGCAACTCATGTCGCGCTACTGGCGCATCACCGACGGCACCGGACATGTGGAGGAAGTGCGCGGCGCCGGCGTGGTCGGCGACCAGCCCGAACTCGACCCCGGCGACAGCTACGAATACACCTCCGGCTGCCCGCTCACCACGCCGTCCGGCTTCATGGTCGGCAGCTACACGATGCGCAACGCCAAGGGCGAGACCTTCGACGTCGCCATCCCGGCCTTCTCGCTCGACCTTCCCGGCGAGCGGCGAACCGTCAATTGAGGCCTTTCAGGAAGAAGGCCGGCCCGTTGTGGCGGGCCGGCGGGTTGGTGATCAGTCGGCAGCCGGCAGGAACTCGGCCGGGTCGAACTCGTAGGCCTTCGAGCAGAACTGGCACTCGACGCGGATGCGTCCATCCTCGATGCTGTCGCGCACCTCCTCGGCGGTGAAGCCGTCGAGCATGCCCTTGATCCGAGCCTGCGAGCAGGAGCAGCGGTCGGTGACCTCGACGCCGTCGAAGACGCGCACGCCATGTTCGTGGAACAGCCGGTAGAGCAGCCGCTCCGCGCCCACCGTCGGATCGATCAGCTCGGCCGGCTCGATGGTGCCGACCAGCGCCAGAAGCTCCTGCCAGGCGTCGTCCTGCGGATGGTGGCTGGGCTCGGTCTCGTCGCCGTCGCCGCCGTTGAGGTCGGGCATGCGCATGCGCTCGGGCGCCTGCGGCAGGAACTGCGCCAGCAGGCCGCCGGCCCGCCACTGCTCGGCGCCGCCGGCCACGACCTGCTTGGCGACGGCGAGCCTGAGGTCGGTCGGGATCTGTTCCGACTGCCGGAAATAGACGCGCGCGGCCTCCTCCAGCGAGATGCCGTCGAGCTGCACGATGCCCTGATAGCGCTGCATATGCGCGCCCTGATCGATGGTCAGGGCCAGCACGCCGGAACCCAGCAGGGCGATGTCGTCAGTCCTGCCCTCGGCTTTGAGCGCGGCCACCTTGTCCGCATCGAAGCGGGCATAGGCGCGCAGCGCATCCGGCGTGCTGAAGTCGGCCACCAGCATGTCGACCGGCCCGTCGGTGCGCGTCTGCAGGATGAACTTGCCCTGGAATTTCAGCGACGTGCCGAGCAGCACGGTGAGCACGCCGGCCTGGGCCAGCAGCCGCGCGACGGGCTCCGGATAGGCATGGCGCGACAGGATGGCGTCGAGCATGGCGCCGAGCTGCACCGCGCGGCCGCGCACGTCGAGCGCGGCGACCTCGAAGGGCACGACATGGTCGTCGCCGGCATGGCCGAATTCACCAAGCTTTTTCTCGCGGGGCTTTGCTTCGTGTCCGGTCACTGTCATGGATTCCAGCATGGCTTGTCTCCGGCCGCGGGCCGCGCCTTAGCAAGCAAGGCCGGCCCCTGGCATCGTCGTGGTGTGGGATGGTGCGCCGGAGATAGGCACCGACCCCGACGGATTCAAGCGCTGCCGCTAGGCGCCCGCGTCCAGGCACCAGGCCAGGATGGCCTTCTGGGCGTGCAGCCGGTTTTCGGCCTCGTCGAACACCACAGAATTCGGGCCATCGATCACCTCGTCGGTGACCTCCTCGCCGCGATGCGCCGGCAAGCAGTGCATGAACAGCGCGTCCGGCTTGGCCCTGGCCATCAAGGCGGCGTTGACCTGATAGGGCAGGAACACGTTGTGCCCGCGCGCCCGGTGCTCCTGGTTCATCGACACCCAGGCATCGGTGACGACGCAGTCGACCCCGCTCACCGCTTCCTCGGCGGTCGGGAAGAAGGTCACCGAAGCGCCGTTGGCGCGCGCCCAGTCGACATAGCTCTGCATCGGCTCGCTGCCTTGCGGCACGGCGACGTTGACGTTGAAGGAGAAGCGGGCGGCCGCCTCCATCAGCGAGTGCAGCACATTGTTGCCGTCGCCGGCCCAGGCGAAGGTGCGCCCCGCCACCGGGCCGCGATGCTCCTCGAAGGTGAGGATGTCGGCCATGATCTGGCAGGGATGGGTGTCGTCGGTCAGCGCGTTGATGACCGGCACGCTGGCGCTCTCGGTCAGTTCGATCAGCCGTTCATGGTCCGTGGTGCGGATCATGATCGCGTCGACATAGCGCGACAGCACCTTGGCGGTGTCGGCGATGGTTTCGGAACGGCCGAGCTGCATCTCGGTGCCGGTCAGCATGATGGTCTCGCCGCCGAGCTGGCGCATGCCGACATCGAACGACACGCGGGTGCGGGTCGAGGGCTTGTCGAAGATCATCGCCAGCACCTTGCCTTCGAGCGGGCGGGTGCGTTCACCGGCCTTGAGGCGCGCCTTTCGCCGTGCCGCATCGTCCAGCATGGAGCGCAAATCCTGCGCTGAAACGGTGGACAGGTCGGTGAAGTGGCGCAGGCTCATCTATCGGCTTCCAATCACTTTGCTTCTGCGGGCACCCGGGCCAGGCTGGCTGCCCCGGCGCGGATGCGGGCAAGCCCTTCCTGGATCTCCGCATCCGTCAGGGTCAGCGGCGGCAGCAGGCGGATGACGTTGTCGCCGGCCGGGACGGCCAGCAGTTTGTGGTCGCGCAGGGCGGCGTTGACCTCGCCGGCCGGCAGCACGCATTTCAGCCCCAGCATGAGACCGGTGCCCCTTATACCTTCGATCACGCCCGGGAACTCGTCGGCGATGGCGGCAAGCCCCTGCTTCATGAGCAGCGCCTTGCGCTGCACTTCCTCCAGGAAACCATCGGCCAGAACCACGTCGAGCACCGCGTTGCCGACCGCCATGGCCAGCGGGTTGCCGCCGAAGGTCGTGCCATGCACGCCGGCAACCATGCCCTTCGCGGCCTCTTCCGTGGCGAGGCAGGCCGCCATCGGGAAGCCGCCGCCGATGCCCTTGGCGATCGCCATGATGTCGGGCGCGACACCGCTCCACTCGTAGGCGAACAGCTTGCCGGTGCGGCCGATGCCGCACTGGACCTCGTCATAGATGAGCAGCAGGCCGTGCTTGTCGCACAGGTCCCGAAGCCGCTTCAGCGACTGGCCGGGCAGCGGGCGGATGCCGCCTTCGCCCTGCACCGGCTCGACCAGGATGGCGGCGGTTTCGGGCGTGATGGCCTTCTCCAGCGCTTCCCTGTCGTCGAACGGCACCTGGTCGAAACCCTCGACCTTGGGGCCGAAGCCCTCCAGATATTTCTGCTGGCCGCCGGCCGCGATGGTGGCCAGCGTGCGGCCGTGGAAGGCGCCCTCGAAGGTGACGATGCGATAGCGCTCGGGCTCGCCGCTGGCGTAGTGATAGCGCCGCGCCGTCTTGATCGCGCATTCGAGCGCCTCGGCGCCGGAATTGGAGAAGAACACCTTGTCGGCGAAGCTCGCCGCGACCAGCCGCTCCGCCAGCCGCGTCTGCCCGGGGATGTCGTAGAGGTTGGAGACATGCCAGAGCTTGCCGGCCTGCTCGGTGAGCGCGGCGACCAGATGCGGATGGCCGTGGCCCAGCGAATTGACGGCGATGCCGGCGGCGAAATCCAGATACCGCTCGCCCTTGTCGGTCACCAGCCACGAGCCTTCGCCGCGCTCGAAAACCAGAGGTATGCGGGCGAAAGTATCGTAAAGCGCCGAACCGCTCATTATATGCGTCTCCGGGACCGGAAATTAAAAAGCCGCCCATTCGGCGGCTCCCAGCGCTTATCATGGTTTTGGGGTGTGCTGTCAATGGAAAGTCGCCCCGCCATGCGGGCCGGATGGCCCCCGTCCGGCGGCGGGTTGCGGCCCGAATTGACGGGTCAAGTTGGGGAAAACCGCAAAAACTGATTCGGGTTTCGATCCCGACTCTTGTCACCGAGTCCATGCATATTGTAGTTATGGACGTGAAATAACTAGATTTCGTGCGGCATACCCAATCATCCACATAGATGTGGTGCCTGACCGGCTTTTGTCGGAACGGGAAGGGATTCCGAGGGCCGCACGTCCAAAGGAGCGCAGTCTCATGAACTGGACTGACGAGCGAGTTGAGCTCTTGCGAAAATTGTGGGCGGAAGGGCTGAGCGCCAGCCAGATCGCCGCGCAGCTGGGCGGCGTCAGCCGCAATGCGGTGATCGGCAAGGTGCACCGGCTGAAGCTGTCCGGCCGCGGCCGCACCACGGCCGCGCCGGCCCGCCAGAAGAAGACCTCCTCGGCTTCGGTGTCGAAGCCGGCGCGTTCGGCCAGCCCGGCCCGCAGCGCGGCGCCGACCGTCGGCGCGACCGCGTTGCAGGTCCAGTTCGACGCCGAGCCGGTGGCGCGCCAGCACCTGCGTGCCGTGGAGAACGTTGTCGTGCCGATCTCGCGTCGCCTCGATCTTACCGAGCTCACCGAGCGCACCTGCAAGTGGCCGAACGGCGACCCGCTGTCGGAGGATTTCCATTTCTGCGGCAACGAGGCGGGCGAATCCGGCCCCTATTGCGCCTATCACGCCCGGCTTGCCTTCCAGCCGGCCTCGGAGCGCCGCCGCCTGCGCTGATCGCAGCACGACTTTGCTGCCCTAACCGGAACCCCGCCGCGAGGCGGGGTTTTTCGCGTTGCGGGCCTGACGGCTGGCATGTCGGAAAAAACATGCTAGCATCGCCGTGTCCGATGGAAAAAATCAACAATCGGGGGGTCGAGTTGGTCAATCGGGTCTTGATAAGGCGGGTTTCGCCAAGTTGGGTTTTAACCGGGCGCGGTAGGGGAGCCCTATCCCTGCCGTTCGCGGGCAATGGATCGACGGATCGGGGGACGTTGCCTGTACGATCCTGAGGTGGCCGGAATCCTGTTTCGGCGGGTGGTCTGAGGGTCGCTTTCAGCATTTCACGACAAACCGGTGTGCTTCCAGCGGTCGACGGCTGTCGGCCAGGGGCATGGCGCCTTGCGCGGCCTGTCTCGGCGGGCAGTCGGCTGTCGGCGAAACAGGACCTGCGGCCGCAAGCAATGTCATGGATGACCAGCTTGGATGGCACAGGCTTGGACGACAAAGGGGGGAGGTGTCATGCATCGAACGGTCATCGAGATCGGAGGCGGCGCCGGCGGGGGTCGTGGTTCCTATCCCAGCCAGGAGCGGGCCGGGACGGTTTCGGGTCCCGCCATCCGGGCACGGGTCGACGGCTGGAGCACGGTCGAGGAATGGCGGCCGGTGTTGCGGCGGCTGGCCATTCCGCCGCCGGTGGCGGCGCGGCTCCTGCGCACGCGCGGGGCGCGCAAGGATGTCCTGTCCGCATTGACCGCATCCGGGGCCCCGACCAGAGGCGAGGTCATCCGGGCCCTGGCCGATGAAACGGGCCTGCAGTGGCTCGACGCCATCGACCCGCAGCGGCTGGTGCTCAGCGACGACCAGCTTCTCACGCTCCTGCGCGGTGATGGCGACCACCTGCCGGTGAGATATCTGGAAGGCGGGAGTTCGGTTTCCCTCCTGCTTCCCTCAAAGCTCATCCGCCCCGGACGCATGTGCGCCTTTCTGCGCGCTCGTCCGGGCCTCGCGCCGCGGGTGAGGATCGTCGATGAGAAGTCGCTGCGCGCGGCGCTGGTCGAACGCGGGCGCCCGCTTCTGTCCCGCATTTCTGTCAACGGTCTGTCGGACCGCCGTCCCGACATGTCGGCCCGCGTCGTCGCCAATGCCTGGCAGGGCTATGTCGTGGGCATCGTCATGGCCCTGCTGCCGGTCGGGCTGATACTGGCGCCGACGCTGGTGCTGGCGCTTGTCCATGTGCTGGCGACGCTGTTTTTCTTCTCCTGCGTGGCGCTGCGCCTCCTCGCCGCCCTGATGCCGGGCTCCGTGGAACACGAGCCGCCGCCGGCACCGGCCGGAAACCTGCCGACCTATTCCGTCCTTGTCGCCCTCTACAAGGAAGCCGATATCGTTCCCGACCTGCTGACCGCGCTCGACTGGATCGTATGGCCGCGAGACAAGCTGGAGATCAAGCTGGTCTGCGAAGCCGACGACCATGAGACGCTGGCGGCGATCCGCGCCTGTCCGCTGCCTGCCCATATCGAGGTGGTGGAGGTGCCCGATATCGGCCCTCGCACCAAGCCCAAGGCGCTTTCCTATGCCCTGCCGATGACCAGCGGCGAGTTCGTGGTGCTCTACGATGCCGAGGACTGGCCGGACCCCATGCAGCTTGCCGAAGCCTGGGCCCGTTTCCGCAAGTGCGGGCCGGACGTCGCCGTGCTGCAGGCGCCGCTTGAAATCTCCAACGGGCCGGAGAGCCTGGTGGCGCGCATGTTCGCCTTCGAGTACCGGGCGCTGTTCCGCGGCCTGCTGCCTTTCCTCGCGCGCCACCGGCTGATCCTGCCGCTCGGCGGCACCTCCAACCATTTCCGCCGCGCCGCACTGGAAGAGGTTGGCGGTTGGGATCCGTTCAACGTCACCGAGGATGCCGATCTGGGATTGAGGCTGGCGCGGTTCGGCTACCGGGCCGAGACGCTGTCGTCGCCGACCTACGAGAAGGCGCCCCGCAGGCTCGGCATCTGGGTGCCGCAGCGCACGCGCTGGTTCAAGGGCTGGGCCCAGACCTTCCTGGTGCATATGCGCCATCCGGTGCGCCTCGCCCGCGATCTCGGCCTGCCTTCCTTCCTTGCGGCGCAAGTGCTTCTGGCCGGCATGCTGGCCTCGGCGCTGCTGCATCCGTTCCTGCTGGCGACCTTCCTTGTCAGCGGCGCGCGGCTGCTGCTCGGCGTTTCGAAGGGGGCGGCCTATCCGGTGCTGATGGCGCTCGATGTGGTCAATGTCACCTGCGGCTACCTCTCCTTCCTGCTGCTCGGCTGGCGAACCATGGGAAAGGGACAGAGGCGTGGTTTCTGGAAGGTCGTTCTGCTGACGCCCGCCTATTGGGCGATGATGTCCTGGGCTGGCTGGCGCGCGCTGTGGCAGCTCTGGCGCCAGCCGTTCCGCTGGGAAAAGACGCCGCACGAAACCATGCTGGCAACGCTGGCCGGCAACGTCCGCAGGCAGTGACGCCCTGCTGGTTTACGCCATCAGCAGGGACGAGCCTTCGCCGATGATCTTGCCGTCCTCCTCGCCGATGACGGCGAGGTCGCGGCCGTCATAGGGCAGCGAAAGCAGCACGCGGCGGATGACGGCGAGCCGGGCCCGGCGCTTGTCGTTGGCGCGCACTACGGTCCATGGCCCGGCCTTGCTGTGGGTGGTCTCGATCATCAGGTCGCGGGCCTTGGTATAATCGTCCCAGCGGTCGATGCCGGCGATGTCGATCGGCGAGAACTTCCAGTTCTTCAGCAGGCTGTGGCGGCGATCGTGGAAGCGCTCGAGCTGCGTCTCCTGGCCAATGTCGAGCCAGAACTTGAACAGATGGATGTCCTCGTCGCGGATCATCTGCTCGAAACGCGGTGCTTCCTCCAGGAACTGCCTGTGCTGCTCGGGCGTGCAGAAGCCCATCACCGGCTCGACGCCCGCCCGGTTGTACCAGGAGCGGTCGAAGGACACGAACTCGCCGGCGGTGGGGAGGTGCGCCACATAGCGCTGGAAATACCATTGGCCGCGCTCGGTCTCGGTCGGCTTGGTCAGCGCCACGGTGCGCGCGGTTCTGGGGTTCATGTACTGGTGCAGCGCGAAGATCGTGCCGCCCTTGCCGGCCGCGTCGCGCCCCTCGAACAGGGCGGTGACGCGCTGCCCGGTCTCCTGCATCCAGGCCTGCGCCTTGACCAGCTCGATTTGCAACGCCTCCAGCGTGGCCTCGTAGTCGTCCTTCTTCAGCTTCTTGTCGTAGGGATAGCCGCCCGCGGTCAGCTTGTGCTCTTCCACCCAGTCGGGCAGCTTCGGGTCGTCGATGTCGAACAGCCGCTTCTTCCCGCCGACCTTGATCTTCAGGGGCTCGGCCCCTGTTGTCATCGCAGTGTCATCGGAGTTTTTCATTCAGGCGAACCTTTCGCGGATGGAAGTTCGTGCTAGGACAGGATGCGGACCTATAGGAGCAATCTGCCGGACATCATGGCCGATTTGAGTGACCGACAGAAATATGGCGCACAGCGCTTCGTGCGCAACCTGTGGCAGGCACGCTGGCTTCTGGCCGCCACGTTCGTCGCCCTGTTCGCGGTGCAGTGGTTCGCGGAACTGCCTGTCGTGGTCATGCCTGCCGCCGTCGCCGCCTTGCTGCTGGTTGCCGGCATCGCCGGCGGCGCGACAGGTGAGGACGGGGAGCGCAAGGCGGGGGCGGAGGCCGGCGGACTGCAGAGCCTTTCGGCCGAGAACCTTGCCGCCGCCGTCACCGATCCGCTGATCGTCTTCGACGACAGCGCGTCGGTCATCCATGCCAATGCCGCGGCCCTTGCGGCGTTCGGCGACCTCAGGCCGGGCATGTCGCTGCAACTCAAGTTCCGGGCGCCGGAAATGCAGGCGCTGATCGATGCGGCTCTGACCGGCAACGGCTCGCAATCCGCCGACTTCATCGACAAGCTGCCGGTCGAGCGCGTCTACCGGGTCACCGCCTCGGCGGTCGGCCACGGCTCGCGCCTGCATGTGCTGCTGTTCAAGGACCAGAGCGAGGCGCGCCGCATCGACCGCATGCGGGCCGACTTCATCGCCAATGCCAGCCATGAGATGCGCACACCGCTCGCCTCCATCGCCGGCTTCATCGAGACCCTGCGCGGCCCGGCCCGCAACGACCCGGCCGCGCGCGAGCAGTTCCTGCAGATCATGCAGAACCAGACCGGCCGCATGGCCCGCCTGATCGACGACATGCTGTCGCTGTCCCGGCTGGAGATGAAACCCTACCTGAAGCCGGGCACCGAGGTCGACCTGCGGCAGGTAATCGAGAGCGTCGTCGATTCCCTGGCGCCGCTCGCCCGGGAAAACGGCCTCGTCATCGAGCGCGACTTCGCCGACGGGCCGCTGCTGGTGCCCGGCGACCGCGACGAACTTCACCAGGTGTTCGAGAACCTGCTGGAGAATGCCTGCAAATACGGCCAGGACGGCGAGCGCGTCGTCGTCTCCATCGCCCGCAGCGACAAGGCCCCGCAGCCGGGCATCGAGGTGACGGTGCGCGATTTCGGCCCCGGCATCGCCGAAGAGCACATTCCGCGCGTCACCGAGCGCTTCTACCGCATCGATTCCGAAACCGTGCAGTCGCGCAAGGGCACCGGGCTCGGCCTTGCCATCGTCAAGCACATCCTCACCCGCCACCACGGCCGCCTGTCGATCCGTTCCGAGCTCGGCAAGGGCGCCGCCTTCACGGTTCATTTGCCGGCCAACTAGATTTGCGCGGCGGCCCGCATTAGGGTGGGTGGCGGAAATCCTTGCCGGCTTTCGCGCAATTGTCATGTGATTGGCGTACTGGAAGGGAAGAGATAGGGCCGAATCGCGGTCGCGGAGGATGCCGTCAATGCAGTCGGTGCATATCGTCAGCGCCTATGACGAGGAACTGAAATATCTGTCGAAGCGCATCGCCGCCATGGGCGGCCATGCCGAGCGCATGGTCGAGCAGGCCGTCGCCGCCCTCGTCAACGGCGACCCCGATCTCGCCCGCAAGGTCGTCGAGGACGATGCCATCCTCGACCAGGGCCAGCGCGAGGTCGACGACAAGGCGATCCTGCTGATCGGCAAGCGCCAGCCCATGGCCACCGATCTGCGCGAGGTGATCGGCGTCATCCGCATTTCGGCCGATCTCGAACGGGTCGGCGATCTGGCCAAGAACGTCGCCAAGCGCGTCGCCTCGGTGGGCGAGGGGGCGCAGCCGGTGTCGCTCTACCGGGGTATCGAGGCGCTGGCCGACCTGGCGCTGACCCAGCTCAAGGAAGTGCTCGACGTCTATGCCTCGCGCTCGGTGGCGACCATCGGCTTCGTGCGCGACCGCGACGACCAGATCGACGCCATGTACACCTCGCTGTTTCGCGAGCTGCTGACCTACATGATGGAAGATCCGCGCAACATCACCCCCTGCACGCATCTCTTGTTCTGCGCCAAGAACATCGAGCGCATCGGCGACCACGCGACCAACATCGCCGAGACGATCTATTTCATCGTCACCGGCGATCAGATGCCGGTGGAGCGCCCGAAGGGCGACAAGACAGACCAGATCGTCATTCCCGCGAAATAGGCTCGAACCAATTCGTTCCGGGCAAACGGCGCGAGGCCTACCGGCTTTCCTGGAACACCACCCGCGTCTTGTCGGAAGACGCCGCCAGCGCCCGCTCGAGCAGCGACTCCGCATGGGCGTTGCGCTCGCGCGCCGTGTTGGCGCCCATCACCACCACGATGTAGCGGCGTCCGTCGGCGCTGTAGGAGGTGACGATGTTGAAGCCGGAGGCGCGGACATAGCCGGTCTTGATGCCGTCGACGCCGTGCACGCGGCCGAGCATGTCGTTGTGGCCGCGCACCAGCTTGCCGCGGAACATGAAGTCGCTGGCCGAGAAGTAGTGGTAATATTGCGGGAAGCGGTTGCGCAGCGCGATGCCGAGAACCGCCATGTCGCGGGCCGTGGTGAACTGGCCCTCGTCCGGCAGGCCGGACGCGTTGCGGAAGGTGGTGTCGCGCATGCCGAGCTGGCGCGCCCTGGCGGTCATGGCGGCGGCGAAGGCTTCCTCGCTGTCGCCGAGATATTCGCCCACCGCCGCCGCGACGTCGTTGGCCGACTTCACCGTCAGGGCCCGGATGGCGGTGTCGACGTCGATCCGCTCGCCGGGCCGCAGGCCGAGCTTGCTGGGCGGCCGTGAGGCCGCATAGGCGGAAACCGGGATCTCGGCGCCCTTCTCCACGCGCCCGGCCGTCAGCGCCTCGAACAGCATGTAGAGCGTCATCATCTTGGTCAGTGAGGCCGGATAGCGGGGCGAGGTCGAGTTCATCTCGAAAAGCTGCTTGCCGGTGCGCGCATCGACGACGATCGAGGCGTATTTCTGCGGCGCGGCCGGCACCGCAAGCACCGCCTCGGGCGGCATGGTGGTGCTGCAGCCGCCGATCAGCGCCACAAGGGTGAACAGGACGACGAGTTTGTGGAGCAGTCGGGACAAGTGCTTGCCGTGAAAAACAGTGCTGGCAGGAGAATGAAGGCGGAAACCGGCGCGGACCCTAGCCCAAGCCGCTGCGTGCGTCCATCGCTTCGCCATTGCCAGCCGCATGCGGCTTGCGCATTGTGGCCCGCATGCAGCAGGTTTCGGAAAGGGCAGGCATGGAAAACATCACTTTCGGTGCGGAGGGCATCTCGGTATCCGTCGATCTTGCCGTCGGGCATATCGCCGACCTTGTCATCGAAAGGGACGGGCGCAGGCTGAAGCCGCTGCACCGCGCGCCATGGATCGGCGAGCCGCGCGAGGCGCTGCCGGGCACCCTGCCGGACGGCGTCCTGCGCCTGTCCGGTGATTTCCTGTGCGCGCCGTTCTCGCGTGCCGACGTGGAGCCGGCGCCGCTGCATGGCTGGCCGGCGAACAGCGCCTGGGATGTGACCGGCAGCGCCGCCACGCCGGACGGCTGGCGGGCTTCGCTGCGGCTGCGGCGCAAGGTGATGGGCGCGACCGTGGACAAGATTCTCGTGCTGCGTCACGGCCACCCCTTCCTCTATCAGGAACATGTCTTCACCGGCGGCGAGGGGGCGATCTCCGTCGCCCACCACGCCATGACCGTGATGAAGGAGGGCGGCCGCCTCGCTTTCTCGCCCAAGCGCCTTGCCGGCACCGGGGACGAGGCGCTGGAGCCGGACCCCGCGCGCGGCCGCTCGCTGCTGGCCTATCCGGCCCGCAGCACCGATATCACGCGCTTTCCGGCCGCCGATGGCGACGCAGTCGATCTGCGCGACTACAAGCCCGAGCGCCTGCAGGAGGATTTCGTCACGCTGGTCGAGGCCGAACCGGCGGGGCTGGGCTGGACGGCGGTGGCCCGCAAGGCCGAGGACGATCTCGTCCTCGTGCTCAAGAATCCGGCCGAACTGCCGGTCACCATGCTGTGGATCAGCAATGGCGGCCGTGACTATGCGCCGTGGAGCGGCCGCCATCGCGGCGTGCTCGGCATCGAGGACGGCCGCGCCGCCGTCGGCCATGCGGCGTCGCTGGGCGACAACTGGCTGAAGCGGGAAGGGGTCGCCACCGCCTTCGAGCTGGGCGGCCGCGTTGCCTTCCGGCAGGTCATCGGCGCGTTGCCGGTGGGGTCGTCGCAATTGCCGGACAGGGTAGAGGCGCAAGCCGGCAGCCTGCGCCTTGCCACGGCCGGCGGGGGCCGGATCGAGGTGCCCTTCGACGCGGCTTTCCTGTATATGCGGGCGGTGGAACCCGTATGATGGTTCTGGCGTTCCTGTAAGGAAGAGGGTCCCATGTCCGCCATAGCGTCCATTGCTTCCGCCATCTTCAAGCGCGCCGGCAAGTCCGGGCGGTTCGTCGTCGCCATTGCCGGGCCGCCGGGTGCGGGCAAGTCGACACTGTCGCAAAAGCTGCGCGAACTGCTGCCGGAGGGCGCGGTGGAAGTGGTGCCGATGGACGGCTTCCACTTCGACGACCGGGTGCTTGAAAGCCGGGGGATGCGGGCGCGCAAGGGCAGTCCGGAAAGCTTCGACTTCGCCGGGTTCGAGGCGCTGCTGAAGCGCATCCGGGCCGGCGAGCCCGACATTGCCATTCCCCTGTTCGACCGCGGCATGGAGCTGTCGCGGGCCGCCGCCGCTATATTGGGCCCGGAGGTCCGTTTCGTTCTGGTCGAGGGCAATTACCTGCTGCTCGATGAGGAGCCATGGGCGCGGCTGGCGCCGCTGTTCGATTTCTCGGTCTTCCTCGACGTGCCGCAAGGAGTGCTGGAGCGCCGGCTTCTGGCACGCTGGCACGAGCATGGCCTGCCCGACGAGGAGGCGCGCGCCAAGGTCGCCTCCAACGACCTGCCCAATGCCGAGCGTATTCTGGCCCGCCGCCGCGCCGCCGACATGATCATGGGCGACGGCGAGGAGTTGTAGACGGCTTGCCGGGTCAGTCCCGCTTGGGGATTTCCAGCCCGGCCTGCACGGCGGGGCGGGCAAGGCCGCGCTCCAGCCATGCGGCGACGGCCGGGAAGTCGTCGAAGCCGACCAGTTCGCGGGCCTCATAGAAACCGATCAGGTTGCGCACCCAGCCCAGCATGGAGATGTCGGCAATCGTGTAGTCGTTGCCCATGATCCATTTGCGGTCCTTCAGACGCCCGTCGAGCACGCCGATCAGGCGGCGCGATTCCACGCGATAGCGCTCCAGCGGGCGCTTGTCGGCGATCTCGCGGCCGGCGAACTTGTGGAAGAAGCCGAGCTGGCCGAACATCGGCCCGATGCCGGCCATCTGGAAGAACACCCACTGGATGGTCTCGTAACGCCTGGCCGGGTCGGCGGGGATCAGCTTGCCGGTCTTTTCGGCGAGATAAAGCAGGATGGCGCCGGATTCGAACAGCGCCAGCGGCTCGCCGTCCGGTCCCTTGGGGTCGATGATCGACGGAATCTTGCCGTTGGGGTTCAGCGACAGGAATTCCGGCGTCCAGCTCTCGTCCTTGCCGATGTCGATATAGTGCGGCTCGTAAGGCAGGCCGAGTTCCTCCAGCGCGATCGAGACCTTCACCCCGTTCGGCGTCGGCGCCGAATAGAGCTGGATGCGGTCGGGATGCTGCGCCGGCCAGCGCGTGGTGATGGGGAAGGCGGACAGATCGGCCATGGAGGAGCTCCTGCAAGCTGGGATGCCGGGACGGCGGAGGCGGGAGCCCCAAGATGGGGACCGCCGCCCGGGTAATCAACGGGTCACACGGCCTTGAATGCCAGCACGGCATTGGTGCCGCCGAAGGCGAAGGCGTTGGAGATCGCGGCTCGCACCTTGCGCTCGCGCGCCACATTGGGTGTCACGTCGAGGTCGCAGTCGGGATCGGGCTCGCGGTAGTTGGCGGTCGGCGGCACGATGCCCTCGCGGATGGCCATCACGCAGGCGATCAGCTCCAGTGCCCCGGAGGCGCCGAGGCAGTGAGCGTGCATGGACTTGGTCGATGACACCGACAATTTGTAGGCGTGCTCGCCGAACACGCGCTTGATCGCGGCGGTCTCGATCTGGTCGTTGGCCTTGGTGCCGGTGCCGTGGGCGTTGAGGTAGTCGATGTCCTGCGGCTCGAGGCCGGCATCGGCGAGGCAGGCCCGCATGGCGCCTTGCGGCCCTTCCACGGTGGGCGCGACGATGTCGGAGGCGTCGCCGGACAGGCCGGTGCCGACGATCTCGGCCAGGATGTCGGCGCCGCGCGCGCTGGCGTGCTCGTAGCTTTCAAGAACGACCAT
>Ga0180220_1001026_pt1 | contig 23361 bp, 18 predicted proteins | sample eDN5th37CBELigBY_FD_151335 | JGI IMG/M metagenome (GOLD analysis project Ga0180220, IMG submission 151335) | Enriched backyard soil microbial communities from Emeryville, California, USA - eDNA 5th pass 37_C BE-Lig BY (version 2) (version 2) | ecosystem: Environmental > Terrestrial > Soil >...
GAAATGCTGGAAGACTTGCATTGCAAAATGTATCGCATGGATACCCTCGTCAGTTTGTCCGCCCATTTTCATGACTACTTTCAGATCTGGTACGTATCCAAAGGCGAATTTCTGCATACGCTGGGCACCCGGCAGTACCGGATCAAAAAAGGGGACCTGTTTCTCGTGCCTCCTTTTACGCTGCATCGCATTCAGGCTTTCGAGGAAGAGGCCGAAATTTTCGGCTGCGAATTCATGCCGTCCTTCATCAACGAGCGGTTTGACGACGCCTCCGGGGATCAGGCTTTTTTTGACGTGAACTACTTGAAGCATTTCCTGCATTCGGATTGCTCCGCCCATTCGCAGATCGTGTTCGACGGTATGACGGACGGGAAAATCCGCGCTTTGCTCCAGGACATGCTGGCCGAATATGAGGAACGCACGCCGTTTTTTCAAATCGTGCTGAAAGCGTATCTGCTGCAGCTGCTGTCGGTGATCATCCGCCAGGTGAACGGGGAGATGGTCAAAGCCGGGTTCCAAAAAATCGAACGTTATCGGGACACGATGAACAAGGTCGTCGAATACATCGAACGGAACGCGCATGAGGATATCAAGCTGGAGCATGTGTGCGCCGTATCCAACTTGTCGAAGCCGACGTTCTGCCGGTTGTTCAAAGAGTGGACAGGCAAGACGTTCAACCGCTATCTCGTCGATTTGCGCATTTCCAACGCGCTTGTCCTGCTGCAGCGCCCGTCGATGTCGGTCACGGATGTTTGTTATGCGACGGGGTTTAACGAGCTCGCATACTTTTGCCGGATCTTCAAAAAGTACACGGGCATTTCCCCCAATCAGTACCGGAAACAGGCGACGAACAAGTCGTTTTGATTTTAACGATAATCCAACTTATCGATACAATAGTGAAATTAACTAAAGCGCTTACATGCTACCATAGGGTTAGTTGACGGCAGCAAACGTTAATCGCCGGCGCTGCTACAAAGACTTAGGGAGGGAAGGGACATGAAGCGAAAAGGGAGTATATGGGGGCTGGTTTTCGTTTTATTGCTTGCGGTTTTATCCGGATGCAGCGGCAAAGAACCAGCGGGTTCCGGCAGCGAAAGCGGCGGATCGAAGGGCGGGGATGCCCAAAAGGAGCCGGTGGAGCTGAGCTTTTGGTATGGATGGACCGGAACCGAAGCTGAAGCGCTCGAAAAATTGATCAAGAAGTGGAATGAGATAAATCCCGATATTCGGGTCAAAGGGCTGTCGCAAAGCGATTACCAGAAGCAGCTGACGGCGATTACGGGCGGCAATCCACCCGATGTCGCATCCAACTTCGGCCAGGACGTCGTGCCGTGGGGCGAACGGGGCGCCATGATGCCGCTGGACGATTACATCAAGAAGGATAACGTCGATTTGGGCGATTTTGTGCCTGCCGCCCTTAGTACTTCCCAATCCAAGGGAAAGACGTACGCCTTGCCGATTGCCATGCACGTCACGATGCTGTTTTACAACAAGGAGCTGCTGGAAAAAGCAGGCCTGAGCGGTCCGCCGGAAACGATGAGCCAGCTCAAAGAATACATCGCGAAGCTTAGCGTCAAGGAAGATGGCGGAAAACTTCAACGGCTGGGCCTGTGGCCGGGGGTGGACGCCTTCACGTTCAGCTATGCCTATGGCGGTTCTTATTACGACGCGGACAACAAACAGGTCACGCCGGACAACGCGGGCGTCAAAGCGGCCGTCGAGTTCGGCAAAGGGATTTGGGATCAGTTCGGATCGAAGGAGCTGGACCGGTTCGCTTCCGGATTGGGGCAGTACATGTCGCCGCAAAATCCGTTTTTCACCGGCAAATACGCGATGACGATCGACGGCGAATGGCTGCCGACGTTCATCAAACAATACGCTCCGAACTTAAAATACGGCATCGCCCCGATTCCTTACGACGAAAATAATCCAAACCTCAAACATCCGGGCAACGTGACCACAAGCGTATTTTATATTCCGAAAGGCGTGAAGCATCCGGAGGAATCGTGGAAATTCCTGAAGTGGATGACCGAGCCGGAGCAAATGGCGGAATTTACCGCGGCCATCGGCAACCTGCCGACGCGAACCTCGCTGCAAACGCACGAAATTTATAAGGATGTGCCCGGCTTCCAGGAGTTTTTGCAATATTCTTCAAGCCCGAACCTGCGCTCCTTCCCGGCAACGTCGTTTTCGGCGGAATATATGACGGAGTTCACGACGCAATACAATGCGATTCTTCGCGGGGAAGTCGGCGTGGATGAAGGACTAAAAAGGGTGAAGGACAAGATTCAGCCGCTGGTGAAATGATTTGGTACAAGGATCTGACCCGGTCGCACGGGGGCCGGGCTGGATCCCATTCGATCACGAGGAGGACGGGTAGATGATAGACTCCATCTCCGGCAAAACGTCTTCAAGGAAAAAGGGATGGACGAGAAGGGAATGGCATTACTTTTGGCTGGGGCTCGTCTTCGCTTCCCCATGGATCATCGGTTTTCTGGTGTTTACCGTGTATCCTTTCTTCAGTTCCCTGTACTTCAGTTTGACGGAATATGACCTGTTTAATCCCCCGAGATGGGTCGGCATGGACAACTACAAAGCGATCATGGAAGACCGCAATTTCTATAAATCGATCAGCAATACGCTGTTCATGGCGTTTATATCGGTGCCCATTACGTTGTTCAGCTCTTTGCTCATCGCGATGCTGCTGAACTTCAAGGTCAAAGGGATCAACTATTACCGCACGATTTTTTATCTTCCGGCGGTCATTCCCGGCGTGGCCAGCGCCTTGCTCTGGACCTGGATGCTGAACCCGGATTTCGGCCTCGTCAACATTTTCCTGCGTTGGGCCGGCCTTCCCGATCCCGCTTGGCTGCTGGACCCCCGGTTTACGAAGCCTTCCCTCATTTTGATGGGGCTTTGGGGCTCGGGAGCGGGCGCGCTCATTTTCCTGGCCGCTCTGCAGGGCGTTCCGCAAACCTATTACGAAGCGGCTCAAGTCGACGGCGCCAATTGGTGGCACCGGTTTTGGAAAATCACGGTCCCGGCGCTGTCGCCGATTATTTTGTTCCAGCTTATCATGGGCTTGATCGGCGCGTTTCAAATTTTTACGGAATCCTATATTCTGGCGGGAGGAAAAGCGGGCAGCGGCAGCTCCCTTGGCGGGCCCGGGCAGTCGTTGTTGTTTTACGCCGTCAACCTGTACCAGGAAGCGTTCATCAATTTGAAGATGGGTTACGCCTCGGCGCTGGCCTGGATTCTGTTTATCATCGTCATGCTCATTACGCTGCTGGTGCTGAAAACCTCAAAACGCTGGGTTTATTATGGAGGTGAATGACGGATGAGCGCCGCCAAGCTTGTACGAACGAAAATTTTTCCTCATACGATGCTGATCCTGTTTTCGGTGTTTTTTCTGTTCCCTTTCGTGTGGCTCGTGTTCACCTCGCTAAAGTCGCCGCACGAAATCTTCGAGCTGCCGCCGCGGATCATCCCGGAATCCTTTCAATGGGGGAATTATAAGGCCGCGTTCGAGACCGTGCCGTTTGGCCGGTACATGCTGAATACGCTGGTGATCTGCTTGGTATGCATCATCGGGCAGTTGTTTGCCGCGCCGCTTGTTGCGTATTCGATTTCCCGTATTCCATGGGCGGGAAGCAAAATCATTTTTGCGATCGTCCTTGCCACGATGATTTTGCCGTCGCAGGTGCAGCTGATCCCGCAATACATCATTTTTGCGAAGCTGGGGTGGATCAACACCATTTTGCCGCTGACGATCGGGGCGTTTTTCGGGGCGCCGTTCTATATTTTTTTGTTGAGGCAGTTTCTCCTGGGCGTTCCCAGGGAGCTGTCCGAAGCGGCGAAAATGGACGGGGCGTCGGAATTCCGGATCTATGCGCAAATCATTCTGCCGACGTTAAAGCCGGCGTTAGCGACGGTAGCCTTGTTTACCTTCGTCGGTGCTTATACCGACTTTATGGGGCCGCTCATTTATTTGAACGATGCCGCCAAATGGACGCTGACGCTCGGCCTGCAGGGCTTTCAGCAGGATCACGGGGCCCAGTGGGAAAAGCTGATGGCCGCCTCGACGATTATGGCGGTTCCGATGATTTTGCTCTACTTCTTCGGCCAGAAGTATTATATGCAGTCGGGATCGGCTTTTACGGGGTTTAAGTGAAAGGCGGGAACTTGTGATTTACATGTAATTGCGGTTAGAAAGGCGAAAAATGATGAAGCCTTCTTCCCACTCGGGAAGTCGGCTTCTTTTGCTATGGAAGGGATTTATTTGAAAATAGAGAATTGATTCCTCATAAGTCTTTTATCATATCGATTGAGCAAGGGGGAGCGGTGGGAAGAAAGATGAAAGTATATAACAAGCATTACCTCAAAGCATGTGAAAGTTACTTATACATGACCAGGGAGGAAATTATCACCCGGCAGCTCCGAAGCGAAAATAGGCTGCTTTTTAACGAAACGATCGTCAAAATAGGGCTCATCGTCTTTCTGTGGGCTGTATTTTGGTCATCAAGGTTGGCGCTTGTTCATCAGCTTTCTTTTACGTCATGGAGCCTGCATGTCATCGTCATTTATATCGGCCTGTGGTTTTTGGCCGGCCGAAGTTCCAATCGCTGCCGGGCGTATAGCGATGCGGCCGAAGTGATGCTTCAGTTTGATAACGAAGAAACCCGCCGCACCTACCTTGATGAAATGCTGAAGCCGCAGTTTCGGTAGGGAAACGAAGCTGTTTTTTTTCGCAGCAGAAAAAGGGATGCCCGTTTGCGTGCATCCTTTTTTGAATCCAAGGCTTTCATTTTAAGATCATCCTGGGAATCTGGCCGTGATCATAAAACGCGCTGCATTCGTCCGAATGCCCTTTTCCGTTTGGTGATCCCTTATGAATTTGTAAAAGACTTGATAATCCAATTCGTTTTGTCCAAATCCGGGAATGATCGGCGTGTGCTGCAGCAGAAACATCAAGTCTTCCGCCGTTTCGTAATATTCGGTGGCGTTATATTCAAAGGATTGTATGTCGACAAAACCGGCTTCGTTTAATTCGGTCTCGTATCGTTTTTTTAATGTCCCCGGCTCCGCCCCCAAGGCTTGCCCTCTTCCGAAGGCTTCCTTCAGATTCAATTTGTCGTTTTCGCTGACCTGCTGCGTCAGGAATATCCCGCCACTTAGAAGCACCCTCGCAATTTCCCTTGTACAAAAAGCCGAATGCCTGCAAGTCACGACATTAAAAAATTTCCCGGGAAAATCCAGTTTCATCGCATCCATTTGCAAAAAACGTACATTCGATACGCCTGCTTTTGCGGCATTGCGGGTTGCCGTTTCGATCATGCCCGCCGAAAGGTCGATGCCCACAAGAAGCAGCGCCGAATCGGTCATGGTCAGCAGAGCTTCCCCGCCGCCTGTGCCGATGTCCAGCAAGAGGTCCGATGGTTTGCATACCTTCGCGGCTTCTTTCCAGAAATCCCGCTTTACTCCTTCGGATACGCATTTTACATCGCTAAAATCCCATCCGTTCAACTTGCCGATCTGATCATAAAATCGTTCATAGTTCTTTGATTTCATTTCTTTGTTTCACCTTTTAAATACAGAATGATTACCGAAATCACGCTCGAGTTATCCCATCTAATTTGACCAAAAGGGCAGACTGCCCCCTTGATGGCTGGCACGCGTTTTTTCCCAGCCCGGAAACTAGCTACCTCGAACGATTCGGAACGTCATCCGTTTCACCTCATTTGGAAGGATTGAATCCATTATATGGCGAACCCGGTGCGGCGATCAATAATCCTGCCTGATGTTGGACCGGTAAATGCCTGGCCAGCGTTACCACCGTATGAATCCGTTGAATGGAAGACGCACCGGGTAGAACCTCGACGAGCTCAGCGCGTCTTGCCCAGCGATGCATACCATGCGTTCACCTCGTCGGTCATCGCGTCGCCGCCCAGCTCGTGCCATCTGGCGACAACGCGATCGAAGTAAGACAACGGCTCCTGGCCGTAGACGATCTTGAGCATCGCGTCGTGGAGCAGCTCATCGAGGGCGTCACCGATTTTTTCCATCGTCGGGGTCGGAGCGCCGGTAAAGGCATCCGTCTTGTAGATGGCGGGATTGCTAAGGGCGATCTTCCAGCCCTTCAGCTCCTGCGGCGTACGCAGCAGCTTGTTTTTAATATCGTAAGGCGTCTGGTCGGGCGCCCCTCGGTTGATGCGGGCGATCGATTCGCTGAGCAGGTTCGGGACCGAGGGGCGACAGGCTCAGCAGATACTTCTGGGGGTCCGCCAGACCGCCCGGCACCTGGCTCTCCCGGAACGTCGGCTTACCGCCCGAATACCCGTAGTCATAGCCCTCGGCGATGCCCAGCGGTACGGCGAGCCGGCAGGCGGATCGACGAAATTATCGTAGACTAAAACCAAAACCAACGGCAGCCGGCCAAGAACCGGCTGCTTTTTCAATGAAATAGCAAGCATTTTTCATCAACGAGTTGGATTCCCTTTACTTTCGAACGGCATGATGTTAAACTTGATTTCGATAGTTATAGAACTGCGGAATTGTAGGGGGTGATCATCATGGAAGATCTTGAAATTGATATGCAAGCCGTTAAGGTGTTTAAAGCTCTGGGGGAACCTACCCGGCTCAAAATCGCTTTGCTGCTTTCGAAAGAAAGCAATTTATGCTTCACGGCCATCGGTGAAAAGCTTGAATCGGTTGCGGGCTCCACGCTGTCACATCATCTGAAGCAGTTGACGGATTCCGGTCTGATTGATTCCCGCAAAAGCGGATCGTATATTCACTATAACGTCAATCGGGAAGTGGCGGAAAAATTTGCGCCTTATTTGTTGGCGTAATTTTTTTTAAGCATCATTTCTATAGTTATAGAACTGTAGAATTGATGTTTATACGAATCATCCTCTATTTCCTATGAAAAAGGAGAGAATACTTATGAGCAACCAAGCAAATACGTTGGAGATTGGAATCAGTACGTTTCTTCATGCAGATCCCGAAATAGGGGGCGTCTCACATGCCGAGCGGCTGCGTCAGGCGGTCGAAGAGATCCAATTGGCCGATCAAGCCGGTCTTGACGTCTTTGCCATCGGCGAGCATCACCGCATCGACTATACAAGCTCGTCGCCAGCCGTCGTATTGGCTGCCGCTGCTGCGACAACGAAGAATATCCGACTCTCGAGCGCGGTGACGGTATTGTCTTCGGATGATCCGGTGCGGGTATATCAGAACTTTGCGACGCTTGACGGGCTGTCGAACGGGCGTGCTGAGATCATGGCCGGACGAGGCTCGTTCATCGAATCGTTTCCGCTGTTCGGCTATGACCTGAAGGATTACGAGAAATTGTTCGAAGAGAAGCTGGAACTGCTGCTCAAGATCCGGGCTTCGGAGCGGGTGACCTGGCCCGGCGGACATCGTCCCGCGATTGACAATATGGGCATCTATCCTCGTGCTGTGCAGCAGCCTTTACCGGTCTGGATCGGCACGGGCGGCAGCCCGGAATCGGCCATTCGGGCAGGCTTGCTGGGACTTCCGATCGTCTTCTCAATCCTTGGCGGACCGCCGCGGCGATTCGCACCCTTGGTGAAGCTCTATAAGGAAGCGGCCGCGAAAGGCGGGCATGATCCGAACCAGCTGCAGATCGCTACGCACTCGCATGGTTTTATAGCCGATTCGGCGCAAGCGGCGGCAGAGCGGTATTACCCCGTAATGGCCGCCCAAATGAACCGGATTGGACGGGAACGCGGTTGGTCCTCTTATACACGTGACTCATACGATGCATCCTGCAGCCTTCATGGCGCTCTTTATGTCGGGGACCCTGAATATGTGGCGGAGAAAATCTTACTGCTGCACCAGAACCTCGGCCTGACCCGATTCCTTATGTACGTTGATTTCAGCACGCTGCCCCATCGCGAATTGCTGCGAACGATCGAACTGCTCGGCACCAAGGTAGCGCCGATCGTCCGCAAAGAGCTCGGCCGTCAAGCATCAAGCAGTACGGACGGAGCGAAGTGACCTGATCGGGGGAGGAGATGCCAGTGGGGAGAGGCTTCATTTTTTTTAACTAGGATTTCTACAGATTTAGAACTGTGAAAATGAAAAAGAGGAGAGATACAATTTGAGTAACACATGGAAAATCTATATATTGGCCCTTGCCAGCTTTTTAGTCGGAACCTCTGAATTCGTGATTGCCGGCATATTGGATATGCTCGCAAGAGACGTCGGCGTGTCGGTAGCGGCAGCCGGCCAATTGATTACGGTCTATTCGCTTGCCTATGCGATCGGCACTCCGATTCTGATTGCACTCACGGCAAAAATGGATCGGAAGAAGCTTATGCTGTCGGCTTTGGGGTTGTTTTTCTTAGGAAGCCTGATCACCGTCACATCGACCGGCTACGGCATGCTGATGGGGGCAAGAATTATTTTGGCGATCAGCACAGGGGTATTCATGGTTGTCGCCCTAACCGTTGCGGCCAAGATTGCGAATCCCGGTAAGCAGGGCGGTTCGATTGCCACCGTTCTTTTGGGCTTTAATCTCGCGCTCATTCTGGGGGTTCCGTTGGGAAGGCTCATTGCAGGCTCGTACGACTGGAAAATCATTTTCACGGGGATCGGCGTGCTCAGTTTGATGGCCATGTTTGTCCTCCTGCTGGCAATTCCCAAATCAGAGGGAGAGGCTCCGGTTCCCATTCGGCAACAGCTCGCCTTGTTCAAAACGCCCCGGATTTCCGCTGCGCTGTCCATCAGCTTTTTCTGGATAATGGGATATACGATTCTGTATACCTATATCACGCCGTTTCTTCTGACCATCACAGGAATGAGCGAGCGGATGGTAAGCATCGGGCTGTTTGCATTTGGGCTGGCAAGTCTCCTGGGCTCCCAAGTCGGCGGCTACGGTGCAGACAAATGGGGGATCCCCCGCACGATGGTAGGCGGTCTGATCTTTCACTCGGGTATTTTATTTTTGCTGGCAGCGTTTGCCCATTACTCCATGCTTGTGCTCCCATTGCTGATGCTGTGGTCCTTCTTTGCATGGTCGACGGGTCCGGTTCAGCAAGTGTACTTAATCGGTATGGCTCCCCAGGCTTCGGGGATCATTTTAAGCTTGAACAACTCTATTGTGCAGTTGGGGATGGCAGTAGGCGCCGTCATCGGAGGCATTATTGTGGACAGCATCTCTCTGACAGCGGCCGGCTGGCTGGGTGGAATAGGGGTCGCCCTTGGGCTGGTCCCGGCCGTGTATTCTTTGACGATGCGCCGCCGGTCTGCATTAGAAGAACAAACATTGGAGAACTGACGAGAACGAAGCGGCCGCCATTCAAAGGCTGCTGCCGTACGCTGCTCGTCACCGATCTTGCGGTGAGGCCAATGCCGGAGAAGCGGGCGTGGCCCTGTAGACCGCGAGCGGCCAACTGTGGGAGTTTCACTCGAACAGAGGTGCCGGTAGCGCTGCTAGAGACGCTGATCGTGGCGGTCGGCAAGCAGATGGGAGATGAGGCGCGGGCGAGTTGCGGGAGCGAGGAACTGCACAAGCTGCGGAGAAAATATAAGAAGGTGCTGCCAAAGCGGCTTTAGAGCCGCTTGGCAGCTTTTTTTGCTTTTCGAAATCGATTGCTTTTGAATTATTTGGTCCAAGTACCGATTTTAAAAGCTCCGTCCGAAAGCCGGTCCGTATTGGCAAAGTCAACCGCCGGCTGGTTCGTGGACGGATTCAAAATCGCTACGGTCAGCTGATAGGTCCCGCTCGGCAGCGTCTTCGTAGGGAGCGAGCCTGTGACCGTATGCAAGCCGGTTCTCCAGGTTCTCAAGTCAGCGGATGTCGACTGACGTGCCACGATAGCGCCCCCGCTGTTGCGCAGCTGAATTTCGACGGGCCAGTTGAACGGGAAGTGTTGGACGCCCTTATTTTCCACCGTGACGGATACGTCCAGCGTGCTCCCGCTTTGTTCTTGCGGATATGCCGCCTTCTTCACGACAAAGTGGTAGCCCATCCGTTTCTTCAGTGTGTCCATGTTGCCTTGCAAAGGATTGCCCGGCGCCAACGAAGCTGGGGAATTCGGTCCCAGCCAGCTCGGCTTGCTGAGCTCGGTTTGGCGCAGTGTCTCATTGAAGCCGCTGCCTGTCGTGAGTGCGGCTTTCAAACCATAGTCACCACCGTAAAATTCGCCGCCGGAGACGCGGGTGTCCCAAAAGTTGGCGTGGTTCGGCTGTTTCTGGCCGATATCATCCCAATAACCGTTTTGCGTGCCCGTATACCATCCCCATTCGGAATCGAAGCTCGGTTGATCTCCGAATACGTCATTGTACATTCCCATAATCAGGCCTTTGTTATTGTTCTTGGCCAATTCCACGCTCCGTCTGATCAAGAGCTGCGTATGATCCTCCTGAGCGGCGAATGCGTCAATATAATGCTGAATGTATTGGTTGGAGATTTCGTTTTTAGGGAACGCGCCCGTATAGTTGCTTTCCCCATTCGGTCCAATATAAGGCCATGTGTGAAATTCGGCCCAATGGCCCAGCGAACCGATCTGTACAAAAGCGATCGGGCTGTCGGGGGAGTCGTAATGCTTGGCAATCGCCTCGATCGCAAGCTTGTGTCTGGCGATCAAATATTCGGAATTGTAATTCGGGGAGAAGCCCGTATTGTTGCCGGCTCCCATGCCTCCGGTATTATCTTGGTAGGCCTTACCCGGAGATTGCCCTAAATTCACCATGTCATGATAGAGCCAGTCAGGGATATCCCGGTGCGCCGCCCCGGAAGGATTGTCCATAATAAAGCGCAGCACGACCTTGACTCCGCGGCTTTGCCAATAGCTGAAATGATTGGACGCTTCAATCGCACCGAAATCGTAATGGCCCTTCGTCGGCTCAAACTCCTTCCAGGTGACGCCGGCATACACGAGGCGGTGGTCCTGAGGATAGTTTGTGGATTTTGCTGAAGGCGCCCAACCTTTAAACGGGTTATTGAGCGGATCATCCAGCTCGGTCGGGTAGAATTCGATCATGCTGCCTCCGGGGTTTTTGCCGTCAAGCGTATAGACAGGGAGCGGTTTGTTCTGCGCGGGCAGGCGATTGATATCCGAATTGTTATCCAGATACCCTATGTTCACGCTGCTGCCTCCAGCGAGTCCTAGCACAGAGAGTGGGAGCGCAACCTCAATCGTAGATGCGGTGCGTACATATTGAGAGGAAGGAAGAGACGAAGACAAGTTCCAGCTCCAAGTGCTTCCATTGCCCGAGTAGCGGTACAGGGAGTTATTTTCAAGGAGCCATTCGACTCCCGTCGCCCCCCACCCGGAGGCCTGATATCCGGTGGAGGCATTCCCGTCCGTGTTCAGCCAGAAGCTCCCCATGGCGGTGCTGAGGCCCGAGCCTTCCACAAGCAGATAAAGATTCTTGTCATCGTGGGAAGCCTTTAACACTCTGGCGGTTCCAGAATTCGTCGAAAGGGCCGGAATCCCTTGCCAGTCGCCTGCATTACCGTCTACGACGATCGAAGCCGCTTCCGCATTCGAAATAGAGTAGGGAAAAGGGAAAAAGGATAGCAGAACGGCCACCATAGTACAAACAGTAAACGTCAATTTCGTTTTTGTTTTCATACCCCATCTTTTCATGCCAAACCTCCTCACAGAATTATTGAAGTCATAAAGCTGCAAGTTCAAAATGCCTTGGAAAACCCGAAAATCATTTTACTGAATGCGAAGCTTTCACCCCCTTTCCAAGTAAAATCGTCTGACGACCGCCATGAAAAAGAGCACCTTGTGTCGGGTGCTTTACGTTGCTTGGCATGGATGAACATCGTCGTTTTTGTCCCCGCTGCAGCCATTACGTTGAACTGCGTAAAACCAAACGGGTAGGCAAAATCACTTTTTTAGGCAGCAGCTGGTTTCCGTTAATTCGCTCTATTAAGTTATCGACGGCAACCATGCCGATTTCTTTGGTCGGCACATCGATCGTGGAAAGCGGAGGATTGGAATATTTGGATACCTCGATATTGGACAGGCCTATAACCGCTACTTCATTAGGAACGGAGATGCTGTTGTTGTACAAGCCGTTAAGGGCGGCCATGGCCATTAAATCGCTGCCGACGAAAAAAGCGGTCGGGAGATTTTTGGTTTTGCATAAATGATTGATTTGTTCGATGCAGATCGTTTCATCCCACATGCAATCCATCACCCAATCGGGATTTACGGCCAAACCGGCAGCATGCATGGTGGCATAGTAACCTCGATAGCGGCGGCTGTTCTTCAAGTTGCCTCCGAACCCGCCGCCCCCGATATATCCGATTTGGGTATGCCCCTTTTCGATGAGGTGGTTGACGGCCATCGAAGCGACATGGTAATGGTCATAACCCACGTTATCGATATCCTCGCGTTCCGTATCAATGCCTACGATAAACGGTACCTGCTTGCGGATGTATTCATAAGTTTCGTTGTTCAAAGATTCCATGAGGATCAGACCGGTAATCGGTTCATTGAAGGTGTTGAACAGAATCTTATTGTCGTTCAGCTCAATGCCGGTCCGAATAAAGGCAAGGTTATACCCTGCGCTGAGCAGCCGCTCCTCCACGCCGGATAAGATCGACATGAAATAAGGATCGTTGTATTTGTCTTTTGTGACGCTTAATACGCATCCGATTTTTGCATGCGACAGGTGTTCGGAATGGTCCGTGGTTGAAACTTTTCGCTTGGGGCTTGAGCTGATTTTATAGTTAAGCTGCGTAACGGCTTGCCACACTCTTTCCCGGGTTTCGTCGGTGATTTTATATTTCGTGTCATTGTTCAAAACCCTGGATACGGTGGCAGTGGATACATTGGCTAGTTTAGCAACATCCCGAATCGTACTCATCTATATGCACAATCTCCTTTTAAGTAAAAGTTACGAACGAATCCCTATGAAATGGATTCATTAGTCATCATCTAGAGTTTATAGGAATGTTACATTTCAAACAATCATTAGCCTGTGTTTTATTTGTTTGTTGCGCATAATGTTGCGTGAAATTGTTACGCTCTTACAGCTTACCTGTGTTTCCGATTAAAATCAATCATAACTTGTCATTTTCGCGTTATGAGACATGAAATTTTATAATATTTTTAAATTTGATATTGCAAGATTGCGTACGGATGATATAACATGAAATCACTAAACAAAACTTAATATTTCGCGTTCTTTAACGTAACAACAACGTAACAAAAAATACAATCTCTGATTCGTACGTGCAGGGAGCTGATAAGACATGAACAAAGCAGTGACGGTTTATCCAATGGTTCTGGATGACATCATCGACAACCCGGGCATTGGTTTTACGGCAGCGCCTGGGTTAATGGGGGAACCGGACCGGATTGACGATAATCGGGGGGAAGAGCAGAAAAAATATAAGTTCACGGAAGATAGCAGAACCTGCAATCATCCTGACAGCAAAGTGTATTTCTGCAGCGTGCGCTGGCGGGACGTGGAAACGGCTCAAGGAGTATATAACTGGGAAGTGCTGGAGGAAAAGCTGGACTACGCCAAATCGCTCGGCTGCACGGCTGTGGTTCGTTGTTCGCCTTATGCGTTAAACGAAGAGGATGATATCCCGGCATGGTTCCGGGCGGAATATCCGGAGGAACCCGACTTTCCCTTCTGGAGAGTAGATCCGAAAGAAACGCCGTACGTGGCGTATTGGTCTGAATTTATTAGGGCGTTTGCCGCACGGTTTGACGGGCACCCGGTCATCAGTTCGGTGGATTTGACGATTGTAGGGGCTTGGGGGGAAGGCGGGGGAACCGAGTTTTTAGACCCGGAGGCGATCAAGAACATTACGGACGCCTACTTCGATGGATTTAAAATCACTCCTCTTCAGGCACTCCTGCATGACTCGATGTCGATCCGGATCATCAAAGACCGTAAAGCCAAAGTGGGCTTTCGCGTCGATTGCTTGGGGGATATGGGAGGATTTCATGGCCAAGCGTGGTCGCATATGACCGATTTCTATCCCCAGAATATTCAGAATTTTAACATGGGCGATGCTTGGGAGAAAGCTCCGGTTTTGTTTGAAGCATGCTGGCACATGAATGACTGGTATCTGCAGGGCTGGGATATCGATTATATCATTCAAGAAACGCTGAAATGGCATATTACTTCTTTTAACAACAAAGGAACCGTGGTTCCGGAACCTTGGAAAGAGAAGGTCAAAGCATGGCTGAACAAGATGGGATACCGCTTTGAATTAAGGAAATTTACATATGACTCCGTCGTGAAGGCGGGGGGAGAGCTGGAAATCCGCGCTTTGTGGGCCAACGTAGGAGTAGCTCCGATTTATAATCGTTATCCGCTTGTGGTGAGGCTTGCCGGCCAGGATCAAACCTATACGCTCCATAGCAGAGAGGATATCAGGGAGTGGCTGCCGGACGAAGACATCGCCTGGGAAGAACGTTTCGTTTTGCCGGAAGAAATGTCCGAAGGAGAGTATCGTTTGGACATCGGCATCGAAACCGGCGTGAAGGAAATCGGAAATGTCCGGCTGGCGATCGAGGGATATACGCAAGGTTATTACCCGATGGGTAAGGTCATCGTTAAACGGAGGGAAGAAGGGAATGGAGAGGCAGCCAGATTTTAACGAATGTAAAGCCATCTGTAATTTTGATTATTTGCCCGAAGGATTGGAAGCCAAATATAACCGCTATCATCCGGATCATAAGTCTTATCTTATTCCGCGCGATTTCCTGTCCGAACTTTTCGAGCAATATCAAATCCCCGAACATACCCGGCAGCGGCTCGTTCGCGGGATCGAGGAGATAGAGTCCAACACCGTGTTATTCCATTTCACCAAATTTCTGGTGGAAGATATGTGCTCTGCGCGCAATCGCTGCGACGAGACCCATTATACCCATATGACTCCGGGATGCATGAAGGAACATGGGGATTTATATTCGTTTTTGTTGCTGCTGGCCTGTGTCGTCCCTTCGATGGAAATGCTGCAGAAACGTTCCGTACCCCAAGCGTTCTATGAGGAGATTCCTCATCAGCCTCTGAAGCAGCAATTGGAAAAACTGGTGCAGCACGGCGATGCCAAGGTTCATGATTTCCCGTGGGCGATGAATTTTTATACCTGCTCGATCTTTCTGTTGGACCGGTTTTATTTCATTCCATACCGGTTCGGGGATCCGTTCACCATGTTCCGCCATGTGAGCACGCAAGAAGTGATCGCCCTTCGGCATGCCGGAGAAGAATTCCGCGGCGATGGACAACGAAACGGCATCAATGATGTATATGACCCGCATGGATGTTTCACTTCGGAATGGCAGGAGGACGGCGAATCGATCAGAGCCAACCGGATCAATCCGATGGGGTTCGTTGAAAGAGAAACGACGTCGGTCTTAAAAAAAGAATGGGAACCGGCGCTTCAGGAAGGGGATATGCTTTTAGCGCTTCACATTCCATCCGGGCCCGGATATACGCCGGAACGGCTGAAGAATTCCATGTCCATGGCCATGGAATTCTATGGCAAATATTTTCCGGAGATGCCCATCAAAGGCTTCTGGAGCGCAAGCTGGCTTTATGATACCCGGTTATCGCTCATATTGGACAATGAAAAAAGCAATATCGTCCGCGTTCAACGACAGTTCTATAATTACCCGACCCTGGAAGGGGACGGGATGCTGCGCTATGAAGTTTTTGGAGACCGAAACATCGATCCTGCCCGCAGCCCCGGCGGATTTACGACCTCGCTGCAAAAAGCGGCCGCAGCGTATATGCAGACGGGAGCACGGTTTAACACGTTAAGCATGATCGTATTGAAGGAAGAAATCGGGCAGATCGGCAGCATGCCTTATATTACGGACACGGATATGGCGCAATTCCAAAGGACCGTTGACAGCCATTTAAGGGAGGTGAGCGGATGAGCCGATATTCGCTTGAAAACTACGAGAAGTATAAAACGGTCAAAATCCGGCCGGAGCCTTTATCCCCAAAGGATGATGTTTCAAACCGCGGCTTGTTCGATTATGTTTCCTTTGCGTGGAAGGAACTTGAGCCGGAACGGGGAGAATTTAGGCTTGAAGCAATCCAAGAAGCACTCGGCGCAGCAAACAACCCTATTCTTGTCCTGACACCGGACTTGCCTTCATGGGTTAAGGATAACGCAGGCGATTGTTTTGCGGCTTTGATCCGAAAAGTCGGGAGTCATATCGATTCGGACAGACGCCTAACAGCCGTCTTGATATCGACCTTGGCCGACGGTAAGGAAGAATGGAACGCCTATATCGATTCGTTCGAAACGCAGACGCTGCTTGCCGATGTGCAGAACGATAGGCTGATTGGGCATTTAAGGGACCGCAGCCGCGGATTCGGCCTGCTGGTGACATGCGGCGAGGAGAACTGGATCGAATGCTGCGAGGCTTTCGCCAGAAACCGTCTGCAGAAGGTATGGAAGAGTCATCCTGTTATCCTCCAAGTGACCGATGATGTTTGCGGTCCTCATACCAGACGCGAGGCTTATCGCTGGCATGCAGCCCTCTCCAACGTGAATACAGGGCTCGGATATAATCTGACGTTACGAAGATTGACTTATCCGGAAACCGTATCCAGCCGCGGGAGCTTGCCGCTGCGATTTTGGTTCGTCAACACGGGCGTTTCGAGAATTTATCGAAAATTTCAATTATGGGTGCGGTTAAAGCAAGGGGAGGTTTCCTATGAACTTCCGTTGTTTGCAGCAACGCATTCATGGTTGACCGGAGACCTTGTCCATAACGAAATCATACCGCTGCAGGATCTGCCGCAGGGAAAATATACGCTTAGTCTGGGACTCTTTTTCGAAGATCGTTCTTATATCCCGCTGAACATACGGAATCAACAGCAAGACGGATATTATGAGATGGGCGCGCTGCATGTCGAAATCACCGATGAAGACCCGCTCATGAATATATGGGATACGTACGATCCGGAAGGATATTATCCATTGGAAGACCCCAAGCTTCCGGAAGGTTGAAATGCAAGAGGGAGAAATGATTCTGGAGAAGCGAAGCGTTCGCCTTTGTGAGCGGATTTCAACAATAAATATTTATAATCATAGAAATCCGCTTAACAACAGCGATCGAAGAACATTTCACCCGGCTGCCTGTTTACAACAAATACAAGTTCACTGGAGGTTATGGATTTGAAGTTAGCATTAATCGGCGCAGGACAAAGAGGCATGATCTACACAAGACATGCTGATCAAAGCGAGGAGATTGTCGCGGTCGTTGAACCGGATGAAGGCAGAAGAAAGGCGGCGGCGGACGAGTTTCGGATTCCTCCGGAGAGACAATTCGCATCCGTAGACGAATTTTACCGGCTGGGGAAAATTTGCGATGCCGTTATCATTTCTTCCATGGATCGAGACCATTATGCGCAAACGATGGAAGCGCTTAATATCGGTTATGATATTTTGCTCGAAAAACCCATTTCGCCAAGTCCCGAAGAATGTTTGAGAATCCAGCGGAAAGCCAACGAAAAAGGCCGCAAAGTGATTGTATGCCACGTGCTAAGATACACGAATTTTTTTGCGGAGATCAAGAAAATCATCGACAGCGGCGAGCTCGGCAAAATCATCACCATTCAGCATAACGAGAACATCGGCAACTTCCACATGGCCCATTCCTTCGTCAGGGGCAATTGGAGAAGAAGCGATCTGTCGAGTCCGATCATCATGCAGAAGTCCTGCCATGACATGGATATTTTGGCTTGGCTGGTGGACAGCGGAGCTAAACGAATCTCTTCCTATGGCAGTCTCGCTTATTTTAAAGAGGAAAACGCGCCGGCCGGCAGCGCCGAGCGATGCCTGGACTGCAAGGTCGCGGCGGACTGCCGTTTCGATGCAAGAAAAGCTTATTTGCCGGTACGGGGGCAATGGCCGGCTACGGTCGTTTCGGCGGATCAGACGGAAGAGGGGTTGCTTCAGGCGCTGGAAACGAGCCCGTACGGGCGCTGCGTTTACCGGACGGACAATGATGTGTGCGATCATCAGGTGACCGTCATCGAGTTTAAAAACGGGGTTACGGCAACGTTTAACTTAAGCGGCTTTACCAATAAAATGCACCGGACGCTCAAGATCATGTGCGAGCATGGAGAAATTCGCGGGGATGATTACAAGAATATCATTGAAGTCACAAGATTTAACTCCAATATGGCTGACGCCGGCCGGCAAACGGTCATTCACCCGGCAGCCTTGGGCGGTGGGCATAACGGTGGCGATACCGGTCTGATGAACGACTTTTTGGAAAATTTGGAGAAAGCGGATTTCAACAGCAGATCTTCTATCGACATGTCCGTCGAAAGCCATCTGATGGCCTACGCAGCGGAAGAGGCAAGGGTGACCGGCACGGTTATTGATCTTGATCTTCTTAAGAAGCAGCTTGAGCACAGCGTTACTGCGTAATCGTTTAATTCAGGATTTTGCAAAATTCGGTTGCGGCCGGATTTTTGCAAAATCCTCAATTCACAATGCAAAGGTAGTGATGGAATGAACTCAGCGGGTAAGGGGTTTCTATATGAAATAAAGAAAAACAGAATTTTGTATCTCATGTGCGTGCCTGCTCTTATTATTCTGATCATGTTCTCCTATATTCCTTTTGCAGGCGTATGGATGGCATTTACCGATTTTAACGTCGTTGACGGCATCTTCGGCAGCAAGTTTGTCGGTCTGGACAATTTTAAGTACTTTTTTTCATCGAACAGCATGGGCTGGAAGGTTACTTACAACACGCTTTATATTAACTTTTTCAGCCTCATCTTAGGCATTGTCATTCCGGTCAGCATCGCGATTTTCATCAATGAGATCCGCCACAAAGCGTACAAAAAGATCGCTCAAAGCATGATGTTTTTTCCCTATTTTATCTCGTGGGTCGTCGTGGGAGCGATCCTGTACGGCATTTTCTCCACCGACGTGGGGGTTGCCAATCAGGTCCTGAAGTTTTTTGGAGCAGATCCGATCAGTTGGTATTCGGAGCCGAAGTATTGGAAATGGATCATTATCCTGTCGAGCGTGTGGAAGTGGAGCGGGTATAGTTCCATTATTTATATGGCGGCGATGGCTAACTTTGATGCGAGCTTATACGAAGCGGCCAAAGTCGACGGCGCCAGCAAATTCCAGCAAATTCTGCATTTGACCGTGCCCATGCTGAAACCGACGATGATTGTCTTAACCTTGCTCAGCGTCGGACGGATCTTCTACGGGGACTTCGGGATGATTTACGGCATCGTCGGCAACAACCCGGTCTTGGCGGATGAGGTCACGGTCATCGATACGTATGTGTATCAGTCGATGCGTACGCTGGGATTTTCCTACTCTACGGCCATCGGTCTGCTTCAGTCTGTGATGGGATTGATCCTGATTACGGGTGCTAACCGATTTGCTAAGAAAATAAATGACGGAGAGGGTCTATTTTGATGATGGGAAAGAATAGATTGCTTGGCGATAAATGGGTAATCGGCGTCGCGTATGTTTTCATTGGTTTATTTGCGCTCGTTTGTCTGTATCCTCTTGTTTTAACTTTAAGCGTATCTTTTTCTTCGGAACAGGCGATCGCGAGGAACGGCTATTCGATTTTTCCGCTGAGTCCCAGCGTGGATACCTATAAATACATCTTTGTGAATAGCGGCATGAAAATATTGAAGTCCTACGGGGTGACCATTTTCGTAACCGTTGCGGGTACGGTAGGCGCTCTGCTGATTACAAGCATGATTGCATTTTCACTCTCGATCAAAAAGCTGAAATACCGCAACATACTTGCTTTTATCTGCAACTTTACGATCATCTTTTCCGCCGGCTTAATTCCGTGGTACATCGTGAGCGTCAATTATTACGGACTGAAGAACAGTATTTTGGCCTTGATTCTTCCTTCCATATTTAGCGTGTGGAATATGTTTCTGCTCCGTACGTATTTTGCAAGCGTTTCCCCTTCTTTATACGAAGCCGCCGAGATCGATGGGGCCAATTATTTTACGATTTATATAAAGGTAGCGCTTCCACTCAGCAAGACCGCGCTGCTTACGGTTGGTTTGATGTATGCGCTGCAGTACTGGAATGATTGGTGGCATGCGCTGATCTTTATTAATGATCGTGAGTTATTTCCGCTGCAATATTATCTCTACAACATTTTATCCAACGTTAATGCCATTAGCTCCGGACGCATTCCATCAGGGGCTTCGGGCAACATCACCTTACCCGCAGAAACGGTAAAGATGGCGATTACGGTCATTACGATCGGACCGATCATTTTCCTTTTCCCTTACATTCAAAAATACTTCGTGCACGGCATCATGACCGGCGCAGTCAAGGAATAAACGGCGTATGGTTACTGGCCGATTCAGGCTTTTAACATAGATTAAACTTTTTATTTAGGGAGGGTCATCATTCATGAAAGCAAGGAAAATGCTTATCTTTTTGGTATTATTGATTGCGTCCGTTTCGGTGATGGCAGGATGCGGCAGCGACAAAAAGGAAGGAACAGAGAAAGCCGCACTCGAAACCATCCGGATTTTGTATCCTGGAGAGGAAACGGATCGGATGAGCGAATTTCTGAAAAATGAATTTGCCGAAAAGATGGCTGCCGATCTTAATTTGAAGGTGGAAGTCGTATTTGTGCCGTGGGCCCAATATTGGGAGCAAAAGGATATTATGCTGGCCGCCAATGAACCGATCGATCTATATTGGGACGGTCTCCCGGACCTTTCCACGATCGTGAACAAGAAGCAAGCCATGGTATTGGATGATTTGATCGAGAAATACGGTCAGGATATGTTAAAAGTTTTGCCGAAGGAACAGCTTCAGGGCGCGACGATTGACGGCAAGGTTTATGGCATTCCATCGTCCTACGCGCCATCTTCTGCCATGTATCAGCTGGTCGCCGTTCGTCAGGATATCCTCGAAGCCGTGGGCATGACCGACATCAAGACGGCCGATGATCTAAAAGAATTCGCAACGAAGGCGAAAGCCAAGTTCCCTGAAATGAAAGGGCCTGCCGACATTATTTTTAAACCGTTAACAAGGTATTTTGGCGACGAGCAATATAACTGGATCGCTTCGGAGGATTTGGTCGTATTCGGGGAAGACAGCAAAAAAGCATACAGTTATTATGAATCGGAGGCTTTCCAGAAGGTAGCGAAGTTTAACCGTGAAATGTATAAAGAAGGGTTATATACGGAGGATCTGACCATTAAATACAATGAAAGAGACTCCCGCATGCAGACGGGCTTGTATTTATGGGTTGAAGGATCCGTGGGCAAAGAAATGGAAATCATTAATGCCATCAAAGCGAATGCACCAAATGCCAAAGTTAAAACATATCTGCTAGCAGAGGATAAGCCGCGTTATATTACGGCGACAGGCGGAGAGGTTCTGGGCATACCTGTAAACGCCCCGAATCCTGAAGGAGCGATGAAGTTTATCAACTGGCTTTATAAATCCAAGGAAAATTATCTGTTTGCGCTCTATGGCGTCGAAGGCAAGGATTACGAAATCGTGGATGACAGAATCAATAAACTGACTCCGAACGAATTTTTCTATGAATGGATGTTCAGAAACCAGAATTACCAAATGTTCGGGCCGGATGTATCGCAAGAGTCCATCGATAAGTATAAGAGCTGGGACGATAAGGCGATCCGGTCCGCTTCACTCGGCTTCCGATTCAATAACGAGAAAGTCAAATCCATCGAAACGGCCCTGAAAGAAGTCACGGGCAAGGACTTGGCCGCGATCCGTTCCGGATTTGTGGACTTCGAAACAGGGTATCCGAAGGCCATTCAGAAGCTGAAGAAGGCAGGCATCGATGAATACGTTGCCGAGGTACAGCGCCAGTTAGACGAGTTTTTGGCTAAGAAATAAGATATAGGCATGGTCATTCCAAAGAAGGATCTCCCGACAAGGCAGATCCTTCTTTAAGTTTCGATAGAATAGTATACGTTTGAAGGCAGCGTCCCCATTGGAAAATATGCTGCGATCCATTGAAATGAGCGAGTGTCCACGACCGCTGCGCGATATGCGTTTTAGGGATTTCGCGGAAGAATGAAGCATTTTCGAACCTCGTCTGCATGTATTGCCCCCTGTCCGAATAAATTTAAAAAGAGAGAAAAGGACAAACAGTAGGTGGGGATGCGACCAATGGGATTAAAAAAGCAAAGCTTTATTCGCGGCACGTTTGTTTTGACGGTATCGTCGTTTTTTACCAAAGGGCTCGGGTTTGTGAACGGTATTTTGCTGGCGCGTTTTTTGGGGGCGGAAGGGGTCGGGCTGCTTATGATCGCCCATCCGCTTCTTCCGCTGTTTATTACGATGACCGAGCTCGGGCTTCCGGTCGCGATTTCGAAGCTTGTGTCGGAGGCGGAAGCCAAGGGGGATGAAGCGAGGATCAAACGGATTTTGAGGGTGTCTTTATCGGTCACGGGCACCTTAAGCGTTGTATTAACCTTGGCGGCCCTCTTCGGCTCCAAGTGGATCGCTTCGATCGTTTTGGCCGATCAGCGGGCGTATTACGCGATGGTTGCGATTACGCCGATCATTCCGATCATCGCCATGTCCGCCGTCTTGAAAGGATATTTTCGCGGCAGGCAAAACATGAACCCGCTCGCCTTATCCGACATCATCGAAAACCTGGCGCAAATCGTCGTCATTATCGGCGTCGTCAACATTCTGCTCCCTTACGGCATCGCGTATGCCGCCGCGGGGGCGATGGCGGCTTCCGTCGTCGGCGAAGGCGTGGGGCTGCTTTATCTGTTTTCAGTGTTCAAATGGGCGCACAGGGGAAAAGCCAAAGAAAAACCTGTGCTTATTCCGGCAAAAGCGCCTAAAGGGGACCGCACGCTGAGAGACCTGCTGCGCATCGGCCTGCCGATGACGGGCAGCGGCTTCATTCATTCCTTGTACCATGCGTTTCTGCCGCTGGTCATTACGAAAAGCCTGGTGCTGTTCGGCGTCGGCGTCGAGATGGCGACCAAGCAGTTCGGCCTGCTGGCGGGTTATGCCATTCCGCTGTTGTTTCTCCCCGGCTTTTTTACCCAGTCGCTTTCGACCGCGTTGATTCCGGCCATCAGCGAAGCGAGCGTGGATAACAACAGCCAGCTCGTGCACAGCCGCATGGACATGGCCATGCGCACCGCGCTTCTCGTCGGCGTGCCTTGCACCCTCATCCTGTATTTATGGGCCGAACCGTTAACGACCGTGATCTATCACGCCCCCGAAGCGGGCATTTTGCTGCAGCTGCTGGCCCCGTTGTTTTTTCTCCATTATTTCGAAAAGCCGCTGCAGGCCATTTTGCTCGGGTTGGGCAAAGCGTCCACGGTCATGTGGAACCATGTGATGACGAACATTTTCGAAATGAGCCTCATTTTCGTGCTGGG
>Ga0180220_1001030_pt1 | contig 23242 bp, 20 predicted proteins | sample eDN5th37CBELigBY_FD_151335 | JGI IMG/M metagenome (GOLD analysis project Ga0180220, IMG submission 151335) | Enriched backyard soil microbial communities from Emeryville, California, USA - eDNA 5th pass 37_C BE-Lig BY (version 2) (version 2) | ecosystem: Environmental > Terrestrial > Soil >...
ACGGCTTCGGGGAAACTCGCCCCCTCTAGTTGCATCACAAGATCGGCGGCGCTTCCCGAACCGCAACGGGACCAACAACGCCAGCGCCCGCTTGCCGGATCGACGCTGAACGATGGGCGGCGGTCTTCATGGCCGGGCATCGGGCAATGAAACCAGAGCCTTCCGCCCTCTGTTTTGGCCGGTGGTCCCGCGTACTCGGCAACCACGGCCTCGATGGGGATTTGATTTTTGATGGCGTTCCAATCGACGCGGGGGAAGTTACGGGCTCGAATTCTCATTGCGCTTTTTCACTCTCTAGTGAGCGCCTGATAATTCGATTAATTCGAGTAATTGCCGCGCGGGCGGTCTTTCGGGCCGATCGCTCGGATCAATCGAATTAATCGGCGGCTCAGAGCAGTTCGGGGCGAACCTCATACAGCGGGGTTGACTTGGGGCCGCGCTTGCCAGGAATGGGGGGTTCCGGCTTGGGGCGGATCGCCCCGTCTCTTTCGAGTGATTCGAGCGCGTCGGCTAGCGCGGCGGGGTTGCCGTGGAAGCCCCGAAGATGGTTGCGCACGTCGGCTTCCCGAAACTCGCCCTTGCGATGTCGCTTAATCCATCGGAGCACGGTGGAGGCGTTGGCGCTTCTCGCGCCCCCGTGGAGCGAAACGGCCACCCGATCGGCGTGGTTGATGAAATAAGCGGTCAGCCGCTCCGCGCCTTCGATGTCCTCAAGTTCGATCGGCGGAACCCGATCGCCTTCCAAGAGGGGGCGGGATGGATCGCAAGCCAGCCGCAAGCGCGACAGGATCAACGCCAAGCGAATCAACCGCCCTTCGGCTTTGGCCAACATCCCTTCGCGGTCTTCATCGTCGGCTTGTTCGATCGCCTCGCCATTGGCTTCAACCCATGCCGTAAAACGATCGTCGGCTTCGGGCCGAAGGCTCGCGTACCAAGGTTGAACGTCCTCATCGTCGATCACCCGCATCGGAACCGCGTGCAACCGCTCGATGGCTTCGGCCCAAGCGCGCTCGGCTTCCTCGCTTACTCCGCCTTTGGTCCGAATCCGCTTCGGGAACGTATCGGGACATGCGAAGGCGATTCGATCATGGAACCCGTTGTCGGTTCCGCCCTCGCCTCTTAGCTTGTGGACTAGCTTCGGCTGGATGCCACCAAGGAAGGCGGAAAACGGATGCTCAATGTAGATCCCTTCCCGCCCTCCCTTGCGGTCAACAGAGAGGGTATCGCAGTCGTACAGTGAAAGCTCAAACTGTTCATCGGTTCCCTTCCCGCCCTTGTATTGGTTCCAAGAATTCACCCAAGCGAGGGCTTCATCATTGAAGCGGAGAACCCCGCGCGGATTGTCTTTGAGGATGATCGCCACGGATTCCCGCGTAACGTCTTTGGTGATCGCCCTCAATTGCGGCGGTTCCGGGCCGGGCGGCGGGCCTCCCTCTCTGGCCTTGTCGCGCGCTTCCTCCCAATCGGCCTTCGCTTGCCGCGATTCGGCGCGCAAGCGCTTGTCGATATTGCTTAGAGGTTGAACCGCGTACCGAAGCGCGGGGGTTTTGCCACGGCCGGGCCGGGCGATGGCCACGGCATAGAGCAAAGCCGGTTGGGTCCATCCCCGATCGACATAGGCTTGAACCGATTGACCGATGGCCGCGCCCGCGACGGTCAACATCCCCAAGGCGGGAATATCAGCCGCCGTCCGAACCGAATCCGCAACCTCTCGGGCGAACCTCGCTAGAGAGGGCGGGAAAGCATCGAGCGGAAACGGTTCGGCCGGGGGGGCTTCCCGAAGTCGCAAGGGGGGCCAATCATCGCCCATCACTCCGGGTTCGGCTTCGGCCGGGGGCGGGCCGTTGGGATCGGCTTCCCTCGCCCTCATCGCGGCCTGGAAATCTTCGATGAAATCGTCGGGTTGATCGTCAAGCCACTTGTAAAAGTCGCGCTCGCGTTGCTTGTCCTCAAACGTTGCTTGGGCCAGCCGCTCCGCAACCGGCCGGAAGCCGGGCGAGGCGTTCGCCATATCGGCGGGCTCATGCTTGCCGCACAAGAGACGACGCGCAAGCCAAGCATCGCGCGTGGAAATCTTCATGGCTTCCGCCCCTTGAGGACTTCGGCCGTTGCCGGTATAATCCAAGGTCGAATCTCCGCGCTGTTTCGCCCCGTCCCCTCGGTTCTCGCCAGCCGGGGGGGCTTTTTCGTTTCCGCCAATCGCGGCGGATATCTCCTCAAATGTCGATCCACTCATCGGCTTCCCCCCGCGCTAATCCAGGCGTCAACCGTGGATCGACGCCAGCGAGGCGAACGGCCGATAAAGCAATCGGCGGGGGCGAATCTTCCCCCCGCTCGCATCGCCTCCAAAGTACGGCGGGAACAGTTCAGCGCCCTCGCCACGTCATTCATGGAAAGCAGCGACTCAATGGCCGGGGCGGGTTGGATGGTGGGGGCGCTCATCGGCCACCCCCTTCGGCTTGGCGAGCTTGGGCGGCGCGGTGGGCTTGCTTGTGGCGATCTTGGGCCACGTCTTCAGAGAGGCGGAGTAGTCGGCGAAGCCGGGCGGCTTCCTTATAGTTCCGCGCCAGCCTCTCCCGGACCAGGGAAGGGACGGGCAGCAGGTCTTTAAGCGAATCCATAAACACCTCTAGACGAGAGACTTGGTTGTCGTCCAGAGGCATAGTCTCAAATGGGGCCGGACACCACGGGGACCTATTGGGGATTCATCAGGGATTTATCAGGGATTTATCAGGGATCTTTCGTCCAGTCCGGGGCGGCCAGTCGCATGACGTGGGTGGGGGTGGGGCGAAACGAAAGGGGTAATCCCTTATCAACGAAGTGTTCATTGATGCGGCGGATGATCTTACCCAGCGCGCCCGGCGTCCGCCCGTGATCGTGGCCGTAAACGTAATCCTCCACGTCTTCGCGGGGGGCCATGGTTTTGTCGGCCATGTATTCGACAAACCGCGCCGGTACTATCCATGCCTTCGGCCGCCTCGCCAGAAATTCCGCGATGATCGCCGTGAAGTCAACGGGCGAGGGCGTGGCCGGGGCCTCGCTTGGCTCGATGGGTTCGGCAGAGAGAGGGGGCGTAATCGGTTCGGCAAAGGATGTTAGGGTCTCTGGTTCTGTTTCCGCGATCCCTTCAACGATCGACGCAACTAGGGCATCGAAGCGTTCCGTCATCACGGTAAGCCAACTCTCAGTGAAGCCATTGGGGTCAAACCTCCGATATGGCTTCCCTTTTATTTCGCCTTGCTCCACCCAAAACATCGGGTCGAACGGTCCATCCTCAAGGCCGCAGGGCGATTTCCAAAGATGAACGATGCCCGCATGGAAACTTTCGGGCCATCCGAACGGGCAAATAAAATCCGAATGTCGAATCCTTGCCGTCAAATCGCGGTGTAACCGTTTGATTGCTTCGCGGGCGGCGTCCATGCGGAAGGGATGTATGTCGGGAGCAGGATCATCATAGCCAAGGCACTTGTCTAAATCGGACCTAGTGTTTTGACGGCAAAACTTCGCGACTCGTTCCACGGCCTCGATGTATCGGAGCAGCATCAAGGCGAATCCTTGAGCGTCCTCCGACGAAGGAATCAGAAATGGCATAGTTCTTCAGTGTCCTTTGACCGGGCCGAACCGGGGACGATGGCGGAGACACTGAACCCGCCCTCGCCCCGGTTCGCTTGGCTTCCAGGGTGGCCACCCTCGAAGCGCGCCCGTTCAAACCAGTGTACGTCATGCCTCCACTGAATGTTTGATGAGTTGTCCGCCATCTTGCGGGTTCAGAGCACGGCCGGGGCGATCTTGCCAGCGTTGGTGAAATGGTCTCGCGATGGGCCAACCTCGATGATCTTCGCCCCCGTTAGTCCCTATTGCTCCAATATAAATTAGGGGTCGCAATTCAAGGGAAATTCGCGCGCCCCACCTCACCGCGGTCAGCGGCCGCGCTCTCGGAAACATTTTTCCCCCCCCTACCCCCTCATGTTCGGCCGTGCATTAGGCGGGGGACTTTAAATCGATGTTGACATGCGTGGAGGGTTGCCGATGCTTTTCGTGGATAAGTCTGGCGAGGGGGTTCGGATCGAACCGGACTTGCCACTGTTGACCAACCTATCGCCAGCGGCCATCGAAAGGGCGCGGGATGCTTGGATGCTCGCGCTCTCGGATGGCGGACTGGATACCCGAACCATCGGTCGGATCTTCAACGTCTCGGGCTCCACGGTCTCGCGACGGCTCAGGGCAATCCCCCCGCGCGCCGTCGCTTATTTCCGTCGCAATCGCCGCGCGGTGGGGCTTCCCGACTTCAGCGAGGATGGAGATTCGGCCGGGGCTTAGTAAGAACTTTCTCACTTTGCCAGCCCCACCCAAGCGGCAATTAGTCGAATTAATCGAATTATCCGGCGCTCTCTGGAGCATCGCGGGGCGAGGAATCATCCTACCGGCATCGGCGAATCGAGAACGATTCGGCCGGGGCCTCGATGGCCTCGCCAACCATTCGGCAATCCCGAACGGTTCGGCCGTTGCGGGGGACTGGCGAGGGTGTAACAAAGCAAAGGGAATGGCGAGTCTAAAGAGATCGGCGCGTCCCCCTAAGCCAGAGAGAGGAACGCTAATCCATGCGCGAATGAGGTTTGGTCGGTTTTGGGGGGCTTCGGTAGCCAGCGAGGGCTAGGCAATTCCTCGATGCCGGGGGTGGCAATTACTCGAATTAATCGAATTATCCGGCGCTCTCGCAAGATGCCTTCTCATGTGATCGGCAAGTCCCCCATACCCCGCCGGATCGACGCAACCCGATGCCCTCGAAAGAGAACCGCCAATGCGGCGGAGCTAATCCCCGGTCTCTTGGGGCTTTACCGCTCGAAACACGGCCATGATTGCATCTAGGGCGGCCGGGGCGAGGTCTGGCCACGCCTCCACAAGCTCGACTAAGTTAGGGTCTGGCGCGGCCTGATTAGCGCCGTGCGGCAAATGTGCGGCAAGGGGTTCGGTATGAAGACGCAAAACGTTGTCTCGTTTGGTGTTGTGCGAATCGCTCAGAGGTCTGCAAAACCTCCATCCCCGGTTCGAATCCGGGCGGCGCCTCTCTTCACATCCCCCCGAATCACTCCGCGCTGAACCGAAAACCCCGTGTTTTGGGCCTCCAAACGCTTCATCGGCGGATCATCATCCGAAACCGTGATGGCGCAAGAATCCGAAGCATGCCGAGCCTTGCCGCGCGCTCCGCGCGGCAAAGACTTTGCTTATGGGTTGGACGTCCGTGCATTCTTCGGCCTTGATGGGGCTGGGCGCGTGATCGGTGGCGCCCTCGGTTCCGGTTCGCGCCGGAGAGGAGGCTGGACCCTGACGTTGTCCTCGCGTTCGGCGGTCGGTCCCCGTCTGGTGAGCGCGGGGGGGCGTCGCGCGATTCGTGGTGGTCGAGCATGGAGGGGAACGCCATACTGGAGGGGTGGGCCATGGACGTTTGGGCGGTGATCCGTTTGGAGGCTGCGCATGGGGGCGGGACGCTCCGATCTTCCGGTCGACGAGGTGTCCGAGGAGGATCGGCGAGCCATTGATCGGGCCGTTCAGCGGCTCGGCCGCGCGCGGAGGGTTTTGGCGATCACCGGGGCGGGCTTGTCGGCCGATTCGGGTCTGCCCACATACCGGGGGGTCGACGGTCTTTACCACGCCGATCGAACCGCCGACCACGGCCATCCGATCGAGGAGGCGCTTTCGCGGCCGATGCTCTTTGAGAAGCCGGAGATCACCTGGCGGCACATCATGGAGCTGGAGCGGCCGAACCGAGGCGCCAAGCCCAACCGGGGCCATCGGGTGCTCGCCGAGATGGACGGCTACTTCGACGCCGTTTGGGTGCTCACGCAGAACGTCGACGGCCTGCATCACGAGGCCGGCTCGCGGCATGTCTTGGACCTCCACGGCGATCTTCACGAGCTTCGCTGCACCCGTTGCGATTACCACGAGCGGGTCGTCGATTACTCGGGGCTGGCGACGCCTCCGTTCTGCCCGTCGTGCGGCGGCGTGCTCCGTCCCCAGGTGGTGCTCTTCGGCGAACCCTTGTGCGCTGAGAAGCTCCGCCGGCTGGACGAGGAGATGAGGACGGGCTTCGACCTGATCTTCACCATCGGCACCAGCAGCCTCTTCGACTACATCGCCGCGCCCGTCCGAGCGGCCAAGGCCGCGGGGAAAACGACGGTCGAGATCAACCCCGGCCAGACCGCGGTTTCGGACCTGGTCGACATCAAGATCCAGGCCCACGCGGCGGTCGCCCTCGACCGGATCTGGGAGGGATATCTCGCCTGGTGGCCCTGGAAGTAAGGCGATCGGGGAACCGAGAGGCGCGGCCCCTCCCTACGGGACCGGGACGTGGTCGAGGATTTGCTGGAGCAGGTCGTCGACCGAGAGGCCTTCGGCGTCGGCCTCGTAGCTGACGAGGAGCCGGTGGCGGAGGACGTCGCGGGCCATCGCCTTGACGTCGTGGGGAGTCACGTAGTCGCGTTGGTTCAGGAGGGCGCGCGCCCGGGCGGTTCGGATCAGGGCGAGCGTCGCCCGGGGGCTCGCGCCCAGTTCGATCAGGGGGGCCAGCCCCAGGCCGTGGGCCTCGGGATCGCGGGTCGCCCGAACGAGGTCGACGACGTACTCCTTGATGGCCGGGGCGACTCGAACCGAGCCGGCCAGCCGTCGGAGCCTGAGGGCGTCGTCCGGACCAAGCAACGGAGGCTCGTCGGTTCGCCACGATTCGGCGGAGGACGAGTCGGCGACGCTGGGCAGGTCGAGCATGGCGAGCTCGGCGTCGCGATCGGGGTAATCAACCAGGATTTTCAGGAGAAAGCGGTCGAGCTGGGCCTCGGGCAAGGGATAGGTTCCCTCGTGCTCGATCGGGTTTTGGGTGGCGAGGACCCAGAAGGTCTCGGGCAGGTGGATCGTCTCGTCGCCGACGGTGACTTGCCTCTCCTGCATCGCCTCAAGCAGGGCGCTTTGGACCTTCGCCGGCGCTCGGTTGATCTCGTCGGCCAAGAGGACGCTGGTGACGATCGGGCCGGGGCGGACGTCGAACGTCCCGGTGGCCGGACGATAGATCTGCGTCCCGGTCAGGTCGGCGGGGAGCAGGTCGGGGGTGAACTGAATCCGCCGGAAGGGCAGGTCGAGCGCCCCCGCCAGGGCCCTCGCCGCGCGGGTCTTGGCCAGGCCCGGAACCCCTTCGATCAGGACGTGGCCTCCGGCCAGAAGCGCGACGACCAACTTCTCCAACAGCGGACGTTGACCGACGACCACCCGCTCCAATCGCTCAATCAGCGCGGAGAGTTCCCCATGGGCCTCCGCGAAGACCTTGTCCCGATCCCCGGTTTTTGGATTGGACATCAGGCGACACCGAGCGGGCGACGAGACGAAACGCGCGGCCAACGCGCCGCCCTCCCGATCGGGATCGACGCGGCGCGCACGGAGAGGAGAGGTTCGGCTACCGCGACGCCCTCCGCCGCTCCATCAGCTTCTTCAGGATCTCGCTGGCGGCGCCGCTCGTGTCCTGGAACTGCTGGTTGGCCGAGCCGCCGCCCTTGGCCTCCGACTTGCCGGCCTGCTGCTGGGCCTTCTTCGCCGCGTAAAAGGGATTCGACTCGTCGATGAACTCGTCAACCGGCGCCTCGTCTTCGTCTTCCTCTTCGTCCTCGTCTTCAAGCTCGTCTTCGTCTTCGTCCTCGTCGTCTTCCTCTTCCTCTTCAAGCTCGTCTTCGTCCTCGTCTTCTTCGTCGTCGGCTGAGCCGGACGAGGCGTCGGCGTTGCCCTGATAAGTGGAGATGGTGACGGTTTCGCCTCCGTAGACGGTGGTTGGGATCTCGCTGGAGCTTTCCGAGGGCGCGCCAACGAGCCACGAGTCGATGTCTTCGCTGAGCACGTCTTCGGGCGCGGAGCGTTCCTGGGCGGCGGGCGCGGCGGGCGTCTTGGGAGCGGGCGCGGCCGCGGGTTTTCCGGGGGCGGGGGCGGCGGCGGCGGGTTTGGCGGCCGCGGGGGCTCCTTGGATTGAGACGGCGAAGGTGAGCGGACCGACCTGAACCAGGTCGCGATCCTTCAGTTGAACGGAGCCGGCGATGGTCTTGCCGTTGACCTGGGTGCCGTTGCGGCTCTTGAGGTCTTGCACCATCACCGCGCCGTCTTCGACGATGAATTGGGCGTGCTCGCGGCTGACTTGGTCGCTGTTGGGCCGGAGATGACAGCCCTCGCCCCGACCGATCTTGAACTTGGGCCCGGCCAGGGGAATGACTTTCCCCTCGGGTTTGCCTCGGATGACGATGAGCTGAACCTTCATGAAAACCGTCCCGACCTTCTCGGTCTACAACGAGGGGAGCCAGCGTTCACGCGCCACGGTCAATATCGGCGAAAAGTGAAAAAAGAATCGAACAAGTCGAACTCGCCGTCGTTGGGGGGTTGGCGCGCCTTGGGGAAGCCGTCCTCCCGATCGCCCCGCCGGCAGCGCCTTCCACGCCGGGTGGGCGAATTCGGTCACGTCCGCGCGTCGATTCGGGAATGGCGCGACGAACTGGCCCGCGCCAGTCAGCGATGCTCGCCTTGGGGACGCGGGTTCCCATGGCGCCCGAGATTCCCGCGTCATCAAACCACAAAAGCAACAGGCATTTTAATCGTCAAACCTCCGCTCTCCAAGTCCTTGTGTTCCAAGAAACCCAAGCTCGCCAGTTATAGCGGGTTTAGGATCGAAGCCGGCTCGCGCGGGGATCGACCCCGGAGGCTTGGGCGTCTTGGGTTTTTTCATCGGCGTTTTCCGCCCCCTCGGGCCAGTCGAATCGACCGACGTCGATTCGCGTCGGTCGCGAGGCGAGCGTCTCGAGGTTTATTTCGGTTCGGACGCGCCGGTTTCGATGGGGGCGTCGTCGGTGTTGCCCCAGTCCGACCAGCCCGGGTAGTAGTTGCGGGCGGGGAAGCCGAGGCGTTCCAGGACGAAGGCGTCGACCGAGGCCCGGCCTCCTCCCTGGCAGTGGGTGATGACGGGTTCTCCCTCTTGGAGGTTGGCTTCTTCGAACTTGGCTCGAAGCGTTTCGACGGGGAGGAACCGGCCGTCCTTGTCGACGAGTTGGGCCCATTCCACGTGGCAGGCGCCTGGGATGCGTCCGCCGCGCTTGGAGCGCTTTTCGGCGCCGGTGAATTCGGCGTCGCTTCGGGCGTCGACGATCCGGGCCGACTTCGATTTGAGGGCGTCGAGAACCTCGTCCCTGGTGGCGCGCCGCTCCCGGCGGAAGGCGACGGGGAAGGCGGCGGGCTCGACCTTCGGGGCTTCGGCCGAGACGGGGCGATCCTCGTTTTTCCAGAGGGAAAAGCCGCCGTCGAGCAGGCCGACCTTCTCGACCCCCAGGTAGCCCAGCAGCCACCAGACCCGGGCCGCGTCGAGTTGCCGGTTGTCATCGTAGACGACGATCTCGACGCCCGGCTTCAGCCCCAGGTGGGCGATCCAGTCCTCCCAGGCTTGGCGATCGTCGAGCCCTCCCGGCCGCGCGGCGAGCTTCGAGGCGGCCTGGACGTCGACCCACACCGCGCCCGGGACGTGACCCTTGTCGTAATCGTCTTTCGAGCGGACATCGAGCGGGCGAAGGCCGGGCTCGCCCAGCCGGCGCTGAAGGTCGTCGAACGAGAGGAGCGCGGAGGTCGAGTGGTTCCCTTCGGTCGGCTCGTCGCCGACGGTGGTCTGAAGGGAACCGGCGAGGCCGAGACCAAGACACGAGGCCAAGATCATGACGAGTCTGGGCATGGCGACGTTTCCTTCCCGTGGGCCTGGAGCAATCCTTTTCTCGAACCGCGCCCCGCGTTTCGAGCGGAGCGCGTTGAACGACTCCACCTTACGTCCGCGGCCGCGTTCTTGTAAACCCGAGGCGAAGGGTCGGCGGCCTCGTCTCCGCGCGCGAACCCAATCCGGGGGATCGCGCCGAGACCCCTCCAACCCACTTCCTCGCGCGGTCGGCCCAAGGCGCGGAAACGCCATAATTGCCGCCGGGCGTGTGGAGAATCCGCATCACGTTGATTCACGAGCGAAGCGGCCGGTTGGAATTTCGGGGGAGGCTCGGTTCATCGAGGGGGCGCGACGATCGCGTTCGGCACAAAATTTGAGTCCGGGCGAACATCTTTCGCCTCGCGGGAGAAGGCGCCCCAAAGGGGCGGATGAGGGGGAGCGCGACCGGAAGCTGTTTGGGTTTTCCCCCTCATCCGGCCTTCGGCCACCTTCTCCCGCGAGGTAAGATTATTCGCCGTCGACGCAACCCCATCCATCAGACCGGCCAACGCGCGGGAGAGCGGCCGAAAGCCCCGAAGGGGCGGTCGTCGGTAGCCGGGGGGTGTCAACCCCCGGGTTCGCGGGGCGTCGCGCCCCGCTCCGTCGAGTCCGGCGGGGACGACCGCAACTCCGTCCATAATTGGGATTCCGTCGCCCCTTCGGGGCTCCCCGGCCGGAACATCCGTGGGCCTCGGGTTCCCGGGGGTTGACACCCCCGGCTACTGACGGCCGCCCCTTCGGGGCTAGAAAGACCAACCTTCCCAACGGCCTCGCGCGGCTTTCGGCGCGCCGGCCGTCGGATACGGAGTTGCGTCGTTGGTGAATAATCTTGCGCGAGGGGAGAAGGATGCTTGGCGACGGCCCCTCTCCGGCGCGTGGATTTCGGCCCCTCCGCAAACCCCTCGACGGGGCGACCGGCCTTCGGTCTCGTTTTTCGGGAGTCTCCAATCTCGCGTCGATCAGCATTAAGGGCGTGGTCGCGCTGTTCGTTACAAACGGCGAAGGCCGCGCGTGGATTTTTAAAAAAGAGGAAATGTCGAGGCCCGCTCCGGTGACCTTACTGATGAAGGAGGGATCCGCCCTCCGTTGATCTTTGTCAATTCAGAAGAAGGGGCGTGTTGGAAAACTGTGTGAATGCGCGCGAACGAACCCAATTTCCCCGTCTGGATGCTCGCCGTAATCGCAGTGGTTAAAGCGAGTTGGGTTGAAATCGCGCGATTCGATGGCCGCGCCGAACGAACCCAATCGCGGGACGGCCGACGCGCGGCGGCGATCAGCCGTGAAGGCGGGTCGGTTTGATCTCTTCGGGTTGGGCTTGGGGGAGGAGGATGCGGAAGGTGGTGCCTTCGTGGAGGTGGCTTTCGACTTCGATGCGGCCGCCGTGGCCGGTGATGATTCCGTGGCTGATGGCCAGGCCCAGGCCGGTTCCCTCGCCGACCGGCTTGGTGGTGAAGAAGGGGTCGAAGAGGCGGGCGATGTCTTCGGCGGCGATTCCTTGGCCGTTGTCCTTGATGGCGATTTCGATCCAAGGGGCGAGGGGCCGGGCCGTGATTTCGAGCCGGCCGCCGTCGGCGGGGGTGTCGGCCTCGATGGCCTGAAGGGCGTTGATCAGGAGGTTGAGCAAAACTTGGGTGATGTCGTTGGGGACGCAGTGGATGAACGGGACGCCCTCGTTGCGGACCACCAATTCGATGCCGTCGCGCTTGAGTCGGCCCCGCATCATTTCGAGGGCGTTTTCCAAGAGTTCGTCGAAGGAGGTTTTCTCCCATTTGGGGCGGGAGGTCCGGGCCAGACCCCGGAGCTTTTGGACGATGTTGGCCACCCGGCGGACGCCTTCGAGGGTGCGGTCGATCATCGGTTCGAGGTTGACCCGGATGTAGGGCCAGTCGATCTCCTCGGAGATCTTCTCGAACTTCTGGAACTCGCCGGGATGGGCCTTCGAGATGGTTTCGGCCTCGATGAGCATTCCGAGCAGCCCGGTGATGTCGCGCTGAAGGACCGCGAGGTTGTTGCCCACGTAGGAGAGGGGGTTGTTGATTTCGTGGGCGACGCCGGCGCTCAAGAGACCGATGGAGGCGAGCTTGTCGGTGTGGGCCAGCATGGCGCGCATCCGCTGGCGTTCGGTCTGGTCTCGGATGGAGGCGACGTATTCGATGCGGCCGTTCGCCTCGACCGAGCCGAAGGAGAGTTCGATGGGGAACTCGGAGCCGTCGCGGCGCCGACCGGTCAGCTCGACGGTTCGGTTGAGGATCGCCGAGACGTTGAACGCCGGGCCGCTCGATTCGCCGCCTTCGGCGCCGGCGTCCTCGGTTCGTCCTTCTTGAAAGAGGGAGGGGATCAGCAGGTCGAGCGTTTCGCCGATCACCTCGCGCGCCTCGCGGCCGAAGACGGCCTCGGCGGCCGGGTTGAACAGGAGGATTCGGCCCCCGCCGTCGGCGACGACGATGGCGTCGAGGCTCCCCTCGGTGAGTCTTCGATAGCGTTCTTCGGACTGGGAGAGCGCCCGGTTCTTGGCCTCCAGGGTCTGGGCCGACTTCATCTGGACCTCGGCGAACCGCCGTCTGGTGCGCTCCAGGGCGATCCGCTCGCTGATGTCGCGGACGGTCGCCAGGACGGCCATCCGGCCGTCGAACTGGATGTTCGACGAGGTGATCTCAACCGGGATCGATTGTCCCCGTTTGGTTCGGAACGTGGTCTCGCGGCTGGTCCGTCCCTCCAGGGGTTGACGGTTGAGCCAATCCCGAACGTCGCCCCCCTCGTCGATCCTCGCGGCGCTTTGGCCGATCAGTTCGTCCAGGCCGCACTCCAAGAGCCTGGCCGCGGCGGGGTTGGCGTCGAGGATCGTCCCGTTCTGGTCCTGGACCAAAACGGCGTCGTGGATCCCCTCGAAAATGGCTCGGACCCATCGCTCCGACTCCACCAGCGCCTCCTTGGCCCTTAGCCGCTGGCTGATGTCGGTGGCGAAGCCGAAGAGGCCGACCGGCCTCCCCTGATCGTCGCGCGCCGCCTCCATCAGCAATTCGACGGGGATCAGCCGGCCGTCTTTGTGCCGATACTGCTTGACGATGGATTCCGTTCGGCCTTGGCCCAAGGCCCGCTCGTGCGCGCTCCGGGTCGCTTCGAGCGAGTCCGGGGAGGTGAGGTCGAGGATCGAGGTCCCCGTCAGCTCCTCGCGCGTGTACCCCACGAGTTTGCAGAAGGCGTCGTTGACGTGGACGATCCGCCGGTCCAGGTCGACCGAGATGAAGGGCTGGGGCCCATGCTCAAGCATCCACTGGCAGCGGCGGGCCTCCTCCATCGGCGAGGGGCACGTCATCGCGCCATCGGATCGCTCGCCGTCGGGCCGCTCGCGGCGGTCGTCGGACGGGGCGGAGGGAGGATCGGTTTTGCCGAAGGTGCTGGCCACCGCGGATGCCTCGCGCGATTTGGATTTTAGAGGGCGGGCGCCGCTTCGACGTCCTTATCGACATTATCGAATTATCGAATTCTCGCCGCGCGCCGAAAGGTTACTATAACGCAAACAACCCCACCGCGCGAAGAAATCTCGACATGTGTTTGGCGCGGTCGGTCCCGTTGGCGCGGGGCGTTTCCAGGGGGAGCGGAATCCGAGGGCCATGCGCGCCCAAACTCCGAGTCGCGCCTCATCCGATTTCGCCGTCGAGCCATCGTTCGCGAAGGCCGAAATCGCGCGAGGCGCCCGGATGGCGTCATGGGAACCATCGACTTTTTTCGCCCGAACTGATTATCCTTGTCGGATTGTGGCGAGGTCGACTGGTCCTTTTGTCTCTCTCCATTTGATTTTACCGGAGGCATTCCGGAACGGAAATCATGTCCGCTTTCAAGCATCATATTTTCGTCTGTGGAAACGTTCGCGAGCCGGGTCACAAGCGGGGGTGTTGCGATCCCGAGGGGGGGCGGGTCCTCCAGGACGCCTTCAAGACCGAGCTGCGGAAGGTTGGCCTGGGGGCCGCCGCGGCGCGGGCGAATCACGCCGGCTGCCTCGACCAGTGCGAGCACGGCCCGGCGGTCGTGATCTATCCGATGGGGGTCTGGTACGGTCGCGTCACCGTCGAGGACGTTCCCCGGATCGTCTCGACGACCATCCTGGGGGGCGAGATCCTCAATGATCTTCAGATCGCCGATGGGTGTCTGAACAACCCCAAGTGCCCCCATCGAGGGGGGGCCCCCAAGGACGAGCCGGAGCAAGCCCGTGATTGAGACCGCGACGACGATCGAGGCGGTTCGGACCCGGGTGGCCCTGGCCCGGGACTCGGGGCGAACCATCGGCCTGGTCCCCACCATGGGCGCCCTACACGCCGGGCACCTTCGGTTGATCGAGGAGTGCCGCCGCCGCGCTGGGTTCACGGTGGTCTCGATCTTCGTCAACCCAACCCAATTCGCCCCGGGAGAGGACTTCGAGCGATACCCTCGGACCCTGGCCGACGACCTGCGGGCCTGCGAGGCCGCCGGCGCCGACTTGGTCTTCACGCCGACTCGGGTCGACATCTACCCGAGAGGCGAGGCCGAGGCGACCTTCGTGGAGGTTCCCGGGCTCTCCCACGTTTGGGAGGGGGCGTCGCGGCCGACCCACTTTCGGGGGGTGGCGACGGTCGTGACGATCCTCTTTGAGATCGTCCGCCCCGACCTGGCCGTCTTCGGTCAAAAGGATTACCAACAGCAGGCGCTCATTCGAAGAATGGTCGACGACCTGCGCGTTCCGGTCGAGATCGTCACCGCGGCGACCGTCCGCGAGGCCGACGGCCTGGCCTTAAGCAGCCGCAACCGCTACCTCTCGCCCGAACAGAGACGGGGCGCCGTCGCGCTTTTCCAGGCGCTTGAGGAGGCCAAGCGCGCCGTGGCCGAGGGCGAGCGCGACGCGGAACGGGTTAGACGGCTCTTGAGGTCGCGGATAGAATCGGAAGAGGCGGCCGAGCTCGACTACGCCGAGGCGGTCGACGCCCATTCGCTAGAGAGACTCGATCGGATCGAGCCGAACCGCCCGGCCGTCGCCCTGGTGGCCGCCCGGTTCGGGACAACGCGACTCATCGACAACGCCATGTTGACGGAGTGAAACGCCCCGGCATGCAGCTCAAGGTGCTCAAGAGCAAGCTCCATCTCGCCGCGGTCACGCGCAGCGACCTGTATTACCACGGCAGCCTGACGATCGACCCCGACCTGATGGACGCCGTGGGACTTTTAGCCTACGAGGCGATCCTGGTCAGCAACGTGGCGACCGGAGCGCGGGCCGAAACCTACGTTCTGCCCGGCCCTCGAGGAAGCGGCGCCATCGAGCTCAACGGCGCGATGGCCCGGCTGGGCGCCGTCGGCGACCGGGTGATCGTCATGGCGTTCGCCCAAATCGACGCCGAAGACGCCGACGAGCACCGCCCCCGAGTCGTCGCTCTCGACTCCAAGAACCGAATCGTCGAGCGGATCGAATACCCCTCCATCGCCACCGCCTGCGAAGCCCCGGTCCACAACGGAAAAGACCCCTGGGCGGGGTCCGAGTGACGGGGCGTTCCCTTGGGGACGAAGGGCGTCGCCGATCGGCGGCGCGAGTTCAGAAGCGATCTCGACACGCGCGGTCCTGGCGAGCCTCTCCCCGCTCGCCTTTTTAAGAGAAATTCCAAGGACCAACGGGCATGCGACAGGTTTTGTTCACGATCCCGATCTTTGGCGGCGTGAAGATCTTCGGCTACGGCGCGATGCTCGTTCTGGCCTTCGTCGGCTCGACCTGGCTGGCCGCCTGGCGCGCCCGTCGCGAGAAGCTCGACCCCGAGATGGTTCTCGACATGGCCTTTTGGCTGTTCGCCGGAGGCTTGATCGGCGCCCGGCTGTTTTATTGCATTCAGTACTGGGGACGGGGGATCGACAGCTTCCTCGACATCTTCCAGTACTGGAAGGGGGGAATCGTCTATTACGGGGGCATTATCGGGGGCGTCTTGGCCTTCTTGATCTACCGCCGGGTTCGCGGGTTTCCGCTTCGGCCGTACCTCGACGCCCTGGCGCCGTCGATCGCCCTGGGCACGTTGTTCGGCCGGCTGGGATGCTTCCTCAACGGCTGCTGCTATGGCGACGTCTGCCGCTTGCCCTGGGCCGTTTCGTTCCCCGCGCATTCGCCCCCGTGGGAGGCCGAGGTTCGGCTCGGCCTGATCCCGGCCGACGCGGCTCATTCGCTCCCCCTGCATCCGACGCAGATTTATTCGGCCATCGACGCCCTGATTCTCCTGGTCCTGCTGACCGCCTATTACCCGCTCCGCCGCCGCGACGGCGAGGTGCTGGGCGTCTTGATGATCGCCTACCCGATCACCCGGTTCCTGATCGAGTACCTCCGCAACGACGAGGCGATCTTCTTCGCCGGGTTGACCATCTCGCAGACCGTCAGCGTCGGCCTAATCCTCGGCGGCGCCCTCTACTGGCTCTGGCTCTCGCGCTTCCCCCTCGGACGCCACGCCGACGCGGTCTCCGAGATCCAGACGAATCATCCCCCCCTGACCGCCTCCGCTTGAGCCAAAGCCCCCTTCGAAAACCCGCGGCCATCATCCGCGTCCTTGCCGTCGCGACGCTTCTTCCGTAAGCTTCGAGACGAACGGAAACGGAACGACGCGCGCAAATGATGGCCATGCAACGACTTTCGGAACAAGCGTTCAGGAGGCCGGGGGGCTCGCCGCCCGAGGGCGAGTCGGTCGCCAAGGCGCGCGCCGAGGGCCCCTGGACGGCGTCGGGCCGGGGGGTGTTGGCGATCATTTTGATGGTCGCCGGCGCGGTTTTGGCGCTCTCCGGGCGCTCGACGCGCTCGGATCGCGGGCCGTTGGATCGCGAGATTCCGAGCCTGGTCTTGGATCTGAACGAGGCGCCGGCCGGGGTCTTGTCGGCCCTTCCCGGCGTGGGGCGGGGCCTCGCCCGGCGGATCGTCGCCGAGCGTCGGGCGCGCCCCTTCGCGTCGCCGGCCGATCTTCGGCGCCGAACCCCGGGCGTCGGCCCGGCGACCCTCGCGCGCCTGGCGCCCCATCTCCGCGACAAGGCGGATCGATTGGCTCGGGCGGAATGAACATTTGGACCGGTTGGGCTGGGAAGGCGCTTGGCCTAGTCGTTATACTTTGACGTAGGACGACACCAACGGATTCCCAAGGCGGGACCCATTCCACCCATGAGCGCGTATCAGCTTGTCAGCCCCTTTCAGCCGGCGGGGGACCAGCCCCAGGCGATCGAAAAGTTGGTTCAAGGGTTGAAGGAGGGGCGGGGCGCCCAGACGCTCTTGGGCGTCACCGGCTCGGGCAAGACGTTCACGATGGCCAACGTCATCGCCCAGTACGGCAGGCCCGCGCTGGTGATGTCGCACAACAAGACCCTCGCCGCGCAGCTCTACGCCGAGTTCAAGGATTTCTTTCCCCACAACGCGGTGCGCTACTTCGTCAGCTACTACGATTACTATCAGCCCGAAGCCTACATCCCCCAGCGCGACATCTACATCGAAAAAGACGCCTCGATCAACGACGAGATCGAGCGGCTTCGCCTGGCCTCCACAAGCGCCCTGGTCAGCCGGCCCGACGTGATCGTCGTGGCGAGCGTCTCGTGCATCTACGGCTTGGGCTCGCCGGACGACTACCGCAAGATGATGGTCCGGCTTCAGGTGGGCGACATCGTCGACCGCGACGAGCTGCTCTTGAAGTTCGTCGACATCCAATACGATCGCAACGACGTCTCCTTCGAGCGGGGGAAGTTCCGAGTCCGGGGCGACGTGATCGAACTTTGGCCGGCTTATGAAGAGATCGGCCACCGGATCGAGCTATTCGGCGACGAGGTCGAGCGGATGAGCACCATCGACCCCCTGACCGGAACGACGCTCGAAACCCACAACGACCTGTACATCTACCCGGCCAAGCACTTCGTGTTGCCCGAAGAGCGGATCCAAGGCGCGGTCGAGTCGGTCAACAAAGAGCTCGAAGAGCGGCTGCAAACCCTCAAAGAGCAGGGGAAGCTGCTGGAGGCCCAGCGCCTGGCGGCGCGGACCCGGTACGACATGGAGATGCTTCTGGAGGTCGGCTACTGCTCGGGGATCGAGAACTACTCGCGCCACCTCTCCGGCCGCAAGCCGGGCGAGACCCCCGGCACGCTGCTCGATTTCTTCCCGCCCGACAGCCTGTTCATCCTCGACGAGTCGCACGTGACGCTCCCCCAAATCCGGGGGATGTTCGCCGGCGACCACAGCCGGAAGCTCACCCTGGTCGATCACGGCTTCCGACTCCCAAGCGCCCTGGACAACCGCCCTTTGCGGATCGACGAGTGGGAGGCGAAACCGGCCCGCCGGATGTTCGTCTCGGCCACGCCCGCCGATTACGAGATCGCCGCGTCCGGGGGCGAGGTCGTCGAGCAGGTGATTCGGCCCACCGGGTTGGTCGACCCGATCGTCCGCGTCGAGCCGGCCCGGGGCCAAGTCCCAGCGCTTTTGGAGGAGGTCAAAAAACGCGCGGCGAAGAACGAGCGCGTGCTCATCACGACCCTAACGAAGCGGCTGGCCGAAGACCTGACGCGATACCTGAAGGAGCAGGGGCTCCGCTGCAAGTGGCTGCACTCGGAACTGGACGCGATCGAGCGGATGACGATCCTCCGCGAGCTTCGCGAGGGAGCCTTCGACGCCCTGGTGGGGGTGAACCTGCTCCGCGAGGGGCTCGACTTGCCCGAGGTGTCGATGGTCTGCATCCTCGACGCCGACAAGGAGGGCTTCCTCCGCAGCGAAACGTCGTTGATTCAGACGATCGGCCGATCGGCCCGGCACGTCAACGCCGAGGTGGTCCTCTACGCCGACAAGATCACCGAATCGATGCGCAGGGCGATGGACGAAACCGAGCGCCGGCGCGTCCTGCAACTGGCCTACAACGCCGAGCACGGCATCACCCCCGAGTCGGTCGTCAAGGCGATCCGAAGGGGGATCGAAGAGGAGGTCCAGGCCCGAAACGTCGTCCGCGAGGCCGTCGGCCGCGACGAGAAAACCGAGGCGACCGAGGAATACCTCTCGGAGCTTGAGGCCGAGATGCTCGACGCCGCCGAGAAGCTCGAATTCGAGCGCGCCGCCGCCCTCCGCGACAAGATCCAGGAACTCCGCGCCTCCCAAACCGGCGGCCCCGCCCGCCCCGCCCCCACCCCCCAAGCCCAAAGCGCCCGATCCAAAGCCAAGGCCAAAGCGCGGGCGAAGGGAAAAAGCCGATAGAAGATGATCGGCGCGGCCGCCTGTCTCCTTTTGTAGCCGGCCTCTGTGAGGCCGGGACGCGCGCGGCCGACGCGCCGAGAGCCGCGTGCGAAGCCGTTTTGGAAGGAGCCCCGAAGGGGCGGCCGTCCATAGCCGGGGGTGTCAACCCCCGGGAACCCGAGGCCAACGGATGTTCCGTCCGGGGAGCCCCGAAGAGGCGACGGACACCCAATTGTGGACGGAGTTGCGGTCGTCCCCGCCGGACTCGACGGAGCGGGGCGCGACGCCCCGCGAGTCCAGGGGTTGACACCCCCGGCTACTGACGACCGCCCCTCCGGGGCTTCCGGATGCTCTCCCGCGCGTTGGCCGGTCTGATCCATGGGGTCGCGTCGGCGGTGAATGATCTTGCCCCGGGAGAAGGTGGCCGAAGGCCGGATGAGGGTCGAGGGGTTTACGGAAAGAACGTGGGGCGGATTGGGGAGGGCGAGGCTCCCGCCGAGCCGGCGCCGGGCGCGGCGGGAGCCTCGCCCTCCCGACAAGCGCTCGCCAAACCCGCTCCGCCCCCCCAACCCCCACCGGCCCTTCGGGTTGAAGATCTACGATGGGAGAGGGGGGCGATCACCCCTTGCCCAACTGTTCGGCCAGGGCCGCTTCGATCGCCTTGACGGCGGCGGCCGCCGCGTCTTCCTCGTCCTTCGAGCCGCGAAGCCCCCGCAGGTATGGGATGGCGGGCGCCGCGATGGTCCCGAGGGACGCGAGTTGCTCGGCGACGTACAGCCGGGGGTCGGCATCCCCTCCGTGTTCAAGCTGAGTGATTAAGTACCCCACCATTTCCTCGGGGCGCGAAATCCGGGCCAGCGCCGCCGCAGCCGCGCTTCGCATCGACACAGATCCATATTTTAAGCAACCGCGAAGCAGAGGCTCGGCCACCTCGGCCGAAGCACCATGCAGGCCGAGTAGCTCGATCGCGGAATATTTGAAGGTGAGGGCGTTCTCCCCCGTGGTGAGGAGGTTGACGAGTATCGACGGCAGGTCCGGAACCCTCGCCCTTAGTTTCCACAACGCGTCGACGGCGTAGGTTACGTCCAACGGACGCTTGGGCTTATGCTCGGAGCGCCGAAGGACCTCCACGAGCGCCGGAATCGCGACCGCCGCCGCCGGCCCAATGTTGCCGAGAGCGAGGGAGGCGGCCGCCGAAGGCCGGTTCGGTCCCTTCGCCAAGAGCGACTCAAGGGCGTCGATGGCGGCGGCCGCCGGCGCGCCGATCGCCCCCAAGGAGTTACAGGCCGTTTCCAATATAAAAGGGTCGTTGTCGGTCAGGAGAAGATCTCGGAGGGCCGCGACGACGTCCGGACGATTACGGCCGCGGAGCGCGAACGCCGCCGTTGAGCGGACGTAATCCTCGGGATGACGGGTGGCGGCCACCAGGGCGTCTATTCCGGCATCCGCCCGCGCCAAAATCAGCGCCGCCTCTTCGCTCGCGGAAGAGCCGTCCCTCTCCATTTTCGCGATCAACCTTTGCAACGAACTTCGTTTGCCCATGAGACATCGGCCCTCGAAACCGCGTTCAGATCGAGATCCGGAGTTGGAGGCTATCGGAGAGATCGGCGTTTAGCCACCTCGGGGCTTCCCGGAGCGATTATGAAACCGTCGCCTGGAGGAGACCAATCACTTCCCCCGCGGCCGCGTCGATTGGACAATCGGGCGGTCTTCGAGGCTGTCGAGGCGCTCCATGAAGCGCGGGCGTCGGCGATAGTTTTCGCGGATCGAGGCCACCAGGTCGGTCCATTCGCCGGCCCGGCCGAGAGCCTCGTAGAGCGGTCGCAGCTTCCTCAAATAGGCCGTGGCGGACTCGTACGCGGACTGGTGGGCTTGGGGGAGTAGGGCGTTCAACGCGTCCGTGTAAATCGCGATGGCGCGCTCCGGGTGAGCCTCGGACACCGCCTCCGCGACGCGGTCGCCGTAATCGCGTCCGTACGGGCCTGGGTAAAAGCCTGAATCGCGGGGCGCGGACCGCATCTTGTCGAACCAGTGGAGCGCTTCGTCCGGGCGCTTGGCGGCCAGCGCCATCTCCAGCAGGACATCCCAATGCGGGCGCGGCGCCGAGTCGTACCGCCCCGGCCGCTCCAGAAACGGGGCGAGGTAGTCGGGCATGGGCAGCGGCCACTCGGGGGCGATCTTCACGCGAACGGGGCCCGCCTCGGGTTGAGCCTTGGCCTTGGCTTTGGACGAGGCCGCGCCGCGCTTCTTGGCGGGGGACTGGGCGCTCTTGACCTTGGCGGCCGCGGCCAACTGGTACGGCATGTCCCCCGTTTCCAGAAATCGCAAGGCCGCGGCGCGGGTGGGTTCCTCGACGCCGGCCTTCCGGGCGGTGTTCATCAGGTTGTTGAACATCGCGAGGCTGGGATATTCGGAGAAGAACCGGAAGGCGGCGTGCGCGGCGACCACGTCCCAACGCTCCCGCTTTTGGGCCAGCTCGCGAAGCTTCTCGGCCAAACCCAACGCGATCCCCGGAAGCTTGTCGCTCGTCGCGGCGATTCCCTCGCGCGCCCAGCGCTCGGCGTCCTCGAAGAGTTGCCGTTCAAGCAAAAAATCGACGAGCCGCTCGTAGCTCCCCGTAATTCGGGCCTCGGATTCGTAGAGGGCCCGCAACTCCCCGGCGCGGCCGGCGCGCTCCAGCGCCTCGCCGATCCAGCTCGCAACCTCCTCGCGCTCGTAGTCGCGCGAGAAGTCTTCCCCGGCTTCGCGCTCTCCCCCGTTGAAGGAGGTCTTCAATCGCTGGATCAGGGCGTCGGCCACCACCGACCAGTCCTGGGGCGAGGCGGGGGCGTCCAGGATCGCTTCGGAGGCGTCGCCGATCGCGTCGTAATCGTCGGCCAACTGGGCGTCGATCGCGAACAAGAGCCGTTCCGGCCCGGACAAGCTGGACCGCGCCACGGCTTGGAAAATGACCGGGAGACACTCGGCGAACTTCGCGGCCGTCTCGCCTTCGTCGTTCGCTTCACCGATCTGGCGCATGCCTTCGGCGATGAATTCCCGCCCCAGCGACACGACTTCATCGGCGTGGCTGAGATCCAAGAGCCGTTCGAAGCGATGCCGAATCTTGCGGTAGTCCGGGATGTGTCCTTCGCCGGTCCAGTGATCTCGCCAGGCGATTTCGGACGTCACCCGCCCGATTTCGCGGCGGGTCTCCGCGGCGAGGCGCTCGACGTCCCCCTCTTGGAGCGAGATCCGCTCGCGGAACTCTTGGTGGATCTCGGGAAAGCGTCGGACCAGAGTCCAGACGAGGTCGGCCAGTTCGTCTCGCGACTTGGCGCGGATGTGCCGTTCGATTTTGTCGTCCCAGTCGACCGCGTCGGCTCGTCGCCGCGCCGGCCTCCCGGAATCGCGGGTCCAGCGGCTCGGTTCCGCGTCCTCCCACGAGGCTCCCTCCTCGTCGTCCTCCTCCCAAATGTCGTCGAACTCGACGCGTCCCTCCTCCAGCTCATCCCAGCGCGGATCGTCATCGGCGGCGGCCGGAACGTCGCGTCCGTCGACGAGGGTTTGGAGATACTCGGCCACGACGGCCACGGCGTGCTTGCAGCCGCTGGCCCCCACGGGGCAGGTGCAGGTCGAGTCGAGGGCCGGGGGCTTCCGGCCCGGAATCAGGGCGACCGTGGTCGCGTAGGGAGCGGTCCCCACGACCGTCGCCAAGAGGTCGCCGTCGCTGGAGATCCTCAGGTCCTTCACGCGACCACCGCTCTGATAGTTCCGCCCGCGCGCAACGCTCCGGCTCCCGGCCCAGCGCTCCAGGTCGTTCCAGGTCAGCGCGGTCCAGCCGGCGTCTGGGGAGGGCCCCCTCGCGCCGGGGTGGCTCTCGCGGGATTGGGATCGCGCTCCACGGTTCTCGTTCATGGTTGGACGACTCCCCGGAGACCCGCCGCGCCCCGCGCTCGAGGCGACGCGAGCGAATGAAGGAAAGGAGGGCGCTTGGGCGCGTCGCGGAAACATAAAGTTTAGAGGGGCGAACGATCGCGTTGCAATCCCCGCGCGAAGCGGTCCAGCCTCGTAAGTTGTTCCGGCGGACGAAATCAAGTTTTCCCTTCTCCCCTCGCGCAAGATTATTCACCGCCGACGCAACCCTGGATCCGACGGACGGCCGGCGCGCCGAAAGCCGCGCGAGGCCGTTGGGAAGGTTGGTCTTTTTAGCCCCGAAGGGGCGGCCGTCCATAGCCGGGGGTGTCAACCCTCGTTGTACTACACAAGTTCACTGTAAGTCCGAACATTGACGCCGTAAGTCCTGTAATCGCCAAGAT
>Ga0180220_1001031_pt1 | contig 23233 bp, 20 predicted proteins | sample eDN5th37CBELigBY_FD_151335 | JGI IMG/M metagenome (GOLD analysis project Ga0180220, IMG submission 151335) | Enriched backyard soil microbial communities from Emeryville, California, USA - eDNA 5th pass 37_C BE-Lig BY (version 2) (version 2) | ecosystem: Environmental > Terrestrial > Soil >...
GGATTTCATAGCGCCGCCGAAAACGGTGCTGGTTTCCGAAGCCGCCCCTGCGCCCGGCCAGGCCGAAGACGATGAAAAGCAGATCGCAATCGCCGGCACCGATGATGACGACCAGGGAGACGAAGACGAGTTGCACAGCGTCTTCACCACCTCCGGCGGGAAGCTCTGGGCAAGCGCTATCGCCTGGATGACGCTCTTCTTCGTCGGTCTCTATACATTCGGCCTGCTGGTCATCCTTCCGGTCTTCACCATCCTTTACCTGCGCTTCGTCGCCAGGTTCTCCTGGCTGATGTGCCTGCTCTACGTATTGGGGACAGCGGGGGTGATCTATGCGCTGTTCGTCCTGGTGCTGCACCTGCCGCTGCCGGAAGGCGTGTTTCCGCTGCCGGGCGGCTGATCGCCCGCTGTGGCGGGTTCCGCAATAGCGGCCTGCCGACAACCGATCGTTCGAGAAGCGCCGGCTTTTGCGGCGCGGCAACGTGATTAGCATGCAAGGAGATAGAACATGACTGCCAGGCCAAGGGTAGGTTTCGTCGGCGTGGGGAGAATGGGGCGTCCGATGTGTCGTCACATTATAGGTGCAGGCTTTGATCTCACCGCCTACGATCCGGTGGCGGCGGCCATTGAGGCCGTCCGGAAGATTGGGGGCAAGTCAGCCGCTACGCCCCGGGAGCTTGCTGCGGTATCCGACATCATTTTCGTCATGCCGGGCTTCTTCAATGAGGTCGAGGCGGCCGTCTCAGGTCCGGACGGCCTGCTGGACGGCGCGGCCCCGGGCAGCATCATCGTGGTCGCCAGCACCATCACTCCGGCGCAGGCCAAGGAACTGGCGGCGCGCTGCGCCGAGAAGGGGGTGGATTTTGTTGATGCTCCCGTCTGTCAGGGGGAGCGCGGCGCGGAGGAAGCCTATCTGGTGTGGCTTGTCGGCGGCGATGAGAAGACGGTCGAGAAGGTGCGGCCGGTGATGGAGCCCTGCGGCCGGGAGGTGTTCCATCTCGGCGATATCGGCGCGGGCATGGTCGGCAAGGCGATGAACAACATGCTGCTGTGGGCCGCCCTCATCGCCGACCACGAAGCGCTGTCGATCGCCGAAAGCCATGGCGTGAGCAAGGAGCGGCTGATCCCCGCGCTGTTGCGTTCGAGCGGCACCAACTGGCCGCTTGAGCACTGGAAGGACATGCACCGCATTCCCTGGGCGCACAAGGACATGCAGATCGTGCTTGAGATGGGTGATCAGGCGCGCCTGACCCTGCCCCTCGCGGGGCTCCTGCGTGAGCAGGTCAAGCCCGTCATGCGCGCGGCCGGCATTTCCGAAGAGCTTATCCGATGAGCGGGAAGAAATATGGTTCGGACCTGATGGTGGATGTCATCAGGTCTTTCGATATCCCCTATATCAGCCTGAATCCGGGAGCTTCCTATCGCGGGCTGCACGACTCCCTGGTCAACTGGCAGGGTGGCGGTCCGCAGTTGATCTGCTGTCAGCACGAGAAGGTTGCGGTCGGCGTGGCTCACGGCTACGCCAAGGTGACCGGCAGGCCGATGGCGGTGGCCCTTCACGATCTCGTGGGCCTGCTTCAGGCGACCATGGGCATCTATTACGCTTTTCACGACCGTGTGCCGATGCTTTTGCTCGGCGGGTCGGGACCGGCCGATACGTCGCGCCGGCGTCCTGCCATCGACTGGTTCCACAGCGCCAATGTGCAGGGCAACGCCGTGCGCGACTATGTGAAGTGGGACGACGAACCGCGTTCGGTCGCCGCCACGCCGGAATCACTTATCCGCGCCTGGAACATAGCCCGGGTGGGGCCGGCCGGGCCTGTCTATGTTTCGCTCGACGCGGACCTTCAGGAACAGGAACTGACCGAGGATATCGCCGTTCCGGATCCGGCGAGCTTCGCGTTGCCGACACCGCCGGGGGCGGACCCGGCTGCTCTGGCGAGGTTGGCGGAAGCGCTGATGGAAGCCGAGCGGCCGCTGATCGTCGCCGGCTATGCCGGCCGCGATCCAGACGCTTTCACGCTGATCCCCGAACTGGCGCAGATCGTCGGCGCTGGCGTGATCGATACCGGTGCGCGGCTGAACATGCCGAACCGCCATCCGCTCAACGTGACCGGCACGAATGTGGCGTCCGAGGCGGATCTGGTGCTGTTCCTCGATTGCAAGGAAACGGAGATTTCCATCAGCTCGGTCGATTCGGCGACACGCGTGGTGACCTCGCATCTGTCGAAGGACGCGCGCTGCATGTCGCTGGGCTACAGCCTTGCGGGCATCCGTGGCTGGTCGCACGACTACGGCCGCATGATGCCGATGGAGCTGGATATTGCGGCCGACACCGTTTCGGCGTTGCCGCAGCTCGTTGAAATCTGCCGGACGCTGATGCGGGAATCCGACGCGGTGAGCGAGCAGCGCCGCCAGACGCGGCGCGAAGCGCTTGCTGCCAGGCATGAGCAGCAATGGAATAGCTGGCAGAAGCAGGCCGCCGAAGTCGCCGATGACCAGCCCTTGTCGACGTCGCGGCTTGCGTCGGAGGTTTGGGAGGTCATACGCAACTATGACTGGGTGCTTACCGCCGGCACCTCCCGTGGCTGGGCGCGCAAGCTCTGGGACTTCGACAAGCACTACCGTCATCCCGGCGACAGTCTCGGCACCGCGACCCAGATCGGAATATCGCTTGGTGTCGCGCTCGCCCATAAGGGCACCGGGCGTCTGGTCGTTGATCTGCAACCCGATGGCGATCTCATGTTCGACCTGGGCACGCTGTGGGTGGCTGCCTACTACAAGATCCCGATGCTCGTCATCATGGTGAACAACCGGGCCTACTACAACGACTGGGCACATCAGGAGCACATCGCCATCGAGCGCGGGCGGCCGGTCGAGAATGCCTATATAGGCATGGAGATCAGCGGACCGGCTCCCGATTTCGCCAGTATCGCGCGGGCGCAGGGCTGGTGGGCGGAAGGGCCTATCGACCAGCCCGGAGATGTTCGCGCAGCCATCGCGCGCGCTGCCGAAGTGGTGGCGACGACGGGAAAACCCGCGCTGGTCGATATCGTCACGCAACTGACGTGAGGCCGCCCTGCCGGCAAGATCGCTGCCGGCAGGTTTCAGTTCCTGCAGACGGGATGTTCTCCCGTCCCGCCGGCGTTACGGCGTTTCAGAAATGGCCTGTCCGGCGGCGTTGCCATGCCGGATGGGCCGTTTCGTCTTGAGGGAGGCGTATAGGCCCACAGAAGGCTCCACTTATTGCTTCTGATTGTGAATAGACAAAAATTAATTGTTTGTAGTCCGAAATCGATGACCTTAGACTCCTGATCATATCGCGACGGTCAGCTGGTTTCCAAAGGAAATATGCTTTCGATGTCTGGATATATACATTGAAGTTCAGCGATTGGATCGGAAAACATGAGTAGTGTTGAAGATAAAGAGGTGTGGCCGGAAATTGTCCTCCGGATATTGAAGGCGAATGACGTCAGCCTGATCGCCTATGTTCCGGATAATGTCCTTTCGCCGCTGATCAGGCTTCTTCATGCCGATCCTTACTTCACCGTCGTGGTTCCGTCGCGCGAGGAAGAGGTCATCGGAATTGTCGCCGGCGCCTATATGGGCGGCCGTCGCGGCATCGCCCTGATGCAGACCAGCGGCTTCGCCACCATCGCCAATGCGCTGGCCTCGCTCGCCTGCCCCTTCCAGATCCCGGTCGTGATGATGATTTCCGAGCGCGGCACGCTGGGTGAATTCCAGCAGGGGCAGGCGATGGTCTGCCGCACGATGCGCCCCGTGTTGCAAAGCCTCGGCATCGAGCATTTCGCGATCCAGGAAACCGCGCATGTGGAGTTCGTCGTCGACAAGATGATCCGGCAGGCGTTCAGCACCCAGGCGCCGGCTGCCGTCATCCTGTCGCCCCTTTTGACCAAGCGTCCCCACTGAGCGGAGAGGGCACCATGTCGAAGACTGAAGACAAAACCGGTCGTGATGGGGTGAAGGTGATGAACCGGAGCGCTCTCACGCGCCGCCTCGTCGCCAGGCTGAATGCCGAAGAAGCGGTGGTGGCCGGCATCGGCAACACGAATTTCGATCTGTGGGCCAGCGGCCAGCGGCCCCAGAATTTCTACATGCTGGGGACGATGGGCCTTGCGACCTCCATTGCGCTCGGCGTTTCGCTGGCCCAGCCGGATCGCAAGATCTTCGCGCTCGACGGCGACGGGTCGATCCTGATGCAGCTCGGTTCGCTTGGAACCGTCGCCACGACCGCGCCGAAGAACCTCGCCGTCATCATCTGGGACAACGGGCTCTATCAGATCACCGGCTCCCAGAAGACGCTGACGTCCAGCAGTGTCGACCTTGTCGCCATGGCGAAGGCGGCGGGTATCGCACAGGGCGAATGGGCGCGGGATGAAGAGCATTTCGATGCGCTGGTGGACAAGGCGCTGAATGGTGACGGTCCCTGGTTCATCGGCGTGCGGATCGACGGCGAGAAGGCTGCAGGCACCACCGAGCGCGACCCCGTCAAGATACGCCTGAACTTCATGCAGGGCCTTGGCGTCGGGACCTGATGGAGCGAAACGATGTCCAGGCTTCTGATCGATGGAACATGGGTCGACGGCGAGATGGCCGAGCGGCTGACCGACAAGTACAGCGGGGCGGTCTATGGTGAGATGGCCGTTGCCTCGAAGGCGCAGGTCGACGCAGCCGTCGCGGGCGCTGTTGCCGGCCAGCGTGAATCCGACCTGACGCCCTATGACCGCTACCGCATCCTGCTGAGGGCGGCGCGCCTGATCGAGGAGCGCATGGATCATCTCGTCGCCGTGATGCGCGACGAGGCCGGTTTCACCCGCGCCGACGGCGAGAACGAAGTCCGGCGTTGCGTTCAGACGCTGGAATTGTCCGCCGAGGAGGCCAAGCGGCTCAACGGAGAGCTGGTGCCGATGCTTGCGGCGGCCGGCGTCAGGGATCGTCTGGGCTTCACCTTTCATGCGCCGCGCGGCGTCATCTGTGCGATCACGCCGTTCAACTCGCCGTTGAATACGCTGGCCCATAAGGTCGGGCCGGCTTTGGCCGGGGGAAATTCGATCGTCATAAAGCCGTCCAACCACACGCCGCTTTCGGCGGTGGAATTGTGCAAGGCGCTGATCGACGCCGGCCTGCCGCCGAAATTGCTGGCTCTGGTGCATGGGCGCGGGCGGGAAGTGGGCCGCCAGTTGCTTGCCGACCAGCGCATCGCATTCTACGCCTTCACCGGCAGCACGCAGGTGGGGCGCGAGATTCAGCAGGCGGCGGGACTGCGTGGCGTCCAGCTCGAACTGGGCAGTATCGCCTCCACGATCGTTTGTCACGACGCCGACATCGACAAGGCTATTCCGAAAATCATCAATGCCGGTTTTCGCAAGGCCGGGCAGGTTTGCACCTCGGTGCAGCGCCTGCTCGTCGACCGCAGGATTGTGGACGTTTTCGTGCCGGCGATGGTTGCGGCGATCAAGGCCGTGAAGGCCGGCGACCCGGCTTCGCCGGATACCCTGATCGGTCCCATGATCACGCTTCAGCATGCGGAGCGCGCGGAAAGCTGGGTCGGGGAAGCCGTTGCCGCAGGCGCGCGCGTGCTGGCCGGCGGCAGGCGCGACGGCGCGGTCTTCGAGCCGACCCTTCTCGACCGGGTGCGGCCGGACATGCGGGTCGTTTGCGAGGAGATCTTTGCTCCCGTCATCGCCCTCATCCCTTTCGATACGATCGAGGAGGCGGTCGAGCAGGCAAACGCAAGCTCGTTCGGGTTGGCCGCGGGTCTTTTCACCTCCAGCCTGCACACTGCTCTTCGCGTCGCGCCGCTGCTCCGTTTTGGCGGCGTGCATGTCAACGAGGCGTCCAGCGCCAGGGTCGACGTCATGCCGTTCGGCGGTGTCAAGGACAGCGGTTTCGGCCGTGAGGGGCCCGCCTACGCCGTGCATGAAATGACCGAGGAGCGGCTGATCACGGTCGCCTACTAGCCACCCGCGCAAGCGCAGTTTTTCTCTTTCAGATCATGGACGTCATGGAAAGAAAGCCTAACACCGACAACAGTTTGCGTGTCGCGGTCGATATCGGCGGCACATTCACCGATGGCATTGCGACGCTGTCTCCCTCCGGCGACATATGGGTGGCGAAGTCGCCAACCACGCCAGCCGATCCCGGCGAGGCTGTTTCCACCGTCATTCGCGATCTGCTGCGCCAGGTGGAAGTGTCGATCCCGAACGAGACGCCCGTTCTGGCCGAAGTCGTTCATGGCACGACGCTCGTCACCAACACGCTGATTGAACGCAAGGGAGCCAGGACCGCGCTGGTCAGCACAAAGGGCATGCGCGACGTGCTCGATATCGGCCGCGAGTGGCGCTACGACATCTATGATCTCGACATTGAGTTGCCCAAACCGCTGATCAGCTCTGACAAGCGCGTGGAGATCGACGAGCGCCTTAACGCGCGCGGCGAGGTCATGGTGGATCTGGACGACGCGAAGCTCGACGCCGTGGTTGAGGCCATCCGCAAGCTCGATGTGGAATCCGTCGCCGTGTCCTTGCTTCACTCCTACGTCAACACGGACCATGAGAAAGGGATCGAAGCCAGGCTCAGGGAGGCCCTGCCGGACCTCGCCGTGTCGCTATCCTCCGATCTGGTGCGGGAAATCAAGGAGTTCGAGCGCACGTCGACCGTTGCCGCCAACGCCTATGTCAAGCCGATCGTGGCTGCCTATCTGCAGGAGCTTGAGTCCCGTATCGAACACATCCGTGAGGGCATTCCCCTGCGGGTCATGGTGTCAAGCGGTGGTTTCTCGTCGGCTGCCTCCGGTGCGACGTCGCCCATACTGTTGCTTGAATCCGGCCCCGCGGCGGGCGTTCTGTCGGCGTTGAACACGGCACGCCAGCACGGGCTTAACCAGGTGCTCGCCTTCGACATGGGCGGAACGACGGCCAAGGCCTGCGTCGCCGTTGATGGCGAAGCGCCCATTGCCCACAGCTTTGAGTGCGCCCGCGTCGAACGCTTCAAGCGAGGCTCCGGCCTCCCGATCCTGATCCCGAGCATCGAACTGATCGAGATCGGCGCCGGCGGCGGCTCCATCGCTCATCGCAACAGGCTGGGCTTGCTCAACATCGGGCCCGAGTCCTCCGGCTCCGTGCCGGGCCCGGCTTGCTACGGCCGGGGTGGCGCGGACGCCACCGTCACCGATGCGGACCTGCTCCTCGGCTATCTCAATCCCGACAATTTTCTGGGTGGCGAGATGAAGCTCGACCTGAACGCCGCGCAGGACGCCGTCGCACGGCTGGCAGCCAGCCTCGGCGTCGCGCCGATCGATGCAGCATTTGGCATCTGCAACATGGTCAATGAGAACATGGCCAGCGCGGCGCGCATTCACATTGCGGAAAACGGCCACGACCCGCGCGATTTCGCCATGGTCGCGACCGGTGGCGCGGGGCCCGTCCATGCGGTCGAGGTGGCGCGCAAGCTGCGTATACCGCAGGTGCTCATCCCGATTGCCGCAGGCGCGGGTTCGTGCCTCGGAATGCTGGCGGCGCCGGCGCGCATCGACAAGGCATGGTCGAATCCGCAACTGCTGGCGGATGTCGACTGGAGCGAGGTCGCGGAAAATCTGGCCGTGCTGCGCGCGCAGGGCGAAGCGGAACTCGCGACTGCCGGCGCCAGCGACGTCGAATGGGTGATCGGGGCCGAGATGCGCTACTATGGACAGGGCGCGGAGCTGGCCGTTTCAATTCCCTACGAGAAGATCGGCGAGGGGGCCGACAAGGCGCTGCTCGCGGCTTTCGAAGCCCAGTATGAGAAGCTCTACGGAAGGCTGGTGCCCAATGCCGCCCCGCAGGTCATCACATGGCGGCTCGTCGGGCGCGCGCCGACCGAAGGCCATCACTTCGAATGGGGCGACAGCCGCGTCAAGGCCGGGGGCGCGCCGTCGCGGATGCGCAGGATCTATCTGCCGCTGAAAAAGGATTACGACGAGGTCGACGTCTATGACCGCTATTCGGTGCAGCCCGGCCAGGTCCTGCGGGGGCCGCTCATCCTGGAAGAGCGGGAATCGACAATCGTCGTTGCCGTTGGTGCGGACGTCACCGTCAAGCGCGATCTCACCGTGTCGGTGACGATAAAGGAGTTCGAATGATGGACAAGATTGAACAAGGCGGTTCCTTGGCCTCCCGCGACGGGAAGACCTCGGAATTCGATCCTATTGAGCTGGAAATCCTCTGGAAGCGCCTGATAAGCGTTGTCGACGAGGCGTCAGCCGCTTTTGTGCGAACCTGTTTCTCCACACTGGTGCGGGACGGCAACGATTTCGCTATCGTGCTGACTGACGTTCAGGGTCGCTCGCTGGCCCAGTCGACCATGAGCCTTCCCGGTTTCATTGGCTGTCTGCCAGCTACCGTGCGCCATTTCATAGAACGCTATCCGGTGGAGACGATGAAGCCGGGCGACGTCTTCATCACCAATGATCCCTGGAAGGGGTCCGGTCATGTCCATGACGTCACGACGGCGACGCCGATCTTCCACCGGGGCAGGGTGGTGGCCTTTGCAGCCGTGGTTTCGCACCTGCCGGATATCGGCGGAAAGCTGCGCAGCAACTCCAGCCGGGAAATTTACGAGGAAGGCCTGCAAATCCCGATCATGAAGCTTCTCGATGATGGAAAACCCAACGAAATCCTCATCGAGATGATCCAGCAGAACATCCGTGTGCCGGAACAGGGGCTGGGCGATATCTGGGCGCAGGTTTCGGGCTGCCGCACCATGGGCGAGCGCCTGCACGGCTTGCTGGACATCATCGATATCGACGCCCTCGGCGCGGAGGTCCGCCGCCGTTCCGAGTCCGCCATGCGCAAGGCCATCCGCCAGATTCCCGACGGCGTATATCGCTCGACGGTCCAGCACGACGGCTTCGACGAACCGATCGTCATCAATTGCGAACTGACGGTAAAGGGTGATGAGATCGCCGTTGACTATGCCGGAACGAGCTCGCAATTGCCGCACGCGCTGAATGTGGTGCCGATCTACACCTTCGCCTATACGGTCTACGGATTGAAGGCGCTGCTATGTCCCGACATACCCAACAATGAAGGCAGCTTCCTGCCGATATCGACCGCCGCGCCGCTCGGCTCGCTTCTGAACCCCACCTATCCGGCGGCCTCTGGCGGACGCAGCCAGATCGGGCATCTTCTGCCGGCGGCTGTGTTCAAGGCGCTGGCCGACGTCTTGCCGGACAAGGTCTGGGCGTCGGGGTCGCCGAATTCGTCGCTTACCATGTCGGGCGAATATCGTTCAAAGCGTTTTGCGGTGGTGAACTTCCTCAACGCCGGCCAGGGTGCGACGGCGCATCGGGATGGATTTTCGGCGCTCAGCTTCCCCGCCAATCTCGGCAACACGCCGGTGGAGATGATGGAAACGCTCGCGCCCATTCGCGTCCTTCGTCGCGAGATCAGGCGCGGCAGCGGCGGTGCGGGCAGGCACCAGGGCGGCTGCGGGATCAGTTTCGAGTTCGATATGCTGCCGGATGCCCCGGAGGTAATGGCCTCCTTCCTGATGACGCAGCTCAAGTCTCCCACCGCCGGCCTTGCCGGTGGCGGGACCGGCAAACCCGGTCAGCTCGTCCTCAATGGAGAACGCATCGACCCCACCATGCCGAAGGTTCTGAAAGCGCGAGACCATGTGTTGATGGAGACGGCTGGCGGTGGCGGCTATGGCCAGTCATCCTGACGGGATTGGAAAGGAATGCATGTCATGAGCGACGATATCGACCGCATAGATCAGAACCACAGGCGCAGTCGCGCGGTCGTCCACAATGGACTGGTCTTCACGGCCGGCCAGATTCCGGACGATCTCTCGCAGGATATAACGGGGCAGGCCGGCCAGGTTCTGGCCAAGATCGACAGCCTCCTGAAGGAGGCGGGCACGGACAAGAGCCGGGTTCTGAGCGCGCAGGTGTGGTTGCGGACCATCGATGACCTTGCCGGCATGAATGCGGTATGGGACGCCTGGGTGGTTCAGGGCCGAACGCCGGCGCGCAACTGTGGCCGGGTCGAGATGAACAATCCGGCTTGTCGTATCGAGGTCCAGGTGATCGCGGCGGTCTGACCGGGGCTCTTTATTTGCCGCCAATCTGCTTTATGGTTGGCGCGATAGTCGCGGGAACCTGAACAGAGAGGGACATGGGAGCTCGAATTTCACTACGCCATCTGCGGTGTTTTTCGGCCGTGGCGGAAACCGGCTCGTTCACGATGGCCGCGCATCGCCTGTTTCTTACCCAGTCGTCCCTGACAGCAACGATCAAGCAACTGGAGGAATCGGCAGGCCTGAGGCTATTCGACCGCACCACGCGTCGCGTCGAACTGACCAAGGACGCGATCTGGTTCAAGACCGTTGCCGACGGGGTGCTGCGCGATTTCGACAACGCCATCACCGACCTTCAGGCCATATCGAAAAGCCAGCGCGGCCATATCAGGATCGCGGCCGCGCCGTCGATGATGACCCATATTCTGGCGCCTACTCTCGTCGCCTTCCGGCGTTCCTACCCTGATATAGCGATATCGGTCTATGACGAGGGCTCTGACAAGATCGAGCGCTCGGTCCTTGAGGGCGAAAAGGATTTTGGCCTGTCTTCCCGGCTGAACGGGTTTCGGGATCTGGACTACATGCCCGTTATCGCCGACACGTTCGGCGTGATCTTTCCCAAGGACCATCCGTTGATGAAGCGGCGGGGAAAGCTGACCTGGAAGGATTTGCGTGATTACGAATATATCGGTCTGACCAAGGACACCGGCATCGGCGCGCTTCTTGAAACCTATCCGAACCTGGGACTGGTCAGTCATGGCGCGGACTATGACCATGCGTCGAGCACGACCTCGCTCTATGCCTTGCTCAAGCTTGGAGGCAAGATTTCGGTCTTGCCGGCCCTGGCCGCGCTTACCGGACCTCTCGTCGAGTTCGAATTCCGGGAACTGCACGAGCCGCGAATCGAGCGGGAAATCTGCCTGATCACCCGGCATCTGCGCTCGCTGTCTCCGAGCACCCACCGCATCCTCGAGATTCTGATGTCGACGATCAGATCGGCCGAGCAGATGGCCGGAGCCCGGATTCTGCAGGCGGATGCGAAGCCTCAGATCAAGTCGTAGCGATCATTAACGCAGCCTAACGCTTCTCGTCGGCAGGCGCTGTCAGGAACGTGCCGCGGCCGCTCGAAACGAGCCGCCCTTGCAAGTCGAAAACCTGGCCTTCACAGACGGAAACCTGCCTGCCGAGCTTGATCAGCTGCCCCCTGGCAATGAGGTCGCCCCTGGTGGCGATGCGATGATAATCGACCCGCAGATCGACCGTCAGGACAGGCCGGCCAGTATCGGCAAACAGGGAAAAATTGGCGGCGAAGTCGACCAGTGCGGCAAGGATGCCGCCCTGGGTCTGCCCGATGGCGGGGTTCGCAACCCATTCCTCACGCCATGTCGCACGGACCTCGATGGCGCCCTGGCGCAGGTCGAGCAATTCCAGGCCGAGCCAGCTCAGATAGGGGCTTCGGCCGATGATCGTCCGAAGTTCATCGGCGGGGGAGGCGGGTTCGGTCAATTCTTTCCTCCTTCTGTCGCCTCGGCGCCTGCGGCTGCGCGTGCGGTCAGCAATTTGCGGTCGATCTTGCCCACCCCGTTCATCGGCATGGCCGGCAGGAAGATCACCTTGCGGGGATGCTGATAAGGCGGAGCGTTGCGGAGGGAGTATTCCTTCACCTCCTGCTCCGTCAGCTCGGCGCCGGCGCGCTTGACGATGAAAGCATAGGGAACGCGATATTTGATCTCATCGGGAACCGGCACCACCAGCGCCTGATCGATGTCGGGATGCCGCTCCAGCATGAGTTCGACTTCGCTCGGATAGATGTTGTTGCCGCTGGAGACGAACATGTCATCCCCGCGACCGACGAAATAGAACCAGCCGTCCGGATCGCGGCGGAGGATATCGCCGGTATCGAACCAGCCATCCCTGACCCGTTTCTCCATTTCCGCCGGGTTGTTGTGATAGCCGTTCATCAGGCCGGGGCTGCGCACATGCAACGTGCCGAAATTCTCGTCCTCGCCGCCTTCCAGCCGGAACTCGTTGCCGGCGATGGGCCAGCCGATGGAATGACGGGGGCGGGGCTCGCCTTGCGGGTGGCGCCCGAACAATGCGGCGCTCGCTTCCGTGATGCCGAATATCTGGACGATATCCGCCTTCTGGAACAGATCTGCGACCGCATCGATCAACGCATCGGTCGCCGGCGCTCCGCCCATGGTGGCCAGCCTTACGAAGGAATAGTCGCGTCCTGTCAGCAGGTCGCGCTGTTGCAACATCATTGCGAAGATGGTGGGAACACCGGAAACCACGGTTGTTCGGTATCGGGTGACCGCTTCGATATAGGCCCGGGGCTCGAATTTTCGCATCAGCACCACGGTCGAGCCGCCGACGAGCACGCATTTGATCGAATTCATCGCGTGTTTGTGGTAAAGCGGCGCGGCCACGATCATCGTGTCGGCCGGAGAAAAATCACGATCCCGCGAAATGGTTTCGGCGACCCAGGTGTGGGCGCGATGCGACAGAAGCACGCCCTTCGGCCTGCCGGTGGAGCCCGATGTATAAGGCTGAAACGCTATCGCATCGCCGATCGGAACGAAGGGCGTATATTCGCCCTCGCGCCTGAACGCAGCCAACCCGTCTCCGGCCGTGGAGTCTATGTCGACGACCGCAATTTCCGGCAGCTTCCCGCGCAGGCCCGATTCGCAGAACACCAGCTTTACGCAGGCGTCGCGGATGATCCACTCGATGATCTCTTCAGGTTGCGATATGCCGATGGAGACCGGCACCACGCCGGCACGCATGCAGCCGAAGAAGATTTCCAGGAACTCCACCCGGTTGGAGCACAGAATGCCGATCCGGTCGCCAGGCTGGAGGCCGGCTTCGATCGCCCCCTTGGCCACCGCATCGCAGGCGGCATGAAAGGCAGGGTAGTCGATCACGCGCGGATTGTCGGGGTCCCACAGATCGATGATCGCCGGCCGCTGCTGGTCGCGATATTCGATGCCGAGCAGCCCAAGGTTCTTCACTGGCTTCGTCATGGCTTGATGATAACCTTCCCAAATATCCGCCGGCTTTCGAGCAGGCCGATACCTTCGGCGGCGCGGTCGAGCGGCAGGACCGTCTCGACCACCGGCTTCAGCTTGCCCGAAGCAACATAGGCCACACAGGCTTTGATATCCTCGGGCAGATAAGCGCGCGAGCCGATGATCTCGGTTTCACGAAACCAGAGGAAACGTACGTCGATCTGGCACAGATGGTCCACCGTCGAGCCGCATGTCAGTATCCGGCCGCCTTTCGCCATGCTGCGCTGGGTCTGGATCCAGGTGTCGCCGCCGGTGAAATTGACCGCGACGTCTACCCCCGTCTTCTCGGTGGCGGTCCAGACGGCCTTGGAGAATTCAGGATTGTCCACGTAATTTATGATGTGATCGGCGCCCAGCTCCCTCAGCTTGCGCCCCTTTTCTTCGCTGCTGGTGCAGGCGAAGACCTCGGCGCCCGCCATCTTCGCGAACTGCACGCAGGAAACGCCCACTCCGCCGCTGGCGCCGAGGATCAGGATTTTTTCGCCCTGCTTGATGTTGCCGCGAGTAAACAGCATGCGGTGCGATGTACCATAGGCGATTGGCAGCGCGGCTGCATCCTCGAAACTGACATTGTCGGGAATCTCGATGAGCTGCGCCTCGTCGACAGCGATATATTGGCAAAGGCCGCCATTGCCGTGTTCACCCAGCACGCCGCCTTTCGGGAACCGCGGAAAAAGAACGACCCTTTTGCCGACCCAGTCTGCTGACAGGCCGGAGCCGACCTCGCGCACGACGCCGGCAATGTCGCCGCCGGGAATGCGGGGCATCTCGGTCGGTAGGTCCGGCATGCCATGCATGACAAAGACATCCATATAGTTCAGGCCGCACGCCTTCACCTCGACCAGCGCTTCATGGGGCTGAACGGTGGGCGTCGGCCATTCCTCGAGTTTGAGCTGCTCGGTCCCGCCGTGCTGGCGCAACGCTACAACTTTCATCGTCGGTGTCATTGGAGAACTGCCTCATTGCTGGATGCCGGGCGCGTTGCCGCCATCCGCGTGCAACTATCAGCATAATTTCCTACAGGGCGGGTGTGAATGTAACAAATTGATAATTTCACGATATTGATCACATTGGCAAATCAATAGGAGATGAACCACGACTTTCGTGCCGCGACACTGACACTATTCACGGCACCGATAAATCCAGAGGAATTATTTGTTTGTCCCGCAGGCTGAGCCGGGCAATCCTCATGACGGACGGATGCGCCGATTCGGCCACGGGTCCCAAGATCGTGCCATGACATTGTCCTGCGGGCTGCCTGTCGCCTCGAAAGGAGACTGCGATTTCGTTTGAACCGCGCAAGTGGGACCTGTTCTGGTTTGCAGGGGCCCAGTATGTGACGTTCAGCGGATTCTGGATGCAGAAGACCGCAATCGGCTGGTTGACATGGGAGTTGACGCATTCCCCGACCTGGGTGGGCGCAATTGCGTTGAGCGATCTGATCGCGTCCTTCTGGGTTGCGCCGTTATCAGGTGTTCTCACGGATAGAAGCAACCCTTATCGGCTGATCTGGACCACCCAGCTTGCGGTCATGGCCAACGCCATTCTGCTCTGGCTTCTGGTGGTGACCCACGCGATTACCCCCTGGCTGCTTCTGGCCTGGGCCATCGGGGACGCCACGCTTCAGGGCTTCAACCTGCCGGTGCGATTGCTCGTGACAGGCTCTCTGGCGACAAGGGGTAAGATGAACCAGGCCATCGCGATCAGTTCGATCGCGGTCAATCTGGCCAGAAGCACGGGGCCGGCCCTGGCAGGCATCATCATGCTGGGCGCCGGCGCCGACTATGCGATCCTGGCCAACATCCTTACCTTTCCGGTGATGTTCCTCGCTCTTCTCCGCATTCGCCGTGTCATTGATCGGCCCCGAGCCGAAACGGCTCGAACGTCCTTTACATCGGAGCTTTCGCAGGGCCTCTCCTACGTCACCAGAACGCCCGAAATAGGCCTGCTTTTCACTGTCGTCGTCCTGTTCTCACTGTTGGCGCGGCCCTTCATCGAACTGTTTCCCGCCATCGCCGGCGGCGTCTTCCAGGGCGGTCCCGGAACGCTGGCCATGCTCATGACATCGCAGGGAATCGGCGCGCTCTTCGGCGCTGCGTGGATGCTGCGCTCCCGCGAGCCGGTAGCGCTGGTGCGCACCACATTCGCCGCGGCGTTCGGCATCGGCGTCACGCTGGCGTGCTTTTCCTGGATCGCGGACGTGACCTACGCCTACATTGCGATAGGCTTTGCCGGGCTGTTCCATGTCGTCACCAATATCGGCATGCAGTCGATGACCCAGACGATGAGCCGCAAGGGAATGCTGGGCCGCGTGCTCGCCCTGTATGGGCTGCTGTTCAAGATCGGTCCTTCGGCCGGGGCCTTTCTCTTCGGTTTCGGAGCGAACTGGATCGATCTCCAGATACTCATCGGCGTGTCGGCCGCGATCTTCGCGGGTGTCATCGTCACGCTGTGGCCGGCGTTCCGCCGTACCTATGGATGCTGACCCGACGTCCGCACCGCAGGGAAAGCAATTTATTTGTAAAGATACTTAATTAAGCGGAATTAGTTATTTGCGACAATGAACGCGCAATCCTAGTATTTTGACAAACGGCGGCTGCATGCGTTCTGCTGCAGCTTTGAATACTGAAGACGGAGAGGGGGATCGTCTGGCATGATGGACTTGCGTTTCTGCGATTGTGCCGACGCCCGGTTTTCAGATGCAATGCAATCGGTTGGCCTGACGCCCGCGAAGCGGCGGTGCTTTTGCGGTCGACGCGCTGGCATCCGCAGGAGCAGTGCTCATGAAGCCGCCGCCCTTTGAATATTTTTGCCCGACAGCTCTGAACGAGGCGGTGGAACTGCTGGCGGCGCACGAAAATTCCAAGGTTCTGGCCGGGGGGCAGTCGCTGATGGCGATGCTGAACCTGCGCTACCTGTTTCCCGACGTGCTGGTCGATATCAACCGGATAGACGAATTGGCCGGAATTGCCGTGGCTTCCGGCGCGGCGCGTATCGGTGCGATGACGCGCCAGCGCGTGATCGAGACCAACGGGGAAATCGCTCGTGTCGCGCCGATCTTCCGGGAGGCGCTGAAGCTGGTCGGGCACCGCCAGACGCGCAATCGCGGGACGATCGGCGGCAGCCTCTGTCATCTCGACCCTGCTGCCGAGCTTGCCACCCTGGCGTTGCTTCACGACGCCGTGGTGGAAATTGCCGGCCGCGACGGCACCAGGCGAAGGCTCGGCATTCATGATTTCATCGCCGGTTTCATGATGCCGAACATTGAGGCGCATGAGATCGTGGTGGCGATTGAAGTGCCCTTGTGGAGCGCCGGACATGGCTACGCCTTCCATGAATTCGCCCGGCGGCATGGCGATTTCGCCATCGCCTCCGCGGCGTGTCTTCTGGAGAAGGATGGCGATGGCGCGATTTCCCGCCTCTCGATCGCTCTGGGTGGCATCGGCTCCATACCGCAACGCCTGCCGGCGGCTGAGGAATTTCTGCTGGGCAAGCGAGGCGAACCCGGGGATCTGGCGTCCGCACTCGAATTTTGCGCCGGACTGGAGCTTATCGGCGATTTCCATGGCAGCGCCGAGTACCGCCTGAGCGTGGTCCGCTCCATGTTGCGCAAGAGCCTCGAACTGGCATTGGCCCGGGCCGGGAGGCGGGACGCATGAAAATTCATCAGATCGAGATGGAGGTCAACGGCAGGACTCGCAGCGGGGAGGCGGTTGCACGCACCACGCTTGCAGATTTCCTGCGGCACACGCTCCACCTCACCGGCACGCATGTCGGCTGCGAACATGGGGTGTGCGGCGCATGCACCGTGCTGGTCGACGGCGTGAGCACGCGCGGCTGTCTCATGCTGGCCGTCCAGGCCAACGGCGCGCGCGTGGAAACGGTGGAGGGCCTGGCGTCGGCGGAGGGCGTTCTGCATCCGCTCCAGCAGGCATTTCGTGACCAGCATGGCCTGCAATGCGGCTTCTGCACGCCCGGCATGCTCATCACGCTCAAGGAGTTGCTGGCCGAGAACCCCGACCCTACGGAAGACGAGGTCCGCGACGCGATCTCGGGCAACATCTGCCGCTGCACCGGCTATCAAAGCATCGTGGCGGCGGCCTTGAAGGCGGCGAAGGAACTGCGCCGAAGCGGGTCCGCACCATGAACCGCCTGGTCGGGAAATCCGTACCGCGTCTGGAAGACCCGGCCCTCCTGGTCGGCAAGGGGCGATATGTCGACGACATTCACCTGTCGGACATGCTCCATTGCACCTTCGTGCGCAGCACCATGGCTCACGCCGCCATTACCGGTTTCGACGCCGAATTTGCGCGCTCCATGCAGGGCGTCCACGCCGTTCTTACCGCATCCGATCTCGCTCCGATGCTGATGTCGAAACGCATGCCGCTGAGCGCCGCTCCGAGCAAGGAGGAAAACAGCAGCACCCCGTTCGTGCTCCAGGACAGGGAAGTTTCCTATGTGGGCGAGCCGGTCGCTCTGGTGATCGCCGATTCCCGCGCCGAAGCCGAGGATGCGGCAGCCGCCGTCCAGGTGGAGTACGAGCCATTGCCGGCGGTTGTCGATGCACGCAAGGCGTATGAGCCGGGCGCCGAGGTCGTGCGTTCGGAGTTGAACTCCAACCTCCTCAACAAGCTCCATGTCGGTTATGGCGAGGTGGACGAGGCTTTCGCCGGCGCCGCCCATGTCTTCGCCGACGACATCTGGCAACATCGCGGCTGCGGCCATTCGATCGAAACCCGCGGCGTAGTCGTGGAGTCGCGCTTCGACGGCAGCGAATTGTGCATCTGGTCGTCGACGCAGATGCCGCATGACCTGTTCTACATGCTGGTCGCCATGCTGGACATGGACGAGAATCGGTTGCGGGTGATCACGCCGGACGTCGGCGGCGGCTTCGGGCCGAAATATTGCATCTATCCGGAAGAGATAGCCATTCCGGCCGCGGCGCGGTTGCTTAACCGCAACCTCAAATGGATCGAGGATCGCCGGGAATATTTCATGTCCGCGGTCCAGGAGCGCGACCAGTACTGGACGCTGGAGATCGCGGTCGATGCGGATGCGCGCATCCTGGGCCTGCGCGGCCGGCTGGTGCATGATCAGGGCGCATATGCGCCCAAGGCGGTCAATCTGCCCTACAATTCGGCCACCGCGATGACCGGTCCCTACATCGTGCCCGCCTACGGCATGGATGTGCTGATCGTGCACACCAACAAGGTGCCGGTCTCGTCGGTTCGCGGCGCGGGCTATCCGCAGGCGGCTTTCGCCATGGAACGCATGATGGATCTGATCGCGGTCAGGATGGACCTCGACCGGGCCGAGGTGCGCCGCCGCAACCTCATTCCGCCGGAGAAGATGCCTTATGTGAAGCAGTTGAAGGCGCGCTCGGGCGCGGCCATGATCTATGACAGCGGCGATTATATCGCCTCGCAGGCCGAGACGCTGGCGGCGGCCGGCTGGGAAGATTTTCCGGCGCGCCAGAAGGCGGCGCTCGCCGAGGGACGCTATATCGGCATCGGTCTCGCCAATGCGGTCAAGGGCACCGGCCGTGGCCCGTTCGAAAGCGGAACCGTACGCGTTTCGCAGAACGGGAAGGTCAGCGTCTTCACCGGCGCGACCGCCATGGGGCAGGGGCTTGCGACCGCGCTGGCGCAGATCTGCGCCGAGGAACTGTCCGTGGCGGCTGAAGACGTTACCGTCATCGCCGGGGACACGGCGGTCACGCCTCTGGGCCTGGGCGGCTTCGCCAGCCGCCAGCTCGTTACCGCAGGGTCCTCCGTGCATCTCGCCGCCAAATCCGTCGCGGCCAAGGCCATCAAGGCTGCCAGCCGGCTAATGGAGGTGGACGAGGATGCGCTGAAGCTGGAGGAGGGGCGCGTCTGGATCAGGGACGGCAATCGCAGCCTCGGGCTTGGCGAGCTCGCGCAGGTGCTGCGCGGCGCGCCCGGCTTCGCGTTCCCGGCCGATCTGGAGCCGGGTCTGTCGACGAGCATCCAGTGGAAGACCGATGCGCTGACCTACGCCAATGCCTGCCACATTGCCGAGGTCGAGGTGGACATCGACCTCGGCGAGGTGACCGTGGCCCGCTATGTCGCCTTCCACGATTCCGGACGCCTGATCAATCCGATGATCGTGGAGGGTCAGGTCGTCGGCGGCATAGCGCACGGCATCGGCAACGCCCTTTTCGAGTTCATGGGTTATGACGAAACCGCCCAGCCGGTGACCACGACATTCCAGGAATATCTGCTGGTGACGGCGACGGAGTTGCCGAACTTCGAAACGATCTACCGGGAAACGCCTTCCGGGCTCAACCCGATCGGGGCGAAGGGCATTGGCGAGGCTGGCACGATTCCAGCGGCCGCCGCGGTCGTGTCGGCGGTGGAGAACGCCCTTTCCCCTTTCCGTATCCGCATCTCACAGACCCCCATCCTGCCTGAAAGGCTTTTCAATCTCATCCAGGCCGCCAGAGCCACGACATAGCGACAAAGGACCTGCCAGTGACCAAGAAACTATCCCTGACCCTTGCCTGCGGCGACTACGAGATTATCCGGCCGCTCAAGGAAGGCGCGGTCTCCCCGGACGGGATCGAACTGAACGTGCTCACCGGCGCTGACTCGGCCACGCGCCACTGGCGTTTCCTGCACAACCAGTACGACATCGCTGAATGTTCGGGCTCATCCTATATGGTCGCCACTGACCGGGGGCTGCCGTTTCGTGCGATTCCGGTGTTCCTGCACCGGCGCTTCCGCCATGGCTTCATCTTCATCAACAACACCAAGGGGATCACCAAGCCGACCGACCTGATCGGCAAGAAGGTCGGCGTCAAATTCTATCAGGTTTCCGCGATCGTCTGGCTGCGCGGCATCCTCGAGGAGCATTACGGCGTGCCGCACAAGTCGATCGAGTGGTACACGGAACTGGACGAGGACATCCCCTTCACGCCTCCCGCAGGTGTCACCATCCACAAGATCGATCATGCCAAGTCGGCCGAGAAGATGCTCGCCGAAGGCGAACTCGACGCATTGCTGCATCCGGATATCATCGATCCGATCCTGAACAAGGATCCGCGGGTCGGCCGTCTTTTCCCCGCCTACAAGCAGGAAGAACTCGCCTATTACGGGAAGACCGGCATTTTTCCGATCATGCATGTGCTTGGCATAAAGCAGGAACTGGTGGAGCGCTATCCCTGGATCGTTCCCAACCTCTACCAGGCCTTCGAGCAGTCGAAGGCGCTCGCCATGAAGCGCATGCGCAACCCGCGCCTCGTTCCGCTGGCCTGGTACCAGGAAGCCTGGGAGGAACAGGAGGAGATTCTGGGGCCTGATCCCTGGGAATTCGGCCTCACCGAACGAAATCGCAAGAATTTCGAGACCTTCGTCGGCTATTCCCATTCGCACGGGCTCATCAGCCGCAAGATTCCGCTGGAGGAGCTGTTCCTGGACGTGTCGCAAGGACGCAAGCGGGGCACCTCGCGGGCCTGAGCCTCGTTCCGGAAAGGGGATGAAGTATGGAAATCAAGAACAATTTCGAAGTTCCTCTGCCACCCGCCGAGGCGTGGAACGTGCTGATGGACATTCCACGCGTGGTCCCCTGCGTGCCAGGGGCCGAACTGGTCGAGATGGTCGATGACAGAACCTTCAAGGGGAAGGTGGCGGTCAAGCTCGGTCCCATTGCGCTCGTCTTCAACGGCACGGCGCATTTCGACGAGATCGATGAGCAAGCCCACAGCGTGCGCGCCACGGCGCAGGGCGCGGATACCAAAGGCCGTGGCGGCGCAAACGCCACGGTGCGGTTCAACCTTGCGCCGGTTCCGGCGGGGACGAGGGTCGATGTGGTGACTGACGTCAACCTGTCGGGCTCGGTCGCGCAATATGGTCGCGGCACCGGCATCATACAGAGCGTGGCGACCCAACTGGTCAACCAGTTTGCGGCCAATTTGCGCGCCATGCTGGAACAGCAGCCGGATATGCCGGTCCCGGCTTCGGCTGAAGCGCCGCGCGCGGGAGAGGATTCGCCGGCGCGGGCTGCGCCTTTTTCTCCGCAGTCTGCGCCGGCAAAACCCATTTCCGGCTTCGGCCTGATGATGAGCGTGCTGTGGCAATCGCTTGTTCGCCTTTTCAGCAGGAAACGCGACAGCTGATCCGACCGCAGAAATGTAAGAAAGGCGCTCTGCGGAAAGGTTCGCCGCAATGGTTCGCAAGGCGGTGGTGCGACTGGATACATGGTGCGACGAGGCGATGGAGGAGCGTCTTGCCTGTGAGCGGGATATCGATCTCATCACCTGCGAGCGGCTCGATGTTGCTGCTGCGACGGTGGCGCTCGGGCAGGCCCATGTCTACCAGATAAGCTCTACCCGTGACGAGGTGCCGGAGGGGTTGCTGGCCACTGAAAGCCTTGTGGGGCGCTGTCCCAACCTGTTGTGCGTTTCCACCAGCGGGGCGGGGTTCGACACCGTCGATGTGGCGGCCTGCACGGCTGCCGGCATCCTCGTGGTCAATCAGGCTGGCGGCAACGCCGCCGCCGTCGCCGAGCACACCATCGCAATGGTGCTGGCGCTCTCGCGGCGCATTCTGGAATCGGATCGCCGGCTGCGGCGCGAACGTGGGTTTGCCCGCGAGGAACTGATGGGCAGCGATGTCGCCGGCAAGACCATCGGTCTGGTCGGGCTTGGCCATGTCGGCGCTCGCGTCGCCGCCCTGGCGCATGCCTTCGGAATGCGCGTCGTCGCCTGCGATCCCTGTTTGACGCAGGAGGAGATTTCGCGGCGCGGGGCATCGGCCCTGTCCCTGGAGGCAGTGCTGGAGCAAGCCGATTTTGTTTCCCTGCATTGCCCGCGCAACAAGGAGACGCTGGGCATGATCGGCGCGGCTGAGTTCGGCCGCATGCGGAAAGGGGTCTTCTTCATAACTACGGCGCGGGGCGGGATTCATGACGAGGCCGCCCTTGCCGAGGCCCTCGCTTGCGGCCATCTTGCCGGTGCTGCGGTTGACGTGTGGGATCGCGAACCGCCGCCATTGGACCATTCCCTCCTCGCGTCGGACAAGGTCATCGCCACTTATCACACGGCCGGCGTCACCCATGAAGCGCGGCGCAACATGGCCGCAATCGCCGCGGAGCAGATTGTGACAGTCTTGCGCGGGGAGCGCCCGCCACGCCTGGTGAATGTGGCCGCCTTCCCGGCCTTCCTGCGCCGCTTTGAGGAAATGATTGTCCCGAAAGCGTGCAATCTGCCGCTCGGTCACTAAATGGGTTCATCCTCACTTTGTGTGTTGTCCAACGTCGCGTCCAGGAGCTCGGGACCGGGGCGTAAGGATGCCCCCGCAACATCTCTTTAGGAGCGGCATTGTTTTAAGGAAGTGGCATCTGGCGGGGCCGGCTATTGCGGGGGGCAGCTTTCTTTGCCCATCTGACAGGCGGCTGATCGGGGGTGGCTGGCGCCAGATATGTGCGGGTGTTCAGGCATCTGGCGGATCAGGGCACGACGATAATCACACTAAAATCGTAACAAAAGCAAAGTTGGGAATGCCTGCACGCCCACCGGGTAGGGCTCGCTGTAGGTCACACGGAACATCTCAAATGACCGGGCGTTTTCGTATTTGTCGGAGGTTTGACATGACCAGATTTTCCGTTGGCGATCACGTAAGCTGGAATTCCGAGGCAGGAAGGGTTAGCGGCCGGATTGTCCGGGTTCATCACAAGGATTTTGACTACAAGGGCCATTGGCACAGGGCCTCGCCGGAGGAGCCGCAATATGAGATCAAAAGCGACAAGACCGATCACGTGGCCGCGCATAAGGGAAGTGCGCTGAAGAAGATCGGATGATGACGGCGCGCTTCACTACGATCGGATATTCCAATCGTGAGCTTGCAGAATGGGGTCGGAACAAGAGCAGCTCAAAATCGATGGGTTGGAAGGCTCCCGCTCCACCGGTGCTAGATTGGCTTCGGTTAGGATGGACAAACAGGGAGCATTCTAATGGAAGAGATTTCGACTGTCGGTATCGACCTCGCGAAGTCGGTGTTTCAAGTTCACGCAATCGATCCCGTCGGCAACGTGATCGTTAGGCGGCAATTGCGACGTCAGCAGATGTTGAAGTT
>Ga0180220_1001032_pt1 | contig 23226 bp, 23 predicted proteins | sample eDN5th37CBELigBY_FD_151335 | JGI IMG/M metagenome (GOLD analysis project Ga0180220, IMG submission 151335) | Enriched backyard soil microbial communities from Emeryville, California, USA - eDNA 5th pass 37_C BE-Lig BY (version 2) (version 2) | ecosystem: Environmental > Terrestrial > Soil >...
TTCTAAACTCGGCCGGATCCTTGCCGAGCTCACGCGCCGCAACCTCGACCAGCCGCTCGACGACGAATGTGGCCTCGGGCCGGCCAGCGCCGCGATAGGCGTCAACCGGGGCCGTGTTGGTGTAGACGCCGTCCACCTCGCAGTAGATCGCGGGAATGTCGTACTGCCCCGACAGCAAGGGCGCATAGAGATAGGTCGGGACTGAGGACGCGAAGGTGGAGAGATAGGCGCCCAGGTTGGCTTTCGTCTTGACTCGCATGGCCAGGATCTTGCCCGAGCCATCAACGGCCAGCTCTGCCGTCGTGAGGTGGTCGCGGCCGTGGGCGTCGGCGAGGAAGGCCTCGGTGCGGTCCGCCGTCCACTTCACCGGACGTCCGACCTTCCGAGCGGCCCAAACGCAGACCGTCTCCTCGGCGTAGATGAAGATCTTCGATCCGAAGCCGCCGCCGACATCCGGGGCTATCACTCGCAGCTTGTGCTCCGGCGCGATGCCGATGAACGCGGACAGCACCAGCCGGGCAACGTGCGGGTTCTGGCTGGTCGTGTAGAGCGTGTAGGAATCCTGCCCGCGATCGTACTCGCCAACGGCCGCCCGCGGCTCCATGGCGTTCGGGATCAGCCGGTTGTTGGTAAGCTCGAGTTTGGTCACGTGCGCGGCCTGGGCAAAGGCCGCTTCGACCGCGTCCTTGTCGCCAAGGTGCCACTCGAACACCGTGTTGTTGGGCGCCTCGGCATGAATCTGGGGCTGGCCGGGAGCTTGCGCCGTGGCGAGATCGACGACCGCCTGCAACACTTCGTAGTCGACCGCTACGAGCTCGGCTGCGTCCCGCGCCTGATTGAGCGTCTCCGCGACGACCACAGCCACATGATCGCCGACATACCGCACCTTTTCCGTGGCGAGTGCCGGATGCGGCCCCACCTTCATCGGCGTGCCGTCTTTCGAGTGGATCATCCAGCCGCAGATCAGCCCGCCGATCTTGTCCGCGGCGAGGTCCTTGCCGGTGTAGATGCCGAGCACGCCGGGCGCCCTGAGGGCAGCGCTCAGATCGATGTTCTTGATGATCGCGTGCGCATGGGGCGAACGGACGAAAACCGCGTAAGCCTGGCCTGGCCGGCTGATGTCGTCGACGTACTGCCCGCTGCCCGTGATGAAGCGGAAATCCTCGCGGCGCCGTACCGGAGCGCCGATGCCCGTGCTGGTCATGGTGTCATCTCCTCCCGTGCGCCTACTCTGCCGCCTGCCGCAACTCACCCGCGCCCATGGCTGCGGCGCCGGCCGCGACGGCTTTGACGATGTTGTGGTAGCCGGTGCAGCGGCAGATGTTGCCCTCTAGCTCTTCACGGATGGTGTGTTCGTCAAGCTGGGTGCCTTTGCGGTTCACGATGTCGATGGCGGCCATAATCATGCCGGGCGTGCAGTAGCCGCACTGCAGCGCGTGATGCTCCCGGAAGGCCTCCTGCATCGGGTGGAGCTGCCCGTCCTTTGCGAGCCCTTCGATCGTCACGACGTCTGACCCGTCACAAGAAACTGCGAGCGTGGTGCAGGACTTTACCGCGCGGCCATCGACATGCACGACGCACGCCCCGCATTGGCTCGTGTCGCAACCGACATGCGTGCCCGTCAGAAGCAGATGCTCTCGCAGAAACTGGACGAGAAGCATGCGCGGCTCGATGTCGGCCGACACGCTCTTACCGTTCACGGTCATCGTGACTTGGGTCATGCATTTCCTCCCACACGTCTCGCTGAACAGACCTGGCAGCGAGACTGAAAAAGCTCGACGCAGTGCAACTCTTTTCGCGTCCTGGGCACGCCTAACGCATGGCATCTGCTGACGCGCACCCTGTTACCGAACACTAGGATTGTATCATGTTCCGGTGTTCCGCAAGCTCCACGGTCCAATCTCCCTTCAGTCCGGTAGAGTGCGCAGAAAATAAAAAAAGCGGGCACTGAGCCCGCGTTTGTCGATCGTTCAGAAATGCCAAGGGCCGCTACCGCGGCCCCTTACTGAGGTTCACCTCTGCCCTGGAGCTGGGAGCGGGCATCGCTCCCGCGATGCTCCGCTCCGCTTTGGCGCTCTGGGCTTGTGGCGCCAAACCTCATGCTGCTTGTGGTGCTAAGGCCGGCAGTTTCTTATCCTCCCAGCTCTCGGGGATGGTTCGCAACGCTATACCCATGTATCGCGTCTTGTTTCCGGTCTTCTGCCTTTCGATGCCCATTTCAAGACAATCTCGGTAGAAGATGGCTTGTGCCAGTGGCTCTTTACCGAGTTGTTCGCACCAATCGAGATAGTCTTCATACAGTTCGGGTGGAGTGACGCTCGAGTTCGCTTTCCTGACGATTCTCTCCTTGAAGAAACGCTGGACGTCCGACTCTGGAGGCATGAGTTTCGTAACGCTCTTGTTGTCGTTGGCACCAACCTGCGAGGCGGTGACCACTTCGACACTGGCGATCGGCGCCGACTCCACGTGAGCAACGGAAGCCATCGCAGGCGCTGCCGGAGCGTGCCGATCATAGAGACGCCACTGGCTGAACGCGATGTACATGCCGAAGCCCGAGCCGACCTCGAGCAGCAGCGCGATGAATATCGTCAGTGCAGTTTGCATATCCTCCACAGTCATCGACGGCATGAAGATGCCGGCGAGCTTCGTCAGAACGGCGGCCTGCGGATCGGCCTCGGCCATCACGACGCCCGAGTCCACTTGGGACAGCTGGGCCTGAATCTCAGCGATCCGTGCCTCCAGCTTCTCGGCCTGCTCCGCGGACGCCAATTCGGCGGTGAGCGCATTGTACTCACTGCAGAACGTGCGGCCCTTCGGCCCCGTCACTTTGGTGCAGCTTTCAGTCCACTGCCACTCGCGACTGTTCTGCCGGGTGTCGATATCGCTCTGAACCACGGCTGCGGGACGATGCTGCGGCACCCAGCTCAGTTGCTCCTTGGCCCGTTCCAGATCTGAGCGCAAATCCTTATAGGACTGCGCCTCGATCGCACGCTGGCCGGTGGTGTCCATCCGGTTCAGCGCCGCGTGGCCGAGAGCAGAGGTCAGGGAGTAGGCGGTCACCACCACCCACACCACGGCGGAAGCGGCCGCCTGCGACCACATCCGGTTTCTCATAGCGGCGAAGAAGAAGAACGGCACGAGTGCCTTCAGGCAGTCTGCCGCCGCACTCGCCGAGCCGTAGATCAGGCCATCGAACTCGGTCTTGCCGAGACTGTAGCCAAATCGCCAGTTCATCGCGGCCGACACGGCGAGTAGTACGCCGGCCGCTAAAACGCCTATCACGCCCAGAGCATGTCTCATTGCATTGCCCTCTCCGAAGTCATCTGGAGCCCCGTAAGCGCACTCGAAAAGCGCGGCTCCACTGCTGTGAGGAGTTGCTTGCGGACCAGTTCTATGTTCGCTGCCGGAAGCCGCTCCCGGCACATGGGAACGATCCTGCTTTCTCGCCGTTGAGCACCGGCTCCTGAGCAGGGAGCCTCGGCAAGACCTGGATCGCACGCATGGAACGTTCTGGAACGCTGTGCCGCCGAGGTTTTCAACAGACGGCCATCGCCGCTAGATCCCGTCTGTGCATATCCTTGGGGCGGTTGAGCTGTACGAGCGACGCAATACGGACAAATTCCCCCTCGCGCGAGAAGCTATGCGATTCGAAGGGGTTTGTTAAATTTTCTCAATCTGCTCACCGGCCTCATGTCCGCGGTCGTCCGGATGCCGTCGCCCTCTCGGAGCCCATTTTATCCCCAGCGGCTGATTCAGTTATCCACTTGCGCCGTGTGACGCATGCACCAGATATACACATGCCGTGCTCGGACAGCTGCGAAGGCGGTGAGGGCGCCCATGTGCGCCGCTGGGAAAGAGCTGCGGGAGGTGTCCGTCGTCGGGCGTTGCTTTTGCAGTCACAAGCCCGTGACAGTGGCGGAACCCCGATGGTTAAGCCTTGGTTTCCCAGTACTCGCGGCGTAAGACAAAGAGCACGTATACAGCATGTCGAGTAGGTTCGACTGGGCCCCGAAAAAGGTCCGGCTACGATCGAGGGTCGCGTTGGGGGTCGCCGTGGTGCGTTTGTGGGTGGGGTTGTTTTTCCTGCTTACTGGTGTCGCGCTAGCCTACGTGAACTTCCAACCTCCGCCAGAACCTGCTCCTGTCGAGACCGCAATTCTTGCAGCTCAAGGAAAGACTTCGGCGGGTGGTGCTACCCTCGCCCGAAGGGGCGCGCCTGCCAGAGCGCGTGGAGCGATCACTCCTGCCGCCCTGGATGGGAGCGCCGTGGTGGTCGGCAGTCTGGCGTCTGATGCTCAGAAAGGCGCGGACCGGCTCGCCGACAATATTAGTGGTGAAGAACTCGCTCGTGTCGTGCAGCAGGAGCTGCGGCGCGTCGGCTGCTACAGAGGCGCGATCGACGGCGATTGGGGCCCGCTCTCCCGCACGGCAATGAGCAGCTTCCTGGAGCGGGTTAACGCCGTTCTTCCCGTAGAGAAGGCGGATCCCGTGCAGCTGCGCATGCTGCGCGCCTTCGAGGGTCAGGCCTGCGGGACGTGCCCCGCCGGCAAGACGCTCAGGAATGGCCGCTGCATCCCCGATGAAATGCTGGCCTACCAGCCCATCGGCGGAGAAAGCGCTGGCGAAGGGCGCCGGCCAGAGCCGCTTCCTGGCCGTATGGCAGTCGGCGCGCCTGTGCGCGATGCAGCCACCACGAGCGAGCGAGCCCAATCCAGAAGAGCCAGCCGGCGAGTTGCCGAGAGCAATTCCGCCTCGAGGTCTTATGGATCATCTGGGCGGAGAAGCTGGGCGGAAACGATCTTCGACCAGATCTCCGGCCGCTGAGCGGGACGAGTTCGCCGGGCCCTCCGAGCAGCTAGACCTAGTCGCGCGGACGGCCGATGCTGCTGTACGTGAAGCCGGCGGAAGCAGCGTCCCGTGGTTGGTAGATGTTTCTTAGGTCGACAAGCACATCGCCGCGCATGACTTGTTTCAAAGCGACGAGATCGAGGGCGCGGAACTCGTTCCATTCCGTCAGGACGACGACGATGTCGGCCGATGTCGCAGCCTCCACCGCGCTTTCGCACCACACGACGCCGGGCAGAAGCTCTTCAGCGTGCTTGCGGCCTTGCGGGTCGTAGGCTCGTACGGTCGCGCCTCTTTCCTGCAGCATCGGCACCATGACGAGGCTCGGCGCCTCCCGCATGTCGTCCGTGTTGGGTTTGAACGTCACGCCAAGCACGGCCACGACCTTGTTGCGCACTGACCCGCCGGCTGCCCGCTCGATGCGGCTCGCCATGGCGATCTTGCGCTCGTCGTTCACGCGCTGGACCTGCTCGATGAGCGACAGCGGCGAGCGGGCCTCGCGCGCCGTGCGGATGAGCGCCGAAACATCCTTCGGGAAACACGAACCGCCATAGCCGGGACCGGGATGCAGGAACTTGTCGCCGATGCGGCGGTCCTTGCCGATGGCGCTGGCGACCTCCTGCACGTTTGCACCGAGCTCCTCGCAGAGGTCGGCGACCTCGTTGATGAAGCTGATCTTCATCGCGAGGAATGCGTTGGCGGCGTACTTCGCGAGCTCTGCCGACTCTGGGCTCACGAACATGATCGGCGCATTGCGCAGCGCCAACGGCTTGTAGACCCGCTCCATGATCTCGCGGGCACGTGGGTCTTCACACCCGACCAGTACACGGTCGGGATGCGTGAAGTCCTGTATCGCCGAGCCCTCGCGCAAGAACTCAGGATTGGAGCATACGGCGAAATCCGCGTCAGGCCTCAGCTCCTTCAGCCTGCGCGCAATCTCCCGGCTGGTGCCGACGGGCACGGTCGACTTGGTGGTGATCACCGTGAACCCGGTGAGATGCGGTGCGATTTCCGCGACGGCAGCATAGACGTAGGACAAGTCGGCGTGACCGTCGCCGCGCCGCATTGGCGTACCGACGGCGAGGAAGATCAGATCGGCCGATTGGACAGCCGGGCCAAGCTCGCTGGAGAACGACAGGCGCTTGGCAGCGAGATTGCGCTGGAGCAGGTCATCGAGGCCGGGCTCGTAGATCGGAACCTCTCCGCGCTTCAGGCTTTCAACCCGTCTGTGATCCTTGTCGATGCACGCGACGGTCCAGCCGAACTCGGAGAAGCAGGCCGCAGAGACGAGACCCACGTAGCCGGCACCAATCATGCAGATGTTCAAGGCTATTCCTCGCAATCCGATGTTCCTGCAGCCGCCCGAGCAACGGCTTGCTCCGAGCTATGACAGTATTTCGATGGCTTCAAGCTGGTCTTTCGAAACCTGATGAGATAGCAAACACAAACACCCGCCCGTTGCAGAAGGCACGGGTTCTCACGAGCCGAAGGCGCGAATACGACTGATGACGCACTCCTGGAAGAACGGTCGCGTGATTTCCGTCGGGGAATGCATGGTCGAGCTTGCCCGCGGACCTGACGGGCGATTCGGTCTCAACTATGGCGGTGACACCTTCAACACGGCGGTCTATCTCGCACGGGCAGGGGTGGAGACAGCCTATGCGACCGCGCTGGGTGATGATCCCTATAGCGCCGGCATCACGGGTTTGGCCAAGCAGGAGCGTATCGGCACAGATCTCGTCCTGGCCGTTCCAGGGCGCCTTCCGGGGCTCTACCTCATCGAAACGTCCTCCGAGGGCGAGCGCACGTTCTACTACTGGCGCGATCGCGCACCGGCCCGCGAGTTGTTCGAGTTGCCCGATGCGGACAGGGTTACGGCGGCACTGGAAAAGGCCGCGCTCGTCTACTTCTCGGGGGTCACGCTGTCGCTCTACAGCTCCCGGGGGCTGGACCTGTTCGAGGCTGCCCTGAAGGCAGCCAAGGAAGCGGGGGCACTGGTCGCCATGGACAGCAACTATCGCCCGCGGGGCTGGGGCGGTGACACCGACAGGGCCCGGCACACGTTCGAGCGGTTCTGGCGCCTGGCCGACATCGTCATGCCGACGTTCGACGACGAGCAGGCGCTCTGGGGCGACGCCGACATCCAGGCAGCCGTAAATCGTCTTGAGGCCTACGGCGCGTCCGAGATCGTCGTGAAGCTCGGATCCAATGGCGCTTACGTGACCGTCGGCGGGAGGGGAGAGGCGGTTCCGGCCGAGAGGGTCGTGCAACCGGTCGATACCACCGCAGCAGGCGACTCCTTCAACGCTGGCTACTTGGCCGCGCGGCGCTCAGGCGCCACGCCGGTGGAGGCTGCCCGGTTCGGCAACAAGCTTGCGGCCGTCGTCATCCAGCACCGCGGGGCGGTCGTCCCCAGGGATGCGACCGCGCAAGTGTTGGCATCGCGCAGGTAGGAAATCAGGCCCGCAGCGCCGAAGCCTCGCGGGCGAGCTGGCTGATCTTGTCCCAGTCTCCCGCTTTGATGGCGTCTGCCGGTGCCACCCACGAGCCACCGACCGTCACCACGTTGGGCAGGGCAAGGTACTTACGCGCTTTCTCGAGATCGATCCCACCGGTCGGGCAGAACAGGACGTCCGACAGCGGCGCCGCCAGGGCCTTCAGAGTGGACACGCCGCCCAACGGCTCGGCGGGGAAGAACTTGACCACGTGATAGCCGAGGTCGGCGAGGGCCATGGCTTCCGAGGGGGTTGCAGCCCCGGGGAGGAACGGAACCGACCATCCGTCGGCGGTTTGGACGAGCCGGGGCGTCATCCCGGGAGAGACGAGGAAGCGAGCGCCTGCCGAGATGGCACTATGGCCCTGGTCGGGGGTGCGGATCGTGCCGGCGCCAACGACGGCCTCCGACACTTCACGCGCCATGCGGCGCAGCGCTTCGAGGCTGGCGGCCGTGCGGAGCGTCACCTCCAGAATGCGCAAGCCTCCTGCTGCCAATGCCTTTGCGAGCGGTACGGCAGTCTCGACGGACTCTATGGTGAGCACCGGGACGACCGCGACGGTGCGGAGCTCTTCAGCGAGGCGGGGGTTGAGCTTGTGTTGCATGGTTTTCTGCCTTCGAATTCGAAACTGCGGCGCGTGTCCTGATCAGCTCCGGGCCGCCGGCTGCCGAGTTTGTTCTGCAATCCACTTCAGGAAATCCGGCGCACCTGATTCCACGGGGAGGGTCAGGAATGCCGGGTTCGTGTAGGGATGATGGCGTTTGGCCTCGGCAATCGCCGTATCTGCGATCGCCGCCCGGGTCTTGATGACCATGACCACCTCGCTGTCCCGGTGGCGTTCACCTTGCCAGACATAAATCGAGGTCATGCCCTGCCAGATATTGACACAGGCAGCCAAGCCCCGATCTACGAGCCGCGTTCCGACCGTCTCGGCGGACTCGAGGGTCGGGAATGTCGCGTAGATGAGAACGGCCTTGTCGTTTTCCTGCACTTGAGCGAGCCTCCTCGAAACGGCGCCGCTGCCCGGCGGCTCACGAGACGTTATTCATGCCAAAGTCGAAACCGAAATTCGAGAAGATCGCTTTCGTTGCAAGCGACCATCGGGAAGCCCAGCAGGCTTTGGCGCGGCTGACGGAGCAGTATGGAAACGTACCCCCGGAAACGGCGGACGCGATCGTCGCGTTGGGCGGCGACGGGCTCATGCTGCAGACGCTTCACAAGTTCATGAACGACCGCATTCCCATCTACGGAATGAACCGCGGTTCGGTCGGGTTCCTCATGAACGAGTATCGCGAGGACGACCTGCTGGCGCGGCTCGAGGGCGCTGAGGTGAGCCGCATCCATCCACTCAAGATGCGGGCCCGCGACATCCATGGCGCTATGCACGAGGAGCTGGCGATCAACGAGGTGTCGCTGTTCCGGCAGACGCACCAGGCGGCCAAGCTGCGCATCCTCATCGACGGCAAGGTGCGGCTCCAGGAGCTCATCTGCGACGGCATTCTGGTGGCGACCCCGGCCGGATCGACTGCGTACAATCTTTCGGCTCACGGCCCGATTTTGCCTATCAATGCGCCGCTTCTCGCGCTGACACCCATCAGCCCATTTCGACCGCGGCGCTGGCGCGGGGCACTGCTCCCGAATGTGGCTAAGATCCAGCTTGATGTGCTCGAGCCGGACAAGCGCCCTGTCAGCGCCGTCGCGGACCACTTCGAGACACGCTCCGTGGTCAGCGTCACAGTGGAGGAGGAGCGCTCGATCGACCTCTTCATGATGTTCGACCCCGGCCACAATCTCGACGAACGCATCCTGTCGGAACAGTTCGGCTACTAAGAAACGCTTCTAATCACGTCGGCGAAGGAGGAGTGACCGTGCGGGGCCTGTACTATGAGGAGTTCGAGGTCGGCCACGTGTTCGAGCATGCCATCGGCCGGACCGTGACGGAGATGGACAACACGCTCTTCTCGTGTCTCACGCACAACCCGCAGCCTCTCCACATCGATCACGCCTTCGCTGCCCAGACCGAGTGGGGCAAGCCGCTCGTGAACAGCCTCTTCACGCTGGGGCTGATGATCGGGATCTCCGTATCCGACACGACGCTGGGCACCACCATCGCCAATCTCGGCATGACGGACGTGAAGTTCGGCAAGCCGGTGTTCCACGGCGACACGATCAGGGTGAAGACCGAGGTGGTTTCAAAACGCGAAAGCCGCTCGCGGCCGGATGCCGGAATCGTCGAGCTCCACCACCGCGCCTATAACCAGCACGGCGACCTAGTGGCCGAGTGCCGCCGCCAAGCCTTCATGCGCAAGAAACCGAAGGACAACTGACATATGCGCTCACTTCTCTTCGTACCCGGTGACAGCGACCGCAAGCTCGCCAAGGCCCTGTCATCGGGGGCCGATGCTCTGATTCTCGACCTCGAGGATTCGGTCGCGCTCGACCGCAAGCCCGAAGCGCGCGCCATGACGCGGGATTTCATCGCGTCCGCCAAAGGGCAGGAGAAGCGGCCGCGCCTTTTTGTTCGCATCAACAGCCTCAGCACCGACTTCTGGACCGCCGACCTCGAAGGGGTGATGCCGGCAGGGCCGGACAGCATCATTCTTCCGAAGCCGCGTTCCGGGGAAGACGTGCATCGCCTGTCGTTGGCGCTCGACCACTCGGAGGAAGCTGCGGGCCTGAAGCTCGGCTCGACCCGCATCGTCGCGATCACCACGGAAGTTCCGATCTGCGTGCTCAACATGGCAACCTTCATCGACGCGAGCACGCGGCTCGAGGGGCTCACGTGGGGTGCGGAAGATCTGTCCGCCGAGGTGGGTTCGACAGCGACCCGCGAGCCCAACGGCGCTCTGACATCCCCCTATCGCCTCGCCCGTGACCTCTGCCTGTTCACCGCCGTTTCAGCGGGCGTTCAGCCCATCGATACCGTCTTCATCGACTTCCGCGACCAGGACGGGCTCAGGGCAGAGGCGGCCGCAGCAGCTCGCGACGGTTTCACCGGCAAGCTCGCTATTCATCCGGACCAGGTCGAAATCATCAACGCCGCTTTCACGCCGAGCCAGCGCGAGATCGATCACGCACGCGACATCGTCGCCATGTTCGCCGCCTCGCCCGACGCGGGCGTCATCTCCCTCAACGGCCGCATGTACGACCGGCCCCATTTGACCCGAGCCGAGCGAGTGTTGGCGCGGGCAGGATTGGCGAAGAGTAAGTAGCGAATTGCGAATAGTGAGTAGCGAATAGTGAGCAGCGAATAGGGAAGGGCGGGATAAGGAGCTTCCGCGCTTTTCCGGTTGCCCTCCGTCTCGGGTGGCATCAATGTCGCGGCGATGCTGGACGGGACGGCGATATTCATTGGGCTCGTATTCGCGCTTGCGGGCTTCATAAAGGGTGTGATCGGGCTGGGATTGCCGACAATCTCGATGGGATTGCTGGCCGTCGTCATGCCGCCCGTCGAGGCCGCGGCACTGCTTATCGTACCCTCGTTGCTGACCAACATCTGGCAGATGGTCGGAGGACCCTCGCTTCGGGCAGTCGTGCGACGGCTGTGGCCGATGATGCTTGCGGTCTGCCTCGGGACCTGGGCAGGCGCTGGGCTGATGACGGGCGATTCTGCGCGCTACGGGACAGCACTGCTCGGCGTCGCGCTCGTCCTTTACGCTCTCACCGGCCTTACAGCTGTGCGCTTCATTGTTCCGAAGGAGCGCGAACGCGTCTACGGCCCGCTCTCGGGCGCAATTACCGGACTTATCACGGCCGCAACGGGCGTGTTCGTGATTCCCGCCGTACCGTACCTGCAGGCGATCGGGCTTGAGAAGGAGGACTTGATTCAGGCTCTGGGCCTCTCCTTCACGGTTTCCACGCTCGCGTTGGCGTTCAATGTCAGTGCGGCAGGCGCCTTCAATGTCTCGGTCGCGGGGGGCGCAATTGGGGCTCTCGCGGCAGCATGCCTCGGAATGTGGGTTGGAACGGCGCTCCGGCAGCAGCTCCAGCCGGCCGTATTCCGTCGCTGGTTCTTCTTGGGCCTCCTGCTGCTCGGGATTTACCTCTCGGTTCGCGCGCTCGCCTGAGCTGATGCCGCCCCGGAACCTAATTGCTCGCATCGCATTGCAGCAGGCATCGCTACGCCGGCATCGTCCAGGAATTCTCCGCCCCCCCTTTTCTTTCTGTTCGTGCTCATGACCAACAACCGCACCATCATGGGCGACAACACCAACTCGTTCTGGGTAAACGTGCTGGCCATCGTAACGATGCTTGCGCCGCCAGCCTGGGACTGGTGCTGACCTGGGTGCTGTGACCGATGGCGTGTTCAGATACTCGGCAGAAGCAGCAATTTCGCGTCGCAATCCGCCGCTCATGGACTGGCTCGATGCCCGCTGCCAGTCCCGATACTCGGCAGCGCCCGCGGGTTCACGCGTCCTTCGTTTTGGCCTCGAGCTCTTTCTTGGCGTCGAGCGCGTTGAGATAGCTGTAAGTCATCGTCTTCAGAGTGACGATGCCGGCGAGATCGCGACCGCTCAGCACGATGCAGTGGGTCAACCCGAAGTGATCCATGTGCCGGATGCCGTACTTGACGCTCATCTCCTTATCGAGCGCCGGCGCCGGCTTGGTCATGATCTCGTAGACACTCGTGCGGCTCAGCGGCTTGTTCTTGCTGATCACCTCCCGCGTGATATCCGTAATCAGCACGATGCCGTACTCGTCCCGCTCGTCCCGCCGGTTGACGACGAGGCACGAGTAATTGTGGGCGCGCATGATGGCGAGGGCCTCGCTGACGGACGCCATGCCATCAATGGTCCTCGGATCCGGCTGCATGACCTCGCCGACGGTCGGGAACGGTGCGTCCATCAGATCTGACCCTCGATTTTCTTCGAAAGCTGCTCGATTTGCGACCTGAGGCCGATTGCGTCCTCGATGTCGATCTGGAAGGTGATCCCGGAGCCTGGCTCCGTCTCGAAACCACCGACTTCCGCAATTCTCTCCATGATCTCGCGGCTCAAGTGCTCCTCGACGACGAGCAGCACCATGTCCCTTTGGCTCGAAAGGTCAAGTCCGAAGAAGGTCTTCTGGGGCCTCAGGCCCTCGCCACGTCCGCTGGTGATGACGGTGGCTCCCGTAGCCCCTGAGTCTCTGGCTGCCTTGAGGACGTTGTCGACCCTCGTGTCTTCCACGAGCGCGACAATCAGCTTGAACCTCATGGCTTTCTCCTCTCTTTCCCCTTGTCCGCTTTTTCTTGCCGTTGCCTGCGGCGAACAGTGAAGTGGGCATAAACGAGAATGGTCAGGGCGGGCATCAGCAGGGCCAGAACGATGAGGCCGAACCCGTCCCTGACGGGATCGCGCCCGGGGAGCGTTTCGGCGACGGCCAAACCGAATGCGGCGATCAGCGGTACGACGACGACCGATGTGGCGACACCGCCGACATCGAGCGCCAGTGGCACGATCTGCCTGGGTCCCGTCAAGGCCAGTGGGGCAATTATGAGAATCAGCCCAAAGACCAGAAGTTCCAGAGGCACGCCGTAGGTCACCCGAAGTGTGCCGATCAGCAGCCCCGAGGCGATGCCGAAGGCCACCATCAGCCGAAGATGCCACGTGTTGAGCGCGCCGCCCGAAAGATCCCTCACGCGGTCGGCGATGGCGATCAGGCTGGGCTCGATCAACGTTGCCGTAAACCCGAGAAGAACTGCGAACGAGGCCAGCGGCAGTATTCCCTGGAACAACCCATCGGTACGACCGAGAACGGGGCCGGCGAGCTGAGATGCCATTTCCTTGCCTATGGGAATGATCGACATCTCGAGCCCCAGGCGGAACAGCGTGAGGCCGAGGATCAGGTGTCCGATCCCCCACATCATCCGGCGGAAATTCGCTGGCAGGCGACGGACGACCGCCATTTGAAATGCAACGAGCACCGCGGCAATGGGCGCAATGTCGCGCACCGTCGTCAGCGCGCCGGACGCGATGTCGAACGCGATGTTCATGCCGGTCCGCCGCCGATGAAGTGAGCTGCGGTGAGGATGACGAGCATGGGCATGATGCTGGCGAGCGCCACGACGCCGAATCCGTCAACGAGCGGGCTGCGTCCCCGCATGATCGTGGCGAGCCCGATGGCGAGCGCCGACATCAGCGGCACGTTGGTGGCCGAGGTTGCAGCGCCGCCGGCATCCATGGCGATGCTGACGAAGGTATCGGGGCCCGTGAGGATCAGCAGTGCCACAAGGCCATATCCGCCCACGACGAACCATGCGGCGGGCCAGCCCCAGACGATGCGCAAGACGCCGATCGTAACGCCGATACCAATGGCCACGGCCGAGGCCAGGCGCATGATGAGACTGTAATGCGCAAGCGTTTCCGGCGTCTTGTCGATCACGCCGGAGCTCGCTGCCGCCTCGGCCGCCTGATCCGCGACGGCGGTAAGTGCCGGTTCGGCGAAGGTGCTACCGAAGCCGAGGAGGAAGGCGAACGTCAGCAGCAGCACCACGCTGCCTCGTCGCGCCAGGGCATCCGCAAGGCTCTCGCCGATGGGGAAGATGCTCGCCTCGAGCCCACTGACGAAAAAGGTGAGCCCGAGCAGCACCAGGACGAGCCCCAGCAACCGCGTCCCCACATCTTCGAGCGGCACGCCGATGACGACGAACTGGAAGAAGGCGATGACGAGGATGATGGGCAGCAGGTCACGCAGGTTCTGCCCCAACAGGCGCGCGAATCCTCGGATGTCCAACTAGGTACTCCTCCTCTGGTGATTGGCGATTGATGGGGCTGGCGGCGTGTCGCCCCTGGAAGGTTACAGGTGGCCGGCAGTGTTGCCAACCGGCCATCTGTTGCAGGTTTGCATAATGGGAGAAGGTTACGGTTTTGTGGCCGGGTGATCTGTTCCTGTGAGGGAGTGTGACGGAGGTGCGGTAATCCCGGCACGCTCCGTGGCCAGATACTTGACAAAAGCAACAATCCTTCGTCACTCTCGCAGCTGCGGATCATCTTCATCCGACTGCTCAGATGACGACCACCAGTCTCAACCAGGCCGTTGCCAGCATCCGCAGGTTCTCGCGTTTCTACACGAGGCGGATGGGCGTGCTGCAGGAGGCGCTGCTCGGCAGTGCGTTCACGCTGCCCGAAGCGCGTATCGTCTACGAGATCGCCGTCCGTGACCGGACAACGGCCTCAGATCTCGTCGCCGACCTCGATCTCGACCCCGGCTATGTCAGCCGCCTCATCAAGAGCCTCGAGGAGCGCGGGTTCGTCACGCGCCGCCCATCAGACACCGACGCCCGCCAGTATCTGCTTGATTTGACGCCCCTGGGCCGGCGTGAGTTCGATCAGATCAACCGCAAATCGGATCACGAGGTGCAGAAGCTGCTCGAGCCGCTCGGCGCCGGCGACCGCACCCGCCTCGTCGCCGCGCTCTCGACGGCGGAAGCGCTGCTTGCCCAGGAGCGCCCGGAGCCCCAGTGCACGTTCCGCGATCTTCGCCCCGGCGACCTCGGATGGATCATCCATCGGCAGGGCGTGATCTACGCGACCGAGTATGAATGGGACGGCACCTTTGAGGCGGCTGTCGCCAAGATCTGCGCCGAGTTTGTCGAGAACTTCGATCCGGTCAAGGAGCGCGTCTGGATTGCGGAATTGGACGGCCGCATCGTCGGCTCGGTTTTCCTGGTCAGGAAGACCGACGAGATCGCCAAGCTACGGCTCCTTTACGTCGAGCCCGACGCCCGCGGCCACGGCATCGGCCGCCGTCTGGTGGAGGAATGCATCGCTCATGCCCGCGCGGTCGGCTACAGGCGCATGGAGCTTTGGACGAACGACATCCTCACGGCCGCGCGCAAGATCTACCAGACCACCGGTTTCAAGCTGGTCCACAGCGAGCCGCATCACAGTTTTGGGAAGGATCTGGTGGGGGAGACGTGGGAGTTGGGGCTGTAGGCGACGGTGTTCGGCCCGATCGACAGTACCAACCCCGCAATTTTTGTTGTATTTGCTCTCGCGAGCTCCGTACTGGCTATTTGTTCATTGCTGATTCGAGTTGTCGACCAGTACGCTCCCTATCCCATGCCTCAAGAAATGCCCTCACAAGCTTAAGTGACTCTGCATCAAGCTTTTCCTCATCTCGAATCGCTTCCAACCTTGTGTGCAATTTTTTGATATCAATAAAATCGACATCATCAGATATACGTACCACATTCGACGATTTGGCCACGCGATCTCCTAGCATGCCAAACCCACCCATGCCAAACGACCATGATTGTCCCATCATAGAGCGCACCATAATGACCAATGCATGGTCGTCATCCAAATGACTATCTGTCCAGCACCGTACCTCATCAGGATGACCCAGGAATTCTCGCCATTGATACAGGATCTGCAGGAGATCCTGATGGTGGAGCAGAGATCCGTCGGCTGCGGCAGCACGAATGGAGTTCAAAGCCATTTCTATCAGTGGCCCAATAGCCTCACGCCTCACTAAGCAATCTTCTTCTGGCGTAGCAGGCTTTCCTTCGCGTTCGGCATAGTCATCCTTAGCAGACTGCACAAAATCAACAAGCCAACCGAGCGCCGAGTGCTGGAGTGCAGAAGTGTACATTTGGGTTCGCTCCTCAATGGAGAAGCGCCCCATAGTTAACCGGCGAATCAGCCAGTGGAAACGTAAGGTAGTGTTGGCAATCTGCAAGAATCCTTTATCCGAATCTTCTTCGAGGTCGATCTCATCATGGATTTCAAACAGCGCACTTAAGAGCGATCCAACGCTTTCTTTATTTATACGTGCAGCATTAGTTGTCAGCGCATCAAGATAGACGGGAATTAGAGATTTGCCATCTTTGCGCGTCGTCCTGGCGGCTTCCCTAAGAGTCGTTTTGATGAACTCCGAATCCCCGGCGCGCGCAGTTAGTGTCTCGATCAAATTCGCCGGTAGAACCTGATCGCTCAGTGACAGGCGAAAATATGTATCAAAATGCGCCTCGATGCAGACACGCCTCTCTGCGTCCCATCTGCTGAGCCATTCGCCACTATAACCCGCGTCTTCCAATCGCGGAAAAAGTCGCTGAAGAGCAATTTGGGCTTGTTCGTGCTTTTCTTCGGGCAAATCACGCAAAAAAACTGCAAAACGGTCGTTTCGCTCTTCACGATCTCGCCGAATTCCGCACACCCTCGACCGATTGAGTCGAATCGACTTGTATAAGCGGGGTTCAAATAAGCGCAACGCCTCCAGCCCAACAAAATCGGCTAGATTAACTTCGTTGGCAATCGCAGGCCAGGTTACGTTAATTGCGTTCCTAAACCTCGTTACATCGCGTGGTTTGGTGATATAAGGCGCAACTACGTCATAGAATATGTTCATAGTGCGAACGAGTTGGCTCTCGGGAGGACGTCCACATATCTCCGTGATGGACGCTAAAGCAGCATCGTTCAGATCTGCTTGCAATGGCATTGGGAGATCAAATCCAGCCTGAATTATTTTTTCAAGGAAATGAGAGTCCTCGGATGGATATTTCTCGTGAACGATCTTTTCCGCGAGCTCCCTGTCAAACGCGAGTAAGTATAGGACGTTTGGGAGTCGGCCAATCGACTTTACAAGGCGGAACACGGATAGGGCTTCGTCGGGGGTTAGGCGGTCGATATCATCGATTATAATGAGAAACTTTCGATCTTGACTTTCAAGTATTTTACTCAGTTTATTGAAGATGCTTTCAACTGTTTCGCTGTCTGAGAAGAAGGTGCTGGCGAATTGGGATGATTTCGAGATTATTGTGCTCCACCAAGGCTGACCACTCATCAGGGAAACTGCTGCTCCAACAACGGGACCCGCCTGCAACATGCGGCGTGAAATTTTTGGTATTAAATCTTTAATCTTATCACCTAGCCCGCTACTTAAGGCTGCATTTAACTCTTGGAGGAATGCTAGCGCGAGCGCCTCTTCGCCTCGATACCACCAGCACTTGAAGTCAGTAACCACAAGTTCCTGGTTCTTCTCCGCATTCTTTAGAGCGGAGCGGATCAAATTAATTGCGCTGCTTTTGCCGGATCCCCAGAGGCCGTAGATGGCAAGTGTGGTGCCAACGGGACGATGTATATTCAGTATGCTCTTGGCTATCGATTTAGCAAAGGGTGCAATTCCGTAGCGGTCGTCATCCGCAGTTTCGATCGGACTGTCATTAAAGAATTCGCTCATTGGCCAAATGTCTATTCACGTTGCTGAGTAACGCAACGTGTACAGAGGTTTGGCCAAGGGGGCAACTGGAGGGGCTAAATCTGTGAGCGAGGCATGTGGGGAAGCGCCGCCCTTCACTCCGCCGCTCGCGGCACCTCCACAATCCGCCCCTCCTCATCCACCTTCGGCCGGAAGATCGTAAACTGAGTTTCGGGCGTCACCACCGAGTAGTCCATATAACCAAGCCGCGCGATGGGGCGCATGGCGGTGGTGTCGACGAGGCCGTCCTTGATGAAGCGGTCGTCGATGTAGATGCCGACCACCCGACCGAAAACCACGAAATGGCCGGAGCCGCTGCCGTCCTCATCGGGCAACTCGATCGTCTTCCAGTACTTGCACTCGAGCGCGACGGGGCTCTCCTTCACGCGCGGCGGGCGGACGAGGCGCGAGGGGGCGGCCGTCAGTCCGGCGAGGGGGAACTCGTCGACGCCGGGCGGGACAGCGGCGGAGCTCGTGTTCATGTTGTAGCGCAGGTCCCAGGTCGCCAGGGAGCAGACGAACTCGCCCGTCTCCTCGATGTTGCGCACGCTGTCCTTCCGGCCGCCGGAGCCGAACAGCACATAGTGCGGGTGGCTGCTCATGGCATTGAAGAAGCTGTACGGCGCAAGATTGCACACCCCGTTCTTGCTGATCGAGGAGATCCAGCCGATGGGCCGCGGCACCACCAGCGCCTTCCACGGGTCGCGCCTGAGGCCGTGATTGTTGTCCGTGGGTTCGTAGAACACGTGGGTCTCCTTCAGGGTCGTCCGGGCGGAGAGGTCTTTCGGGCCAGCCCGTTACCGCTCGACGGGGCTGCGGCCCGAGGTGAGAACCCAGATCTCTGCAGCCGGGTCCCCGTACGTCCTGTTTTTCTCACCTACGAGGCGAGCACGCAACCATGTTGCCCAGTCTTGCCGATTGATTGAAACGTCGGTGATCATGCACGGGCACGCTAGAAAAAGGGGCACGAGTGACTGGGTAAGCGACACGTCCATGAGGCTGCCGGCCGACGATCAGCCCGCACGGCGCAGGTCATTGTCGCAAGGATGGTGATATCGTCCGATGACGGTCGCATCCATAGGACGGGAAGCGGAGACCTGGTTTACTGCCCGATTTGGCAGAATGCCGCATTTCAGGTTTGGGGCTTTGCCCGGTCTACCGGGGATGGTAGAAGTCAATGACGATCTGATTGGCGGGATGAATGTCAGAGATCAGGCGGCAGGGATGGAGCCCAACGGTTGCGCTTCTGGCAGCCTATCTGCTCGTGGTCCAGTCGCTGTTGAGCGCGTTTTCCATCGGCGCGAGCGCTTCTCCGGCCCAGCTCGACTTTTTTGGCAACGTCATCTGCACATCCAAAGGTGCGGTTACTTTTCCCGGCGGAAATGATCCCGCCGATCGTCACGACATGCCCTATTGCTGCTTCTTCGGATGCAGCATCATTTCCCCGATGGTCGTTTCGCCACCGGAGTTTTTCGGCATAGTCACGTCTCCGCTTTGCCAAGCGGTCGCGTTCATTTTCCGGCGTGATGAAAAAGCTGTCGTCGCCGATGAGGGCAAGCCCAGCAATCCGCGCGCGCCACCTTTGAACGCTTGATCTGCCTGCCGGTGCTCCGCGCTGGGAAAGCGACGTTACAAGCGGTCAATTCGAACGTTCGTCGCCTGCCCGATAGTGCAAACGCAGCCGCGCGTGGGGCAGATTCATGACCATCCTCCTGTTCTTATCATCGGCGCGCGCTTGCGTTGATCCTGCTGCTCTGTTGTCCGGCGGGAAATTCGCAGGATGCACCCGGTGCTCGAACATACATGCAATCACTCTTCGATGAGGCGAACCCCGGATTCGCCGGTTCCGAATGTGCGCGCGTTGTCGCCCGATAATATTTGAGACCGGGATGCCGCGCACCCGCGCACCGGATCCGCCGTCGCTCGATCATCGAGATAACTTCTGGAAAAGACGGACGATGCTAATTTCCGCTCGCTTGATGCGCCCTTTCACTGGTTGGCTCGCCGCATCGGCTGCGATTCTCCTGACGCTTGTGTCGGGCACGGCGCAGGCCGAAATCCGCATTAAGGATGTTCTTGGCCGCAGCATCATGCTGGAAGAACCGGCCCAGCGGGTGATATTGGGGTTCTATTTCGAGGACTACATCGCGATCACCGGGCCGACGGCAATCGACCGGTTGGCAGGGATTTCGCTCGCATACTGGAAGGGCTACAGGCCGCTGCAATACGCAGCATATTTAAAGGCGTTTCCGAAAATCGCCGATCTCATGGACATTGGCGATGCCGACAACGGTACGATGTCGGCGGAAAAGATCGTCTCCGCCCGTCCTGACGTCGTGATCCTGTCAGCCGCGCAATTCCACTATCTCGGCGCGGCGGCCGAAAAAATCGAGGCGACAGGTATTCCGATCGTGGTCGTCGATTACAATGCGCAGACCGTCGAGAAACATGTCGCGAGCACGCTGATCATCGGCAAGGTCATGGGGAGCGAGGATCGCGCTCGACGGCTGGCCAACGAATACAAGGCCGCCATCGACGACACGCTGAGGCGCGTGAACAGCGCAGCGGCAACGACGAAGCCGAAAGTCTATGTCGAGCTCGGCCAGAAAGGTCCAGACGAGTACGGCAATTCTTACGGAAATGGGATGTGGGCCGGCGTGATCGAGCACGCTGGAGGGCACAACATTGCCTCCGGCAAGATCAGCAACTGGGGACCGCTCGATCCCGAGTATGTGGTGTCGTCCAGACCCGACATCATCATCATAACAGGGTCCGAATGGATGAGCATGCCGAACGCCCTCGTCATGGGGTTTGGTGTCGATGCGAGTCTGACACAAGAGCGTCTGCGGCCATTCCTGCAGCGGCCGGGATGGGCCGATCTGCCTGCAGTCAAGACCGGCCACGTGTACGCGATCTATCATGGAGGGACACGGACCATCTGCGATTATGTCTACCTCCGATATATCGCAAAGATTCACTATCCGGAGGCTTTCAAAGACGTCGATCCTCACGCGGAGCTCGTCCGCTATTACGAAGCCTATCTGCCGATAAAGCCGCGTGGGAGCTTCATGCAGCGGCTTGATCCGCAGCCATGAGGCAGGTGGCAGACAAGAACGGCGCGGCATTGCTGGCGAGCTATCAGCGCAGTGTCAGTCGCCGCGTCAGGGCGAGCCTGCTGACAGGCGCGGTTCTCGTTGCGCTTGTTCTCGCCGATCTCGTGACGGGGCCGTCGTCCATCAAGATCGCGGATGCGATCCCTGCCGTGCTCGGAGGATCCTCCGATAACGATCGAATGACCGCCACGATCATCTGGTCGTTTCGGCTTCCGATGACGCTGATGGGTGCACTCGTCGGCATGAGCCTAGGTATCGCCGGGCTCCAGATGCAAACGATCCTCGATAACCCGCTGGCGAGCCCGTTCACACTGGGCTTCTCGGCAGCAGCGGGGTTCGGTGCGGCGCTGGCAATCATGTTTGGCGCCGCCGTGCCTATGGCGTCCTGGCTGCTGGCTCCGCTGGCGGCCTTCGCAGCGACGTTGGTGGCGTGCTTCCTGGTCTATGCGGTTGCGCGGCTGCGCGGCGCCAGCCCGGAGATCCTTGTGCTCAGCGGAATCGCTGTCATGTTCATGTTCCAGGCGTTTCAATCCCTGCTGCAGTATCTAGCGGCGCCTGAAGTGCTGCAACAGATTGTATTCTGGCTGTTCGGAAGCTTGATGCGGTCCTCCTGGAGCAGCATTGCCGTCGTCGCCATCGTGCTCGTCGCTACGGTACCGGCCCTTGCCCGCGACGCGTGGCGACTGACGGCCTTACGTCTGGGCGAAGCCCATGCCCGGAGCCTCGGCATCGACGTCGATGCCCTGCGGCGGCGAACCTTCCTCATCATTGCCCTGCTCACCGCGTCAGCCGTCGCCTTCGTGGGCACAATCGGTTTCGTGGGCCTCGTGGCGCCACATGCAGCCCGTGCGCTCGTCGGGGAGGATCAGCGGACCTTGCTGCCCCTGTCGGCGATCATGGGCGGCGCAATGCTGGCTGGCGCATCCGTTTTATCGAAGCTCATCGCTCAAGGCGCAGTCATCCCGGTCGGCATCGTTACTGCCATTGTCGGCGTGCCGATCCTCTTCCTTCTCGTCATGCGCCGCGGCGCGGGAGGTTGGGCATGACTGTCGATACGCTCACGCTCGATAGCGTTCGCGTCGAGCGGGGTGGCAGAACCGTCGTAGAAGGTGTGACAGCATCGCTTGGAGCAGGGCAGGTCGTGGCTCTTTGCGGGTCAAACGGTGCGGGCAAGTCGAGTTTGCTCGCTGCCATCGCGGGTGCACTGCCCTTTGAAGGATCGATCATGTGGCGCGGCAAACGCCCCGCGATCAGAGAGCTCGCTTACATGCCCCAGTCGAAAATGGTCCAGGCGAACATGACTGCTCTGGAGGTCGTTCTGCTCGGCCGCATCGAGGAGCTGAGATGGCACCTCGGGTCCGGCGAGCTCAGCGCGGCAGCGGCTGCTCTCGAGGCCGTGGGTCTTGGTCACCTGGCCGAGCGCCGCATCGATACGCTGTCGGGCGGCCAGCAGCAGCTCGTGCTGCTCGCTCAACGTTTGGCGAGACGGCCCCAGCTCTTGCTGCTGGACGAACCGACGAGTGCGCTCGATCTCAGCCGGCAGTTGCTCGTTCTTGATATGCTGACTGTCTATGCGCGAAAGGCGGGTGCGCTCGTGCTCGTCGTCCTGCACGACCTGTCACTGGCGGCGCGGTTCGCGTCGAGGCTGCTTCTCCTGCATGAAGGAGCGCTCGTCGGGGCCGGTCCGCCTTCGGAGCTGTTGCGGCCTGAGGTGATCCGGGCAGCCTATTCTATCGAGGCAGAGATCCTTTATGCATCGAGCGGGCACCGCGTTATCGCGCCATTGCGGCCGTGCATTACGAGCGGTCCGGCCAGCGCGTGACGATATCCGCCAGGGCAGGGCGCTCGCGGTCGGGCTGCTTCTCGCTTTCGGTGCCGATGTAGATGAATCCGGCGATGCGCTCGTTGTCGGCCAGCCCGAGCGCCTTCCGCACGCCGGGGCTGTAGGCGTACCACTCGGTGATCCACGACGTGCCGTAACCGAGCGCATTGGCGGCGAGGCACAGGTTGAAACAGGCGGCGCCGGTCGAGAGAATCTGCTCCCATTCCGGGGCGACCGGGTTCGGTACGACGCGGGAGATGGCGGCGACGACCACCGGTGCGCGCGTGAGCCGTCCGCGCTCCGTCTCGAGGCGAACCGGCGAGGGCTCTACCGTTTCCTCGGCGGCGCAGACCTGGGCCAGCACTTCGCCGAATTTCGCGCGCGCCTCACCCTCGAACACAATGAAGCGCCACGGCGCGAGCTTCTTGTGGTCCGGAACGCGCGCGGCGGCTGTCAGGATCTTCTCCAGCTCCTGCGGGGTCGGACCCGGCTCGCGGAGCAGCGCCGGCTTGGACGAGCGGCGCGTCAGCAGCATGTCGATGAGAGATGGCACCGTGCATGTCCTCGTGGCCAGTGTCGGTTAGGACCTCGCTATCGCAATTCGGATTGCGGTACAATCCGCGCGGGCAAAAGCGTAGAGGTCAATCGGGGTATGATGCGCGGGGTTTCAGGCATGCTGCGATGTGGGAGCCGGCTTGCGGAGAGCGCGGCGGCGGTGGTGCTCGTCGTGGCGCTGATGGCGGCGATGCTGACCGCCATCTCGCAGCAGGCC
>Ga0180220_1001035_pt1 | contig 23184 bp, 17 predicted proteins | sample eDN5th37CBELigBY_FD_151335 | JGI IMG/M metagenome (GOLD analysis project Ga0180220, IMG submission 151335) | Enriched backyard soil microbial communities from Emeryville, California, USA - eDNA 5th pass 37_C BE-Lig BY (version 2) (version 2) | ecosystem: Environmental > Terrestrial > Soil >...
CGGCGGGCTGGCATTGCTTGCCGCAATGCCCAGGCAGGAAGTGGAAAAGGTGATCCACGCCAATCGGCCTTCGCTGGGAAAATACGGCGGGTTGACCGCTAATGAGTTGCTGCATCTGGTGGATGAAACGAAACGCAACGACTATGCGCTCATTGGCGAACGGGCGGTTCCAGGGGTCACCGCTGTCGGTATGGCCATCAGAAACCAGGATGGCCTGCCTCTTGCGGCGCTGGCTGTGGCCACAACGACCGAGCGGATGAACCCGGCGCGGCAAAGGGAAATCATCCCTTTTTTACGTCAAGAGGCGCAGCGAATATCAACGCTATTGAACCAGTGACAGGTGGTTCGTTGATCCCGATATCCCGGGCTATCGGGATCAATAGAACATGCTCCAGGTCCAGGCCGCCAGGCGCCACCGTCCAGTTCCGGGCTCCGTCCTCGGGGTGCTTTGTGCGCCGGCGGGCGCCTCGGATGCCGTAGGCGGAGCCGGCGGCTACTGCTGTATGGCTTCGATTTGCACCAGCAGCTTCACTTCGTCGGGGACGCCCATGTCCAGGCCCCAAGTCATGCCCCATTGGCTGCGCTTGATGGTGGTTTCGAAGTCTCCCCCGCATATATGCACCTTCAGCACTGGCTGGTCGTAGCAGTTGAAGCTGGTGCCTTGCAGCGTGACGGGCACGGTCTTGCCCAGCATGCTGAGCTCGCCTTTCACGGCAGTGAGTTTGCCGCCTTCGTAGCTGAATTCCTTGCCGATGAATTTGGCCTGCGCGCTGCGAGCCACGTTGAAGAAGTCGGGGCTGCGCAAGTGCTTGTCGAAGTCGGGCGTGCCGGAACTGATGGAATTCAGATCTATGGTGATGTCGGCCGCGCCTGTGCCGGCCTCGCGGTCCAGTTCCACATAGCCGTCCACGCGATCGAAGCGTGCGCGCAGGGTGGACGTATTGAAATGCTTGACTTCGAAGTTGACAAAAGTATGTGTCGGTTCGATGTCATAGCGTACGGTTTTCGCCTGCGCGCCCGCGGCCGCGGCCAGGCCGCCCAGGGCCAGAACAACGGCGCCCGCCTTCAGTGCTGTCAAATGCATGAGATCCCCTTGCAGAAATAAAGCTCGATGTTCCCCCGCGTATTCTTCGTATGGCGGGAAATCATTCCATCATAAGTGAGTGCGTCATCACCCACTAGTGGGCCAAAATGATAGTCATTGTCCCATCAATGGAATGAATGCGGATGCGACGCGTGTCGGCGGCGCTCGCATTCGCCATTCAACTGGCGTGCTTGGGCAGGGCGGCGGTGACGGGCTGCGCCGATAAAAGGTCCACCAGCACCGCCGGGGCAAGGCCCAGCAGGTAGCCGCGCCGGCCGCCATTCAGATAGATCACGGGATATTCCAGCAGGCTGGCCTCCATCCACACCGGCATGTGCTTGCGCGTGGCAAAGGGCGAGGTGCCGCCCACCAGATAGCCCGAATGCTTCTGGGCGGTTTCCGGCGAGCACGGGGCGATCTTCTTGACACCGGCCTGGCGCGCGAGGTTCTTCGTCGATACTTCGCAATCGCCGTGCATCACCACGATCAAAGGGCGTGCGTGTTCGTCTTCCATGATCAATGTCTTGGCCACCTGATGCGGGTCCAGGCGCAATTGCCGCGCGGCCTCGCCGGCGCCGCCGTGGTCCACATAATCGTAGGGGTGCTCGGAGAACGGGATTCCTTTCTTTTTCAGCAGCTGGGTCGCCGGTGTTTCGGAAACGTGTTTGTCTTTGGCCATGGGACATATCCTGTGCTCAGGCGCGCGGATGATGCTTCGCATGCAAGGCCTTCAACCGTTCGCGCGCGACATGAGTATATATCTGCGTGGTGGAAATATCGGCATGGCCCAGCAGCATCTGGACCACGCGCAGATCCGCGCCATGATTCAGTAAATGCGTGGCGAAGGCGTGCCGCAATACATGGGGCGACAAGGGCGCATGGATATCGGCCTGCAAGGCGTATTTCTTGACGATCAGCCAGAAGGACTGGCGCGTCATCCCGGCCGCGCGCGCCGTGACGAATAGAGCGTCGCAGCGGCGCTGGCCCAGCAGGGCGGGACGCGCCTCCGCCAGGTAGCGCTCTATCCAGTGCTGAGCTTCGGCGCCCAGCGGCACCAACCTGTCCTTGCCGCCCTTACCCATCAGAACGCGCACCACGCCTTCCGTCAGATTGACGTCCAGCACGCCCAAACCCGTGAGTTCACTGACGCGCAAGCCCGTGGCATACAGGGTTTCCAGCATGGCCCGGTCCCGCAGGCCCAGGGCGCTGCGTTCATCCGGGGCTTGCAGCAAGGCTTCCACTTGATCTTCGGTCAGGGTTTTGGGAAAGCGCGCCGCCTGCTTGGCGGCATGCAAGGTCAGGCAAGGGTCCTTGCCCACCAGGCCTTTGCGCAAGGCCCACAGATAATAGCGGCGCAGCGCCGCCAGGCGGCGGTTCGCCGTGGTGGCCTTGCTGCTGGCGTGCCGGGCGGCGAACCATTCCTGGATGTCGGCGGTGTCGGCCTGCTCCAGCGCCTTGCTGCGCTTGCCATGCAGCCACAACGCGAACGCGGATAAATCCTGCCGATAGGCCGACAAGGTGTTCTCGGCCAGGCCGTCTTCCAGCCAGGCCGCATCCAGGAAGGCGTCCAAAGACGGGGAGGGGGAGAAATCAGCAGCCATTGCCATCGTCGCGGTCGGAGACGACATCTTATCGCACCCGCGCAATGGAGGGCTGCAACGGTGACGAAGAGGCTCGCGCACGCCGAGACGAGGGCCACGCCTGCCGGGCCGGCTTCCACGGGCATGCGCCTATCGCGCGCCGAGCCAACCCGAGCAAAATCGCATTTGACACGTCGTTATGTAGGTATATATATTACGCTTGTTACCAACCGGCCTGGACTTTCACGCCACACAAAGGGAAAAAGCTATGAGGACGATTTCCAAATTCAAGCGGATTGCAGCCGTTTCAGCGCTGCTGGCGTGGGGCTGGCATGCCCAGGCCGCCGCCAGCGACCTGTTGGTGGCGGCCGCGGCCAGTCTGACCAACGCCTTCACGGAGATCGGCGTTCAGTTCCAGCAAGAGCATCCAGGCACCAAAGTGCTGAGCAGCTTCGCCGGTTCCGATGCGCTGGCGCAGCAAGTCATACAGGGCGCGCCCATCGATGTTTTCGCATCGGCCGACCAGAAAGCCATGGACAAGGCCGTCCAGGCCGGAAATATCGACGAGTCCACCCGCCGCGACTTCGTCCGCAATGAAGTCGTGCTGATCGTGCCGGCCGCCAACGAACTCAAGATCAATTCCGTCGCCGACTTGAAGGGCGCGAGCGTCAAGCGCGTCGCGCTGGGCAATCCGGCCACGGTGCCGGTGGGCCGCTACACCAAGGCCGCGCTGGAGCACACCGGCAACTGGGACACCGTGAAGCGCAATGAAATCCTCGGCCAGAACGTCCGCCAGGTGCTGGACTACGTCGCGCGCGGCGAAGTGGATGCCGGTTTCGTTTTCGCCACGGACGCCGCCATCATGCCCGACAAGGTGAAAGTGGTTGAAAAACTGGCTTCCCCCATCCCGGTTCTCTATCCGATTGCGCTGGTCAAGCGCGACGGCCGCCATCCGCTGGCCAAGGATTTCTATGACTTCGTCTTTTCGCCCAAGGGCGAGGCGGTACTTGCCAAATACGGCTTCTCCAAACCCTGACCGCCAACCGGCCGCGTCCGTCCATGGCTGATATCGCCGCACCGCTGCTGCTGTCATTGAAGGTAGCCGGCTGGGCCACCCTTCTTTCGGCGGTGCTGGGCGTCGCGGTGGCGTATGCCTTGTCGCGCTGGCGATCTTCCTGGTCCGATGTGGTGGATTCGGTGCTGACCCTGCCCATGGTGCTGCCTCCCACGGTCATCGGCTATTACCTGCTGGTTCTGCTGGGCCGGCGCGGCTGGCTGGGCTCATGGCTGGCCGATATGGGCATCGTGCTGGTCTTCACCTGGCAGGGCGCCGTGATCGCCGCCACCGTGGTGGCTTTTCCTATGGTGCTCAAGGCGGCGCGCGCCGCCTTCGAGGACGTGGACCACGCTTTGGAGCACGCCGCCCAGGTACTGGGCATCAGCGCCGCGGGCATATTCTTCCGGGTGACGCTGCCGCTGGCCATGCGCGGCATACTCGCCGGCGTGCTGCTCGCGTTTGCGCGCGCCCTGGGGGAATTCGGCGCCACCCTGATGATCGCCGGCAGTATTCCGGGCAAGACCCAGACGCTGTCCATCTCCATCTATGAAGCGGTGCAGGCCGGCAACGACAGCCTGGCCAACGTGCTGGTGTTGACCACATCGCTGGCGTGCATCGTCGTGTTGCTGATCGCCGGCAGGCTGGCGCCCGACCGTTCGCGGATGGCGGTTGCAAGGGGGCAGGCGTGACGATCAGTCTGCACATAAAACGCGACCTCGTGGCGGGGCCGCGCCGCTTCGCGCTGGATGTCCGCATTGAATCCGCCGCCCGGCGCATTGCACTGTTCGGGCCTTCCGGCGCCGGCAAGACCTTGACGCTCAAGGCGATTGCCGGCTTGATGCGGCCGAATGCGGGCTATATACGGGTCGGCGGGCTTACCTTGTTCGATTCGGAACAAGGCATATGTCTGTCGCCGCGGCAACGCAAGCTGGGCTATCTGCAGCAGGATTACGGCCTGTTCCCGCATCTGACCGTGGCGCAGAATATTATTTTCGGCTTGAAGAAGGGCTGGCTGAATCCGCGCGGCGGCGCAATGCCGGCCAGCGCGCAGCGCTGGGTCGAGTCCTTCGAGCTGGGGTCCCTCCTGCAAAGCTATCCCACGGAAATATCCGGGGGCCAGAAGCAGCGGGTGGCGCTCGCGCGGGCGCTGGCGGTGGGGCCCAGGCTGTTGCTCCTGGATGAGCCTTTGTCGGCCCTGGATGTGGGGCTGCGCAGCCGCATGCGCGAAGAGCTGGCCGAACTGCAGGCCAAGCTGGATATCCCTTCTATATTGATCACGCACGACCCGGCGGACGTGCTGGTTCTGGCCGACCAGGTTTTCCGCATACAGGACGGCCGCGTCGTCGGCGATTGCCGGCCCCAGGAGTTGCAGGCGCGTTTGCGAGCGGGTCAGTCCAGCACGCCCAGCATGACGCTGGACGCCTTGAAGATCGCATAAACGTCCTGGCCTTCGCGCAGTTCCATAGCCGCCAGGCTTTCCATGCTGAGCGTCGCAGCGATCACATGCCCCGAGGTCAGTTCGATGCAGACCTCGGCATTGACGGCGCCCTCCGTGATCCGGGTGATGTGCCCGGGCAACTGGTTGCGCGCGGACAATTTCATCCCTTCGCCCGGCAGCCCCACGATGACCGATGTGGCGTTGATGAAGGCGAGCGCGCGGCTGCCCGCTTCCAGTCCCAGGCTGCGCGTGCTTTCGCTGGTGATCGAGGCGACCACTTGCTGGCCCTGGCCGACGTCCAGCGTAAGTTCGTCGTTGACGGCGCCCGGCCGGACTTGCAGCACGGTGCCCAGCAGCTTGTTGCGGGCCGAGGTTTGAATCATCATATGCTGTATGAGCTCCAGATCGCGGGTCGAAGGGTCGCTGGCGGCCGCCAGGCGGGCCATGAAGCGTTCATGCTCCCGGTTCAGCGCCTGGTACAGTTGCAAAAGCTCGTGGGCCCTGGGCGTCAGGGTAGCGCCCCCGCCGCGCTGCCCGCCTGTGCTGCGCAGCACCAGGGCTTCGCCGGCCAGGTTGTTCATGGTGTCGACAGCGTCCCAGGCGGCCTTGTAGCTCAGGCCTATGGCCTTGGCCGCCGCACTGATCGAGCCATGCTCGGCGATGGCCGCCAGCAGCGCCATGCGTTTCTGGCTGCCCCAGTTCTGTTGCCCCGAACGAAACCAGATCGAGCCGCTCAGTTCGACGGAAGGTGGCGAGGCGGAGGCGGACGGTTTGGGCATGGCGGCGTATGGTCTGGTCAGAGGGCGAGATGCGCCGGAACGGGCGTCGACAGGCCCTAGTTTAAGCTTCGGCGCATTTGCACGCATGGGCGTTTGCATCCGCCCGGCGGCCCGCAAGGCCTGCCCAGTCGTTAGAATGGGCATCTCGCCTGCTGTCCGCTTGCCCAAGAATCGCCCCATGACAATAGATACGCTCGCTACCATCAGCCTACAGGAACTGGCCGCGCTGTATGCGGAAAACGTGCTGATCCTGACCGTCAACAACCGCCATGCGCGCCGTGTGCTGGGCGAACTGTCGGCTACCCTGAGCTCGGCGCGCAGCGTCATGGCGGCGCCCGACGTCGTGCCGCTGTCGGGGTGGCTGCGCGGGGCGGCCGATCAATTGTCCTTCCAGCCGGATGCGCCGCTCGCCTCCCACGTGGCCGATGCTTTCGGCGCGCAATTGCTGTGGCAGCGCGTCATTGCCGACGAAGAAGCGGACCGGGCCCTGCTCGATATTCCCCAGGCGGCGAAGCTGGCCGCCGAAGCCGACCGCCTGATGGATGAATGGCATATCAAGGTGGCGCCCGAGCACGAAACCGCGGACTACCAGCGTTTCAGGGTCTGGCGCCAGCGCTACCGGGATCTGCTGTCCGGCATGGACATGGAAGATGGCAACATCGCCTACCAAAGGCTGCTTGACGCGGTCCGCGCCCAAGGCTTGCGATGGGGCTTCGATACCCTGGTCCTGGCGGGCTTCAAAGAACTGTCGCCGCGTTTCGCCGGCCTGTTGCAGGCGCTGCAAGGGCAGGGCATCGCCATACGGCGCCTGGCTCGGCCGCCGCTGCCGCCTTCCAGCGTACGGCGCGTGGCGGCGCCCAATCCGGACAGCGAATGGCGCATGGCCGCGCGCTGGGCGGCGGACCAACTGCGGCGGCATCCGGCGGGCAGGTACGCCATTATTGCGTCGCGGCTGGAAGCCGATGTTGCATTGGCCCACCGCTACCTCGCCGCTGAACTGCGCGCGGGTGATACCGGCCCCGCGCTGGCCTATAACGTCGCCGTGGCCCGTCCCTTGGCGGAATGGCCCTTGCCCCGCGCGGCCTTGTCGTGGCTGCAGGCGCTGGCCGAATTCACGCAAAGAAAATCATGCGCGCCCGAGCTGCTGGGCCAGGCCTTGCTGGCGGGCGGCTGCGTGGCCGATGTCCAGGAAGCTTCGGGGCGGGCCGCCATGGATGCGCTGTGGCGCAAGCGCGCGCGCATCATCGTCACGGCACAGGACTTCACCGAGCAGCTTGCCCGGCATGCCCCGCAACTGGCGCAGGCCTGGCCGCGCTGCCTGGATCTCGCGCAAGGCTGGGGGGGGCCGGCGGCCGCCGATATCTGGATGCAGCGCTTCCGGCAAGTCCTTGCGGCGTTGGGCTTTCCGGGGCAGCCCGCGCTGGACAGCCATGCTTTCCAGGCCATGGAGGCATTCGACGGCATCATGGCCAGGCTGGCCGCTCAATCTACAGCGGCCGGCGGCTCGAGGTTCGGCGCGGCCGTCAGTCTGTTGCGCAGGTTGGCGCGCGAAACGCCCTTTCAACCGCAACGCGACCCCTCCGCCCGGCTCGATGTGCTGGGCTTCCTCGAGTCGGAAGGCGGGCGCTGGGACGGCGCATGGGTGCTGGGCCTGACCGACGAAGTCCTGCCGGCGGCGCCGCGGCCCAATCCGTTCATACCGCTGGCCGCTTTGCGCCTGGCCCAGGCGCCGCGCGCCACACCGGAACGCGAGCTGCATTGGGCCAAAGACATGTATGCGGCCTTGCTGGAATGCGCGCCGGATGTCCTGCTCAGCCATGCGGATCACGAAGGCGAGCGTGAATTGCGGCCCAGTCCTTGTATTGCCGACCTGCCCCTGTCGCCCTTCGATCTGCCGCGGCCGCCCGCTGTGAAGCCCGCCACGGAAGCGCTCATCGACGAGCAAGGGCCGCCGCTGGCGCACGGCAGCGCCACGCGCGGCGGCATAGGGGTGATAGACAGCCAGGCCCGCAACCCTTTGTGGGCTTTCGTCAAGTACCGGCTGGGGGCAAGCCAGTTGGCGCCTTATGCAAAGGTGTCGGACCAGAACGCGCGCGGCCTGCTTCTGCACCGGGCTATCGAGCTGATCTGGCGCATGGTGCCGGATCAGGAAAGCCTGCGCGCCCTGCAAGCGGGCGGCGGGCTGGATCCTCTGGTCGACCAGGCCGTGGAGCAGGCGGCGGACGAATGCCTGGCCGACTACGGGCGGACCTTGCGGCGGCTGGAACTGGAACGCGCGCACGCCGTTTTGCGCGACTGGCTGGCGCTGGAACTCGCCCGCAAGCCGTTCCGCATACGCGATGTGGAGCAGACCTACCTATGGTCGCATGGGCCGCTGGAGCTCAGCCTGCGGCTGGACCGCATCGACGAACTGGCGGACGGGCGGCTGGCCATCATGGATTACAAAACCGGCAATGGCAATATCGACCCCCGTCCCGACTGGATGCGCGCCCGCCCGGTGGGCCTGCAACTGCCCTTTTATGCCGCTGTGCTGGCTCGGGGCGGCACGCAGGTGGCGGCGCTGGTCCTCGCCAGGCTCCATGCGCGCGAAATCCAGGCCAGGGGCCTGGCCGACAGCGACCTCGGCCTGGATGGCCTGGCCGGCCTGGGCGACTGGCCGGCTTTCGCCCACTACACATGGGATCAACTGATGGACGAATGGCGACGCGTCATTCACGGTCTGGCGGACGAGTTCGTCGGCGGCCATGCCGCCAACCGCAGCGCCCGGCCGGACGACCTGCAATATTGCGACGTCCTTCCCTTCTTGCGCCTTACCGAGGAATATCAGCGTGTCGATTAAACAGCCCAGCGACGCCGCGGTCAGGGCCGCCGCCATCGATCCAGGGAAATCCTTTCTCATCCAGGCGCCGGCGGGCTCGGGGAAAACGGAACTGCTGACGGACCGCATCCTGGCTTTGCTGGCCACGGTGAACCGGCCCGAAGAAATCGTGGCCATTACCTTTACCCGCAAGGCGGCGTCCGAAATGCACGCGCGCGTGCTGGCCAAGCTCAAAGCGGGCGAAGGCCCCGCGCCGCAGGAAGCCTACAGGTTGCGCAGCTGGGAGCTCGCGCGCGCCGCCATGCGCCGCAATAAAGAGCGGGACTGGGACCTGCTGCAGTATCCGGCGCGTCTCAGCATACGCACGATAGACTCGTTCTGCGCTCATCTGGTGCGGGCCATGCCCTGGCTGAGCGCGCTGGGGGGGCTGCCCGCCATTACCGAGAACGCGCAAGAGCACTACGAGGCGGCGGCCGGCGCCACGCTGGCCATGGCCGATGAAAACGGTGCCGCGGCGGCCGATGCCGCGGCGGCCAATGCCGTGGCGGCGCTGCTGGCGCATCTGGACGTCGATGTGCGGGCGGCGCAAGGGCTGCTGGCCAATATGCTGGCCAGCCGCGATCAATGGCTGCCTTTGCTGGCGGCCGGCGGCGATGCCAGGCAGCTGTTGCGCACGCTGGATGACGCCATCGCGCGCGACTTGAAACGCGTGGCCGGCGCGATGCCGGCGGGCTGGGCGCAGGCGCTCGCGGCGCCGGTGGCGCGCGCTGCCAATGTACTGGCGGCCGGCGGCGCCATGGATTTCGCCGCCTTGCAATCCTGGGATGGGGAAGCGTTCGACGCCGATCCGGCCAGCCTGCCCAAGTGGCTGGCCTTGGCCGATATTCTGCTGACGGCGAAGAACACCCTGCGGCGCACCGTCACCATCAAACAGGGTTTCGAAGCCAAGTCGGCCTACAAGCAGGACTTTCTCGACTGGATCCAGGCCATGTCCGAAGACGACGAATGGGTCGCAGCATTGGCCGACATCCGCCATGCGCCGCAAGGCGGCTACAGCCTCGAGCAGCAGCGCGTGCTCGACGTGCTGATCCAGGTCCTGTGGCTGGCCGCCGCACAGCTCAATCTGCGCTTCATCGAGGCGGGGGAGGTCGATTTCATCGAGATCTCGCAGCGGGCGCTGCAAGCGCTGGGGCAGTCAGACGACCCCAGCGACCTGCTGCTTGCGCTGGATGCGTCCATCCGGCATATTCTGGTCGACGAATTCCAGGATACCAGCCAGACCCAGATCAAGCTGCTGGAGCGCCTGACTTCGGGGTGGATGCCGGGCGATGGGCGCACTCTTTTTCTGGTCGGCGATCCCATGCAGTCCATCTACCGCTTCCGCAAGGCGGATGTGGGCTGCTTCCTGCAAGTCAAAGAGCGCGGGCTGGGCGGCATCGCCCTGACCGCCCTGGAACTGAAGGACAATTTCCGGTCGCAGGCGCATTTGGTCGATTGGGTCAATCGCTGCTGCGGCCCCGTTTTCCCCAAGGAAAACAATCCATCGCTGGGGGCGATCACATACACTGAATCCGTGGCCTTCAATGATGGCGTCGACGGCTTGGGCGTGGAGTTCCATCCAATCTGGAAAAGCAAAGCCGCGGACGACGCCGACGATGGCTCCGCAGAAGCTGCAGACGCCGCGGAAGCCGTCGCCGTGCACCTGGCCCAAGAGGCATTGCGCCGGCATTCCGGCAGCGCGCATCCCGTCGCCATATTGGTCCGGGCCCGGCCCCATCTCGAAGGCATTGTGCATCGGCTCGCACAGCAGAACATTCCCTGCCGCGCGGTGGAACTGGTCACCTTGAAGTCCCGCCAGGCCGTCATAGACATGGCCCAGCTCGCCCGCGCCCTGTCCCATCCGGCCGACCGCCTGGCCTGGCTATCGGTATTGCGCTCGCCGCTGTGCGGGCTGACGCTGAACAGCCTGCATGCCTTGTGCGGCGCCGACCTGCAAGCCACGATTCCTTCGCTGCTGTCCGCATGGCTGGGCGCGGGGGACGCCGGCATGGAAGAAGGCGACGCGCGGCGCCTGCGGCATGCGGCGCGGGTCCTGCTGGATGCCGGCAATGCCGCGGGCAGCCTGCCGTTCGCGGCCTGGCTCGAGGACTGCTGGCGGCGCCTGGGCGGGCCGCTGGTATACAGCAGCGCGAGCGACAGGGCGGATGTCGAAAGTCTTTTACGCCTGATAGAAGAGCTGGCCCCTTACGGCAGCTTGGATCCGGTCGTGCTGGAGCAGCGGCTGGAAAAACTTTACGCCGCACCCAGCGGGGGCGATGGCCCGGCGGTGGAGGTCATGACGATACATAAGTCCAAAGGGCTGGAATTCGACACCGTGATTCTGTCCGGCCTGCATCGGCGTCCCAGGGCCGATACGGCGCCGCTGATGCGTTTCGAGCACGGCGAGAGCGGCTTATTGATGGGGCCGATCAAGCACAGGGCGCAGGACGAGCACGATCCAGTGTCCATCTACCTGGCCGAGCGCGAAAAAAAACGCGCGGCTTATGAAACCGACCGCCTGCTGTACGTGGCCCTGACGCGCGCACGGCAGCAACTGCATCTGGTCGGCACGCTGGAACTCGATGAGAGCATGTCGATCAAAAGACCCGCCCCCGGCAGTTTGCTGGGCCGCTTGTGGGACTACATGCCCACGCCCGAGGCGCCCGGCCTCGCCGAGCTGGCCGGCGCGCCGGCGGAACGCCAAGGCGCGGATCATGGCCAGCGCCTGCTGTTGCGGCTGGCCGGCGCCGCCGTGCCGGTGGAGCCCGACGCGCCGGCGGCCGCCAGGGAGCCGGGCGCTCCATGGCAATGGCGCGCCGAGCCGGCCGACGAGCGCCTCATCGGCACAGTGGCGCATGCATGGCTGGAACGCATAGGCAAGGACGGCATGGATGCCTGGCCGGTCGAGCGCATCGATGCCAGCCTGCCCGTCTTTCGCAAGCAGCTCGCGCGAGCGGGGCTGGCGCCGCAGGGGCTGGACGACGCGGCCCTGGCGCTGCGCGACACCTTGACGGCGACGCTGCGCAGCGAGCGCGGGCGATGGCTGTTGCGCGCGGCCAGGGCATACCGCGAATGGTCCCTGCTGGACATCAGCGGCCGTGTTTCCGTCATCGACCTGGCCATTTCTCAAGAAAGCGACTGGCTCGTGGTGGATTACAAAACGGGCGGGCCTCAGCCGGGCGAGGCTCCGGACGCCTTTGCCGCCCGCATGCGCGAGCGCTACCGCGCCCAGATAGAACGGTATTGCGCCCACGTCACCGCCCTGGACGGCCGCCCGGCCCGCGGCGCCTTGTATTTTCCGCGGGCCGATATCTGGGTTGAATATTCCGGCACGCCACCGGCGCAATAGGCGAAGTCCTGTTAAACTCCTTCCTGGCGGGCCCCTTCGCATGGTTCGGCGGTGAATCTGGTCAGGTCGGGAACGAAGCAGCCATAGTCGCTTAGGATCAGTGCCGAAGTCAGGCTCGCCCCTTCATTTTTCCGCCATCGCGCCGCTCCCCTCAATCAGGTACACTTTCCGTTTATCCTTGGGGTTTTTGGCTTTTTTTGCATGACATATCTTGTACTTGCGCGCAAATGGCGGCCGCGGTCGTTCGATACGCTGATCGGGCAGGATCACGTCGTGCGCGCTCTCACGCACGCATTGTCCACCCAGCGCCTGCATCATGCCTGGCTTTTTACCGGCACGCGGGGCGTGGGCAAGACAACGCTGTCGCGCATACTGGCCAAATCATTGAACTGCGAAACCGGCATCACCGCCGCTCCTTGCGGGGTCTGTCAGGCCTGCACTGAAATCGACGCCGGCCGCTTCGTGGACTACATCGAGCTGGATGCGGCCTCCAACCGCGGCGTGGATGAAATGACGCAGTTGCTGGAGCAGGCGGTCTATGCGCCCAGCGGCGGCCGTTTCAAAGTCTACATGATCGACGAAGTCCACATGCTGACCGGCCATGCGTTCAATGCCATGCTCAAGACGCTGGAAGAGCCTCCTCCCCATGTGAAGTTCATACTGGCTACGACCGATCCGCAAAAAATACCGGTCACCGTGTTGTCGCGCTGCCTGCAGTTCAATCTGAAGCAGATGACGGCCGACGCCATCGTCGGGCATTTGCAGGCGGTGCTGGACCAGGAAGGCATCCAGTATGAAATCCCTGCGCTGCGCCTCATTGCGCAAGCCGCATCGGGCTCGATGCGCGATGCGCTTTCACTGACGGATCAGGCTATCGCCTATAGCGCGGGCAACCTGGCCGGTGAGGCCGTGCAGGGCATGCTGGGCACGATAGACCAGCGGCATCTGGTTCGTTTGATACAGGCCCTGGCGGCCGGCGATGCGGCGGGCGTCGTCGGCGTCGCCGACGAGCTGGCCGCGCGCGGGCTGTCCTATTCAGGGGCGCTGGCCGACCTGGCCATCCTGTTGTCGCGCGTCGCCATACAGCAGCGTGTTCCAGGCGCCCTGCCGGAAGACGATCCCGTGGCCGCCGATGTCGCCGAGCTTGCCGGCGTGCTGCATCCGGACCAGGTGCAGCTATTTTATTCCGTTGCCGTGCACAGCCGCCAGGAACTGTCGCTAGCCCCCGACGAGTATGCCGGTTTTGTCATGGCCTGCCTGCGCATGCTGGCGTTGGTGCCGGAAGGCGGCGTGCCGGTGCAAGGCGGGCCTGACGGTGCGCGGCGGGCCGCGTCGCCGCAGCCGTCCGCTACGCCGGCGGCGACCGCAGCGGCGGCTTCCACAGCGGCGGCGCCCGCTGCGGCGTCCTTGCCGGCTCAGGCGCAGGCGGCATCTTCGGTTCCGCGAGCGCCGGGCGCCGCTCCCGTAGCGGTGCGGCAAGCGCCCGCGACGGCGTTTGTTGATACGCCTGCGCCGCGCGCTACCGCGCCTGCGTCGCCTGCTACTGCGGCTGTGCCGCCCGCTACCGCAGCGGCCCAGGCCAAATCCGGTTCGCCGGCCGCCGAGCCCGATACCGACATTCCCGCCTGGGAGGATCTTCCCGCCAGCTCGGATGCTGCCTTGGCCGATGATAATGGCTCTGCTCCCGGCCCGCGGCGCACCGCGTCTGAACTGCGAGGCGATGCCGGGGATGGCGCATCCCTGTCCGCCCCGCCGCCGAAGGCGGGCGAGCAGGCTCCTGCTCATACCCAGGCTTCACCTCAAGTCCAGTCCCGGCCTCAGACCCAGGCGCGGGACCAAACCCAGGTCCGCGAGGACCAAGCCCATGTCCGGCGCCAAACCCAGGATCAGCCCCGGGCCGCCGGGCCGGACGATGACGGCTTTTCCGCCATGGGGCCGGACGACGGCTATTTCGACGACGCGCGATTCGAGCCCGCTGGCTACGACGATGTTCCGGAGCCGGACGAAGCCGGCTTCGAAAGCATGTCCGGCGATTACGAGCCCTTGTTGGGATCGTCCCAAGGCGGCGCCGCCGGTTTAGAAGGCGCTACGGAAAACATCGCTGCGGCGTTCGCCCCGGCGCGCAAGAAAAGCAAATCGCCGCGTGTGCGCGACATGACGCCCCAGGCCTGGCCCGCGCTGGCGGCCAGCCTGCCATTGAGCGGTCTGGCGGCCGAATTGGCGCGCCAAAGCGAGTGGCTGGGCGCCCAGGGCGACCAGGTCAACTTGCGCGTGGCCATACGCACGCTGGCGGAAAGCCCCGGCAGGGCGCGCCTGTGCACCGTATTGTCGGAATATTTCGGTACGGTGGTGCAACTGAATATCGAATACGGCGCGACGGGCGAAGATACCGCTCACGCGGTCGAGCAGGCGCAGCGAAAGGCGCGCCAGCAACAGGCCGAGGAGGCCGTGGAGAAAGACGCCTTTGTACGCACCCTTATAGAGGAGTTCGGCGCCCATGTAGTCGCCGGTTCGATCACCGCCGCGCCCCTTGACAGAGCCGCTGCAGGCCGGGCCGCGCCAGGCCGGGCCGGGCAAGACGGTGGTGCGCAGCCCAGGGCCGCGCAGATCCGGGCTGCATAGACGCGCGCCGCCTAGACAGCGCCGCGCGGGCCCAACCGTACGGATCCGCAGCGTGTGATCCAGGCGGCATAAAGCCCGGCGGCGCTGAAAGGCTATTCTTATTGCGACAACGGATTCCCCAGCTCATTCTTTACTTTTAGGAAAACCAACCATGATGAAAGGTCAGATAGCCGGCTTGATGCGCCAGGCGCAGCAAATGCAGGAAAACATGAAAAAGGCGCAGGAAGCGCTAGCGGAAATCATCGTCGAGGGCGCTTCGGGCGGCGGCCTGGTCAAGGTGTCCATGTCTTGCCGGCACGATGTCAAGCGCGTGGCCATCGATCCCAGCCTTTTCGCCGACGACAAGGACATGCTGGAAGATCTGGTCGCTGCGGCTTTCAACGATGCTTTGCGCAAGGCCGAAGCCGCCTCCCAAGAGAAAATGTCCGCCGTCACCGCGGGCATGCCGCTGCCGCCGGGATTGAAGCTGCCATTCTGATGGATGCGCCGCTGCCCGAGCCCGAGCCGCTCAAGACACTGATCGAAGCGCTGCGCCGTCTGCCCGGCGTGGGGCTGCGGTCGGCCCGCCGCATGGCCTATCATTTATTGCAGCATGATCTGGCCGGCGCGGAGCAACTGAGCCGGGCGTTGACCTCCGCGGTGCAGGACTTGCGCCACTGTGCGCGCTGCAATGGATTCACTGAGTCCGAAATCTGCGCCACCTGCGCCAATCCCAAGCGGGATCCGACCGTCTTGTGCGTGGTGGAAACGCCCGCCGACCAGAACATGATCGAATCCAGCCATGGCTATCGCGGGCTGTATTATGTCTTGATGGGCAGGCTGGCGCCTCTCGAAGGCGTGGGGCCGCAGGAACTGCAGTTCGATCGCCTCTTGAAGCGGGTGGACGACGGCCAGGTGCAGGAAGTCATTTTGGCGACCAATTTCACCGCCGAGGGCGAAACCACCGCGCATTACCTCGCTGAATTGCTGCGCGCCAAGGGCGTGACCGTCAGCCGGCTGGCGCGGGGCGTGCCGGCCGGCAGCGAGCTGGAATACGTGGACGCGGGCACTATCGCCTGGGCGCTCATGGAGCGGCGCAGCAGCTAGAAAGCCCATACTCATGGTGCTACCCCTGATAAGCAAGCGGATGTTTCTCGGGTAATATGTCGGCAGACTTGAACTTTCAGGAGACTTGCCATGTCCTTATCCCGTCGTGACTTATTCAAGCTGGCCGGCGCCGCCGGTGCGGCGGCCGTCGTACCAGGCCTGGCGCGCGCGCAGCAGCTTGAAAAGAAGGACGTCACCATCGCAGTGGGCGGCCAGGCCCTCATCTATTACCTGCCGCTGTCCATTGCCGATATCAAGGGCTACTTCAAGGACGAAGGGCTGAACGCCAAGATCGTGGACTTCGCCGGCGGCTCCAAGGCGCTGCAGGCCGTGGTGGGCGGCAGCGCGGACGTGGTCTCCGGCGCATTCGAGCACACTATCAACCTGCAGTCCAAAGGCCAGGCCTATCGCGCCTTCGCGCAGCAGGGCCGCGCGCCCATGATCGTCCTGGCGGTATCGAACAAAACCATGGCGGGCTACAAGGGTCCCGAGGACTTCAAAGGCAAAAAAATCGGCGTCACCGCGCCGGGTTCGTCGACCAACATGATGGCCAGCTTCTTCCTGGCGCAGCACGGCCTGAAGCCTTCCGATGTCGCCTTCGTGGGCGTGGGTGCGGGCGCCGGCGCCATCACGGCCATGCGCACGGGCCAGATCGACGCCATCGCCAACCTGGATCCGGTGATCAGCACCCTGGTCAAGGAAAATGCCGTCAAGATCGTCGCCGATACGCGCACATTGAAGGACACGAAGCAGATCTTCGGCGGCAATATGCCGTCCGGCTGCCTGTATACCTCGCAGGAATTCATCGACAAGCATCCCAATACCACCCAGGCGCTCGCCAATGCCATCGTGCGCGCCGACAAATGGATACAGGCGACCAGTCCCGACGAAATCGCCAAGGTCGTGCCCGAAGGCTATCTGCTGGGCGATCCGGAACTCTACAAGCTGGCCCTGAAAGGCAACATGGAAGCCCTGTCGCCCGATGGCACTGTGCCCGACGACGGGCCCCAGACGGCTTTGAACGCGCTGGTCGCCTTCGTACCCAACTTCCCGGCCGACAAGATCGACGTCTCCAAGATCTGGACCAACGATTTCGTCGCCAAGGCCAATCAGAAATACCCCAAAGGCTAACGAAGCGCCCGGATACAGCTCATGACTGACGCAGCGCTATTGCTGGAAAACATTACCTGCACGTTCGCCTCGCGCGATGGCAGCGGCCGCGGGTATACCGCGGTCAAGGACACCACCCTGGCCATCGCTCCGGGCGAGTTCGTCTCGGTGGTGGGCCCCACGGGCTGCGGCAAATCCACCCTGCTGAACGTGGGCGCGGGCCTGCTCGCGCCTTCGTCCGGCCAGGTCAAGGTCTTCGGCAAGCCCCTGCAAGGGGTGAACGAACGCGCCGGCTACATGTTCCAGGGCGAAGCCCTCATGCCCTGGCGCAGTGCTTTGTCCAACGTCACGGCGGGCCTGGAATTCGCCGGGGTCGGGGCGGCCCAGGCCCGCGAGCAAGGCATGGAATGGCTCAAGCGGGTGGGCCTGGGCGGGTTCGAAGACCGCTACCCGCACCAGATGTCGGGCGGCATGCGCAAGCGCGCCATGCTGGCGCAAACCCTGATCCGCGATCCGGACATCATCCTGATGGACGAGCCTTTTTCCGCCCTGGACGTGCAAACCCGGCAACTGATGGAAAACGAGGTCCTGGATCTCTGGATGGCCAAGCGCAAGGCCGTGCTGTTCATTACGCACGACCTGGACGAGGCCATCGCCATGAGCGACCGGGTGGTGGTGCTGTCGGCGGGGCCGGCCACGCACCCCATGGGGGAATTCACCATCGACATCCCGCGGCCGCGGGACGTCGCCGAAGTGCGCAGCAACCAGCGCTTCATCGAACTGCACAAGGCCATCTGGGATGTCTTGCGCGAAGAAGTATTAAAGGGCTATGCCCAACAAAAGCGGGCTTAAGATGTCACTCAAAACCCATTCCCTGGCTCTGCGGTTCTGGCAAGTTTTGCTGTTGGTGCTGGTGCTGCTGGTCTGGCATATCGGCTCTCAGGACCGCGACATCGCCTTTTTCTTCGGCCAGCCGGTCGAGGTCGCCAAAGTCATCTGGGCCTGGTTCGTCACGAATGCCGATATCTACCGCCATCTGGGCATCACCCTGACGGAAACCGTATTGGCCTTCGTGCTGGGCACTGTGGCGGGGCTGGGCTTCGGCTTGTGGCTGGGCCTGTCGCGCGGCGCCAGCGCCTTGCTCGACCCCTACATCACCGCCGCCAACTCCATGCCGCGCGTCATCCTGGCGCCCATTTTCGGCATGTGGTTCGGGCTGGGCATCTGGTCCAAGGTGGCCCTGGCCGTCACCCTGGTCTTCTTCATCGTTTTCTTCAATGTCTACCAGGGCGTGCGCGAAGTCAGCACCACCCTGCTGGACAACGCCCGCATGCTGGGAGCCAGCCGCAAGCAGTTGCTGCGCTATGTGTACATCCCCTCCGCCACCAGCTGGGTGTTTTCCAGCCTGCACACTTCGGTGGGCCTGGCATTCGTCGGCGCCGTGGTGGGCGAATACCTGGGCTCGGCCAGCGGGGTGGGCTATCTCATACTTCAGGCCGAAGGCACGCTGGACGTGAACACCGTCTTCGCCGGCATCGTCGTCTTGACGATCTTCGCCCTGGTGCTGGATGGCATGGTCACCCTGGTGGAGGACCGCTTGCTGGCCTGGCGGCCCAAGGCCGGGGAAACCGAAAAACTGTAAAACAGGCCCGGCCGGCCTTGCCCGTTTACCACTGGGACTATCTCCGGCAGGTCTCGAACCGCCCGATTTCATCTATGGCGGCCAGCATCAAACCTGACAGATCGCCGCGGGCGCCCGAATTCGGGCCGCTGTTCCTTTCCGCCCTTATTTCCCGCGCGCCTTGGCGATGAGTTCATCCAGCTTGATGGCGTCGGCGGTGAATACGCGTATGCCTTCGGCCAGTTTTTCGGTCGCCATCGCATCCTGGTTGAGCTCGGTGCGGAAGGCGACCTCGTTGCTGGCCTGCCATTCGGGCGGGTGCTGCTTGGCGCTGTCCGGGTCCAGTTGGCGCTCCACCGGCCCGGGAGTTTGCGACAGCGCATTGAGCAGGTCGGGGCTGATCGTCAGCAGGTCGCAGCCCGCCAGCGCCAGAATCTGCCCGGTGTTGCGGAAGCTGGCCCCCATGATCTCGGTGGGGATGTCGTATGCCTTGTAATAGTTGTATATGGTCTTGACCGACTTGACGCCGGGGTCGGCCGCGCCCGCGTTGGCGGCTTCGTCCCATTGCGCGCCGGCGGCTTTTTTGTACCAGTCGTAGATGCGCCCCACGAAGGGGGAAATCAGCTGCGCCTTGGCTTGCGCGCAGGCCAGGGCCTGCGTCAGCGAAAACAGCAGCGTCATGTTGCAGCGTATGCCTTCCGCCTGCAGCACTTTGGCCGCCTGGATGCCTTCCCAGGTCGATGCCAGCTTGATCAGCACGCGTTCGCGCCCGATGCCCGCCTTGGCATACATGGCGATGATGCGCCGCGCCCGTTCTATGCTGGCCTGGGTATCGAAGGACAGCCGGGCATCGACCTCGGTCGAGACGCGCCCCGGAATGATGGCCAATATTTCCCGCCCGAAGGCCACCAGCAATTGATCCGCGAGTTCCGCCGAAGAGGCATTGCCGTGTTCGGCGACGACCCGCTCGAGCAGGTGGCGGTTTTCTTCCTGTTGCACCGCCTTCAGGATCAAGGAGGGATTGGTGGTGGCATCGGTCGGACGATGCTTGCGCATGGTTTCGAGATCGCCGGTGTCGGCGACGACGGTGGTGAACTGGCGCAGCAGTTCAAGTTGATTGGACATATCTGCAGTACCGAAAGAAGCGGGAATAAGGCTGTCTGGATGGAACTCACTACTTTAGACGATTTTCCCCGCCGGCCAAAGCGCGGGCCGCCAAGTCGCCGGACCGCCGGACCGCCGGATCGCCGGATCGCCGGATCGCCGGATCGCCGGATCGCCGGATCGCCGGATCGCCGGATCGCCGCGATGCAGAGGGCGCGGCATGGCTTCACACCGGCCTGCCGGGCCGCCGGCGGTCTCGAGGTATAATCGGAAGGTTTAATTACTGACTTTACAACCGGGGTTTACAGTGCTGCCGTCACTTCTTTCCGAGGGGTCCCCCGAGACTCCTCCAGCAATTCTTGCCTTGGCAGACGGTACCATCTTCAAGGGTGTCTCTATCGGCGCCGATGGTTATTGCGTCGCCGAAATCGTCTTCAATACCGCCATGACGGGCTATCAGGAAATCCTGACCGACCCCAGCTATAACGGCCAAATCGTTACTCTCACCTATCCGCATATCGGCAACACCGGCGTCAACGACGAAGACGTCGAATCCGACCGGGTGCATGCGGCCGGCCTGGTCGTGCGCGACTGTTCCCTGCGCGTTTCCAACTTCCGCGCGACGCGTTCCCTGCCCGAATACCTGAAAGAGCAGGGCATCGTGGCCATATCGGGCGTCGACACCCGCAAGCTCACCCGCATCCTGCGCGATCGCGGCGCACAGGGCGCCTGCATCATGGTCGGCGACGACGCCGAACGCGCAGTGCAACTGGCCCGGGAATTTCCCGGCATGGCGGGCCAGGACCTGGCCAAAGTGGTCTCCATCAAAGAGCCGGGCGACTGGCGGGCCGGCACCTGGCAGCTTGGCAAAGGGTTTTCGCAGCCCGACAGCCCCATCTACCACGTGGTCGCCTACGACTACGGCATCAAGACCAACATACTGCGCCTGCTCGCGGACCGCGGCTGCCGCATCACCCTGGTTCCGGCCCAGACGCCGGTCGAAGAAGTGCTGGCCCTCAAGCCCGACGGCATCTTCCTGTCCAACGGGCCGGGCGATCCGGAGCCCTGCAATTACGCAGTCGAAACCTGCAAGGCCGCCATCGAGCGCAAGATCCCGCTGTTCGGCATTTGCCTGGGCCAGCAGATACTCGGGCTGGGCCTGGGCGCTAAAACCGTCAAGATGAAGACCGGCCATCATGGCGCCAACCACCCGGTCCAGGACCTGGACACCGGCAGGGTGTTCATCACCAGCCAGAACCACGGCTTCAATGTCGACGTCGATACCCTGCCGCCCAATGCGCGCGTTACGCATGTGTCGCTCTTCGACGGCACCTTGCAGGGGTTCGAGCTTACCGACACCCCTGCATTCTGCTTCCAGGGCCACCCCGAAGCCAGTCCCGGTCCTCATGACATCGCGGTGCTCTTCGACAAATTCATCAGCCTAATGGCCGGTCAAAAATAATCCAGCATATGCCCAAGCGTTCAGATATAAAAAGCATACTCATCATCGGGGCAGGCCCCATCATCATCGGCCAGGCCTGCGAATTCGACTACTCCGGCGCGCAAGCCTGCAAGGCGCTCAAAGACGAAGGTTTCCGCACCATACTGGTGAACAGCAACCCCGCCACCATCATGACGGACCCGGAAACGGCCGACGTCACCTATATCGAGCCCATCACCTGGCAGGCGCTGGAAAAAATCATCGAGCGCGAGAAGCCCGATGCGCTGCTGCCCACCATGGGCGGCCAGACGGCGCTCAATTGCGCGCTCGACCTGGTGCGCCACGGCGTCCTGGCCAAGCACGGCGTGGAACTGATCGGCGCCAACGAACACGCCATCGAAAAAGCCGAAGACCGTCAGAAATTCAAGCAGGCCATGACCGACATAGGCCTGGAATCGGCCAAGTCCGGCATCGCGCATTCCATGGATCAAGCCTGGGAAGTGCAGCGCCGCATCGCGGTCGAGGCCGGCAATTCCGGCTTCCCCGTCGTCATCCGTCCCAGCTTCACCTTGGGCGGTACGGGCGGGGGCATCGCCTATAACAGCGAAGAGTTCGAAAGCATTTGCCGCCGCGGCCTGGAAGCCTCGCCGACCAATGAACTGCTGATCGAAGAGTCCTTGCTGGGCTGGAAAGAATTCGAGATGGAAGTCGTGCGCGACAAGGCCGACAACTGCATCATCGTCTGCTCCATCGAAAACCTGGATCCCATGGGCGTGCATACCGGCGATTCGATCACCGTGGCGCCGGCGCAGACCTTGACCGACAAGGAATACCAGGTCATGCGCGATGCGTCGATCGCGGTGCTGCGCGAAATCGGCGTGGATACCGGCGGCTCCAACGTGCAGTTCGCGGTCAATCCGAAAGACGGCCGCATGATCGTCATCGAAATGAACCCGCGCGTGTCGCGCTCGTCGGCCCTGGCTTCCAAAGCCACCGGCTTTCCCATCGCCAAGGTCGCCGCGCGCCTGGCGGTGGGCTATACGCTGGACGAACTCAAGAACGAGATCACCGGCGGCGCCACGCCCGCTTCGTTCGAGCCCGCCATCGACTACGTCGTTACCAAGGTGCCGCGTTTCGCCTTCGAAAAATTCCCGCAGGCCGATTCCCGCCTCACGACCCAGATGAAATCCGTGGGCGAGGTCATGGCCATCGGCCGCACCTTCCAGGAATCCTTCCAGAAGGCGCTGCGCGGCCTGGAAGTGGGCGTGGACGGCCTGAACCAGAAAACCACCGACCGCGAAAAATTGCAGGTCGAATTGGGCGAGCCCGGCCCCGAGCGCATCTGGTATGTGGGCGACGCCTTCGCCCAGGGCTTCAGCCTTGAAGAAGTACACAGCCTGACCAGCATCGACCCGTGGTTTCTCGCCCAGATCAAGGAAATCGTCGATATCGAGCTCGCCCTGGAACAAAAGACGCTGGCCGACCTGGACCGCGATACGGTCTGGCAGCTCAAGCGCCGCGGCTTCTCCGACCGCCGCCTGGCTTTTCTGCTCGATACTTCCGAAGCCGAAGTGCGCAAGCTGCGCCATCAGCTCGGGGTGCGGCCCGTCTACAAGCGGGTCGATACCTGCGCGGCCGAATTCCCGACCAAGACGGCCTATATGTACTCGACCTATGAAGACGAATGCGAAGCCGCGCCCACCGACCGCAAGAAAATCATCGTTCTCGGCGGCGGGCCCAACCGCATAGGGCAGGGCATAGAGTTCGACTATTGCTGCGTGCATGCCGCGCTGGCCCTGCGCGAAGACGGCTATGAAACCATCATGGTCAACTGCAATCCGGAAACTGTGTCCACCGACTACGACACGTCCGACCGTCTCTACTTCGAACCGCTGACGCTCGAAGACGTGCTGGAGATCGTGCACAAGGAAAACCCGCTGGGCATGATCGTCCAGTACGGGGGCCAGACGCCGCTGAAGCTGGCGCGCGCGCTGGAAGCCAACGGCGTGCCCATCATAGGCACCAGCCCGGAATCCATCGACGTTGCCGAAGACCG
>Ga0180220_1001037_pt1 | contig 23123 bp, 24 predicted proteins | sample eDN5th37CBELigBY_FD_151335 | JGI IMG/M metagenome (GOLD analysis project Ga0180220, IMG submission 151335) | Enriched backyard soil microbial communities from Emeryville, California, USA - eDNA 5th pass 37_C BE-Lig BY (version 2) (version 2) | ecosystem: Environmental > Terrestrial > Soil >...
CACGCGACGCCGAACTCGAACGGCGCGAAACCCTCGGTGACGATGCAGGCGACCGTCTTCATGAGTACCTCCGGTGCTGACGTGGCAGGATTCGTGCGAACGGTGTCCATCCTGCCACTCGTGGCAGGATCATTGCAAGCGTAGCGTTTCTGCCATGTTGATCCTCATCGCATTCGGTGCCCTCGCCGTCGCCGGACTCGTCGCGACCTTCGCGCGGCTCTCGAGCGACGACTTCCACCGGGTCCCCTTCGACCGGACCCGCCTGGCCTGATCCGCTCGCGCGCGGCGACGGCGGTGCGTCAGGACCGCACGCGGTCGTAGACGTCCACCATCGCCGCCGTGCGCGACGACTGGCGGAACCGTTCGCGGATCTCCGGATCCGGCTCGGGCGCCTCACCCGCCTCGATGTCGGCGGCCGCCCGACGCAGGGCCTCCGCCAGCGCGGCCACTTCTGCCGCGGCATCCGCGTCGTCCGCCACCTGCCACAGCCCCGACCCCAGCTCACGCGCCAGATCGGGGTCGCTCACGAGCGACGGCGTCCCCAGGGACGCTGCCTCGAAGATGGTCATGCCCTGCGTCTCGAAGCCGATCGAGGTCTGCACGACCGCGTCGGCGCGCTGGATCATGCGAAGCGTCTCGGGGTAGCTCAACCGGCCGACGAACGAGACGGATGCCGCGGGCTTCCGCTCCTCGACGATGCGCTGCGCCGCGCGCAGCTGCTGTCCTCCCCCGACGACGATCACGTCGGCGACGACACCCGACTCCGCGACCGCCTCCAGGAACGGCAGCAGCCGCTTCTCGGGGCTCATGCGACCCAGCCACACGAAGCGCGGCGGCCCCGGCTCGCGTTGATCCCCCGCGGTCCCGAGCACCTCGTCGAGCACGTCGTCGTCGATGCCGTTCCACACCACGTCGACGCTCCGCCTCGCGGCGCGCTTGCCTCCGGGGAGAACGCCGTTCTCCTCGAGGCGCCGCGCGAAGTGCGAGGACGGTGCGGTGACAGCATCCGCCAGTTCGGCGAATCGACGCAGGTACGTCCATCCGTCGCGACCCGGCATGCGCAGAGGTCCGGCGGCCACGCGCTGCTGCCACGCGTTGAGCACACCGAGCACGAGCTTGGGGAAGGGCGTCGTCGCCTCGATCCCGACATCGACGCGATTGTGCATCGTGTGGACGACCGGCAGACCGTGGCGGGCGGCGAACCGGTGGCCGATGAACGCCCCCCAGAAGTCGCCCTGAACGTGCACGAGGTGGACCGGCGGGCGCTTCGCGAGCGCAGTGTCGACGAACCGGTCGGCGCGCCGGCCCGGCCACGTGAACGCGTACTCCCGATCGGGGGTGATGGGAATCGACGGCAGGTCCACGAACGCGTCGTCGCCGCCGATCAGTCGCTGTCTTGCGCGACCGTGAAGCGCCGGCGCCACCACGGTCACGGTGTGCCCGGCCTTCTCGAGGAAGCGCTGCTGCAGCCGCATCGAGACCTGCGCCCCACCCATCGTCGCGAGGTGCTGGTCGCCGAACATCACGACGTGCACGTCGTCACTCCGGCAGCGGCTCGCCGCGGTACAGCGCCTCGAACGTCTCGAGCGTGCGGGTCATGTCGTGCACCTTGACGCCCTCGAGCGAGGCCTTCTGCATGCGCAGCCGCTCTTCGGGCGTCTGCGTGAGCACCTTCGTGATGAGCTCGGCGAGCTGGTCGACGTTCCCCGGCTCGAAGAGGTAGCCGTTCTCGCCGTCGTGCACGAGGTGAGGCAGTGCGACCGCGTTCGCGGCGATCACCGGCAGCCCTGAGGCCATCGCCTCCATCGTCGCGATCGACTGCAGCTCCGCGATCGACGCGATGACGAACGCGCTCGCGCGCGTGAGGAGCGCACGCAGCTCCTCGTCGCTCGTGTAGCCGTGGAACGTCACACGCTCGGCGAGCCCGAGCTTCGCGGTGAGGTGCTCGAGGTTGCGGCGCTGGTCGCCGTTGCCGACGACGTCGAACGTCACGTCGAGCGCGGGGTCGAGCTTCGCCATCGCGTGCAGGATCACGTCGATCTGCTTCTCGGTCGTGAGGCGCCCGACGAAGATGAGGCGGTTCGCGTCACGCGGCGTGAGGTCGGCCTGGTAGTTGGACGCCTCGATGCCGCAGCTGACCGGGATCACACCCTTGATGTCGATGGTCGCCTCGAGGAAGTCGGCGGCCCTGCGCGTCGGCGTGGTCACCGCGCGCGTCATCTTGAAGGTGCGCTCAGCGTCCTGCCATGCGAGCCTCACGACGAGATTGTCGAGGACGGGCGGCAGGGTCGTGAAGTCGACGATGTTCTCGGCCATCACGTGGTTGGTCGCGATGATCGGGATGCCCCGCTTGCGCGCCTCTCGGGCGAGCCCACGCCCGATCACGATGTGCGACTGGATGTGCACGACGTCGGGCTCGACCTCGTCGAGCACCTTGCGCGCGTAGTGCTTCGACATCCACGGCAGCACGAACGTGAGCCAATCGTGCGGGTACCAGCGCCACGACGGCAGCCGGTGCACGGTCATCTGCTGCCCCTCGATCGTCTCGACGAATGTGCCGTGGTTGCGGTGGCCGGCGCTCGGCGCCGAGACGTGCACGTTGTGCCCGCGCGCGACGAGCCCCGCCGCCAGGCGCTCGGCGAAGCGCGCGGCACCGTTCACGTGCGGGAGGAACGTGTCGGCGCCGATGAGGACTGTGAGCGGACGCTTCGTGGCCGCCTCTCGGTCGGATCGAGGGGGCACGGCGTCGGCGCGGGAGTCGTCGGGCGTCGCGGGATCGGTCACGGGTGAGGGCTGCCAATCTGCTGAGGCCGTCGGGGGCACTGCGGCCAATCAACTGTACCCGAGGGGCCATCCGGACCCCGGGTGCGCCAGGCCATCTACCCTGGATGAATGCCCCGACTGCAGGCCGACGCACCCGCCGACCGCTGGGTTCCCGTGACCGGATCGCTGGGTCTGCGGGGCAGACGGCACCGCAAGGCGGCGATACGGATGCTGCTCACGCAGGCCAATCGCGCGATGGGCGCCGCCGAGCGGCCGGCCAGCGGCGCGATGGCGTGGGTCATGAGCCAGGCTGCACCGTTCCTCATCCGCCGTGCGGGTGGACGCGTGCTCGTGTGGGTGTGGCGCAGCGACCCCGACCTGCTCGTCGCGATGGCCCAGGTGCAGGAGGCGACACCGCAGCTGCGCGCCGCGCGCGCGATGATGCCCATCGAGTACGACGACACCGAGGACTTCCGCAACCCTCACCTCGGCATGGGCGAGCGTCTCGTGATGCCGTTGCCGAGCGACGGCCGCACGCCCCCCTTCGCGACGTACACGTGGGACACGGGCACCCACTTCGTGACGCTGACCGCCGTGTGCAGCGACCGCGAGCGCTTCGGCACGGTGATCGACGCGGTCGACGACCTCGCCCGGACGCTGCGCGTCGTCGACGACCTCACGATCGGCGAGGCGCCGACCGTGCTGCGCATCGAACCCTGACAGAGACGGATGCCATGACCCCCACCAGCACGAACACCGACGTTCCCCCGACCGCCGACTCTGCCGCCGCCACGGTGCATCCGGCATCCGGTCGCCCCGTCCGCATCGGCGTGCAGCTGTCACCCCAGCACGCGACGATCGGTCAGTTCCGCGATGCGGTGCTGCGCGCGGAGGACATCGGAGTGGACGCGGTGTTCAACTGGGACCACTTCTTCCCGCTGACGCCGCCGTACGACGGCGAGCACTTCGAGGCGTGGACCCTGCTCGCGGCGATGGCCGAGATGACCGAGCGCGTGGAATTCGGCCCACTCGTGAACTGCAGCTCGTACCGCAACCCTGACCTGCAAGCCGACATGGCGCGGACTGTCGACCACCTGAGCGCACGGGCCACGGGCACCGGCCGCCTCATCTTCGGCACAGGGTCGGGCTGGGCACAGCGCGACTACGACGAGTACGGGTACGAGTTCGGCACGGTCGGCTCGCGCCTCGACGACCTCGCCGCGGATCTGCCCCGCATCCTGCGTCGGTGGGATGTGCTCAAACCGCCGCCCACCCGGAAGATCCCCGTGCTCATCGGCGGGCAGGGCGAGCGCAAGACGCTGCGGCTCGTGGCGCGGTACGCCGACATCTGGCACACCTTCACGCGGCTCGACGACCTGCCGCGCAAGATCGGCGTGCTGCACGACTGGTGCGCGCGCGAGGGCCGCGACCCTGCGCAGATCGAGCTGTCGACGGGCTACACCGTGCGCGGCTTCGGCGCGCTGCTCGACGGCCGGCTCGACCGGCTGCACGAGCTCGGGTTCCGGTTCCTCATCCCGGCCCTCGACGGTCCCGACTACGACCTCGCTCAGCTGAAGCCCCTGCTCGAGTGGCGCGATCGCGTGAACGAGAGCGTCGCGGGCTGAGGTCCGGACTCTCGCATCCCACGCACAGGCGCTCTGGCGCACTCGTTTCCGCGCCGCGATACTGAACTCCAACGGCGACGGGGCGCCGAGGATGGTGCCCCGGCAAGCGCCGACGATGTCGTCGGGCTGGCGAGGAAGGGACGAGTATGGCCGAGTTCAGGTACGGACCCGTGGAGCTTTTCCTCATCGGGTTCGAGGGCGAGCGCCCGGATCCGAGTGTGATGTCCGGGCTGTTCGACCTCGTCGAGAGCGGACTCGTGCGGCTCCTCGACTTCGTCATCGTGAGCAAGTCCGAGAGCGGCGACGTCGACGTCATCGAGATCGAGGAGGAACTCGACGAGTACGGGCTGGGAGACTACGAGCTCGCGGCCCTCGGCATCACGGGCGAGGAGGACATCGTCGGCTTCGCGGAGCACGTGCCGCCCGGCAGCTCGGCCGCGGTCGTCGCGATCGAGCTCGCGTTCGTGCGCGAGCTCGCGAGCCGGCTCGCCGCGTCCGGCGGAGTCGTGCTCACGTCGGAGCGCATCCCGGCACCCGTGGTGAATGCCGTCGCCGACCTGGCCGACGCGGAACTCGAAGCGGAGCTCGAGGCGGTCGTGGCAGAAGCCGACGCCGAGGACTGAGGAGGAGAGAGATGCTCGTACGCAGAGTGGGACGACCCGGGCTCGTGGGCCTCGCCGCACGCACCGCCGTCGTCGCGGGCACCGCGACCGCCGTGAGCGGAAGCATGCAGGCGAAGCAGCAGAAGAAGGCGCAGGAGCAGCAGCAGCAGTACGAGGCCGCGCAGCAGCAGGCGCAGGCCGCGCAGCAGCAGCAGGCCGCGGCCCAGGCCGCAGCCCCGCCCGCCGCGACCGCACCGCCCGCGGCGCCGGCCGGCGGCGTCGACGTCGTCGCCGAGCTGCAGAAGCTCGCATCGCTCAAGGAAGCGGGCGTGCTCAGCGACGAGGAGTTCGCGGCCGCGAAGGCGAAGCTGCTGAGCTGAACCGGCCCCGGCCGGACCACCGCGGCGTCACGTCGCGGCGGATCGCTGCGGGCGCGCGGCATCCGCATCGCCCGACAGCCAGCGCAGCCAGCGCGCGTCGGGATCGCCCTCGAGCACGAGCGCGCGCACGAGGAGTGTGAGCGGGATCGAGAGGATCGCGCCGAGGGGTCCGATCACGAAGGTCCAGAAGATCACCGAGAAGAAGCTCAGCGTGAGGCTCAGACTCACCGCGTCGCTCACGAACTTCGGCTGCACGAGCACCTGCAGGACGACGTTCACGACGATGTAGATCGCGACCACGACGAGCATGAGCGGCCACCCGCCCACGACCAAGGCGAGCACCGCGGGCGGAATGAGCCCCAGCACGAAGCCGATGTTCGGGATGAAGTTCGTCACGAACGCGAGGATCGCCCACACCACCGGCGCCGGTACGCCGACCGCCCAGAGCGCGAGGCCGTCGATGATCGCGACGATCGCGCCGAACGACGCGTTCACGACGTAGTACCGGCGCACGCCCGAGCTGTACCTCTTGAAGCGCGTCAGCGCGGGCCGCGCGGTCGCCCCGAACGACGACTCGGCGCGCGAGTACCGCGCGGCATCCGCGGCCATGAAGATCACGTACGCCAGCACGAAGAACAGCGCCGTGAGCACACCGACGACCGTGCCGCTGAGCGACGTCACGAACGCGATGACGTTGGAGGGACGGAGGACGGATGCCGTGGCATCCGCCGCCTGTTCGTCGAGGCCGACCGAATGCAGCCACTCGACGACGGATGCGGCGAAATCCTGCAACTCGTCCTGGAAGTCGATCACGAGGCGCGTGAACTCGACGCCCGACCAGAAGAGCATGAGCGCGAGCGCCGCCACCACGAGGTACGCGACGACGATGACCGCGGTCGTCGCCGCCCACCTCGGCCACCCCCACCGCTCGAGCGGATGCCGCACCGGGTGGCAGATGATCACGAGCACCGCCCCGAGCACGAGCGGCCCCACCACCTCGCGTGCGAAGAAGAGCCCCGCGAGCGCGATGACCGCGGCTGCGAGTCCGATGAGCACCCGCAGCGTCGGAGAGAGGACGGGGGCGGATGCCGCGGCGGCCGGATCGCTGCGCTTCACGAGGCCCAGGCTAGGCCGCACCCTCCCCGCCGCGTGCACGGCGCGCGGCGTCCGCCACGCGACCGCCTCGCCGCCGCGGGGCCGCGGCAATACAGTGATCGCAGATCAGCCACGTGCGCTGCGGACGCGTGAGGAGCATGCGATGTCGCCGACCCCGCTTCTTCCCGACCACGGTGCGCGCGAGGCCGAGGGCCGCGATCGCCGACGCGATGTGCCGCGCAGCCGGCTCTCGCGGCTGGGCGACGGCCGGCGCGACCCGATCGGCATCATCCAGGCGCAGAACGCGACGCGTGTGCCCGACCTCGTGTCGCTGCGCGTCGAGCGCATGGCGGCGGGCCCGTTCGCGTTCTACCGCGGGACGGCCGCGATCATGGCGGCGGACCTCGCGGCCGGTCCGAGCACGGGCATCCTCGTCCCGTCGTGCGGCGACGCGCACGTCGCGAACTTCGGGTTCTACGCGTCGCCCCAGCGCACGCTCGTGTTCGACCTCAACGACTTCGACGAGGGCGCATGGGCGCCGTGGGAGTGGGACGTGAAGCGGCTCGTCACGAGCATCGTCATCTCGGGCCAGGCGGTGAACCGCAATCAGCGCGTGGTCGAGGAGGCGGCGCTGTCGGCAGTGCGCACGTATGCGCGCCAGCTGGCGGCGGTCGCGGCGACCAGCCCCACGGATCGCTACTACCTGCACTTCGACCCGAAGGCCGTCTTCGGCGAGCTCGACGCCGAGACGCGCAGCACGATGCGCAAGGCGATGCGTGAGGCGAAGCACCGCACGGGCGAGCGCGCCGCGCGCAAGCTCACCGAGCGCGGCGAGGACGGCCGCCTGCGGTTCGTCGAGGCGCCGCCGACGATGACGCACGTCGACGAGGTCGTCGAGGAGAACATCCTCGAGGCGATCCGGCGGTACACGGAGTCGGTCCACGTCGACATCCGCCTGCTCATGCGGCATTACGTCATGACCGACATCGTTCGGCGCGTCGTGGGCGTCGGCAGCGTCGGCACGCAATGCGCGCTGGTGCTGCTGCAGGACGGCGACGGCAACGCGCTGTTGCTCCAGGCGAAAGAGGCCGGCCGGAGCGTGCTCATCGAACACGGCAGGATCGAGCAGCCCGCCGAGGTTTCGGCGTATATCGAGCAGCACGGCGAGGGCGGTCGGGTCGTCGCGCTGCAGCGCATCCTGCAGGCGCTCTCCGATCCGATGCTGGGGCACCTGCGGGCGGTGCGGGGCATCGACTTCTACGTCCGCCAGTTCCGGGACATGAAGGGCGGCATCGACACCGAGCTGCTCGACGACGTGCCGTTCCGGCATTACGCGGATGCGTGCGCGGCGGTGCTCGCGCGTGCCCACGCGCAGGCCGTCGTCGCGCCCGCGGTCGCCGGCTACATCGGAAACGGCCGGGTCGTGGGCGAGGCGATCCTCGAGTGGGCGTACGCGTACGCGGAGCTGTCGCGCCGCGACTACGAGCTCTTCGTCGACACCGCCATCTAGACGCACCGGCTTGTCGAGCCGGTCAGTCGGCGTCGAGGCCCTGCTCGGCGAGCCACTGCTTCGCGACCGTGCGGGAGACCTTCACGAGCCACGCATCCGCCACGATCTCGCGCAGGTGGCCGACGTCGATCGAGTCGAGGCGGACGAGCACAGCGGGGTACCCGTCGAAGTGCGGGATCGTGAAGAAGATGTCGGGCAAGCTCGCGAGGAGCGCCTCCTTCGCATCGAGGCCGTCGGTGCGGACCCCGATCACCGGACCCGGCGGCCACTCGCGCCCGAGCTGCTCGAGCTTGGCGAGATCCGCCTTGCTCGGGCCGCGCTCCCATGCGAAGAGTCCCCTGTCGGTGCGCCAGCCGGCCCCGCCCCGGTGCCCGTCGACCTTCTCGAACGTGCCGGGAAGGGCGAGTGCGATCTCGCGGACGTCTCGCAGCGTCGCCATGCCCTCAGTGTGCCGCACGCCTCCGACGCCCTGGGCGCCGTCACGCCCATTCGGGTCGCGGATCACCCGCCCGGCGGGTGACGAGCAGCTTCGGCGCCCGCGTGACGACGAGCCAGGTGGGGAGGATCGTGAGGCACAGGATCGGCAGCACGTGCACGTCGCCTACGATCGCGACAGCCACGAACATCGCGATCCAGCCGTCGCGTGTCGCCGCCAGGGCCATGCCCATCGCCGCGCTCGCGACCGCGAGCGCGATCGGCACCGCCGGGAAGAGCGCGTTCACGAGGAGTCCGAATGCGACGGAGATGAAGATGACGGGGAAGATGCGGCCGCCTCGGAACCCGGCCGCGGCGGCGACGACGAGCGCCACGACCTTGATCGCCACGAACAGCGAGAGCTGCTGCGGAGAGTAGTCGCCGGGATCGGACAGCAGCTCGGCCGCCTGATCGAGGCCCTTGAACATCGTCATGGGAGTGCCGATCGCGCCCAGGACGCCGAGCACGAGGCCGCCGAGGGTCGTGAAGATGACCGGATGCCGCAACGCGTGGAACGCGCGATGCACGACGTGGAGCAACACGGATGCGACGACGATCACGACGGCGGCGACGACCGCAACGACGGCGCTCCACAGCAGGAAGACGGGGGCGATGTCGCCCATCGGCTCGAGCTCGAACGCGATGGGGTTGCCGCCGAGCAGCAGCATCGTCACCGCGCCTGTTCCGCCGGCGACGAGCGGGAGAAACAGCTTGTCCCACAGGCTGCCGCCTCCGACGACGGCTGCCACCATGCCGGGAAGCACGAGTGCGCCCGCGACGGGCGTGCCGAACAGCGCCCCGATCGTCGCGGCGGTCGCGAGGAGCGCCACGAGCCGCGGGGGGATCTTCGACGTCAGTCGTCCGATGATCGTCACCGCGAGCGCGGCGTTGATGGCGATGACGGGGTTCTCGGGGCCGAGGCTCACACCACCCGCGAGACCGATCAGCACGACGAGAAGGATCGACGGCACTGCGATGATCTTCGGCGGCGGTCCCGCCAGCTCCGTCATCGCGGAGTCCGCACCGGCGTGTCCGGGCACGAACTGCACGACGAGCCCGACGCTGAGGCCGACGAGCGTGAGCACCGCGATGATCCACCACGGCGTGGCGCCGGTCGCGCCGAAGACCTGCGGCAGGCTGTCCCAGAGGAGCACCGACAGCCAGTCCGCCGCGATGTCGAGCACCCACAGCACGACTGCGGAGGCGACGCCGATCACGAGTGCGGGGATCGACAGCAGGATCAGATTGCGCAGGGTGAGCGACTCGGTGGACACGCTCGACTGGCTCATGCTCGCCCCCTTCGACGACCTCGCTGAGCGTGCCCCCAGTGTGCCGGAAGGCGCTGTCGTCGCGCACGGGTATCGGGCCCCGGATCGCCGAGTGCACGGCTTCGCGCCGAGTGCACGACCCGGATGCGTCGCGAAGTCGTGCGCTCGACGACAGATCGTGCACTCGCGATCCGACTCTCGGCGGACTAGTCAGTCCCCTTCGGGCGCCGCGATGTCGGGGCGCGGACGCCACAGCACGATGTCGGTCGCGCGGCGCACGCGGGTCCCGTGGCGCAGCCGCACGACCGAGCCCGTCGGTCCCGCGGCGAACACACGTGCGCCCGGGCGGTTCTCGAGCTCGGCGCGCACGCGCTGCTCGAGCTCGCTCACCTGGCGGTGGAGCACGCGAACGCGCTCCTCGAGCTCGAGGATGCGCGCGATCGCCGGCAGGCTCATGCCGTCGCTCGACAGGCGCGCCACCTGGCGGAGCTGCTCGACGTGACGCAGCGAGTATCGGCGGGAGCCGCCCTGCGTGCGAGCGGGAACGACGAGGCCCAGCCGGTCGTACTGCCGGAGGGTCTGCGGATGCAGCCCCGACAGCTCAGCGGCGACGGCGATGGAGAGGATCGGCGCCTCTTCATCGATCTCGTCGTTCTGGCCCATCGCTCCTCACCGCCCTTCGCACAACGTCAACTCCGCGCTTTCGCCAACAGGTCGGCGCGCGGGTTCTCCTTCGGCTCGAGCTCGCGGAAGCGCTCGAGCGCTTCGCGCGCCCTCTCGTCGAGGTGGGACGGCACGACCACCTGCACCTCGGCGAGGAGATCGCCCGTGCCCTTCTGCGTCTTCACCCCACGGCCCTTCACGCGCAGCACGCGACCTGACGGCGTGCCGGGTGCGACGCGGAGCTTCACGGGGTCGCCGCCGAGCGTCGGCACCTCGATCGTCGCGCCGAGCGCGGCTTCGGTGAACGTGACCGGCACGGTCACGCGCAGGTTGAGGCCGTCGCGCGTGAACACCGGATGCGGCCGCACGTTCACGAGCACGACGATGTCGCCGTTCTCGCCCCCGTCGGGGGATGGGCGACCGCGCCCGCGCAGGCGGATGCGCTGACCGTCGGCGACGCCCGCCGGGATCTTCACCTTGAACGGCTTGCCGTCCTCGCCTTGGAGCGTGATCGTCTCGCCCTTGGTCGCGGTGACGAAGTCGATCGTCGTGCGCGCCGTGACGTCGGCGCCGCGCGTCGGTCCGCCGTATCCGCGGAAGCCGCCGCTCGGCTGGCCGAAGCGCCCCGAGCCGAAGCCGCCGGTGGGCTGCTGGTTGAACATCGAGAAGATGTCGTCGAAGTCCGCGCCCTGGTAGCGCGCACCACGGCCCTGCGTGAACACCGAGAAGACGTCCTCGAACCCGCCGGCGCCCTGGCCGCTCGCCGTGAACCGCGCGCCCGAGCCCATCGCGCGGATCTGGTCGTACTCCGCGCGCTGCTCGGGATCGGAGAGCACCGAGTACGCCTCGCTGATCTCCTTGAACTTCGTCTCGGCGGCGGCGTCACCCTGATTGCTGTCGGGGTGGTACTTGCGCGCGAGCTTGCGATAGGTCTTCTTCAGATCCGCGTCGGACACATCCTTGGATACGCCGAGGATCTTGTAGAAGTCCTTGTCGAACCAGTCCTGGCTGGCCATGGGCTACGCCTGGCCCCCCGAGCCCGCCTCAGGTTCCGCCGGCACCGCGACGACGACCTTCGCCGGTCGCAACTCGACCTCACCGAGGCGGTACCCCACCTCGACGACCTCGAGAACGGTGGGCTCGGTCGTTCCGGGCGTCGGCGCCTGAAGGATCGCCTCGTGGTGCTGCGGGTCGAACGGCTCGCCCGCCTCGCCGTAGGCGACCATGCCCAGACGCTCGGCCACGCCGCGCACCTTCTCTGCGATCACGGCGAAGGCGGAGCCCTCTTCGAGGTCGCCGTGCTTCTCGGCGCGGTCGAGGTCGTCGAGCACGGGCAGCAGCCCCTTCGCGACGGAGCCCTTCGCGCGCTCGATCTCGATCTCGCGCTGCTCCTCGGTGCGGCGCCGGTAGTTGGCGTACTCCGCCTGCAGGCGCTTGAGATCGTCGAGCAGCTGCGACTCGAGGTCGGCGATCACGGCGTCCTCAGCCGCGGCATCCGCGTTCTGGGGCGCACCCAGGATGTCGTCGACCGTGAGCTCGTCTTCGCCTTCGGCCGCTGCCTCGGCTTCCGTTCCGTCCTGCGGGACGGGGCCGGAGGCCTGAGCCTCCGACCCCTCCTCGTCCGGACGGACCTCTTCGCCTTCGGGCCCCTCGGGCCCAGGATTCGCGTTTCGGTCCTTGTCAGCCATCGTTACTTCTTCTCGTCCTCGTCGTCGACGACCTCAGCGTCGATCACGTCCTCCTCGGGGTTCGGCACGTTGCCGCCACCGGGCTCGTTCGCCGCCGGGTCGGGGTTCTGGCCGGCCGCCTGGCCGGCCTGGTAGATCGCCTCGCCGAGCTGCGACTGGGACTGCGACAGCTTGTCGTACGCGGCCTTCACCGCGTCGTCGTCGTCGCCGGCGAGCGCCGTCTTGAGCGCGTCGACGTCGCCCTGCACCGAGTTCTTGACCTCCTCGGGGAGCTTGTCCTCGTTCTCCTTGATCAGCTTCTCGATCGAGTAGGTGAGGGTCTCGGCCTGGTTGCGCGTCTCGGCGGACTCGCGGCGCTTCTTGTCCTCGGCCGCGTGCTCCTCCGCCTCGCGGATCATCCGGTCGATGTCCTCCTTGGGCAGCGACGAGCCGCCGGTGATCGTCATCGACTGCTCCTTGCCCGTGCCCTTGTCCTTCGCGGACACGTGCACGATGCCGTTCGCGTCGATGTCGAACGTGACCTCGATCTGCGGGATGCCACGCGGCGCCGGCGCGATGCCGGTCAGCTCGAACGTGCCGAGCGGCTTGTTGTCGCGAGTGAACTCGCGCTCCCCCTGGAAGACCTGGATCGCGACGGACGGCTGGTTGTCGTCGGCCGTCGTGAAGGTCTCGCTGCGCTTTGTCGGGATGGCGGTGTTGCGCTCGATGAGCTTCGTCATGATGCCGCCCTTGGTCTCGATGCCCAGGCTCAGCGGGGTGACGTCGATCAGCAGCACGTCCTTGCGCTCGCCCTTGAGGACACCGGCCTGCAGGGCGGCGCCCACGGCGACGACCTCATCGGGGTTGACGCCCTTGTTGGGCTCCTTGCCGCCGGTCTCCTGCTTCACGAGCTCGCTCACGGCGGGCATACGCGTCGAACCGCCCACGAGCACGACGTGGTCGATGTCGGACACCTTGATGCCGGCCTCGCGGATGACGTCCTCGAACGGCTTCTTGGTGCGGTCGAGGAGATCCTTCGTGAGGTCCTCGAACTTCGCGCGCGTGATCGTCTCGCTGAGCGACACGGGGCCCGACTCGGTCAGCGACAGGTACGGCAGGTTGATGCTCGTCGAGGTCGAGCTCGACAGCTCCTTCTTCGCCTGCTCGGCGGCCTCCTTGAGGCGCTGCAGCGCGATGCGGTCGTTCGAGACGTCGACGCCGGTCGTGTCCTTGAACTGCTTGATGAGGTAGTCGACGAGGCGCTGGTCCCAGTCGTCGCCGCCGAGGCGGTTGTCGCCGGCCGTCGCGCGCACCTGGATCGTGGAGAAGTCGTCGTCCTTGCCCACCTCGAGCAGCGAGACGTCGAAGGTGCCGCCACCGAGGTCGAAGACGAGGATGAGCTCGTCCTCCTTGCCCTTGTCGAGGCCGTACGCGAGCGCGGCGGCCGTGGGCTCGTTGATGATGCGCAGGACGTTCAGGCCCGCGATCTCGCCGGCCTCCTTCGTGGCCTGGCGCTCGGCGTCGTTGAAGTACGCGGGGACGGTGATGACAGCATCCGTCACCGCGTCGCCGAGGTACTGCTCGGCGTCGCGCTTGAGCTTCTGGAGGATGCGGGCAGAGATCTCCTGCGGCGTCCACTTCTTGCCGTCGACGGTGAAGGTCCAGTCGGTGCCCATGTGGCGCTTGACCGACGAGACGGTGCGGTCGACGTTCGTGACGGCCTGGCGCTTCGCGGTCTCGCCGACGAGCACCTCGCCGTCCTTCGTGAACGCGACGACGGACGGGGTCGTGCGGAAGCCCTCGGCGTTCGTGATGACCTTGGGCTCACCGCCTTCGAGTACGGCGACGACGGAGTTCGTCGTTCCGAGGTCGATTCCAACAGCACGTGCCATGTGTTTCTTCTCTCTTTCATGGCGGGCCCGTCGAAGAAGGCGGACCCGGGTTGGTTCTGCGTGAAAGTCTTGTGGGGTCGGATGCCCGATCCCGCGTCATATCGGATCTTGAGCCGACCTGACTCAAGCGTAACCCCTGCGAAACTCGCTGTCAAGAAAGTTGAGTCGGCACGGCTCAAGTTTGCTCCGGAACGCCGCGTGGCAGGCCTCTCGTGGCTCCAGAGCACGGTCACCCCGTAGCCTGAGCGAGCGGCGCAACGACGCGCCCGCGGCATCCGTCTCGCCCACCCGCCGAGTCGGTGCACCCGCCGTTCACCGAAGGACCATAGCGTGACGCACATGGAACCCGACCCGCCCGCCGCCCAGCCCGAATCGAGGCGCTCCGCCGACCTTCCGGCGACCGCGAACACGCTCGCGCTCCCCGCGTACGGCGAGGTCTTCGAGAACGCGGGGTCCGAGAAGGCGGTGCCGCGCAAGCAGGTCATCTCGTGGGCACTGTGGGACTGGGCGGCGCAGCCCTTCAACTCGGTGCTGCTGACGTTCGTGTTCGCGTCGCTGTACCTCGTCTCAGCGAACTTCCTGCCCCCCGCCCTCGCCGCCCTCGCCGATGACGACCCCGCGAAGGAGCGGGCGCTCGCCGACCTGTCGAGCGGCTACGGACTCGTGACGACGCTCGCCGGCGTCGTGATCCTCCTGCTCGCGCCCGTGCTCGGTCAGACCGCCGATCGGTCGGGGCGCAAGAAGCGCTGGCTCATCGTGTTCACGGTGCTGCTCGCGCTGGTGCAGTTCGCGCTCTTCTTCGCGCAGGCCGATCCCGCGTACTTCTGGTACGGCGCGATCGTGCTCGCACTGGGCGCCGTCGTGTCCGAGATCGCGGGGGTCAACTACAACGCGATGCTCGTGCAGGTCTCGACGCCGAAGACGATCGGGCGCGTGAGCGGCCTGGGCTGGGGTCTCGGCTACATCGGCGGCATCGTCGCGTTGACGCTCGTCGTCGTGCTCACCCAGCTCGAGTGGTTCGGCATGGACACCTCGAACGGCATGGCCTATCGCGTCATCGCGGTCGGATGCGCCGTGTGGACGATCGTGTTCGCGCTGCCCCTCTTCTTCAACGTCCCCGAGGCTCCGCCCGCGAGCCGGGGGCCCAAGGTCGGCTTCTTCCGGTCGTACGTCGTGCTCGTGAAGGACATCGCGGCGCTGTTCCGCGTGCACCGGCCGACGTTCTGGTTCCTCCTCGCGAGCGCGGTGTACCGCGACGGCCTCGCGGGAGTCTTCGCATTCGGCGGCATCCTCGCGGCGATCTCGTTCCGCTTCACGAGCAACGAGGTGCTCATCTTCGCGATCGCCGCGAACGTCGTGGCCGGCGTGTCGACGATCTTCGCGGGACGCGCCGACGACCGCTTCGGCGCCCGCAACGTGATCGTGTTCGCGCTCACCGGGCTCATCGCGATGGCGATCCTCCTGTTCCTGCTCCACGACACCGGCAAGCTCGTGTTCTGGATCGGAGGGCTCGTGCTGTCGGCCTTCGTCGGACCCGCGCAGGCGGCGAGCCGGTCGCTGCTCGCGCGCGTCACGCCCGAGGGCATGCAGGGCGAGATCTTCGGCCTCTACGCGACGACCGGTCGAGTCGCGAGCTTCCTCGCACCGGCGATGTGGACCCTGTTCATCGCGGCGTTCGGTGCGACGATCTGGGGCGTGCTGGGCATCGCGATCGTGCTGGCGATCGGCCTCGTGCTGCTGCTGCTCGTGCGGTTCCCGTCGCACGCGTCGCCGCAGCGCGACCGCGCAGCCGGCTAAGTCAGCGCGGCCACGCGTCGGCCAGCTTCGTCAGCAGGCGCGCGAGCTCGAGGCGCTCGGACTCGGTGAAGTCCGCGAGCGCGGCGTCGATCGCCTCGCGCCGCTCGCCGCGGAAGCCTCGCACGAGCTGACGCCCCGCATCCGTGAGAGCAACGCGCGTGCGCCGCGCGTCGTCGGGGTCGGCCTCGCGACGCACGACGCCGAGCTCGACGCCCTGCTGCACGAGCCGTGAGGCGCGTGGCTGGTCCACGCCGATCGCGTCCGCGATCTCGCTGACGGAGAGTGTGTCGGATGCCGCATCCAGCGCCTCGAGCAGGCGCAGCCGCGCGGGGCCGCCGACGCGGGCGCCCCACGCCCACGGCGGTCCGCCGAACCCGTGGGGCCCACCGTCAGGGCCGCCGCGCCCGTGCGGGCCGCCGTGCATCCACGGAGGGCCGTGGCGACCGCGGTGCCCGTGGTGCGCGTCATGGTCGCGCGCGTCGGGGCGCGGCATCCGTCTTCCCCTCAGGGTCGCCAGGGCGGCGGCGATCGCGTCGACGGGGTCTTGAGCGGGATTCGGCACGCTCTCAATTTACATGCACCTTGACATGTACTTGTGATGCATGTCACACTACAAGTACATGTCATTCGACATACATCCCCTCCGGCCGGGTCCGCGCCGGAATCCATCGCCGCTCTCGCGGCACGCGAAAGGACCGCACACATGCACTCCGATGACTTCGAAACCCACGACCACGCCGACTCGCACGACGAGGCGAACGACATCCCCACCCAGCGACGACCGTTCGGCTACTGGCTGCCCGTCGTCGACGACCTGCTCACCCGGCAGTTCGCCGAGGCCTTCGAGAAGGAAGGCATCACGCGGCGCGACTGGATGACGCTCAACGCGCTGTCCGGCGACGTCGAGGCGCCCGGCCTGGCCGATCGCCTCGCCCGCAAGGGCAAGCACCTCCGCCGCCTCGAGGAGCGCGGCTGGATCGAGGAGCAGGGCGACGGCACGTGGGCTCTCACCGACGAGGGCCGCGCCGCCAAGGAGCGTCTCGGCGCGATCGCCGACGAGCTCCGCGCACGCGTCTCGGGCGCCGTCTCTCCCGAGGACTTCGCCACGACGATGGCCTCGCTCGAGGCGATCGCCCGTGAGCTCGGCTGGGACGACCAGACCTGGGCCGAGCGAGGCCGCAACTTCGGCCGCGGGCGCCGCGGACGCTTCGGCGGGTTCGGGCCCGGCTACGGCCGCGGATTCGACCCCGGGTTCCGGCACGGGTTCCCCCCGGCGTTCGGCCCCGGTCACCCACACGGGTGGCACGAGCACGGATGCCACGGCACCCACATGCACGGCGCCCACACGCACGGCGCTCACGCCCATGAGCACGGCGCCGCCCACGGCTTCGGCCACCAGCACGGCTCGCACGACGCCGAGCACGCGTACGAGCGCGGCTTCGACGCCGGGTACGCGCGCGGCCGCGAGGAGCGGACCGCCTGAGCATCCGTCACCGCGTTCCAGCGCATCAGGGGCACCGGCATGGTCCGGTGCCCCTTCTTCTCGCGGCGAACCCCCGGCGCTAGGCTTGCCGCAACGCCGGCCCCGACCGGCTCAGGTGCCCCCCGACCTGAGGTGTTCCGCACATGCCCGGAGACATCCGCGGCGGCCTCCGTGCCGCGCATCCCCTCTCCCGGAGCGCGCATGGGTCGACAGCCGCGGAGCCGGCGCGGTGAGCGGCCGGATCCCCTCGGCGATCGAGGAGCGGCGCATGCGGCGCCGCCGTCGTCGCCGCCTGCTCGTGGTGTCGTCGACGGTGGCCGGCATGGTCGTGCTCCTGGCGGCCGTCGGAGCCGTCTCGACGATGATCGTCTCGGCGATCGCCGTTCCCATGGAGGAATCGGCGACGACGCCCGAGCCCACACCGACGCCGACGCCCACGCGCGAGTCGATCGTCTTCCCCGACGATGAGCCGGCCGTGACGGCGGGCTCCGAGCCGTGCTCGGTCGTTCGGGTGCTCTCGTCGTTGGAGAACGCGCAGCTGATCGAGCACCTCGCCGACGCCTACAACAGGCTGCCCCGCAACGTGGCCGGGTCGTGTGTCACCGTCGACGCGAGCAGCGACATGTCGGGTCGAGCCTCGGATGCCGTGGCATCCGGCTTCGCCTCGCTCGCCGACGACCGGAAGCCCACCGTGTGGCTGCCCGACTCGTCGACGTGGGTCGATGTCGCACTCGCGAAGGGTGCGACCGTGCTGCACGCCGAGGGCACGAGCATCGCGTACTCGCACATCGTGCTCGCGATGCCGCAACCGCTCGCCGAGGCCATCGGGTGGGACGAGGACGCCCCGACGTGGACCGAGGTGTTTCAGGCGGCGGGCGACCCCGACCTGTGGAGCGCTCTCGGCCACGCCGAATGGGGCACGTTCACGCTCGGCAAGACGAGTCCGCTGGTGGCTACGTCCGGCGAGGTCGCGATGTTCGCATCGTTCGGGACCGCGGCGGGCTCCCTCGACGCGTTCACCGCGGCGCAGGTCGCGGATGCCGCGATCAAGGCAGCCGCGCACGAGAACGAGCTCGCCACGAGCCACTACCTGGCCACGCCGGCGCACTTCCTGTGGCACGCGCGAGAGGCGGAGGCATCCGGTACGGCCGGCGACTTCCTGTCGGCCATGGTCGTCGACGAGAAGGCGGTGTGGGACCACAACCGAGGCGTCACGAGCCGCGACGGCGTGACCACCGTGCAGGGGGAAGCCCCCGCAGAACAGCTGCAGCTCACCGCGATCTACCCGCGCGACGGGTATTACACCGCCGACAACCCGGCGATCCGCCTGGCCGGGACCTGGATCGATCCGGTCGAGGCTGAGGCGGCGGCGGACTTCATCCGCTTCACGCTCACGAAGCAGGGTCAGGAGGCGGTGCGCGCCTCGGGGCACCGGGACCTCAACCACACCCTCGCGCCCGAGGTGGCTCGCGTCGGGAACCTGGCCGTCGACCGCGACGGAGTGCTCACCCTCCCCGAGGCCGATGTCGTGACCGCCGTGCAAACCGCGTTTCCCGAGGTGCGAAAGCGCGCGAACGTGCTGTTTCTGCTCGACGTGTCGGGCTCGATGGACGACCCGACCTCAGACGCCGACACAGAGCTCGCGCAGGCGGCCGCGGCCATCGAGGCGGCGCTCGACCACTTCACCGCCGGCGACGACGTCGGGTTCGCCGCGTTCGCGCAGGCGCCCAACGGGTCGCTGGTGCCCGGGATGCTGGTGGCGGCGGCCGACATCGCGGCGTCGCGCGACGCGTTGGTCGCGGCACTCGGCGAGGTGCGCTCGTTGGGCGACACGCCCCTGTATCAAGCGGTCGACAGGTTCACCGCGCAGCACGCCGAATCGTGGTCACGCGACCGCATCAACGCGGTCGTGCTGCTGAGCGACGGCGAGAACGACACGCCGAATGCTCGGACGATCGGTCTCGACGAGATGCTCGCGAACCTCGGCGAGCTGCGCCGCTCGACACCGGTGCTCGTGTTCACGCTCGGGTACGGAGCGGATGCCGACGCCCAGACCCTGCAGTCGATCTCGCGTGCGACCGGCGCGCACTACTACGACGCATCCGACCCGTCGAAGCTGAAGTCGGTGCTGGGTGACCTGGTGACGAGCTTCTGAGGTCGCCGTGTCTCAGGCGCCGCGCGAACCGGAATCGCTGACGCCGACGTCGGTCACGTGGAAGTTCTGGAACGAGCGCGACGCCGTCGGACCCCGTTGTCCCTGGTAGCGGTTGCCGTACGGGCCCGAGCCGTACGGCGACTCGGTCGGCGACGACAGTCGGAAGAAGCACAGCTGCCCGATCTTCATGCCCGGCCACAGCTTGATCGGCAGTGTTGCGACGTTCGACAGCTCGAGCGTCACGTGCCCCGAGAACCCCGGGTCGATGAATCCCGCGGTCGAGTGCGTGAGCAGACCGAGTCGCCCGAGCGACGACTTGCCCTCGAGGCGGGCCGCGATGTCATCGGGCAGCGTCACCTGCTCGAACGTCGACCCGAGCGCGAACTCCCCCGGATGCAGGATGAACGGCTCGCTCGGATCCACCTCGATGAGGTGCGTGAGGTCGGGCTGATCGAGCGCGGGGTCGATGAACGGGTACTTGTGGTTGTCGAACAGCCGGAAGTACCGGTCGAGGCGCACGTCGACGCTCGACGGCTGCACCATCTCGGGGTTCCAGGGGTCCAGCCCGATGCGGCCGGCGCCGATCTCGAGGCGGATGTCACGGTCGCTGAGCAGCACGTTGACCAGACTAGAACGGATGCCGCGGCATCCGCTTCGCCGTGTCGCGGTGGGTGGGCCGTGTCGGTTGCCGGCGTGCGGTACCGCGAGCGGAGGAGATGTCGCGAGACGAGGACGGATGCCGCCGCCGCATCCTCGTTTCGGGATATGTCCTCCGCTCGCGGATCGAGGCCGATCGTGGTCGCCTGTTATGCTGGCCGAGCACTGCCCGGGGATGTAGTTCAATGGCAGAACATCAGCTTCCCAAGCTGAGAGCGCGGGTTCGATTCCCGTCATCCCCTCCAAGTGTCGAGTCCAGAGCTAGATGAGACTTTCCAGCGCCAGTTCGGACTGAAGGTTCTAGGCAGCTCTGGGAGTTTCCGGCGTTGCACGGGGGTCTCCGGTCCCGCGAGAGCCTCTGAATGCGGCCTCGCGCGCACCTGGAAGGGGTGCGCCTGGCTCGGGAGGCCGCCGCTGTACTGCACATCATCGAACAGATCGATGGAGCGGGTGCTCATCGCGATCATCGTTGCTCGGGCAAGCCGGTTGTCGGTGGCGGTGGCGACGGCAGGTGGATACCTACCGGCACGAGGCGCCAACCGCCTTCGAAACGCGGAACCGATCTGAGAGAGACGGCGGTTGCGACCACTTCGGCGTACCAGCCGCCGTAGGACCAGTCGGTTCCGATGCCCGTGTCCTCAGCATCGGCGATCATCGCGCGGGCGATCTCGCTGACCGGTGTGGACGGACGGATTGGGAGGTCGCCGACCCGGTCCCCGCCGTTCCACCGCCAGACAGGCCGCGCACGCCACGCTTCGTCCTCACGCACCATGTCTTCTGCGAGGAGGACGTTGAACCGCAATCCCAGGTCGGCCGCGGCTGGGTACACGCGCAGGCGTTGGTGGCCAGTTGCATGGAGGTGAGCGAGGGCCTGATTGAACTTGAGATGCAGATCGATCATGTCAAACGGGTCACCATCTCTTGACGCGATCACCTTGGCGTGGTCATGAGCGGTCGATGTATAGAGGTAGAACCCGGGGATCCGCTCTAGAGAGTCCCCCAGCGATACGCGATGGACAACTCCCTTCGTGCTCTTCACGACCGCGAAGTCGCCTCGGCGCCCCAACGCCCGGGCCAGATACGCCCACACTCCCTCTCGCGTGCTACCTCCCCGGAGTTCGCAGCGCTCGTCGCCGAGCTGGACCGTCGTCATCGTCTTGCTGTGAGCGCTTCCAAGCGTCGCTCCCGGTTCAGCCCGCGCCAGCCACTCCAGCAGCGCCGCGTTGAACTGCGCGACGGATTCGCACGAACTCGGAAGGCGGCCGACCTCGCTCATGCTCACTCCTCGCCGGATCACATCGTCGTGTCCTACGAAAACTGTAGGTGCCCATGTCATGAGTGCGTGCGATCATCGGGCCAACAGTCGGATAGTCACCACGGGTGAACGTGCCCACTGAGGACGGAGGCAGGTGCGATGAACACCTCGAAGATGAGATCACGAGCCGAGCTCGTAGCGCTCCGGCGGCTCACCCTCGGCGATGAGCCGTCCTGTGAATGCATGGTCTGCGACCTCCCGGAAGGCGCCGAGCACGGCCCTATCCGCTGGAACGTCGTGCTCTGGTTCCCCGGCCCGTACCCGAAGGAGGGCGAGGCCGACATGCTCCTCTGCGATCACTGCAAGGACGACTGGGTCGACGGAGAGTGGGAGCCACCGTTCGACAACTTCATCGTCACCCAGTGCACACCCGTCTGACTTTCTCGGCGGGCAGGGCGTCGGCCTTCCGCCCCGCTACAAGATCCGGACGCCGGTCGGCCCGGCCACAATGTCCAACTGCTCCCGCGCGGTGGTGACGCCTCGCAAACAGATCGCAAATCTGGGCACGTTGAGCGTCGGTCATCAACTGGGGCGCCTCCTGCTGAGGCGACCTCGTCGTGTCGTCGAGATCGAACGGTCCCCCTGTCAGCCTTCGACCCTGCCTGCCTCTCCCTGAGGACTCTGGCTGTAACAGGTACAGGTCCTAGTCTCGGATCAGGTTGAATCGGCCTGACTTTCGTTCCTATCGGGAGCCTTGTCCGGCAGGTGCCGGCTGGGCTGATTCCAGGTCAGCGTAGTACGCGTCCTCGACCTCGACCGGGGTGCGCATGTCGAGCTCGCCGTGGAGTCGCTGGTTGTTCCACCACCAAACCCACTCGAGGGTCGCGAACTCGACCTGCTCGACCGTCCGCCACGGGCCGCGCTGACGGATCAGCTCGGTCTTGTAGAGGTTGTTCACCGCCTCCGCCATCGCGTTATCAAAGCTGTCGCCGACGGTCCCGGTGGAGGGGACCGCGCCGAGTTCGACGATCCGCTCGGTGTAGACCATCGCGGTGTAGTTCGACCCATGATCCGCATGGTGGATCAGCCCGTCGAGCCGGCCGCCGGCGCCCCACGCGGCCATGTCCAGCGCCTGCATGGGCAAGATCTCGGACCGCAGCGTCGATGCGACGTTCCACCCAACGATGCGACGGGAGTAGACGTCGGTGACGAACGCGACGTAGGCGAACCCGGACCAGGTCGCGACATATGTGATGTCGCAGACCCAGAGCCGCCTGGGCGCGGGGGCGTTGAAGCGACGGTTGACAAGGTCCGCAGGCAGCACGGTCGTCTTGTCGGAGCGTGTGGTGAACACTCGCTTCGACTTTCGGACGCCGCGCACCCCGGCCAGGCGCATGAGCCGTTCGGTCTGGTCGCGGCCGATGTCCCAGCCTTGCCGGCGCATCAGCGAATGCATCTTCCGGCGTCCGTAGACGCCGTAGTTGTCCGCATGCAGCCTGGCGACCTCCGGCACCAGCAGGTCGTCCCGAAGCTGCCGGGCCGACGGCGCGCGACCGACGGCGGCACGGTAGCCGCGGGAGGTGAGGAAGCCCTGCACTGCCGGTCGGAGGACACGGCAGATGAGCTCGACCCCGAAACGATCCCGATGTTCGGTGATGAACCGGATCATCTCGGTCAGGGGCGGTCGAGCTCCTTCGCGAAAAACACGCTGGTGAACTCAACCCGTCAGCGCAACACCGTCGATGATCATCTCGGAGGTGTGGTGTGGCGAAGATCGGGAGGCCGGGGTTGCCCTCGGATCGGAGGCAGCAGGTTTGGGAGTTGTGGAAGTCGGGAG
>Ga0180220_1001038_pt1 | contig 23089 bp, 23 predicted proteins | sample eDN5th37CBELigBY_FD_151335 | JGI IMG/M metagenome (GOLD analysis project Ga0180220, IMG submission 151335) | Enriched backyard soil microbial communities from Emeryville, California, USA - eDNA 5th pass 37_C BE-Lig BY (version 2) (version 2) | ecosystem: Environmental > Terrestrial > Soil >...
CGAGCGGTACCGCCACGGTGAGGCGCATGAGGGTGAACCCGCCTTCGAGCGCGCCCTCCAGGAGCACGACGTTGACGAAGAGCGGCACCCCGATCAGGGCGGTGATCAGCCCGAGCCCCACGAGGAGCATGGTAAAGTTGGCCGCTGCGATGGCCGGCTCGGTCAGGGCTCCCAGCCGCACGATCGGCTCGCCCCCACGCCGTTCCAGCCGGCGCTCGTGGAGCACGAAAGCGGCGGCCAGAACCAGCGAGATTCCGACGTAAATCCCCGTATTCACGAGCGCCCTGGGCGAAATGGGGTCGTCCACGAGCGCATACGTCAGGACACCCAGCGCCGCACCCAGCAGGGCGGCGCCCATGTAGTCCACCCGCCCGCCCTTCCGCTCGCCCCGCGCGAGCCACCAGGCACCCACCAGCGTGGGAAGGATGAGCGGTATGTTCGTCCAGAACACGGCACGCCATCCCCACCATTCAGTGATCGTTCCACCCCACGCCGGTCCGATCAGTGCGCCCGCCTCGGTTGCCGCGGCTATGGCACCCAGCCCCAGCAGACGCTTCTCCCGCGGCAACTGGTCCACGACGATCGCCATTGACACCGGCACGACGCCGCCGCCACCAATCGCCTGGATCGCCCTGGCAAATACGATCCACTCGAAGTTCGGCGCGATTGCGACCAGCACGCTGCCGACCACGAATATCAGGAGTGTAGCGGCGAAGATCCGGGCGTGGCCGTAGACATCGGCGACCCGCCCCACCAGCGGGAGCGCCACGAGATACCCGAGCAGATAGCCGTTGACGACCCAGGAGGAGCGGTAGAACTCGTCGATGGCCAGGCCGATATCCGCGATCAGTGTCGGGAGAACCGCGACGATCGAGGTCTGGTCGTTGGCCGAGTTGAATACCCCCGCGGCGACGATGATGAGGAGGATGTTGCCGCGTGCCGGGTCGACCCCTTTCCGGACCAGCCAGCCGGAGCGGAGCCAGCCCGGGAGGCGGCTGAGCGCCCGCTCCGCCCGTTTCGCGCCAGTGTCCGTCGTCATGTCGCGCCGTGCAGTCACGGCAGTGAACCACCCGGCATCAGGAAGACGGCGGCGCAATCACGGAGTCCGCATCGAAATCGGAGAGGATGAGCCGGCGCACTGCGTTGTCCCCGTCCTGCGCTTCCAGCTTGCCGGCGAGCTCGATGCGATGCACGACCGGGTCGTCCACCCCCACCCACACCCGGACCGGGAGCACGAGCCCGGCCGGAGCCTGCGGCACCAGCCCCTGGATCGATTCCGACGCGATCTGCGCGTCGATGCGGCGGACCTCGGCGCCACCGATCGTTTCCGTACCGACCAGAGTCGGCTCGATCAGATCACGGATGAGCGCCGGAACGCCGGTGGCAGGATCGAAGATCTGCGCAATGGAGAGCTGGTCACGCTGCCAGGCGCCGGTCAGCGGGTTGGTGATCCACGACTCTTCCGGCAGGATGACCACCCCGAGCTTGACGGCCATTGGGCCGGCTCGCGCGGTCACATCGGCGCGCATCGACTCGCCACCCGCAACCCTCCCCTCCGCGCGCTCCATGGCGAGCCCCTGCATGATCGATGTGAATCCGTTCTCGTGCTCGAGCGTGAAGGCAAATCCCTGCAGCTCCGCCATCCTATCCGCCGCCTGCGCGAGGACCTCGGCCGGGCTGACCTCCTCGACGACTCCGGCGTCGGTGCTCCCGCCGCACGCGGCGAGAACCAGTGCCGGGCCGAGCACGATGAGAAGTGCGCGGAACGCCGCGGCCGCCACGCGAGACACCCAACCGCGGCTTTCGGGAGACATCGGCTTATCGCTCATTATCGTTGTCGACATCCGTTGTCGATGGTCACAGTCCAGCGCGGTCGGTCGCCGGCGACGGCTGCCACGGCCCGAGGTGCCAGGACCCGGCTGATGGCGCGCTGAACACGGTAACGCAGTTGGTACCGTCACCGCAGACGGCAGTTCCGGCCCACCGGAATCCGCAGACCGCCGAGCCCGGCCACATGCGCGGACAATCTGATTTGCAGGCGCAGCGGGGCCGGTTGGGATCAGAACTCGATGAAGTCCACTCGCGGCCGTGCAGAGTCGAGCGACAGAATTGCGATGGAGGGGCGGATCCTGAAACGGGCCGGGCCCGCCGCGCCCGGGTTCACGGCGAGGCGCCCGTCGTGCCACTCGGCGATGGGACGGTGTGTGTGCCCGAATACGACGACGTCTGCGTTCGACCACCTGGCAAGCACAGTCGCCGGAGCTGGCGAGCCGAGCTGGTGGCCGTGCACGATCGCGATCGTGTGCCCGCCGACCGCGAGGCGTGCCTCCTCCGAAACGACGGACCGCACATCGAAGCCGTCGGTGTTGCCCCATACCGCCGTTACTGGCGCAACGACGGCGAGCTCGTCGAGTATGTGAATGCTGCCGATGTCGCCGGCGTGCACGATGTGGTCGACGCCCTGGAAATGGTCGAAGACCTCGGGGCGGAGCATGCCATGGGTGTCGCTGATCAGGCCGATGCGCACGTCCTCACCCGATCCCTTCAATCCATTTCGCCGCTCTGCCAACGGGGGCCGAGGTCGTGGGCGATGCCGAGATGGCTGAGCACTCTCGCCACCACGAAATCGATCAGTTCATCCACCGTTTCCGGCCGGTGATAGAAACCGGGCGACGCTGGGAGCACGATCGCGCCAGCGCGTGTCAGGCGGAGCATGTTTTCGAGGTGGATCACCGAGTATGGCGTCTCCCTCGGCACCAGGATGAGCGTGCGGCGCTCCTTGAGGACCACGTCGGCAGCGCGCTCGATCAGCGAGCGCGTCGTACCCTGCGCGATGCTGGCGAGTGTGCCCATGGAGCAGGGGCAGATCACCATTCCCCGCGATGGCGCCGAACCCGACGCAGGCGTCGCCCCGCGGTCGTCATCCTGATAGAGGACGACTCTGGACCAGTCGCCGGTCCGCTCGCGAAGAGCCGCCTCGCCGGAGATGTCCATCTCCTCGGCGAGCAGTCTCCAACCCGTGGCGGATACCACCAGGCGCACCGGCGTGGCCGCATCGTTGAGCGCCCTGAGCAGCCGCACCGCGTAGCGGGCGCCTGACGCTCCGGTGATGGCGAGCGTGACGGGAAGATCGGCTGGATTCATCCCGTGATCAACCGGTCGAGCAGTGTGAATGCGAGAAAGGTCGTCGAGACGGCCACGTTGACGTGGAAGAACGCCCGATCGATACGCACGACGTCCAGCTCTTCGACCGGCCGCCCGCGCAACATGGCGTGGCCGAAGTGGAGGATGACCGCCGCCGTCGCCACTCCGCCCAGGTAGATCCAGCCGACGGCGTCGCTCACGAACCACACCGAGAGGAAGAGGAGGACGGCGGCGGCGTGGAAAAGCCGCGCGAGGCCCAGCGCCCTACGCACGCCGAGTCTCGCAGGGAGCGAATGCAGCCCGTGCGCCCGGTCGAAATCCGCGTCCTGCACCGAATAGATGATGTCGAATCCGGCGACCCACAGCATCACTGCTGCGGAGAGGAGCGGGAGCATGTACCAGGGCTCGCTCCAAGCACCCGTCACGGCCAGGTATGCGCCCGCCGGCGCGATCCCCAGCGCGAGTCCGAGCACGTGGTGCGACCAGGACGTGAACCGCTTGGTGAACGAGTACCCGAAGACCCACGCCAGCGCGAGCGGCGACAGCGCAGCACACAGCGGGTTGAGTTGCCACGCCGCAAACACGAAGACTGCCGACGCAACGGCAACTGCTGCCGCCGCCTGCCGCACCGAAAGGCGACCGCTCGGGATTTCTCTCAGCCGGGTCCGCGGATTGAGCGCGTCCCACCGCCGATCCACGATCCTGTTGAAGCCCATGGCCGCGAAGCGGGCCGCGGTGAACGCCAGGACGATCCACGCGACGGCCGACCACGTGACGCCTTCGGGATGCGTGTACGACGCCAGGACGGCGCCGACACCCGCAAACGGCAGCGCGAAGAGCGTGTGCGGCAGCTTCACGAAGCTGGCGTAGCGCGCCAGCAGCGAATCGCCGGCGAAGGTCTGACCTTCGCGTACCGCTGCGCCTGATGCACTGCCCTGCCGCGCAGTCATTTCAGGTCACCAGACATGCAGGCCGACCGCGAGTCCATGCGTTGGGATTCGATCGTCCCGCCCCTGCCCAACCGACGCCTCACCGGATCCCGAGCCGGGGCCAAAGCTCGTCGATCTTCCGCTTCACGTCGGCATCCATTTCGATGACGTCGGGCCACGGGCGGTCGAAACCCTCCTCGGGCCATTTGCGGGTGCCATCGATCCCCATCTTCGATCCGAACGCGGGCCCGCGTGCGGCGTGATCCAGGTCATCCGCCGGCCCGAAGGTGAAGCGGACGTCCCGCTCCGGGTCGATGTTGTTGAGCGCGTACCACCAGACTTCCTGCGGATTCCTGACATCGATGAAATGGTCGACGACCACGATGACCTTCGCCAGACTCATGAGACCCTGGCCCCACAGGCCGTTCATGACCTTGTAGGCGTGGCCCGGATACTCCTTCCGGATCGAGACGAAGACCAGGTTGTGGAAGATCCCTTCCGCCGGCATGTGGTAGTCGACGATTTCCGGCATCGTCAACTTGAGGAGTGGCAGGAAGATCCGCTCGGTCGCGCCGCCCAGGTAGAAGTCCTCCATGGGCGGCCGTCCCACGATCGTCGCAGGATACACCGGGTGCTCCCGCATTGTGACCGTCGTCACGTGGAACACCGGGAACATGTCCTCCGGAGTGTAGAATCCGGTGTGGTCGCCGAACGGGCCCTCGACGTCAAAGGGCTCTGAAGGATCCACGTAGCCTTCGAGGACGATGTCGGCTTCCGCCGGAATCTTCAGGTCCGTGGTCACCGCTGGAGCGATCAACAGCGGTTCGCGGCGGAGGAATCCGCTGAGCAGGTATTCATCGATAGCCGGCGGGAGCGGCGCCGTGGGTGTGTACATGGTCGCCGGATCGCCGCCCAGTGCGACGACGACGGGCATCCGTTCCCCCCGCTCACGATACTTCCGGAAATGGGCGGCGCCGCCCTTGTGGCGCTGCCAGTGCATCATGGTGGTCCGGGAACCGGTCACCTGCATCCGGTAGCAGCCCACGTTCTGGACGCCGGTTTCCGGGTCGCGCGTTATCACCATGGGCAGCGTGATGAACGGACCCGCGTCCTTTGGCCACGAGGTGAGCACCGGGATCTTCCCCAGGTCCACCGCGTCGCCCTCGAGGACGATTGCCTGGCACGGCGGCTTTCCCCTGTAGCCGCGCGGAGGGACCTTCGCCAGCCCGGCGAACTTGGGAAGGAGCTGTACCTTCGCCCAGAAGCCCTCCGGCACATCCGGCTTCATCAGCTCGGCGATCCGGTCCGCGTGCTCCGAGACGTCGCTCACGCCCAGCGCCATGGCCATGCGCCGCCACGAGCCGAAAACGTTGATCGCGACGGGGATCCGGCTCTCCGTGCCGTCGTCGAGGATGGGACGCTCGAAGAGGAGCGCCGGACCTCCGCCCGGCATTTTCATCGCCCGGTCGGCGATTTCGCTGATCTCGAGGCGGACGGAAACCGGTTCCTTCACGCGGACCAGTTCGCCGTTGCGGTCGAGATCGTCCAGGAACTCCCTGAGATTCTTCGCAGTCATGCAGAGGAAGATAGCCCCGGGTGGGGTCTGGTTGCCAGCCGCCGGTCAGGACAAGCCGATTGCCCGGTCTATCGCCAGCGGAAGAGCGCCAGCGACGCCGCGAATGCGAGCAGTCCCCACGCGCCAACCACCGCCAGCGAGCCGGAAACCGCAAATAGCGACGCCCCGTCCATCATCACCGACCTGAGCGCGTCTACAAGCGCAGTGAGCGGTAGCGCCCGGATGATGGGGAGCACGGCATCCGGGAAGTGGTGGTACGAAAAGAAGATCCCGGACACGATCCACATGGGGATCGCGGCCAGGTTCATCAGGCCGGCGGCAGCCTCGATCGTCCGGACGCGACTCGCGACCAGCAGACCTATCGCCGTAAACGCGAACGCGCCGATCACCGCCGTGATGAGCAGCGCGAGGAGTGACCCCTGGACCGTCACGTCGAACACGATCCAGGCAAAGCTCAGGAGTAGCGCGAGCTCCGCGGCCAGGAACACCATGCGCCCCAGCATGAAGGACAGGAGGAAATGCCCTCGCCGCATCGGTGTCGCGACCAGACGCTTGATCAACTGCTCCCGCCTCATCCGTACGACGGTGTATCCCACGCCCCAGAGTCCCGTGCCCAGCAGGTTCATTCCGATGAGTCCGGGCATCAGGAAGTCGATGTAGCGGGATCCGCGCTCGTCAAGCGGTTCGTCCAGCGTCGGGCGAGGATCCTGGCGCCCCGCGGCCCGCTGCAGCGCATCGTTGACGGTCAGTCGGGCGACCCGGCTCTCGGACCTCGACGGATCGTACAGATACCGGACTCCCCCGGCATCCGGCACTACGGCCAGCGCGACGTCGCCGCGGCGGATCGATTCCTCGGCCGTTGCGGCGTCCACGACCTGCGCCTCCACGTACGGTTCCGCCGCGAGGACTCGCGCCACCTCCTCCGCGCCCTCACCCGCCATGATGGCCACGTGGATCGTGTCCGGACCACGTTCCCGGAACGCGATGCCGAGTGTAACGGCTATGATTACCGGAAAGAAGAACGTCCAGAAGATCGCGTCGGGTTCCCGCATGAACTCCCGAATGCGGGTCGCCGTGAGCTGCACGAGCGGGTTGGGGGATCTACTCATCGCGCAGGCGCCGGCCCGTCAGTGACACGAAAACGTCCTCCAGCGTCGCGTGATGCGTGCTGAGCCCCGCCAACTCGATACCCGCGCGCTCGAATGCGGCGAGCAGCGTCGGTACTGTCGTGTGGACCTCGCGCACCGTCACCGAGATCTGGCCGCTATTGATCCGGACGGAGGTGACGCCCGGCAAGGCCTGCACCTCGGCGGCCTGGGGCGCTGCACCGTTCGCGAGCGTGAATTCAACGACGTGTTCCGCACCGAGCGTCGAAATGAGTTCGGCAGGCGTACCCATCGCGATGATATGGCCGTGGTCCATGATCGCAATGCGGTCGCAGAGTCGGGCGGCCTCGTCCATGTAGTGCGTGGTGAGGAGCACGGTGCGCCCGGAGTCGCGGTACTGCTCGACGAGGTCCCAGACTGCGCGGCGGGACTGAGGATCGAGGCCAGTGGTCGGCTCGTCGAGGAAGAGGAGGTCCGGGCTCCCGACGAGCGCGCACGCGAGCGCGAGCCGCTGGCGCTGCCCGCCCGATAGTTTGCCGACCCACGTCTTCCGCTTCTCGACGAGCTGAACCACCTCGAGGAGCTCCTCCACCGTGGGGCCGCGCTCGTAGAAGCTCCGGAAGAGACGGATCGTCTCCTCGACGGACAGCTTCTCGCCGAGCCTGGTTTCCTGGAGCTGGATACCCAACCGCTGCCGCAGCTTTGCCGCGTCGGTAGCCCAGGACATGCCCAGGATCTCGACGGTGCCCTCGTCGGGGGCGACGAGACCCTCGAGGATTTCGATGGTAGTGGTCTTCCCCGCACCGTTCGGGCCGAGCAGACCGAAGCATTCGCCGGGGCGGAGATCGAGGTCCAGGTGGTCCACTGCCACCAGGTCCCCATACCGCTTTACCACGCCCCGGCAGCGTACCGGCACGACGGTAGCCGTTTGGGGCGGCCGCGCCAGGATCGCCGCTGAACTCATTCGCCTCGCAACTGTCGACATCGTTCCGGCGAACGCTCTCGGAAAGGCAGCGTCGTTGCCGGAACGGCAATCTTCGTTTGGATACCAGGCGGCACGCCGGCGAGTCGGCTACCCGCGGCGGCCACGCCGGGTTCCGGTACGACCTCCAGGCGCTCGCGATCTGCCCGGACGATCAGGCTCCTGCGGCACGGCCTCGCCCGGTGGCGCGGTCCCGCACATCCGCAACGCCATTCTGATCACCCACCCGCTCCGCGATGTGCAGCGCCGCGATGCCACCGGTGAGCGCCTCCCAGCGCACGTGCGTGAAGCCCGCGGCGCCGATGCGCTCCGCCAGCGCGTCGGGGGCCGGGAACGCCAGCACCGACCGGGGCAGGTACTCGTACGCCGAACCGTGACGCGAGACCCAGCGCCCGATCGCCGGCAGGACGCGCAGGAAGTAGAACATGTAGGCTGCGCGGAGCGGCCGCCACGTAGGGGTCGCGAACTCGAGAATGACCAGACGACCACCGGGCTTCAGCACGCGCGCCAGCTCGGCCAACCCTTCGTCGAGCCCTGCCACGTTCCGGATCCCGAAGCCAACCGTGGCGCCATCGAATGTGCTGTCGCCGAAAGGGAGTCGGAGCGCGTCGCCGCATACGGGAAAGATCGGCCTTTCCGCCACCTTCCCCGCGCCGTGGAGCAACATCGGCAACGCGAAGTCCACGGCGGCGATCCGGCCCGTGAAGCCACGGGCGCGAGAGATCTCGACGGCGAGATCGAGCGTTCCCGCGCAGGCATCGAGGAAGCGCCCGCGGGGATCGCGCCCCTCGAGCAATCGGGCTACCGCGCGACGTCGCCAGCGCCTGTCGATATTAGCGCTGAGTACGTGATTCAGCAGGTCGTAGCGCGGCGCGATGGACGAGAACATGTGCCGGACGGCCTCGGCCTTCGCCTCGCCTGCCCGCTTCACCTCGTCGTCCACATCACCGTGCGCCATCGCGAGCACGCTCTCGACATGCTAAATATCCTTCCCACACTCCCGAGCACAGGAAGGTACCCCGTCCCGGACTACCGAACAAGGCGAGGTTGGCAGGGATAGGAGTACCACGACCCGGCCACCTGGTCGAGACGGCCCGTACGGCTCTGGCGAAACCGCCGGCGGTCGGCGCGCGTAAGTTCGTGCAGACACCGGTGCGCCACCTTTGAGCAATTGAACTACGAACGACTGACGGACCAGGAAATCATTCTCCTCGCGCGTGAAGGCCGTCAGTCGGCGTTTCGCGAGCTGATCGACCGCTACCAGCGGCCGGTATTCTCCCTCATCTACCGTCTCGTCCGGGATCGGGAGCTGGCCGAGGACCTGGCTCAGGATACCTTCATCAAGGTGCTCAACGCGCTCGACCGCTACGACCCGAAGTTCAGGTTCAGCTCCTGGGTCTTCAAGATCGCGCACAACACCGCGCTCGACGCCCTTCGCCGCAGGGAGCCGGTCATGCTCTCCCTGGACGGCTCCCCTCACGCGACGACCGAGGACGAAGCGACCGCCTCGGCGCTCACCGCGGTCTCGCACGATCCGTCGCCGGAGGATCACGCCGTGCAGCGCGAGCTCGGCGAGGAGATCGAACAGGGGCTCGCCATGCTGCGCCCGGAGTACAGGACGGCGATCGTCCTCTTTCACCTCGAAGGGCTGGCGTACGAGGAGATCGCACAGGTGATGGGGCTGCCACTCGGTACGGTAAAAACGTTCATCCACAGGGGACGGAAGGAGCTGCGCGCTCAGCTCGCGCACCTCCGCTGTTGAAACCTGCCGCAACGGGACGACGTATGGAAGGCGACCGACGACGATCGGAGCACGAAAGTGTGAGCGAGATCTACCTGCACCCGAAACCTGAGCGGCTCGAAGAATTCGCGGCCGGACAGCTCGATGCCCTCGAAGCCGAGGTGATCGACGCTCATCTCGCGGGCTGTCAGGCGTGCAGTGGTGAAGTCGCCGAGTGGCGCGAGCTCTATGCCTCTCTTTCGGCGCTGCCCCGTCTCTCTCCCTCTGCCGGTTTCACCGATCGAGTACTCGCTGGCCTGAATGCGCGCGCTGCAGTCGGGCAGACCCGCCCCGCGTGGCGCCGCCTGCCGCTGCCGTCCGGATACCGGAACATCGGCCTCCTCGCGGCATGTCTGGCAATTCCCATCCTGCTCGGGTACGCGGCTTTGGTGTGGTGGTCGCTGCAGACGGGGATCACCTGGGACGCGGTCGTCGCTTTCGGCGAGATCCGCTTGCTGGATGCGGTGGCGTTCGCGTTCCGCACGGCCGTGAGTGTCCTCGTTTGGAGCGAGCAGTCGCTCGGCATCGTAGCCGGCGTCCGCGGCGTGACCGAGCGGCTCAGCCCATCCGCGATCGCGGCGCTGGCATTCGCGGCGGGGACAGCGAGCAGCGCGTCAGCCTGGGTGCTCTACCGGAATCTGATTCAAACTCCTTCGCGGAAGCCGTATCATGCGCGTATTCACGGCTAAGACGCTCGCCGGGGTCGTCGTCGCGAGTGTGGCAGTCGCATTCGCCGCCCGCGGGTCGTCGACCGAGCCTGCCTCCGGTGTTGCCGGAGCAGTGCTCCCCCAGGTCGAGAATCGCATTGTCACGACCGAAGTAACGCTCGCGGACGACCGTACGCAGCTCCGGCTCGAGTTTGCCGACGGAGCAATACTCGATGTCTCCTTCGCCGGAGGACGGGTCGATATCGATGGTGAAGAAGTCGGCAGCTACGCGGCCGGCGATCTCCTCGACAGGGCCTGGCGCGCCCTGCTCCGCGCCGTCGTGGACACTCCACCCGCCGAGCTGGGAGTGCTGCTCTCGGCCTGGCCCGCACCGGCGGGAACCGCTGGCGAAGCCGTGGCCGCCGCGCTGGCGCGTGCCGTCGGTCAGTCATCCGAAGCGCTGCCGGCCACGGGTTCCGTCCAGGCGGATGGCGCCGCCGCCGACTCGCTGCGACGGCTGGAGGCGAGGGTGCAGGCCCTCGAACGCGTGCTGCGCGAAATGGAATCTTCCGAAGTCGGGGCGGCCGCACAGCAAGCTGTGCCCGCGCCCCGAGCCAATCGCAACGCGCCGTTGGGACCGGCCGCCAGGTTCGTGCGCAACTTCTGGAGAGGATTCAACGGCGTCGTGACGACGGTGATCGCCTACGGGATCCTGCTCGCGATCGGGTGCGCCGTCGTCTTCTTCGGGCGCCGCTATCTCGAAGGCGCCGCGGACACCATCCGGCACGCCACCGTGCGGTCCGGGCTGGTCGGGCTCGCTGCCACGGTGCTGGTCCTCCCGGCGTTCGCGATCGGAGCCGTGGCGCTCGCCATTTCGATCGTCGGGATTCCGCTGCTGATCGTTTGGATACCGCTCTTCCCCGTGGCCGTTGTCCTTGCCGCGGTTGTCGGCTTTCTCGCAACCGCCCACGCGGCCGGCGAGGCCATGGCCGAGCGCCGCCTGCACGGAGTCGAATGGTTCAAGGCGAACTCGTACTATTTCCTCGCCACCGGGCTCGCGCTCCTGGCCGCGGCGTTCGTCGCCTCATTCCTCGTCCAGATGGTCGCTGGCGTGTGGCTGGGCTTCCTGCACGGATTGCTGCTGGTGGTCGGCATCATCGTGATCTGGCTGGCGGTCACGCTGGGGCTGGGCGCGCTGCTCCTGTCGCGGTTCGGCACCCGGCCGGCTTCGACTGCGGCCGACCCGGATCTCGCGCTCCCATTCGATGAGTGATCTCCAATGCGCCACCTCATCGCCAGAGCCGTCACCATCGCCCTCTGTCTCGCCGCCGGTGCTGCGGGTTCAGCGACGGCGCAGAACATGGCAACGTACACGACGTCGCGGATCCACGCCGGCGAGGAGCGCCTCGCCGTTGAGATCGAATTCGCTGCGGGCGAGCTCCACGTGACGCCCGCGCCAGCGGGCACGCTGTACCGAACGGTGGTGGAATTCGACGCGCGCCGCGCGAGTCCCGTCGCCCAGTACACCACGGGCAAGCTGCGCCTCGGGCTGGCCGGGGAGTCCAGCGGCCCGGGGCGGAACCAGGGTCGCGCCCAGAGCCGCACGCGAATGGACGTCGCGCTCTCGCCGGATGCGATTCTCGACCTCTCCCTCGAATTCGGGGCGGCACGGGCCGACATCGACCTGGGCGGGCTCAGGATCGAACGTCTCGACATCGGCACCGGCGCCAGCGAAACGTCGATTCGATTCTCGCGGCCCAATCCCGTGCGGGCTTCGTCGGTGCGTGTGAGCGTCGGTGCGGCCGCGCTCCGAGTGGCGGAGATCGGAAACATGAACGCCGAGCGGCTGCGCGTCGACGGGGGTGTCGGTGATGTACATCTGGATTTCAGTGGTGACTGGCAGAACGATCTCACAGCGGAAGTCCGGATGGGTGTTGGCGCACTCACGCTCGTGCTCCCGCGTACGGTAGGGGTTCAGATCGTGCGAGAATCCTTTCTCACCTCGTTCGACACGCAGGGGCTCGAGCAGCGTGATGGCGGGTATTTCACATCGAACTGGGAGCAGGCTGACCGGCGCCTCACGATCCATGTCGAGGCCGCATTCGGCCTTATCAACGTCCGCTGGACAGGCGACGCCCGGTAGACGCCGTCCGGTCCCGGTGCGGGCGCTGCACGTGCGGGCGCTTACGTTCCAACCAACCTTCAGGTGACAGGGATGCTCTCTGCACTCGTGACATTCTTTCTGGTCGGCCTCGCGACGGTCGTGGGGCTGGGTATCGCGCTGGCGCTCATCGGTATCGTATTCAGCGTCGTGCTGAGTCTGGCAGGTTTCCTGCTCTTCAAGGTCGCGCCGATCGTGCTGATCGGGTACCTGGTCGTGAAGTTCCTTGCGCCGCGAAAGCGGCGCCTCGCGGCCGCGGACAGCGCGGAGTGGATCGACGGGGGCTGATCTCGGGGAGGCGCGTTGCGCCTGATCATCGAGGGTGAACGCAGTATTCGCCTGATCGCGATGGCCGATGGCGCAGCGCTGAACGTCGAGAGCGCCCAACCGGGTCTCGACTTCTCGCCGCTTCACATGCTCGCCGCATCGCTGGCGACCTGCACGCTCTCGGTCATTGCTGCCTGGGCGATGCAGGCCGGCCTTTCAATGGACGGCCTCGAGATCGAGCTGGACTGGAATTACGTCGACGACCCCTATCGTGTCGGCGAATACGATATGCGGATCCGCTGGCCACAGCTTCCCGCCGACCGGCGGGCCGCCGCACTCCGAGTGGCGGAGCACTGCACCGTAGAACACACGCTTCGCATCCCGCCAGAAATCCGGACGACCATCGTAGCCTGATCGCAAGGTCGCGTCGCACCGCCTCCGAACAGCCCGCGACCGGGTCCTCAGTATCATTCCGGCAAACGACGGTGCACACACACTGGCGTGCCGCGACCGGCGCCCAGCACTTCCGCTGCGCAACCATCGCGAACGGCGATCTCGAGCAAACCGACGGACCCGATCAGGGCGACAGGTGCGCCAGGAGCGACATCGGCGTAGGTGCGACGCACCGCGCCGACCTGCCACTCGCCGAGCGTGATCTCCGTCGCGCCGAGAGCCCACGCCTCACTGATGTTCGTGATGAGGTTACCGTACCGGTCGACATGCACGACCTCGCCTTCGACGGCGTCGTGGCCGATCCTCGGCACGGGAAGTGTGAATCGATGGGGCTCAGTGGCGGATGGACCGAGGTCGTCCAGCGCATCGCCACGGGCCAGCCACGCGGCAGCTCCGGCGAAGATGTCTCGCCCGTGAAAGGTGTGCGAGACCGTGCTGCGCATTGCTGCGCGGTTCCGGATCTCGACAATCCGTGCGCCCGTCGTGTCCGCCAGAACCCGGGTCAGGACGCCGTTGTCCGGTGCCACGAAGTACCTGTCGCGCACCCGGGCCGCAAGCGGGCGCCGTGCCCCGCCGACACCCGGGTCGATGATGACGAGGTGAACGGTTTCCGGTGGGTACAGTTGCCAGTACGCCGCGAGCGCCCACGCCGCGGCTTCCACGTCTCCCGGCGGGACGTCGTGTCCGGCATCGTCGATGATGACGCCCGGCGCCATGCTCGCCAGGACACCCTTGACCGCAGCCACGTAGCCGTCACGGGTGCCGAAATCGGTGAGCAGCGTGACGCGGTTCACCGGGGTGCCTGATCGTCCGTCCGTCCCGGAGCCGCGCGCCACGCCAGTGCGGCCATGAGAGATTCGATCAGTCCACCGGCGGACTCACGACCCGCCGCGGCCGCGCGGACGCTTTCACCTCCGAGGGCTGCGACGTCCACCCCTTCCCGACGGAATACCGCCAGCGTCTCGGGGAAATCGCGCACGACCACGTGCACGGGGAGGTCGGCCAGCGCGTCGACGTCCGGAATCGTGGGCATGGGACGGGGCATCTGGTCCGTCGTCTGTTGACGTTGAGACGCCGGCGAGGACATCCGCCGGTTTCAGCTCCGCGCGGCCGCCCGACCGATCTCTGCCACGACCCGCTCCGCGATCTCGCGGAACGCGCGGCCCGCGGGGGTATCCGGCGCCATGATCGACGTCGGCTGACCCTCATCGCCGCCCTGGCGCACGCGCGGATCAAGCGGAACTTCGCCCAGGAACTCGAGGTGCATGTCGTCAGCGAGCTGGCGACCGCCACCCCGACCGAAGACGTCGACATGGCCATGGCAGTGCGGACACTCGAATCCGCTCATGTTCTCGACCACCCCCAGCACCCTGGTGTTGACGCGTTCGAACATGCGGACCGCGCGCCGGACGTCTCCTGTGGAGACGTCCTGTGGCGTGGTGACCAGGACCGCGCCGTCTACGTCAATGGTCTGTACGAGAGAAAGCTGGGCATCACCTGTACCCGGTGGCATGTCGACGATCAGGTAGTCGAGCGCGCCCCACTCCACCTGTTCGATGAACTGGCGCAGGATGCCGGAGATGAGCGGGCCGCGCATGATCGCGGGCTGCTCGTCCTCCAACAGGAATCCCAGGCTCATCAATCGGACGCCGTGCGCGCTGAGCGGCACGATCTTCTCCTTGCCGCGTGTGCCGCTCACTTGCGGCTTGCGGCGTTCCCCGAACATGAGCGGGATGTCCGGACCGTAGATGTCCGCGTCCAGGAGGCCAACGGCGTGCCCTGCCGCCGCCAGCGCGGCCGCGATGTTCGCGGCAACCGTCGACTTGCCGACACCGCCTTTTCCCGAGCTGACGGCCACGACGTGGCGAACATCCGGCAGAACGTTGGGGTCGGGCGTCGGGGCGGGAACGGATCCAGGTCGGAGCTCGCGTCGGGGGGCGCGCGGGCGGTCGCTACCGCCGCCCGGAGCCTGCGGCAGCTTTACGTCGATCTTGACGCCCGTCACTCCGGGCACTGCCTCCACTGCAGCGCGTACTTCGCGCACCAGTGAACCGGGATCTGCGGGGAGCAACGCGAACTGCATACGGACGCGGCCGCTTTCATCCACCTCGAGCTGGCGAACCTGTTTGCCAGCCACGACGTCGCGGCCTGTCCGTACGTTGTTGACCCGCGCAAGCGCGGCGAGGACGCGCTCCGACACGTCCTTCGGATCGATCGTCAAATTGATCTCCTTTCAAGGAAACGGCCGGTGCCCCCTGGAGGGCACCGGCCGTCCCCGAGGCCGTATGCCGCGCTCAGTGCGCGAAAACCGCTTTCACCTCAGGGACGGCCATCATGATCCGTTTCTCGATTCCCTGTTTCAGGGTAACGGAGGAGATGGGACACGACCCGCAGGCGCCCGTAAGCCGGAGCCGGACAATGCCGTCCGCCTCGTCGTAGTCGACGAGCTCGACATCGCCGCCATCCGCATGGAGCGCCGGGCGGATACCCGTCAGGACCTCCTCGATCTTCTCCCGCCCGTTCATGGGCCAACAACCCTCGTGCTGGGCCTTCGAGCTCTCTGCCCGGTCGGGCAATCTACCGTTCGGCTGTACCCCGGGTCAACGCTTTCGGTCCGCCGCCAAGCCGCCCGGCCCCGCTGTTGCGCGGCCCGCGTCTACCGGGCACATTGGCCCGAAACAGGCAGAATCGCGTCCCGCGACTCCACCGGCGCTGATCGCACCGTCCCCCCATTGGAGACCGAACCGACATGACCGCTGGATTCCGAACGCCCGACCCGATCAACGAGCCCGGCTACGATTACGCGCCCGGCAGCCCCGAGCGTATGACGCTCGAACGCCGGCTCGCGGAAATGACTGGCCAGCGAATCGACATCCCCCTGTTCATTGACGGCGCCGAGGTGAGAACCGGCGACACCTTTCCCGTCGTCATGCCGCATGTCCACGGGCACGTCCTCGCCGACGCGCACCGTGCAGGTGCCGTGGACGTGAACCGTGCGATCGAAGCGGCGCTGCGGGCAAGGCGCGAATGGGCGGCGTGGCCGTGGGAGGCGAGGGCGGCGGTATTCCTCCGCGCCGCGGAGCTGCTGGCGGGAGAATGGCGGGCCACCCTGAACGCGGCCACCATGCTCGGCCAGAGCAAGACCGTGCACCAGGCCGAGATCGACTCCGCGTGCGAGCTGATCGACTTCTTCCGGTTCAACGTGGCGTTCGCCGATCGGCTCTACCGCGACCAGCCGATTTCGGCCCGCGGAGCCTGGAACCGGATGGACTACCGCCCCCTCGACGGCTTCGTCTATGCGGTCACGCCGTTCAACTTCACATCGATCGCGGGCAATCTCCCTACCGCACCCGCGATCATGGGGAACACCGTGGTGTGGAAACCGGCCACCGCCAGCCTGTTCAGCAGCTACTACATCATGAAGCTGCTCGAGGCGGCGGGGCTCCCGCCCGGCGTCATCAACCTGGTGAGCGGCTCCGCTGGCGAGATCACTGACGTGGTGATGAGGCACCGGGACTTCGCGGGACTCCACTTCACCGGCTCGACTGCCGTCTTTCAATCGCTCTGGCGGAAGGCGGCGGAGAACCTCGGCGGCTATTCGTCGTACCCGCGGCTCGTGGGGGAGACGGGCGGCAAGGACTTCATCGTTGCGCACCCCAGCGCCGATACGGGCGCTCTACGCACTGCGATCATCCGGGGGAGTTTCGAGTACCAGGGTCAGAAATGCAGTGCCGCTTCGCGAATCTACATCCCCGAAACGCTCTGGGCGCGCATGCGGGACGATCTCATTTCCGAGATCGAGGGGATCGCCATGGGCGACGTCACCGATTTCCGGAACTTCATGGGCGCGGTGATCGACCGCGCAGCGTTCGACAAGATCACGGGCTACATCGAGCGCGCACGCACTTCGAGCGACGCGGAGATCCTGGTCGGCGGGCAGGCGGATGACTCGACAGGCTACTTCATCCGCCCAACGCTGATCCGGGCGCGCAACCCGAAGTTTGTGACCATGTGCGAAGAGATCTTCGGGCCCGTGGCAACCGTGTTCGTTTACGCCGACAACGCGTGGGAGAGAACGCTCGATCTCGTCGACCAGACGTCGCCGTATGCACTGACGGGCGCCGTGTTTGCGACCGACAGGGCGGCCATTGCGCAGGCGGATGCGCGACTCCGGTTCTCCGCGGGCAACTTCTACATCAACGACAAGCCGACCGGCGCCGTGGTCGGCCAGCAGCCGTTCGGCGGCTCGCGTGCCAGCGGCACGAACGACAAGGCCGGCTCGGTCCTGAACCTCGTGCGGTGGGTTTCGCCCCGCAGCATCAAGGAGACGTTCGCACCGCCGCGCGACTACCGGTATCCGTACATGGGGGATGGCTAGCGGTTGGCGGCGCCGAATCCCCGCCGTTCGAGGGCGGTCACGATCTGGCCGCCATGATCGCGGCCGTTTTCGATGAAGATCTTGTTCGCGTCGTAACCCGCGGCGACGACGCCGCTGAGGAAGACGCCGGGCACGGTCGTCTCCATCGTCGTCGGATCATGGATCGGGACGCCCGTGGCTTCGTCTACGCGTCCCCCCAGCGACCGCAGCAGGCCGTGATCGGGTCGGAACCCGGTCAGCGCGAGCACGAAATCGTTCTCCAGCTCTGACAGCTCGCCGGTATCCTCGGACCGGAGCACCACCGATTCCGGCCGGATCTCGACCACACGCGTGCGCCAGCGGGCCACGATCTCGCCGCTCTCGATCCGCCCCCTGATGTCCGGCAGGACCCACGGCTTGACGCGTGGGTCGAGTCCCTCGCCGAAATGGACGAGCGTCACGCGGGCGCCCGCTCGGAAGAGCTCGAGCGAAGCTTCCACCGCCGAATTCGCGCCCCCGATCACGACGACATCCTGTGCGTGATACGGGTGTGCCTCCCGGTAGTAGTGGCTGACCTTGGGGAGATCTTCACCGGGTACGCCCAGCATGTTGGGCGAATCGAAATAACCCGTCGCGATGACGATGGCGCCCGCCTGATACGTGCGCTCCTTTCCCGACGGGCTGCGTGTGCGAATCCGGAAGTCACCTTCTGCACCGTCTACCTCGATCACCTCCTGGTACTGCCGGACATCCAGCTCGAAGTAGCCCGCCACCCTGCGGTAGTATTTGAGCGCCTCCTGGCGCGTAGGGTGGGCGCCGGTAGCGATGAATGGGATGTTGCCGATTTCGAGTTTATCGGCGGTGCTGAAGAAGGTCATGTTGGTCGGGTATTCGGTCAGTCCCCGGACCACACAGCCCTTGTCGAAGATGACACAGTCCAGCCCGGCCGTGCGCGCCGCGATACCGACGGCGAGTCCGCAGGGACCGGCCCCGATCACGGCCAGTTCGCGCTTTTCCATTCCCTGGGTGTTCCCGATCTCACGATCCAGCTCCATGTCGCTCCGCAGGGGCGGAACGGTCTCGGCCAAAGATAATCGAATCGACGGCCTGGGGACACCGTGAATGGCAGGCCGCGACTGGCGCGAGGCGACCCGACGGTTGCCAAGTGGCCGCCACGATGACAGCTTACTATGTGAGTCGAAGTGGCAGCGTCCGTGGCTCCCCGGGCCAGTGCCTCCCCCTTTCCCAGCAGTGCGATGATGCCATCCCGTCCCAGGATCCTGGTGGTGGATGACGACCCCACCTTCCGCGATGTCCTCGAGCTCCGGCTCCAGAAGTGGGGCTACAAGGTCCGCGTCGCGCAGGACGCCCGCGAAGCGGAAGAACTCGCGCGGGACTGGGCGCCGGACGTTGTTCTGTCCGACGTGGTCATGCCCGAAGCTTCAGGCCTGGATCTGCTGAACCGGCTACGCCGGACGGATCCGGACCGGACGGTAATCCTCCTCACGGCGCACGCCACCATCGAAATGGCTGTCGACGCGATGAAGACGGGCGCCGTCGACTTCCTGACCAAGCCGCTGGACTACCAGAACCTCCGCTCCGTGATCGAAGCAGCTCTCCAGCGGCGGGGTCATGCGGCGGAGGAGCCGGAACCCGCGGTGGAGCGTCGCGCGCCCGTGACAGAGGAACCCACGCCGCCGGCAATCCTTACCGAGGATGGGCTCGGCGACTTCCTCGGGCGCAGTCCAGCCATGAAGGCCGTCTTCGCGCTCATTCGCTCGATCGCAGATTCCGACGCGTCAGTGCTCATCACCGGTGAGAGCGGCACGGGCAAGGAGGTAGCCGCGGCCACGATCCACCGGCTGAGCCGTCGCCGCAACGGTCCCTTCCTCCCCCTGAACACGGCCGCCATCCCGCGCGACCTGATGGAGAGCGAGATCTTCGGCCACGAGAAGGGGGCGTTCACCGGAGCCGTCAGCGCTCGCGCCGGCTGTTTCGAGCTGGCCGACGGTGGCACGCTCTTCCTGGACGAGATCGGCGAGATGCCGAAGGAATTGCAGCCGAAGCTGCTCAGGGTTCTGGACCAGGCCAGGATCCGCCGCCTGGGCGGCTCTCGCGAATTCGAGTTCGATGTCCGGACTCTCGCCGCGACGAATCGTGACCCGCGCGCCGCGGTCGAGGAGGGCATACTCCGCGAAGACCTGTATTTCCGGCTGAATGTGCTGCACGTGCATCTGCCGCCGCTGCGCGAGCGGGACGGCGATGTCCCGTTCCTTGCGAGGCATTTCGCAGCCACTCTGTCCCGAAAGCACGGATATGGCGGCGGCGAAGTGCGCGATGACACGATCGGGCTGCTCGAGGCATATCCGTGGCCCGGGAACGTGCGCGAGCTCCGCAACATCATGGAGCGCGCCGTCGTCCTCGCGCGCGACGAGATCATCCGGCCCGACCACCTCCCACCCTATGTGACCAACCCGGTCCGCCGCAATTCGGGCAGTTATTCCTTCCCGCCGAATGCGACAGTAGCGGATGTCGAACGCGAGCTGATCCTCAAGACACTCGACGAAACGGGTTACAACAAGACCGAAACCGCCCGGCGACTTGGCGTGACGCCGCGTACGATCTACAGCAAGCTCAAGGTGTACCGGCTCGAGAAGAAATGAGGCTGACCTCACGGATCGCCTTCTATCTGACGCTGCTGGCGGCCTGTCTGATCGGTACGACGGCGTACCAGTTGCGCCTGATGGCGCAGGTCCATGCATTGAACCGGGAGCTGGCCGCACCAAAGATGGAGGCGGCTCGCATCTCCGTGCGGTTGCTCCAGGGCGTGGAAGGGGTGCGCGAATTCGCGGCGAAGTCGCTGTGGCTGCGCGATCGCGACTACCTCGATCAGTGGCAGACGTGGGAGCAGGCGTTTTCGGCCGACCTCGCGTCCCTCTCCGAAGTCCCCCTGTCCGAAACCGAAGATGCGCACCGTATCGCGCTGAGCCAGGCGTGGGCCAGGTATCGCTCGGTGTTCGGGCCGATCCGTGAGAGCCTCATCGAAGGCCTGCCGCTGGCCGCTGGTGCTATGGGCGCAAGCCCGGCCGCGGATTCCACCATGGTCATGCTCGATCTCCTCGACCAGAACCTGGAACCGCTGCGCGGCGCCATCGAGACGCTCATCGTCGCAAACGATGCGTCCATCGCACGACTCGCCGACGAATCCGTTGCGACCGTGGACCGGGCGAGGAGGATCGCCTGGATCGCGGGGACGGGCAGCCTTCTGCTCGCGATTACGCTCTCCCTCGGGCTGTTCCTGTTTCTTTCGCGCAGGTTGCGGCGGCTCAATCGCGGCACGCGGGAGATCGCGCGCGGGAATTTCAGTCACCGCATCGATGTCAGCCACGACCGCACACGCGACGAGCTGACCGATCTCGCCGTGGACTTCAACGACATGGCGCAAAGGCTCGGTGAGTTGGAAGAGATGAAGAAGGGCTTCATCTCCCATGTTTCGCACGAGCTGAAGGCGCCGCTGGCCTCGATCCACGAGACCATCCTGATCCTGCTGGAACAGATTCCCGGCCCGTTGACCGACAAGCAGAGGCACCTGCTCGAGTTGTCGTACGACAGCGCGAATCGGCTCTCTGCCATGATATACAACGTGCTCGAGGCTTCGCGGCTCGACGCCGGCGCCATGCAGTACCGCTTCGAGATGCACGACGCGGTTGCCGTGACCCGGGATGTCATTGGTGAGCTGTACCCGCTCTCCCGCAAAAACGACATCGACGTCAGCCTGACCCACGACGGCGCGACCGAGCTGTCGTGCGATGTCGAACGGCTGCGAGAGGTCGTGGCGAACCTGGTGGGGAATGCCTTCAAGTTTGCGCCGGCGTCGTCACGCGTCGAAATCGAGTGGCGCGCCGTTCCGGCAGCGCCGGACAGGGCACCGAAATGGAAACCGCCCGCTTTCGCGCGACCGCCGCACCTGCTCCTGGCGGTGATGGATCGGGGGCCGGGCGTGCCCGACGCCGACAAGGAATCGATATTCGACAGATTCTCGCAGCTCCGCGGCCACACGCGCAGCCATGGGCAGGGAGTCGGGCTCGGGTTGTCGATCGCCAGGAAGATCGTCGAGGCGCACGGCGGCGTCATCTGGGTCGAGGACAGGGAGGGCGGCGGCAGTCGCTTCTGCGCACTCTTTCCGGGGGGCAGCAGGACGACTGGCGATTCCACGGCCGAGGGCGGCGCGACCAGCAACGCCCCGCCGGACCGATCCGGACGGTTTCGCGCGACGACCCGATGGTTCCGTCGACGGCAGAACGCGCCGGCCTCGGCCGGGTAGAATGGCACTCATGACGACGCCAGCGCCGACACCGATCAGATCAGAGCCGCACCCGCGCCCGACCGCGCAGCTCGCAACGCTCGCGGCAGTGGTCTCCCTCGTGGCCGCCGGGTGTTCGGTGTCCTGGCCGTGGCGCGGTGGCTCACCGGAACCCGTGCCGGAGCCGGAGCCACCACTCGTATCCGCCCCAACGGAGGAGAGTCGGGACTGGCGCATCGATTTCGTTGAAACGCTGCTCGCTCGCGGCGAGGGGTACCTGGCGAGCGGCGCGCTCACGGATGCGGAGAATGCCTTCCAGGACGCGCTGTACTGGATTCGGCTCGGGAGCACTGCTCCGATCGCAGAACAGGAGCTCCGCGCGAAGTGGGGGCTGGCGCTGACCTATCTAACAGCGGACCAGGCAGTGCGGCAGAGCGAGCGCACGCGCCAGGTGCTCCAGGAGATCGCCGATCAGGAAGGCTCGGCCGACAGCCTGCTGGCGAGCTGGATCGTCGGCGCCCTCGACGAGATCCGGCGCCTCCGGAGTGAAGTCAGCCGACAGCAGGAGCTGATCCGCACGCTGAACGAAACGGTCGAGCAGTTGAAGCTGATTGATCTCACCCGCCGCCCCGCGGGGAGCACCCCGACGGACGCCACGTCCAACACCGTCCAGCCAGGCCCCCTGCCGTAGCCTCCGAATCACCCCGGCCACCACACGTCCGGCGCTCCAACGAGCGCGCGAGGACGACCCCGGTTGCAGCTACAATGTCCGCCGAACGCCTGGAAAGCGGGAATGACCCGTGCCAGGATCCGACTCCCGTCACGGGTCATTGCCGCTTCCCGTTTTGCCGGGGGCGTGTGGTTCGAGTGGGCCGTATCGGCGAGCTATTCCGTTTCGTCCCGCCAGCCCTCGAGCCGTTCGCGATATTCGCGCGCCAGTGAGATCGCGCGTTCGGCGGTGCGGCCTTCCGCGGTGATCACGAAACTCGGCTTATCCGAATGCGGGATGATGAGTACCCACTCACCATTCCGTTTCCAGAGCTTCACGCCGTCCACGAGCTGCCGTTCCTCGTGCTCCGTGGCCTCGATGAGCCGGCGCATCACACCGCCTTTCCGTCCCCACGGGCAGGCCACGTGCTCCTGCCGAACGTGAATCGGCGGACAGCGGTCAGCCAGATCGCCGAGCCGCAGGCCCGAACGGGCCAGTGCCTCCAGGAGCTTCACGGCGGCGAACATGCCGTCGTACGCGGGGATGAAGCGTGGGAAGATGAACTCGCCGCGGGCACCGGCAACGAGATCCGCGCCGGCGGCGGAGGCCATCATGGCGTGGTGTTCCGTCTTCGTCCAGATGAGCTCCGCACCCGCTTCCCGGATGGTCTCGGCG
>Ga0180220_1001039_pt1 | contig 23066 bp, 20 predicted proteins | sample eDN5th37CBELigBY_FD_151335 | JGI IMG/M metagenome (GOLD analysis project Ga0180220, IMG submission 151335) | Enriched backyard soil microbial communities from Emeryville, California, USA - eDNA 5th pass 37_C BE-Lig BY (version 2) (version 2) | ecosystem: Environmental > Terrestrial > Soil >...
TCCGTGTCCTAAAGCACATTATACAACAGAGCCGCGCCGCGAATATATATGAATCGAAAAAAGCCCTACGGGATTCGAAAAAACGCCTTTGTCGTCCGGAACGTGCCGCTTGCGACTTCCTCGACGTCTTTACCCATGCAGGAGGCGACCACCTTGACAATATGCGCAAGAAAAGCCGGCTCGTTCCGGCCGTCCTTCGGCTTCGGTCTCAGGTCCCTTGGCGTCAAATACGGCGCATCGGTTTCGATCATGAGGCGTTCGAGCGGAATTCGTTTCACAAGATCGCGCAGATGACCGCCGCGCCGCTCGTCGCAAATCCAGCCGGTAATGCCGATATGGAAGCCCATACCGAGATACGCCTCGAGCTCTTCTTCCGTGCCGGTAAAACAGTGCACCACCGATTGGGCGATCATGTCCGGATAATCCCGCATGATGGCGGCAAAATCGGCATGCGCATCCCGTTCATGCAAAAACAGCGGCATTCCCAGCTCTTCCGCCAGTCCGACCTGCTTTCGGAACCACTCGCGCTGCACGTCCCGCGGCGAAAAATCCCGGTTGTAATCCAGGCCGCATTCGCCGATGGCCACCACTTGGGGCAGCGCCGCCAGCTCGCGCAGCCGGTCCAGCGTGCCGCTTCCGCATTCCTTCACGTCATGGGGATGGACGCCGGCCGTCGCATACAGCTTTCCGGGACGAAGTCCCGCATAACGCGCGGCTTCTTCGCTGCTGCGGACGCTGGTTCCGGTGACGATTAACGGAGAGACTCCCGCCTCTTCCGCCCTGGCGACGACTTCCTCGCGATCCTTGTGAAACGAACGGTTCGTTAAATTGACTCCGATATCTATCATTTGCGGTTGCATGTTTTCTCCTCCATTTTCCATAACATTTTTAAAACCGATTGAGGTATAGTATACTATATAACAGGAACAAACGTTCTTAAAATAAGAGGTGAATATCCTTGCCCAAAAAAATATACGAAACCCAAAACGTCAAACAAACGCTGAACAAGGTCCAGGCCAAAAGCATGCCCTTCGACTGGTCCATCAATCCGTATCGCGGCTGTGCCCACGGCTGCAGCTTTTGTTACGCCAGAGCTTTTCAATCCTTTATCGGACGGGAAGCGGACGATGAATTTCAAAACCGGATCATGTTAAAAGCAAACGCGGCCGAGGCGTTGGAAGCCCAGCTGTCCAAACTCGCCCAACGTTTCAGCTACGATATCGGCGAGCTGCAAAACCACGTCGGGCTTGTTGTGTTGGGGACGGCGACGGACCCGTATCAGCCGGTGGAAATCAAAGCAAGGATTACGCGCGCCTGCCTCGAGGTGCTTGCCAAATACCGGATCCGCACCAGCATTACCACGCGTTCGCCGCTCATTCTGCGCGATCTCGATCTGCTCAGCCGGATGAACATCGATTCGGTGAACATCAGTTTGAATTCTTTGGATCCGGCCATCATCCGAATGATGGAACCCGGGGCTCCGCTGCCCTATAAAAGGCTGGAAGCCGTCCGGAAGCTATCCGCTGGCGGCGTGCACGCCGGGCTGTTTATCGCCCCCATCCTTCCCTTCCTGACGGATTCCAGGGAGAGCCTGCAACAATTGATGACCGCGGCCAAGGACCATCAGGCATCGTATGCGATGACCTCGCTGCTCCGCTTGTCCCCGGACGTAAAAGGCTGGTTTTTGCATATGCTGGGACAGCATTACCCGGAGCTGGTCCCCCGCTACAAAAGCCTGTTCCAAGGGGCCTACCCCGATCCGCGCTATGCGGACAAGATCAAAACGCTCGCAAGGGAGCTCAAGGACAAGCTTCAACTGTACGAAGACACCCCCGAGAAGCGAAACGGAAGCTGCCGGATGAGCGAAATGCCCGGGGGCGTTTCCCCTTTTTATACCGGCTCGCCTCTTCCCGCCCCCGAAGTGGAGCAGCTCAGTTTCCCGTTCTGAATGAAGGAAAGGCCCCGCGCAGCACACAGGGCCTTTCGTTTATTTTGCTCTAGGGTCTCGCGCCGGCATCCATCCGGTCCAGCATACGTTCAAGCTCAGCCCGCTCGTACCTTGACAATCCCCCGTTGGAGGAGCCGATATATATTTCGCCCCTAGCGTTTTGATTCAGCAATCCTTCCATGCCGTTCCGATAGCGGGCTTCGGCGAAATCGACGCGCTGGTCCTGCAGCCGGCCCAGCACGCCGCCATCCTCTTTGCGCAGCACGATGAGATCGGTGCCGTACCCCAGCAGGAGATGCCGCGATAGAACGGCAAAACGGGTTTTGGCCATTTCGTCCATCGTGTACGGGCTTGAGGATTCGCGGGAGATAACGGGCATCTGCCACAGAAGCGCCCCTGTCTCGCGGTCAACGGCCGCAGGACGTCCGTCCAACACCACGTACAACCGGTTTCCGTCGATCGTGCCGTTTACCGCCTTGCCGGGCAACGTCCATAGGCTGCGCTGCAGGAAAGCGTCATAAAAAACGGTTTCCTTGACTTTGGAAGGGTCGAAATCCGCAGCGCCTTCCGAACGCTGCACCAAAATATACCTTGAATCCTGGGTTGCTTCGAAACGCTCCTGCGGTTTCCACGGATATTTGCCGAGCACCTTCCCGTTTTCGGTATTCAGCAGCATCCACTCGCTGCCGATCAGGAACCAGCGGCTCATGTCATGCCGCAGCGGTTGACGGAGATTTCCGTAACCGTAGTACGGATTCCCCTGGGGATCCTGCCGCACGGCCCCGGCTCCCGTCACGCTCCACTTCTCTTTTCCGCTTAACGGATCCAACGCCTTTAGCTTCAACCCGTCCTGCAGCAAAATGTAAGGATCATCCGCACCGGTTTCAAGGATCTGCTGATTGCCCGTCAGCGTCCGGTTCCACCGCTGTTTCCCCGTCGTTCGGTCAAGCACGCTCAACACTTCGGAAGCGTTCGAAGCAAGCGTTTGCTGTAAAAGGATAACGCCTTTGGCCGCATGCATCCGAATCTGACGTTCCTTCGGCAGACGTTTTTCCCATACAACCTTCCCGTCCTGCAAACGGAGCTCGCGAATGCGGCCTTCGTACGTCTCCTTTACGGGGTCGTATTCGGTATAAACCGCAGCCGTATCGCGGGATGCGTCCAGCGATGCCCCAAGCATCCCGAATCCGGCATCCGCCTGCCAGAGCTTGCTCCCGGTTTTCCGGTCGACGGCATAAATCGACGAATCCTCATGCATGCCGCTGAATCCGCCGTCATCGCCGTTCACGAGCATCACGTCGCCGGTCGCGCCGATCAGATAGGCATAATTCAAAGTTCCCTGATTGCGCCATGTCGGTTTGACGCCGATCGTCGACGGCATGGGCATCGTCAGGAAATCGTATGTAAACTTATAATCGCTGCCCGCGAACTTGTTTAATTCCAGCTTCCCTTTTGCCGAAAGCAGCCATTTCCAAGCCGCAAGTTTGCCCTCCGGGGAGAAGGTGACCGTGAATTGAGCCTGCGGACGTTCGTATCGCCAGGTCGTGCCCAGCCGCATCGGTTCGCCCGTTTCGGCCAGATTGGCCGAGCGCTCCTTCACGTCAGGGGATCCCAGCAGCTTCTGAACTTTGGCGGCGCTGTCACCCTCATCCAGCAAAATTTCGGTCATATTCCTTGCAAGCTCCTCCGGCACGCCGGAATCCCGGGTCAACATACCGCCGGGGATTGCCGTTTTGGAAGTCAACGCCTTCGTTTTCACCCAAAGCATTGCAGGTCTGTATATCCGATTATCCCCATGCCATGCTGCGGGACTGGCCATCACGGCCGTCCAATCCTTCCACTCGGCCAGCGCAACGAACTTGGCGTCCTGCCAGGGCGGCGCCCATTTCAAGCTGCTCCCCGGGACAAGCGAAAGCTTCGTGCCGTGGGCGATGGTGACATAAGCAGGCGCAGTGTCGGCGATGGATTCGGCCGCATCCGACGCATACCAGCCCGGAACCCAGCGGTTGATCTCGGAATCCGTTACGGCCGCGGCAAGATCCCCGCTGAGGGAGTTTGACGGTTGGCTGTCGCCGTTTTCCCCAGGCTCGACATATACCCATTCACCAGGGAGCCCGTAATCCGCGGCTTTTAGATCCTCCAACCCGGAAGCAGGGGTCAACTTTGCGTCAAAATAAGGCGTTTTATACCGAAAAACAAGCTTGATGACAGGCTGATCCTGTTTTGCCGCGTAGGCTTGGGATGATGCTGCCCACCCCGCTGCGCCGGGCACGCCCGGCAGCAGCACGGAGGATGCCACGAGCACGGCCATGCCGGCCAATAGCTTCAGAGGCTTGAGTCGCATATCGGAACCACCTTTTTTATAGATTCCCAATCATTTGGACGACCGCCAACACAATGACAACAAACCGTTCCGTTTTACGGATTAAGACGCACGTCCGCAAAGTTCCGCCAAAGACTGGAGCACGTATTGGATCAGCTCCGGCAGATCTCCCATCTGCTCCTCGTCGATTTTCCGCTGGAACCTAAGTTCCGCCTTATTTTCATAGCCGCCACCGGCGGCCCCGTAGACGCGGGTCAAGGTTTGCACAAGCGGAATATCCGGCCAGATCGTTTTCAAAATCCGTTCGATCTCCCCGCATTCCGTCTCCGCTTCCGTTACGCTCATCCCGAAGCCGATCTTTAGACGGCATCCCGGCCGAGCGTCTTCGATCTCCAAAATTTCGGCGGACAAATCGGCAAGGGAGGCCTCCAGCCGCATCTCGGCAAAAACCTTCGGCCTGCCCGCCAACTCGAACCTGATGGCAAATTCCCTCGACATGACGGACATTTCCAGCCGGTCGTCGCGGCCGATGATCCGGATCGCTTCGTCGATATTATCGAGATCGTACAGCTGGTTTTCAAGGGCGACCTTGAGATTCTCGAAAATCGTCGGATCGAACATTACCATGGGTCCGCCGCGTATTTCAGGCCGATCTGTTTGCGCGCCTCCTCCATGACCTCGGCGACCGCAAGCGACGTTTCGTGGGAATTGATTTTGCTGCAGTGCTTGCCGCGGCGGATCATGCGGATAAACTCCTCCAGCTCGTAATACATCGACTCATGGATCTGCTGCTGGGTCAGGTTTTCCACGCTGCCGTCCCGGTATTGGATTTTGACGTCGTACGGCTGGTTAATCCGGTCGATCACCATCGTTCCGTTTTCCCCCTGGATTTCCGCCGGCAGGAAGGAGTCCGATATTTTCGAATACATGACGACCGCGTCCATCTCCGGATAACGCATAATGACGCTGCCTTCGCCGTCCACGCCCGAAGAGAGCATAACGCCAAACGCTTTGACCTCTTCCGGTTTGCCGAACAAGGACACAAGCGGATAGATGCAGTATATGCCCAAATCCATCAGCGCCCCGTTCGAAAATTCCGGATTAAACGCATTCAGCACCGTTCCTTGCTTAAACGCGTCGTAACGCGAGGAATATTGACAGTAGCTGGCAAAATAACGACGCACCTGGCCGATTTTGTACAAATTTTCTTTCATGATTCTGAAGTTCGGCATCAGCGTCGATTTCATCGCTTCCATCAGCACCACATTGTTCGCTTCGGCCGCCGCGATCATTTTCCGCACCTCTTCGCTGTTCGAGGCAAGCGGTTTTTCGCACAGCACATGTTTGCCGTGGTTCATGCATAAAATCGCCTGCTCCGCATGAAACGAATTCGGGCTGGCGATATATACCGCATCGATCTCATCGCTTGCAGCCATCTCGCATAAATCCTTATATACCTTCGGCTCGCCGAACTGGGCCGCGAATTCCCGCCCTTTTTCCTCCGTACGCGAATACACCGCTTTCAACTCAAAATCGTCGTTCTCCACCGCCGCATGAAGAAAACGTTCCGTAATCCAGTTGGTGCCAATCGTTCCGAATCGGATCAAACCAATCATTCCTTTCCCCATATATCAGGATATTGCATAAATTTCATTCGTAGGCTTCGTGCAGCTCAACCGACATCCGGGCCTGCCGCCTCGTCCCAGCCGGATGCGGCCTCATCGGCCAGGTTTTGGATATCCTCGGTGCTGATGCCCAGGTAGCCGTATCCTTCCTGCTGCTGGAGCTTTAAGGCCCGTTCCTTGTAAAATCTGGCGCTGCTGCCTTCGCCCGTCTCCTCGTCGTAGACGAGCAGCAGGCCGTCGGTTTTGCGGAACAGCAGGTCGTCCCTGGCCCTGAATTGCCACGGCCCGCTGTAAGGCTGGCGGCTGACGGTCCCGTAATAATCGACTCCCTGCAAAACCTGGTTGTAATAGTCCTTTTTATCATCCTTCCAATTTTCCTCGGGATGCTCAAAAGCCGTTATGATGGCAACTTTCAGGTCCGGGTAATCCCGCTTCAAAGCGATCGCCGCTTCGCAGGCCCATAAATCGACGCCGTATTGTCCGGGCGAAATGACCCATTCCAGCCCTTCCTCGGCCAGCTGAACCAGCTTGGCGGTGATGGCTTTTTGAATGTACGCGATCCCCGGATGCTTTTGTCCGAAAATATTCAGCTCATGCGCCCGGTATCCCGTAACCAGCACGTTTTTCATCGCAAAACCTCTTTATTTCCGTTTGAATTCTCTCTTGCTGCGGATTTTTCGCAAAATCCCACTCTAACGCTTTCCTCCTATCATACCCCGATTCTTTTGGTGATTTCCACTGCTATATCGGAGATTGAAGCAAAAAGAGCCCTGCGTTTCCCTATGGAAACGCAAGGTTCTTGGAAGAGTTACAACGAGATTTTAACCTCGGCGTTCATGCCCGGCAGCACCTTCGACGAAGCCTGGTTGATCGATATTTTGACGGGAATCTTCTGCGTCACCTTCGTGTAGCTGCCCGTTGCACCCTGCTGCGGAAGAACGGAAAACACGGAATTGGTCGCATATCCGATCGTTTTGACCACGCCTTCGAATTTGGTGTCCGGATCGCCGTCGACCGTAATGTCCACGCTCTGGCCGATTTTAATGTCCTTCAGACGGGTTTCTTTGATGTTCGCGACGACATACAGATGATCCATGTCCGCTTCCTGCGCAAGCACTTGGCCGGCTTGCACCGGCTCGCCCGCACGCGCCTCGTTTTTGATGACTTTGCCCTTCATCCGGGAACTGACGGGAATGACTTTCGTTCCGTCGGAAACGCCTCCGACGATGTTTTTATCGCTGACGTCGTTGCCTTCCTGAATGTTCCAGCTGGTCAGCACGCCTTGGGCGGGAGCGACGACGGGCATCATGTCGGCAGCCACGACGGCATCCTCCGTTTTGAGGAAATTGGAATTTTCATAATAAAAGTAAGCGCCTGCCGCAATAAAAAAACAGATCACAAGCACCCCGATCACATTTGCGACGATTAATCGGCTACGGTTAATCATATCCATCGTTTCTCCTTACTTCGTAATTTGTGTGGCGTTCGGCACCAGGTCCGCCTGTTCCGGCCTCGGCATCATGAGCCGTTTTTCTTTTTGCACAAGCGACCGTCCTTTGCCGGTGGCGATTTTCCCTGCCGAAGCCAGCAGCATGATCGCGCCCACGCACGCCATGATCGTAAACAAATCGTGATAGGCGCCTAAAATGGCCGCTTTTTTCGTATGAACGACCAGTTCATACGAAGCCATGCTTTGAGCTTTGGCTGCAGAAAGCCCTTCATTCATGAAGCTGCGGGTCAACCGTGCGATTTCCGACTTGGACTCCCCGTCAAACAAACCGAGATGGTTGCGGATTCCCTCATAATTCACGGCATTTTTCCGCGTCAAATACCAACCCAGCAGCGGCGTGGCGACCGCCCCCGCAAAATTGCGGATCGAATGCAGCGTGACCGATCTCATCGAAGCCTGGTGGATATCGCCCGCAAGCGCCGTCCCCAGCGCCCCGCCGACAAGCACCATGCTCACGCCGGCGCCGAGCAGCGCGATTTGGAAATACAGCATGTAGAGGGAGATATCCGGCCCCATCGCACGCCACTGCAAGCTGACGTAAATGACGGCCAGCGAGCCGGCTAAACCGAGAATCCCGGCGCCCAGACGGTCAAAAAGCAGTGTTTTCAAAACGGCCGTCACCACGATGCCGACAAAAAACCAGATGTAAAAATGAACGAGGTACCGGTACGGCAGGTTCAGGTTGTTTCGCAAAAAGCCGTTGATGCCCGCGATCGCCAGAATAAGGCAAATATGCGAGGCAATCGCCATGACGGTTCCGGATATGGGCTTTGCCGCCTTCAATGTCCGAAACGGCACGAGCGGCGTCCGGGACTTGAGGTCAAAGACGATAAACAGAATCAAAAGCACGCATGCGACGGTCAAAAACGGCCACACATACGGCGAAGCAAACCCCTTTTCCACCAAATTGCACAGCGGCACCGTAAGCGAAAGCATCAACGCGACAAGCAGTAACAGATTGAACTTGTCGGCGGGCTGCGCATCATGCGACTCCCCTTTGCCATGAGGCAAGCCGATAAACCCGATGATCAAGCACAACGCGGCCGAGACGATGTTCAGCACAAACAACCAGCGCCATGCATCCACCCTGAGCGAGACGGAACCGAAAATAGCTCCGACCGCGCTTGCCCCGAACAAGCCTGTAATGACCATCAGCAGGAAATAGTTGCGAATTTTATTCGGGAACGATTTAAGGCTGACGGGCAATATGGTCAGAAACAAACATCCCGCGCTCAATCCCTGAATGGTTCTGCCGATCGTTAAGGAAACCGAGTCCCCTGCGAACACGTTGACAATGGAACCGACAAGGAATATCGAGACGAATAAGAGGTAATTGCCGCGAAGCCCCCATTTTCGGGTGAATGCCGGCCCCAAAGGAACGCCAAGGGCAAAGGCGATGTTGGACAAGGTGGAGGGAAGCAGCAGATCGTTCGAGCCGAGATCGAGGCCGTTCTGGATAATGGCCTGGTTCATAATGTACGACAAATTGATAAAATACTGCGGACCGATCGCAAAGATCGTCAACACCGAAATGATCACATACGGCGGCAGCGGCATTTTGACCGATTCGGTGATGGCGGCTACACGGCCTGACGGTGTTTTCATCAGACCCCTCCTTTCTATTTTTGTTATGGTTTAAAGTGACGAGTTGGCCAGTTAGGGCCTGCTGATTGAGCGATTATCATTAAAAAAAACCATATTGCAAACAGCAAGTTGTATTATACAATATGTAATTTTGAACATGCAATAGTCAATTTTTGACTTGGAAAAAGCGAAAAAACCGCCCGCAGGCGGCATCTCTTATCGGATATGGCTTCGATTAAAATTCATTCATGAGTTCGCGAACCAATTGCTCTGCCGGAATGGCCCGGGCCATCCGATACCCTTGACCGGCCCATAACGACATACATTCGGCATCGCCGCGCGCTGCGGCTTCTTTTCTAAGCTGCTGCGTCAAATGATGCACTTGGGGATAGGCGGCCGGAGCCTCCGCGCCATAGGTTTCCATAAACCGGTTCACCAGCCCCCTCGCCCTTCTGCCCGTGAACGCGCGCGTGATGCGGGTCGAGGTGAATCTCGGGTCGGTTAAAGCTTTGCGGTAAACGGGGTTCGTTCCGCTTTCCGGGCACAATAAAAACGCCGTTCCCAATTGGGCCGCGTTCGCTCCGGCCGCAAGCACCGCCCTCACGCCGGCCCCGTCCATAACGCCTCCTGCCGCGATCAACGGTTTATCCGTCAACGTTCGGACGAGCCGAATCAAAGCGAGCAGCCCGATATCCTCCTGCGGGTCCGGATCATTCGAAAACGTCCCCCGATGTCCCCCGGCTTCGGCTCCCTGCAGGCACAGAACATCCGCGCCGGCATCGAGAGCCGACGCCGCTTCATCCGGATTCGTAACCGTGACCGCCACTTTGATGTCGTTTTCCTGAAGCGTTTGCACGATCTCCTTGGCGGGGCACCCGAACGTGAAGCTGACGAGCGGCACCCGTTTCGCTATGACCAATTCAATTTTTCGTGCGTAATCATCGTCGTCATAGTCCGGCGCTCCAAGCGATGCGTTCACCCGGTCCGCTTCCTTCAGAAGTTTTGCCCGATACGCCCCTACTGCCTCCTGATCCGCGGTATCCGCACCGGGTACAAACAGATTGACGCCGAAGGCGGCCGCGGTTCGTTCGCGAAGCTCCAGAATTTCTTTTTCCAACCCTTCGCTGGTTTTATACCCTCCGGCCAAAAAACCGAGCCCTCCGGCGTCCGATACCGCGGCAGCCAATGCGGGAGTCGACACTCCGCCTGCCATTGGGGCTTGTATAATCGGATATTTTAGCGTTTCCAACATGTCTTTTTCAGCCTCCTTAAGCCAGTCGCCACGATCGCGAACGTCTTGACCGGGCGGTTTCATGCGGGCAATTATTTGTTCCATGCCTTAAAATCCCGGTTCAGCCGGGTCAAATGATCCCGAAGCTGCTCTAGTTCGGCGGGAGACCAATCCGAAAGCATGTCGGCATAGGCAGCGTAACGCGCTTGCTGTACCTTGCGGAGGATGTCCCGTCCTTCGGGCGTGATTTCCACCAAACTGATCCTGCCGTTGTTCGAATCCGGATAGCGCCGGATGTAACGCTTGCCCTCAAGGGCTGCCACCTGGCGGCTCGCCGTGGACAAATTCAGCAGCAGCTGATCGGCGAGCGCGTTTATGGCCAAGGGACTGCATGTTTCCAGCTCGCTAAGCAAAAGATATTCTGAGCGGTCAAGACTTCCAAGCTTTGGGCTATGGGCCGTCGTAAGCCGCACCAGCAAAGCGATTTCGTATTCGATCAAATGAATCGGAGTATCCATATTACATGATCCGCCTCCCTAATCCTGCCCGGTTTCCAAGCTAAAAATGTCAGAACCAGTATAACATACGGGCGGATGGCAGCCGAAATCAGCCGGTGATCCCCGGGGCCAGGGCCACGCCCGATCAGGTTGGCCGACACGGGCCTTCTTCCGATTTCCCGCGACCAGACCGACAGCTGACCGACATGGTGAATTTCATGGGCGATCATATGCCGCAGGGCAAATATGATTGATTGTTTTCGGATATTTCGTTTTAGCCCGCATTTCGTGTACAATTTAGGAAAGAGGTGTTGCGATATGTCCAATGAAAACGAAGAAATCATTTTGACCCCCGAAGGACTGGAAGAACTGAAGGCCGAGCTTGAGGAACTGAAAACCGTAAAACGCAAAGAGCTTGCGGAACGCCTGAAAGTGGCGATCAGCTACGGCGATTTGAAGGAAAACAGCGAATACCATTCCGCTAAAAACGACCAATCGTTTATGGAAACCCGGATTATCATGCTGGAGAAGATGCTGACCAAAGCCCGGGTCGTCAAAAGCACCGACGCATCGGTCATCAGCGTGGGCACCTACGTCAAGCTGAACGATCGGGAGTTCAAGGAAGTCGTGGAATACCGGATCGTCAGCCCGGCGGAAGCCGATGTGCAAAGCAACAAAATCTCCTACGAAAGCCCGCTCGGCAAAGAGCTGATCGGCAAATCCGTCGGCGACGTCGTCAGCGTGTCGGCCCCGATGGGCGTCATCCAGTACGAAGTGCTTGAAATCCGCGCCAATTAAGCGCGACCTCGGTATCAGGCCGGATGAACGCGCCGACCGTGCCAAGAACCCTGTTTATTCCCGCTAAGGGAAACAGGGTTCTTTTTTATGCGGTCAAGCCGGATTCGTCCACGTATTCATTCGCCCGCCGGCGATAATATTTTTTTCATCACGTCCCATAACGGCCTGATCTTCATAGGGGAGGGGACATGGGCAAATATCCAGGATTCTTCCCGCCGGATCAAATCCACGATGGATCGGCTTGCGGTTTCATGGCGTTCCGGCGTCAGGCAGGCATAAACATGTTTGATCTCCGCAATCGTTCCTGCAGGCAACGAACGCTCCAACGTCTTCAATCCCAGCTGCGCCCGTTCCGGCTTATACTTATGCAGCAGCACCTTGGATAGGTTTGCCATCGCCTGATGAAGCATTTGAACGCTCCATAGGTCGTTTCCCCTTCGGGAGGCGGCGTGATATTGGTACAAAAACCATACCGCATCGTCAACGGCATCCTGGAATTCCGCAGGCTCCAAAGCCGAATTTTGCTTGGCCGCGAACGTATCCAACCTTCCGTCAGGGTCGTGCAGGATCTTCATCGCATCTTTAGCAATATAACTTTCTTCCGTTACGGTGAACAGGTCCAGATGAACCAGGTTTTCATATACCGCCAGGATTTGCGGCGCCACGATAAAAATTTCGTCGTAAAACAACACTCGGGTATAGGCTTGGACATGCCGCATGCGATTCGGAAGAAATCGCTCCAGGTCCTCCCGATCCACCAAACAATATAAATCGATGTCGGAAAATTCGTCGTGTTCGCCCCTCCCCATCGAACCTTTCAAAAATACGGCCTGCACGCATTCGTCCCTTTTCAAACTGGAAACCAGTGCGTTGACGGCTTCTTCGAGGATCACCGAATCCCTCCTATCCTTCAACCTTCATCCTACATTGCATAGAACGGCCCATCACGGATTAAAGAATCCGCGCATATACCTGGACTTCAAGCGCCGTCGTTCCGCGCTCTTCACCGGTCATACCGGATGCCGCGACCCGCCGACTCGGCGGTTTACCCGCGAATGTGCGAAAGCACCGCTACCGGGGTACGGCCGGCAATCAGCCGTTCGCCGTCCGAATACCCCTCTTCGCGATCCTTCAACTCCTGAACGAGCACGGAACGCCAGTACCGGATCCGCTCCCCGCACGATTCATCGCGAATGGCGTTATGCAGCTCCTGCGGATCTTCGCCGAGCCGGAAAAACTGCTCCTCGCCGGTCTGGGAGAACCAGATATATTTCTCTTTGCCGTCCGTTACCCAGTGATTGGACTGGTTGCCCTGCGAATGCTCTCCGTGCAGATAGGGACGCCAGGCAGCGCCGGAATGCTCGCTGGCGCGTGAAGCCAGGTTCAGCACGCTGCCCCCCTCGACCGAATCGGGGATCGGAACGCCGGCCGCATCCAGCAATGTCGGCATAATGTCCCGCATCTCGACGACCTCCTCCACCACTTTCCCTCTTTGAAGCCCGAGGCGGTTCCCCGGGTCATTGACGATAAACGGCACCCGCGAGCTTCCTTCATAAGGCAGCGATTTTCGGAACAGATGGTGGTCGCCCATCAATTCTCCGTGATCCGAGGTAAACAAAATGACCGTGTTGTTCGTTTCGCCGTATTCCGCAAGCACCTGCATAAAACGGCCGATTTGATGGTCGATATGGGTAATGAGCGCATAATAGGCCGCCATCGCTTTTCGGAGACGGCGTTTCGGGACAATGCCTCGGCTTGTCGTCGGATTATACCCTTCCAAACCGGGGTCGGTCGTCATCGCCCAATCGCCGATCGGCGGATCGGGGATCTCCGCATCTTCGTACATATCCAGGTAAGCCTGCGGCGGATCAAGCGGCGAATGGGGCCGTACGAAGGACATCCACAGAAAAAACGGTTTGCCGGGATCGCGGCGGCGCAGGAAGTCGATCGATTCGGTGACGACCCAATTGGTCGGATGGAGCTTTTCAGGCAGATGCCATGGACGGGCCACCGCCGAGGCATTGCAGTCCAGTCCCAAATCGGTCAGGTCCGCCCCGGGTTCCTGCCGGCGCAGCCACTGCAAATAATCGTCCACTTCGTCGTAATGCTCGCTGACCGGGATGCTGTATTTATTCCGGTTATGATGCAAATAGCCGTCATGCAATACGACATTATGAAAACCCATCAGGTTTCTTGCGGGGTACACATGCATTTTGCCGACGCACTGCGTGTGGTATCCGGCCTTCGCAAATTCCTCCGGCATGGTATGATCGTAATTCCACGGCTCTAGATCCTGATAACCGACGCGCCCGTGACCCGCTTGGGACTTCCCGGTAAAAATCGCCGCTCGCGCCGGAATGCAGGACGGCGTCGCAGAGTAGGCGCGATCGAAACGCACGCCGGTGCGGGCCAATTCATCCAGATTCGGCGTCTCCACCACGGGATGTCCTGCAATGCTAAGGCAATCGTAACGCATTTGGTCCACGGTAATCAGCAAAACATTCGGTTTGTTCCGATTCAAGAACGTTCCCTCCCCAAGTTAGATGAATTCAATGCATAACCTCAAAATTAGTTCCATTTAACCTCCATTTTGATAAAAAGTAAATGGACTTTTCTTCGTTTTCACGATTCGGGTATGCGATTTTCGAACTCAGTCGCAAAAGTGGGACATTTCTTTATTCCAAAACGAAATAAAGTGCGATATACTGAAATCAGATCACCTCAGAAAGACAAGGAAAGAAGGAAGCAAGATCATGGAAGCCATCCAAGAGAACAAGCTTCGCTTATATGGAAAGCTTTTCGTCTCTTTTTTAAAGATAGGACCTACCACCTTCGGAGGGGGCTACGCCATCCTCCCGGTAATTGATAAGGAAGTCACGGAACGGCGCGGTTGGCTGGGCTCCAAGGAAATGAGCGAGATCACCGCGCTTTCCGGCGCGGCTCCCGGCGGCATCGGGGTCAACGTCGCGGCGCTTGTCGGCTACCGCGTTGCCGGCATTCCCGGCCTGCTGGCAGCCGTGGCCGGCATCTCGCTGCCAACGATCCTCATCATGCTCGTTTTATGCGCGGCTGCCGCGGGGTTCAGCCATAACCGCTACGTGCAGGCGGCGCTGCACGGCATCAAGCCCACCGTTGTCGCCTTGATCGTCTACGCGGCGGTCCGGATGCGCAAACAGGCGCTGAACCATCCTTTGGCATGGGGCGTGGCTGCCGCCTGCCTGGTTCTGCTGCTGTTTTTTCCGATCCCGCCTCTGCTCGTTTTGGCGATTGGCATCGTGATCGGCATCGCCTCGAAAGCCGCGTCCCCATTCGGTGATGCGCAAAAAAACGCCCCCAAGAACAAGCGTGACCAGCAGTCCATGTAAACGCCAAGAGAGTTACGTCCGGCCGAACTCTATTTTAACCATGAATTTTCAGTTTAATGATGTTTCCGAAAAAGCGGGTGCAAGAGACAGATGCCCGGCTCGGGAGAGAAGAGGAAAAAAACATGCTGTTAGAGCTATTATGGACTTTTTTTAAAATTGGATTAATGTCTTTCGGCGGAGGATATGCCATGCTTCCGGTCATTGAACACGCCGCGCTGAAGGAAGGCTGGATGACGGCGGAGCAATATACGGAAGCGATTGCCGTCGCCGGCATGGCGCCGGGGCCGGTGGCGATGAACAGCGCCGTCTATGTCGGTTATGCCGCCGGCGGCTGGATCGGCAGCCTGATTGCCTCGATCGGCATCGTGCTGCCCTCCGCCATCATCATGTTCCTGGTTGCTACGATTTTTTACCGTGTGTATGATAATCAGTGGATACAAGCGGCGCTGAACGGCATGAAGCCGGCCGTGATCGCCTTGATTGCATACGCCGCTTATACGATGACGATCCATTCCGGTTTTATCACCGGTTATTCCGTCAGCACGTTCGCCAGCATCGCCATTTTTATCGCCGCCCTGATCGCCATGATTCGTTTCCGCGTTCATCCGCTGGCCATGATTATCGTTTCAGGGATTGTGGGGATTGTTATTTATGCCTAACGAAAAAAAGCAACGAATCGATGCGCGGGGCCGCATCCCGTCGCCCAAAGCGAAGGAGCTGTTCCACGACATCCACCGCACGCAGGAAATCGCCAAAAACGATTTGCTTGCCGCAAGCGGGCTCACGGTCAGCACGTTAACGCGCGTTCTGGACGAACTCGTCTCGATCGGCGTCATCACCGAAAGCGGCCTCGGAGCCTCCACGGGCGGACGCCGCCCGATACTGTATCAGGTAAACGGAGGGTACGGTTACGCGTTCGGTCTCGATATATCCCGCGTCTCGTCCCGGCTTGTGCTGCTTGATCTTGCGGGAAACAAAACCGATGCCAAGGAATGGCGCATGACCGAAGAAACGACGCCCGAGGCGCTGTTGAAGCAGATTGCCGAGCAAGCGGGAGAATGGATGGACAAGCATCGGATCGCTTGGGAACAGGTGATCGGAATGGGGATCGGCGCCGTCGGGCCGCTGAACCGGGCCGACGGTATCATCGAAGAACCTGAATGGTTTGCCGCTCCCGGCTGGAACCGCGTGCCGATCGTCAGGATGCTGGAGGAGAGGCTCGGATTCCCCGTCATGCTCGATAACGGCGCCAACACGGCGCTGATCGCGGAATCCTGGGCGAACCGGACCAAAAATTTCCGTCATATGTTATACGTGCACGCCGGCACGGGGCTTCGCCTCGGCATGATGACGGACAACAAGCTCATTCACGGCGCCGTCGATATGGAGGGCTCCTTCGGCCAAATGATCATCCAGGCGGACGGCCACCCCTACCGTACGCCGCAGGGCAATTACGGCGCGCTTGATTCGTACGCGTCGGTTTATGCCATTGAACGCGAAGTCAACTCGAGGCTGCGCATCGGCCGGGGCAGCGTTTTGCGGCAATGGCTGCCGCCGGGGGAGCCTGCCAAGTATTCGGACATTATGCAGGCATTAAAGCATATGGACCCGATGGTTACCGAAATCGTGACGCAAGCGGCAGCGTATTTCGGTATCGGCCTTGCGAATCTGCTCAACATTTTGAACCCGGAAAAAGTCATTTTGGGCGGCCCGCTGATGACCGAATCTAATCTGTTTTTCTATACGGCCACCCAAACGGCCATCCGCAAAACCTATCATTATCCGAAATACCAGGTTATTTTCAGCCGAGGCACGTATGGCGACGAAGCGATTGCCATCGGAGCCGCGTTGATGATGCTGAGCCAGTTGACGGTTTAAGCCGCCGTTTCTTAACTTTCCACCCAGAGAGGAGTTTTCGCCATGTCAGCCGAATCCACGTTCGGAATGTCCGACAAGCCTGACCACGACCCGCATCAAGACCGCCAAGTTTCTCCCTGCTGCGCAGCGAAAAGGAAAGCCGTCGCCGATCCGGCCGGCTGCGGCCCCCCTTCCATGGAGCAGGAGCGCAAACGAACCGAAGCGCAAACCGCCGCAGCTTCGGCGCCAACAAGCGAATCGCCGGCGCACGGAGCCTTGCGTCCGGATCCATCTTCATGGCCCGTCATTCCGGAGGGCGATTATTTGCTTGGCACCGATGATCAGGAAGGTTTCCCCTCCGATGCCGAAGGGCCGGCCCGTCGGGTGCATGTCCAATCGTTCCGCATGTCGCCGTACGCCGTCACCAATGCCGATTTTGCGGCCTTCGTCGATAGCACGGGTTATGTGACGGAGGCGGAGAAATTCGGCTGGTCGTACGTTTTCCACCTGCTGCTGCCCGAACCCGAAAAAGTAAGCATCGTCGGTTCGCCTCAACAAACGCCGTGGTGGCACGGGGTTGAAGGTGCCTGCTGGAAAGCGCCCGAAGGGCCGGGAAGCAGCATTGCCGATCGGATGAACCATCCGGTCATTCACGTATCATGGAACGATGCCTTAGCTTACTGCGAATGGGCCGGCGTCCGCCTGCCGACCGAAATCGAATGGGAGACGGCGGCCCGCGGCGGACTGGAAGGCAAACGTTACCCGTGGGGCGACGTGCTTCGCCCGAACGGGGAACATCGGTGCAACATTTGGCAGGGCGTATTCCCGACGAAAAACCATGCCAGCGACGGCTATCTTGCCACGGCCCCGGTGGACGCCTACAAGCCGAACGGTTACGGCCTTTATAATGTCTCGGGCAACGTATGGGAATGGTGCGCCGATTGGTTCACGCGCGATCCCGGCGAGCGGGGTTCGGCGGAGCGGCCGGTAGGACCGGCGGAAGGCGAAGCGCGCGTACTTAAGGGAGGATCTTACCTTTGCCATCATTCCTACTGCAACCGTTACCGCGTGGCGGCCCGAAGCGGCAATACGCCGGACAGCTCGACGGGCAATACCGGTTTTCGCGTCGCGGCGGATCTTTAGATTTTACGGGTCGGCTTGCCTGAGAACTTATACATTCGAACCTCTTCAAAAAGCCCCGTCCTCCCGGAAATTGCATGAACGAATTCGGGAGTGCGGTGCTTTTTCGAGTGGGTGGCGGGGATTGCCGATCAACGCTGAAATCTCAGATGAAACACCCTCATTTCGAGTTTGCTTTAATTAAATATCCTTTTAACAAAGTCAATGAGTTTGGACTTTAATGCGTCACCCTGCTCCCCCTTATGAAACATATCTGTTCCGTGATAACCGCTCTCATCCACGATGAGCTCTTTATCAGTTGCTCCGGATGCTTGATATAATTTGCGCACTTCTTTTTCAATTGAGCCTCCATAATCACCAGGTGAAAAAACAAACAAAGAAGGGGCTTTAATCTTTTTGACGCTTGGAATTGCATCAAGGGGCCCACATTGTGCCGGAGAAGAAAGAATAATGAGCCCCTCAATAGGCAGCTCTTGGCGGACGCCTGCAAGGATTGCTGTACTTCCGCCACATGATGCTCCTGCCAAAAACACTTTTTGTGCACCCAATCGTTTGAGTTCGCTTAAGGCTGCGTCTGCATCACGATCGATATTCTGATTATCCTCCGGGAAATTCTGTGAGGCGCCGTGATTGCGATATTCAGGAATAACGACTAAATATCCGCTATCCGCCAATTCAGTTCCCATGTCAAGAAAAGAGCAAATGTTATAGCCTTGCTCGTGTGCCAGCAGGACTCCTTTATTTCCGCTCCCAAGCACAAGCGCCGACAGATGCGCCCCGTCACTGGTCGTTAATGTAGTTGCTTTATCGCGCAGCTTCTCTGGTACGCAACTGTTCACAAGATGCCCGTTGGAAGACCGTACCGTCCGATCCGGCCAGGCAGGATCATACTCAACCGGCGGGTTTGAGGGTATGTCCGTCACTTCGGCAAGCGGTGTTTCATTCCCGGTCCCGGTTGTGGTGGATGTATTTTGGGGCAGATTCGTTGAAGAATGATCTTCATTTGGAGTTGCAGGCATTTTTGTGGAGCATCCCGTCATGGTTATTAACAAAATGACCAAGACGAGTACCGTTTTTATTTTTTTAAAAGATACGATCATCGATTTACCATGCCTCCAACCTTCACTGAATTTACAACAGAGTCGAACGGCTCTGAGAGCGTTACCACTGAAACCAAAACGATTGGAAAATATGATTTCTTTATTTTTTGTACCTCCGTGCACTTCGATTTTTCTTCTCCAAAACCATTCGAAAATCAATTTTTAGTTTCATATATTTAATATAGTCCAGAGATATCATCATTTATTGAACGAAATGTCAACAAATTGTCTCCGAGTTTCAATCAGTTAGATATTTATCTCATCGGTAATGGGAACATGTGCATGTCCTTTACGGCGAATTTTGAGGGAAGCCTGTTTGCTGTTTGCTGTTTGAGTTTCGTCGTTTGCTGCTTCGCCCTTCGCATGGCACGCAGGCTCCCGGCTGGAACGTGGCGCTGAAAACAGCGGCCGCTTTCAGCAGCCATCTTCTTGCCTTCATAATTGGCGCTGCCGCTGAAGACGGTATTGTCCGGGGGTTATCCCCATACGTTCACGGAACAGCCTGCCGAAAAAGCTGGGGTTCGGGATGCCGACCCGTTCCGCGATTTCCTGCACGGACAGCGTCGTCTGCGCCAGCATCGTAACCGCATGGGAGATCCGAAGATGGTGCACGTATTGCAGCGGCGTCATGCCCGTATATTTTTTCATGCAGCGCGTAATATAGTCGAATTGAAAATGAAGCGCTTCTTCCATGCTGTTGGAATGGAACGGCTCGCTCCAATGGTTTTGCAGATAGAGGACCGTTTCTTTCGCCAGTTCGGACGAACGTGAGGCGGGTCTCGCTTTCGCTTCCGTTTGCAGCGTGTCAAGCAGCTCGCCGAACAACGTCTGCAGCTGCAGCGCATGTTCTACGGACAGCTGCGCATTCAGCTTCGCCATGCGGTTTAAGACCGGCACCAATTTGCCGAAAGGAATGTCGCCGTGCTTCGGAAGGTACATCGTCTGATCGGCCGGTTTGGTATCGCTGTCCCGACCTTGCGGCAGGACGGCGGACCATGGAATATCCTTCGCGTCCAGCCTTCTAAGCGCCGCGGGGTGTTGGAAATGCACCCAGTAGACTTCGGTGTCTTCCGTGCAGGGGGCGCTGCCGACATGGGTTTTGCCCGGCTCGAGCACCAGCAATTGCCCGCCTCGTATGGCGTACTCCTCCTGATCCTCCCGCATATACATGGCCCCGCTTTTGACGAAAATGACGTCGTACACATCAAACGACCTTTCAAAATGGCAGTTCCCCGGCACCCACATCGCGTGTCCGACGGTCACCAGCGACGGCAGCGGCGGTATCGCAAGCTCCAGGCATCTCACCCGGCACCCCTCCCCTGTTTGATCGATATCGTTTTAATCCCCTAAAACCATCAAATTCTGAAAACGGATTCAGTAGTTATATATTAGCATCTTACTTCGCTTCGGTCATGATCTGAAGGTCGATATCGTGCGATATAAAGTCGCTATATTGCGTAGTCCGCCGCCCGGATTTCCGTTACCTTAGGAACAGAAATCACTTTCCAAAACTAAGGAGGGCATTCACGATGCGTTTTCGCCAGGTACACCTCGATTTTCATACATCCGAAGCGATCGACCGTATTGGCAGCCAATTCGAAAAAGAGCAGTTTCAGCAGATGCTGAAGCTTGGGCATGTAGATTCCATTACCGTCTTTTCCAAATGCCATCACGGATGGGCTTATCATCCGTCCGAGGCCAACAAAATCCATCCGGGACTCTCTTTCGATCTACTCGGGGCGATGATCGAAGCGGCCCGCGAGATCGATGTCAAAACCCCCGTCTATTTGTCCGCGGGATTCGACGAAAGGCTGGCCGTAAGCCATCCCGAATGGTGGGTGCGTCCGCGTTACGGCGGCAGCGAGGATTTGTTCAGGCCCGGGTATCATTTGCTTTGCCTGAATACCCCGTATCTGGATATTTTGCTGTCGCAAATCGCCGAGGTCGTCAGAAACTATGACGCCGACGGCATCTTTTTGGACATCGTCGGCGTAAGGGAATGTTATTGCGCGAGCTGCGTCGCCGAAGCCAGGGCCGAGGGGATTGACCCGCGCGATACGGACGGCATGAAACCGTTATGGGAGCGAACCTACGCCAACTATACCCGGCGCGTCCGGGAAACGGTAGATGCCCATGCCCCCGGCCTGCCGGTATTCCACAATGGCGGCCACATCCGGCGCGGGCGGCGCGATCTGGCCGGGATGAACACGCACCTCGAGCTGGAGTCGCTCCCTACCGGCGGTTGGGGCTACGACCATTTCCCGTTGTCGGCCCGTTACGCGCAGCCGCTCGGGACGCCTTTCCTGGGGATGACCGGGAAGTTCCACACGACCTGGGGAGAATTCGGAGGTTACAAGCACCCGAACGCTCTCCGCTATGAAACGGCGCTCAGCCTTGCGCACGGGGCGGCCTGCTCGATCGGGGATCAGCTTCACCCCCTCGGACGGATGGACGAAGCGACTTACCGTCTGATCGGCAGCGCTTATGCGGAAGTGGAAGAAAAAGAAGAATGGTGCCGCGATACCGTCAATGTCGCCGACGTTGCCCTGCTTTCCGTTGAAGCCGCCGGCGCGCATGCGGCAGACGGGGGGCATGACAGCTTCACCGGCCAGGCCGATGCGGGGGCCGTACGCATGCTGACCGAAGGCAATATCCTGTTTGACGTGGTCGACCTTGAAAGCGATTTTGACGCCTATCGGGTTCTTATTTTGCCGGACCGAATCCGCATCGACGAACCTCTCCGCGCCAAACTGTCGGCTTTTCTTGCCCGGGGGGGACGCCTGCTGGCGACGGGAGAGTCGGGGCTCCACGCGGACCGGGGCGGGTTTGCGCTGGACTTGGGCGTTCGGCATGCCGGGGCAAATCCCTACCGTCCGGACTATTACCATCCGCTCCATCCGCTCGCAAGCCTGGGCGAGGCGGCTTTCGTCTTTTATGCGGAAGGCCAGCGCGTCGAGTTGACCGAAACCGGCACGGAGCTCGGACGAAGGGAAGATCCGTTTTTCAACCGGGACGCGTTCGCTTTCTGCTCGCATCAGCATACGCCAAACAGCGGCAAGGACGGCGGGCCGGGCATGGTCGAAAGCCGTAACGGCATCTATATCGCCTGGAACGTCTTCGAAGATTATGCCGTCAAAGGAAGCCTTGCGCTGAAAGAAACCGTTTTGTACGCGCTCAATCGCTTGCTGCCTGAGCCTACGCTGCGCACTTCCCTGAAGGCCCAAGGCGCGGTCACCCTCCAGAAGCAGGCTTCGAAATCCCGCTACGTGCAGCATGCGCTGTACGCTTCGCCGGTGAAGCGCGGTGCAGGCGTCGAAGTGATCGAGGACATTCTGCCGGTCTATCAGGTATCCATGGAGCTGCGCATTCCCGAAACCATACGCGCCGCATACCTGGCTCCGCAAAGAAAGCCGCTCGATTTTAAGCAAGACGGGGAGAGATTGACCTACGTCATCCCCGAGCTGGAATGTCATCAGATGGTCGTCTTGGAATACGGAGAAAGCCAGTAACGGGTGTACCCCGTATCCGTCCAAACCCGCCTCCACTTTCAGGTTGGGGCCATCGAACATGGAAAAAGCGCCGTTCTTCCAGTTTTGTTGACCTGGAACGGCGCTTTGGTTCGTTTAAGGGCGATAGGCGCATAGAGGAGGACTCATTCGCTCCCTCCTCGCCTTCCCTTTTATTTTTCTTGTCCTTGACTGTTTCGTGCCCCGCTCTTACTTCCGTCCGAAATCCGCCTTGATTTCTCCCCATTTTTCCGTGTTCCACTTCAAAATTTTGTTTTCGTATGTGTTGTCTTCAAGCCACTGCACCGCACGGTCGGTAAGCTCCCAAATTTTGCGCGTGGAATCGGTTCTGGCGAGCGTCGTCGCGGGCTTTTTCTTTCGCACCCAAGCCAAGGCGGTTTTGGAATCGGTGTACACCGTTTTGTTGCTGCCAAGCTTCTTCAGGTAAGCCAAGGCGTGCACGATGGCGATAAATTCCCCCAAATTGTTCGTGCCGTTTTCGATCGGCCCGACGTAGAACAAAATTTCCCCCGTTCTCGTATCGACGCCTTTGTATTCGACCGGGCCGGGATTGCCGCGGGT
>Ga0180220_1001040_pt1 | contig 23048 bp, 17 predicted proteins | sample eDN5th37CBELigBY_FD_151335 | JGI IMG/M metagenome (GOLD analysis project Ga0180220, IMG submission 151335) | Enriched backyard soil microbial communities from Emeryville, California, USA - eDNA 5th pass 37_C BE-Lig BY (version 2) (version 2) | ecosystem: Environmental > Terrestrial > Soil >...
CGATTCTCGTCCTTGGCCTGTATGTATGTGCGGATCAATGACGTGGCGTCAGAGCCTTCCGGGCACTTTGGGACATTCTTGTCGTCCATGTCGAGAGCTTCCTGAAAACGCGTGGAGGCGCGGCATCTGTCGAGTCTCACAATTACTGAAAAACGGGTCATTGATTTCAAAGGGTTTTTTCACTAATTGTGAGACTGCAAGCGGCCATGTTCTCATAATTACTGAAAAAACGCGGAATTTTTCCCACAATTACTGAAAATTTTCGAGAGGCCCCGGCTGCACTGGATACAGGTGCGCTGGTCTTCGATACAACAGCGTAGCTGCCGTGGTCAAGGGGATTTTGTCCCCCTGACGGATGAGAACAGAAATATTAGAGCTTACAAGAGCCACCGATAGTAACGATCCCCTCTAGGAACAGGCCTGATGCTACTTTGCACCAATAGCAACAGTACATAGGTCAACGATCTCTGCCGCATTCAATTTGTGAAAACGTAGCTGCTTTTCTACTTCCTGAGTGTCCTTGAATCCGCTTGTCGCGGTTAGCGCAATAGCGTAACGACGAATCCCGTCACGTAGCCTTTTCAGCCCAGTATCGTTGATGATTCTGATCTGTGGATTCGGAGAAGCTGCGTGTTCAAATATCGTCTTCGGATGCACCAGTATTGGAACTTTTTTGCAAGAACTGTCGTACTGTGCTTCAAACCAGACGATGGAACCATTTAATTGATTGGTGTCGTGCTTAGACACCTTCTCTGCTTTTGTGGCACCGCTTTTGCACTCTATAACCAAGTAGTGCAAGTCGCCTAGTGCCCAAAGATTATCCGGTCCTTTGCCAATCTTGTCTTCAGGTCTTTCAGAGCCGAAACCAAGGAATGACCCGAGGTCCTTCATTGCAGCTTCAAACCTCTTGCTGCCTTCTTCTCCCCAGTTGAGATCATCAAGTAAGCCATTGACCCAGATGATGAGATCGTTTCCTTCGAGAAACATCGTCATGAAGCTTGTCGCTGCCGCAGCCTGGCCTGCAGCAGGAGCGTTTAGACGATGGTATGTCACACCAGCTAGCGGCTTAAGTAACTGCGGGTTCATGCTTAGCGCGGACAATTGCAACTCCTGCGCCTTCGCTGGATCTATGAAATTAGTGTATTCCGCAAGCTGCTGTTTGAGATACCCCTTTAGATGAGGCTCTGCAGTAGCATTCACCGCAGTTTGGGCCTCTGCTGCTGCCACATCGTATCGCTTAATACGTGCCGCATCAAAAGCAGTACGTAGAATAACCTGATTCGAGTCCAGGTTTCCATCTACGACCGGCGGTGCATTAATTACTGCATTGCGATCTGCACTCACCCAGTTTGCATCCTGTGTTAAGCATAGATCAAGAATTGGTATTAGCTCGGCAAGTGCTTTGCCACGAGCTTGGCTCGCCACGCTCTTGCCCAGATTGATCTGGGCACGCGTAGCTGATGAGAACATGGCTTCAGCATCAGGCTGGTGAAGCCGCTGAGTCAATCGTCCTCCAAGCAGCAGGACTACACAGTAGTCGTCGCTTGAGCGTACGCCTCGGCCCATGCCCTGTTCTATTCGTTGGACTTGACGAATCAACTGTCGGTTAGTGCCATCAAGCATAAGCATTTCGGCGCGCTCTCCCAACCCGTAGGCCTCCGGCAATCCGTCGATCACAAGCAACTCGCATGCTTTCCCAGGTAAGTCGATTCCATCGTACTTGTTGATCAGTACAGTCAGACCGACGTACTTCTGCTTCAGACGCTCAACCCCAGCCTGAATGGTGTCTTTGTCGAGAATTTGCTGAGCGACTGTAGCCCAGAATTTTGTACGTCTCCGCGACGGCACTATCACCACTACATTTCGTTGTTTGGCAATCTCCGCTACCAGATCACGTATAGCTTCCTGAGTGTAATCAGGGTTGATCTCTTGAGGGGCAAGAATCATGCGGTCACCTATATCACCGCCGCCCTTCGGGCGAATAGGCCTACCTACTTGTGTAGCATCAGCCTGGAAATGACTAACCAGGATAGAGTCGTCAGCCAATGTTGCCGTCATATAGATGCGGCGTTGTGCTGACGAAAAAGACGGAATCCTGTCTATGGGGACGAAGTGGGGTGCAATCTCCAAGTGCCCTCCACCAAACAGGCAAGTGCACAATGGGATGCAGTCACGCAGCAGCGACCAAGACCACTCCAAATCACCAGACTTGCGGTTTGCGTGTAGCAACTCGATTACCTGCTGTTGCTTCGCCTGCCATGCCCAGAATGGCACGGTCATGACGATTGAAGGATCGGATGCTTGGACGTCCAGCAAACCCGTTGCTGACTGATTTCGCAAGTCCTCCTCGAACAATTGCAGTAACCCGTCGTAGACCGGACTACCAGCTTCTGACCTAATAGAAAACTGGTCATGTACCACGCCTAAGCAAGCGTGGGCATCATCAATGACGATACAACCGATCGGGATTTTTCGTTCGCCAACACCAAACACTGAACGAGCATTAAACAGCTTGTGGACATTGACCACCAGAATTGATTGACCTGCTAGAAATTCCGGATTGGCCTCATCTGAGGTCGCAGCAATACCCAACGATTCGGCCTCCTTGAGAACCTGTTTTACCAGGAAGGGATCTGGTGCAACGTAAACGGCTGGTTTGATGCTTTCATTAAGCGAGCTTTGTAGGCAGAGTAAGCCAACGACAGTTTTCCCGCCGCCGGTATTCATCTTGATCGTCAGATCCTTAGCGGACCTTCGCTCATGCCATGCATCTAGCACATCAGACTGCTCATCGTGTGGCCGCTTAAAGCGCGGGTCGCGCCTCAAGGTGGTGAAAATTTTACGAGGATCTGTTTGGATCGCAACTGTACCTGCATTCAGTTTTCCAAAATCTAGAACCATGGGTGCCTCCATTTTTTTATGTCTGAAATCTTTCAGATAATTGTTACATACTACTTGCCCTCATGGAGATGAGACCTGAAAATATGAGTACATCCCCATGCGCATGGGTGATCTACTGCCAACACTGCTGCTTGATAGCAGGACGCTGACTATGGGGGAGAGGACGACCAATGACTTTGACGATTTCCTCGGCAGGAGTGGCGTTCGTGCTGGGCATGATGGCCCTTGGTGTTTTGCTTGTCCAATGCGGTGGCTAGATAGGAGCCTGGCTGATCGCCACCGCCGATAAAATCGAACGATGTGGCGAACGATGGAGGGTACAGCGATGACAGCAAAGTTCCCATGGAGGCCAATCATTGCCTGGTGCGTAGGGCTGGCCCTGCCGTTGGGTGTGATGGCTTGGCAGCAGCCGACTTCGATGCAAGCGACCTACCTGTTGATGGCACTCACAGTGTTCTACGGCGGTGGCGGTCTGGTCGGATTTTTTGCCAGTGACTGGGCGCAAGAGCGATGGGGAGGTGAGACGGTATGAGCCTAAGCGAAGGATTCATCTGGGGCACATCCATCGTGGTGCTGGGGGCAGCAGGGCTGGCTGCATTCGCTATGTGGATACGAGTCCAGGACGACCGGCGGCAGGAAAAACAGGCTCAGGCAGCAGAGCACGAGGCCTTCAGAAAGGCGTTCACGGTCCATCAGCACTGACACACTGAACACTACGTATCACAGCGAAGCGGACATCGATCGGCCCAACTGACGTTGGTGTCCGCCTTGGTGACTTCAAACCACCGTCCTTTCCGCAGTGTCACCCATTCATCCCTTGCTGTCGAATAGGAATTTACCTTCGAATTTTTCGATCAGTTAGCTTGTAAGTACAGAGATCATCTTTCAGCGCTTGAAACAATAGTCGGTGACCTCAATAAATCCAACTTCTTCCCGTTCTAGCTTTGTCTCCAGTTCGTTCAGGTGAGTGATACTCGGTAATTTATCTGTTCCAGATATCGAGACTGAAAAATCGGCGTTGTAGCGCTTCCCAATTTTTGAAAGCTCATGGCTAAGCTGTTCTAGGATGCTGTCTCTTAATAAAAGCTGATTCCTGCGAAACCGGATCAGGCGATGGCAGTCAAAGAAGTCTGAGCGTTTTGTTGAATCATACTTTCTACCATTCCAACCCGTGCTTCGTGTGGCGCGATATAAAGCGCGCTCTTGGGTGTCGTTCCAGGAACTAAAGTCAAAATGATTTATCGGATTCGGATTTTCGTATGTGGCCGTAGGAGGGAAGCCGACGTTCTCAAATCTATGCTTGTCGAGGGTATATAGGGTTTTATTTTGGATGGAAAGTAGTTTTTTTATGGCTTTAGGCATATCAAAGCGCATGACTTTGCTGGCATCCAATATTCTTATTTCCCGTGGGTGCTCTTCGTTGTCCCGGTCCCAGTGATTTTCTCTGCGTTTCGGCACCCATTGAATGTACCTGCCAAAGAGGGCGATCACTCCCTCAGGTCTGAATGATTCTATATGGATTTCGTCTTGCTCGGTATTTTCGTAAAGAAAATAGTAGGCCCTGCCGAAGAAGACTAGCGACCTGGCTACCTTTTCCACCAGTTGGCTTATTGTTTTTTCAATCGAATGTGAAGAATATCTTGTTCTTACGTTCGATAGTAGTTTTTGAGTGAGAGCCTCGTCGGTCGATTCTATCCTGAAGCTATTCCCATTATGCTGATTCAGTGACGATAGCAATCTTGTAAAGTCCTCATCGAACATTCGACGATTAAAACCAAGGTGTGGCTTTTCTTCAGGACAAAAGAGTCGATCTATGCCTACTTTGTTTCTTTCTATGAACGAAGGTCGATAAAAAGGTTCAGCTTTAAATATCTTCATGCTGATCCTCCCTATTATCACGTAGAGTCTCAGAAAGAGACGTGATGTGGTAATCGAGCTTAAGCTCAGTGGGCTCGATTTGGGGCAATACTTGCGTAGCAAAAAATAAGTGGGATGCTTCCGAAAAATTACTTAGCAATGCATTTACTATCTTGTTTTGGTGCTGTTTTCCCCTTGTCATAGAAAACTGATCTTCGAATCCATCGTCCCGAGCTTTCTGTTCGAAAGCTATCCTCCAATTTGTCCGAATCAGGGTCCGGGGTGAAGCCGCAATACTAAAGCTGGAAATGTCTGAGAGTCCTATCATCCTTTCGAGATACTTCTGCTTATCGGTGGTGTGATCCAGAAAGGCATTGAAGCGGCCAAGGGCAAAGTCTGCCATCTTGTTGTTGTCGTAATACGCCCCGTACAGGATGGCATAGCCCAAAACTGAGGCTAAATCGTTAACTACTGTCGACATGAGATGCAGACGGAATTCTATGTCTAGATCTGGGTTTTCCTCTAGAATTTTTGAATCCGCTAGTATTGCTAGAGACAAGAACATAGGGAAAACTTTTTCTAGCGTGCTTTGATCATTTTTCTCAAGTGCGCTGACGCATGCCTCTGCTAGTTCGAAGTAGATTTGCCCGAAGTGATCTGGGAGCGCGTCATTGTGTTTTGACTCAAATATATGTTTGACGATATTCGGATTTCCTAGCCTAGTAATTGCATCCTCTTGGGCAGAGGTCAGTCGCTGAGAGAGCGTTTGGATATCAATTTCAGGAAAGACATATTGTTTTTCGGTGTAGTGCTGATACATACGATATCGACTCAGTAACTGATCGATATCGTCAAACCAATTCGGTAGTTTCCAGTGGCTATGTAGGGAGCTTAAAACGACCTGCGTTGCGGGCTCCGACATTCCTAGCTTGACCAATGTATCAACGAAATCAGGAATCGCCTTTTGATGAAAATCGCAGATTAAAGGAAGTATTTTTGCATAATGCTGCATCAGCTTCTGTACTGAGAGCTGTTGAACATATTTGGGTTTGGATAGGCGTTTCCCTTCGATCTCCGTCTCGAATTCAATGCGGTCGACAATGATTGAGAGTTGAACTTGTAGAAAAGCGGGTAGGCTACGGAGAGAACTTTCAGTCCATTCGTCCTTTTCAAAGAACTGCTTTAGCTCCTTCTCGAAGGTGATCATTCGACGTAATGTTTCTAGGCAGAGGGTGCTGCCCAGCGAGGCCCATGTGTCTGCGATAGCTACTTTTAAATTAGGAGCTTCCGTATCCGCCATCAGCTGTGCTGAAACTAAGTATTTTTCGATAATGCTCTTGAGTCTTCCAAGTTCTTGCATTCCAATGTCGAATTGAAATTGCTTCGCATAAGATTCAGCGCGAACCGAGAATCTATTGATTAACCTCAGGGCCAGGTTGAAATCGCCAATTTGGAACGCTAGTTCGATATGGCTAAGCAATCTATCAATAATTTCGTTTTCAAGCCATTGATAGTCAGTTTTTTCCTCCATCAATGTTTGCTGACTACGTGTTTGTAAAGCGAGGGATGTAGCACTGTCTCCAGCTAAAAACCATTGCTTGTATTTCGCCTTTCGTGGAAACCAATAGCTTTTCTGATCTATTTGATGCTTTTTCTGGAGATAGTGAAGCAACAAGATCGTATAGTTCCTGTTCAGAGCGGGTAGGTTGTCTTTTAACCCCTCCTTGTCTTTTTTTAGACGCTCATCGATGTAGGAAAGTTGCTCAAGAGCTTGTTGTGCTTGCTTGGAGTGGTGGTTAGCCAGAGGGCGTGAGTTTCGTGGATTTGCAGCGCTTTCGATGTGGCGTGCGATTTTAGGGAGTACTTCGTTCTCGATCAAAAGCTTGAGGTCAAAGAAGTTGAATAGTCTTTGACCCAGTGGGAACAAAGCCAATGCACTAAGTACTGTCAAAGCCGTGCCGACTGAATAGACTAGCAGACCAGGGTCTATGCCAAACGCGGGCAGGGCAGTTGCTGATAAGCAGAACATTGCAGCAAGCACCAAAATCTTTGAGTACACACTGCCTACATGTTCATTGGTGAGCATGTAGATGATGTCCCGGCGTAGCCTGGTGTAGCCGGAGCTTAGAATGATTCCTATGGTGGCGAAGTAGATCGAGAAAATCGCGGTGAGCAGCTGGGCGTATAGCCTGAGCTGTTCGATATTGAAGTTTTTATCTTCTACATTGAGTGATGGGAACCATGGTGAGTCGTTTCCAATCCACTTTTCACAAAAAACTAGCCCAGCTAGGAGCAAGACTACCCAGAACAGGCTTTTCACTCCAATCCAGGCAAAAGCGCCAAAAGTACGAACATTGGCTTTCGTTTGTCGAATTGAAGAGTCTTTCTTGTACAAGAAGTTATCGGAGATAAGCTCAACTTGTTTCAGTCTCGTCTTGAGTCTCCAGAACCAAGGCTTGGAACTTATCCAGATTTTCAGTCGATCAATCACGCACTCTCGCCCAATATTTAATACATCCGGTCTAGCGGGTCTGATCTGTTCCCCAACGAGGGTAAGGCTCAGAATTCAGATTTTCCTGTGAGGGTGTGGATATGCCTGTTGCCCTGGATGAGTGCATCACTGTGTCTTTCCAACTCAATCTGCACAACCATCCCGTGATAAGCGGGATTTGGCATCTCAAAAAAAGCCCTCACAAAATCTTGTTAACCAGATGGCTCGCTGGATGCTCCTCAAGCATCCAGCGAGCCATCTGACCAAAATCTCCGTCATCATCTACAAAAATATGTGCTGTTCTCGGACTTAAAAAAGGACTTGATTTCGAGCAGGGATCTTCGAGCTTTATTAGTTCGTTTCGAAACCCGTACCCATAATTAGAGATGGCTGCCAACGAAAGAACAATTTTGGAATCCTTGACGGCTTTCCAAATCTCTCTTTGGTGTTCGACACTTGCCCGCTCTCCTAGCGTGATGGATTTTATGCACTCTGCTGGTAGTGGCATAACATAAACGGGAAATTTTGAGTCATTCGAAACCCTACGGCACTCTGATAGACTTCGAACCAGCCTTACTTCCTGCTCATACTGCCAGTCTTCCGGTTTCGTGCATAGCTCAGCAATTGGAACAGGATTTCCATCAGAGATATATGCGGTTATATCTTTCTTTGGCCGCACACTCCTATACTCCACCTCTATTTTTCCATCGAAAAATTCATGAGAATCATCGAATTCGACCACGGCCCCCGCATACTGATCCGCGTAATGAGACCACATCAAAAGAGAATCTCTAACCTTGGATAAACACAGAACCCCTATCGACTCATTTAACGCATATAAAATATCCCGCGAGTTGAAGTCATTACAGAAATCAGACTCGAAACCATCCGCCAAAGAACCATCACCCTGAAGCCTTCTCTCAGAGAGCAAGTCAAATTGAATAGCAATTTTGTCGTCAGAAAAAGACTGGGGAACATGCAACTCAGGCAGCATCTCGAATGGATCATTAAATGCTCCTGGTTGGGTGAAGCGGATGCTCCCATTTAAAATTTTCTTCAACGTATCAATAGAAACGTATTTATATAGTGACATAAACCCCTCGCTTCACAACAAAGCAGGCCTCAACCGGCCTGACCGACGTTGATGTCCGCTTTGTTGGTATCAAACCTTCAGCTTCAAATCCTCTTCCATGGTCTCGCATTCCGCGAGCCACTGCTCCCGACCATAGCGATACCCCGGAAACTCCCGCTCAATCGTCGTTTTGCCCTGAAGTAGCCGCTTGCCAAGATCAGCCACGACCCGGAGTTCGGCCTCATCACGCACCTCTAGCGGGACGATGAGATGGACGCTTGTAGACCATGACAGCCGTTCACGGCGATAGCTGGCAGGTACATCGAAATCAATGCCGTCGGCCCGCAAGGTGTTGGAGATGGCATCTACCCTGTCGTAATACGCGCCTGCTTCGCCCTGCGGAGTTGGTTGTGTGTAGTAGTCAATCCGCTTGCGTGAATGGCCGACCTGTTTGTAGTGAGGGACGAATTCTGTAAGGACGTTGCGCTTCGGAGGGTCTCCGGCCTGGTTCCAAGCTCGATCCTGGATTTCATTTTCATAGACCCAACGAGGGTGCCGCCAATGCACCATGACGCGCCGATCACCCAGAATGAAGCCTACGTCGTCCCACCATGACAGCGCGGTGCGAGGGTCTTTCCCATACACATGCGGGATGAACAGCCCATCCCTCATGAGCCACTGGGAGCGGCGATGGTAGTTCCGCTGCGATTCGCGCATCTGTTCAAGGCGTTTGATTTTCATGTCACGCACCCTCCTTTTTGACCAGCCGGTTCGTGGTGTTGTCCATCCGGTACTGGACGATGCTGCCATCAATGATCCGTCGGACCACCTCGCGGGCTGTATCCAGAGGGACTGAAAACCATTCGCGTGGGCGGTAGGTTTTCCCATCCCGGCTGTTCAGGGTGATGTTGAGCCGTTGCGAGTGCAAGAAGCCGTGGATCAGCGTCTCGAACTTGTTGGGGTTCATGTTGTAGCACTCGACGCATGCCAGAATCCTGATCGGCGCTTCGAGGAAGGCTACGTCGCGCACCGCGTTTTTTGTCCGCTCTTCCACCGTCTGCTCGGTATACCCGATCTTCAGCAGGTTCGGGATGGCCTTCAACTGGGGGTTGTCGCTGAGCGTGGTCACAAAGTAAATTTGCCCGGCCCGCTTGTCCCGGTGGGAGATGTTGTTGAAGGCATCGACCACAGAGTCGGCCTCTCGAATGATCCGGCGACCCGTTTCGTCTGCGAACAGCCGCTTTGCCAGGGACTGCAGCAGGTGATTCGATTCAGTACCGTTCTCGAAGATGACGCGCAGCCGGGGGTCATACCGGCCCGTGCTATCCAGACGGTGTTCGCCAATCTTGTCGATCAGGCACAGCACACCTTCCAGAATGAAGGCATCACCTTCCTCCACCTGTGAGGACTGCTGAAAACGCACGGTCTGTACCGTGCCGGTTTTCAGGCCTTCGTGCAGGTCGCGGAAGATGTGCTCGAACTCGTAGAAGTCGTCGCATATCCTGCGCTGGGCGATTTCATCTGGGCTCTCCCGGTCGGACACCACCGGCACATGCTGGATGTCGAAGATCCCATGGTCCCCCTGGTCCAGCTCACCAAAGTCTGCGCTGGCAAAGATGTCATCCAGGGAGGTGATGTTTTCGGCGGCGACGACCGCTGCGGGTGTTGCGTCCACTGGCCCATCTGATGACGGGGCGGGCGGGGATGCCTGGGGTGGCTCCTGCTCACTTTTGCCCGGTGCATCCGCTGGCCCGGAAAGCAGGCCGTGCCGGTCGTAGGGGCGTAGCGCATCACGCAGGCGGGTGTTTGCCACATAAGTCGCAAGGCGTCTGGCAAGCAGCTTTTCAGACAGATCGCCATGGTCATTGGGTACGCGCTGATGCTGATCCACAAAGGCGTTGATGGCTTCGAAGTTAGTTTCTTCCAGCGGCGCGTGACTGCCAATGCGTTTGGCGGCAACATCCAGCAAGCCGAACTCGTCGGGACCACTGAAGATGTCGTCCAATGATGGACGCGCTGTAGCTTTGCCTCTGTCGTGTCGAATCGCAGCCATGAACCGTCCCTATGAGGCCTGTTGCGCTTTGCGTTCCTGGGCTTTGCGCTTGAGGTAGATGAGGCCTTCGGCCAACCGCCGTTCGTACTGATCCCCAGAGGTGGCCGATGGCTCGCGGCCCTGTTCTTTGCGGAACTCAAGGATGCGGGGCCAGAGAATGATGGCCTCTTCTTCGGACATCTGGGAGCGCATGCCCACCACGGTTTCCTGAATGGCCTTCAAGACGGCAGGCGTTACCGCCTTCGAGAGAATTTCATAGGCCCCCTGGAACGGGTTGATCTGGCGGATGAGATCGACGTTCAGATGTTCGATGTTGACGAACTTGTTGCCGATCAGCACGAACTTGCGGTTCGGTTTCTGATTGTTGGGGTCAGGAGCTGAAACGGGTGTCCTGCCGGTGCCAGCGCTGGTGTCAGACGGTGTGGCCGACGTATCCTCCGCACCCGGCGGCACCATGATTTCAGCGTCTGGGGGCAGGTCTGCCTCATCAAACAGCCCGCCTGTCGATTGGATGCCCAAAGACGCATGTACTGCCTCAGAAACCGTCAGGACTTCGCTGGGTTCAAGATCCGGGTAGAGCTTTTCCACGATCTTGGGAATTTCGACTTCTCCCAGTACCTCGGGGTCGGGATCACCCGTCACTGCCGGGGCGATGACTTGGGGTGTCTGCAGGATGGCCGCCTTGATGTTGTCCATGTTCTCCAGGGCTTTGACCACCTTGTCAGAGACCGGGGCGGCCGTATCATCAATGATGACCGTCCCAGGGGCAGCAACCTCGCCCGGGGCCATGCGCGAGCGCGGCTTGAAACTGACCGAAGGGGCCAGGACCTGTTCCATCAACAGCGACACCGTGATGGCCTTGAGCATGTTGTTGACCGAAACCTTTACGTCGTCATCCTCAGCATCAGGCTGAGCAATCAGGTTGGTGAACTGTGCATGCGCCTTGCCCTCGCAGTCGCGTGTGGCACGCCCGATGATCTGAACGATTTCCGTCAGCGATGAGCGATAGCCGATGGTCAGGACATGCTCGCACCAGGGCCAGTCAAAGCCTTCTTTCGCCATCCCCAGCGCGATGATGATGTCCATCTCATCGGCCCGGGTGATGTTGCGCAGGTAGTTCTGAACCTCGACCCGCAGCGGGTTGTCATCCACCAGATCGGCGACTTTCAGCAGGCGACCGTCTTTGGCCCGGACGGTGATGATGCCTGTAGTCGCGTCCCTCTCGATCCCGTCGCCAATCGCGTCCAGGATGTGGTCAACCTCCGAATACTTGTCCTTGGTGGACTCAATCGAGTTCACGTTGGGGATGTGGATGATGGTCTTTTTGGAGGTATCCAGCACCTCGGGCAGTGCATCCAGGTACTGCCCGGTGTAGAAGTGGTAGCCGATGCCCAGGGACTTCAGATATTTGTAGCCGTTGAGCTGTTCGTAATAGGAGTACGTGACCTGGGTGAACTTTTCTTCGTCCTCGGGTAGCAAGATGGGAACAGCATCGCCCCGGAAGTAGGAGCCTGTCATCGCAATGATGTGCGCATTGGAGCCCGTCATCACACCGTCGATCAGGCCGCCCAGCCGGTTTTCTTCACCTGCCGAGGCATGATGGAATTCGTCGATGCCCAGCAGGACATTATTGAAGTCCGAAGGCCGCAGCGACTGGTATGCAAACCGCAGCGTGGCATGGGTGCAGACCAGCGCCGTCGCATGCGGATCGGACATGAAGCGAACGAAAGTGTTGACCTTCTGGGCCTCACCGCCCGGGATGCACAGGTTGTAGCTGGGTTGCACGGCCCAATCGGCAAAGAAGCCATTGGCCGTGAGCTGGGTGTCCTTGAACGAGCCCCCGATGGACATTTCCGGCACGGCCACGATCACTTTTTTCAGACCCTGCTCATGCAGCTTGGAGAGGGCCAGGAACATCAGCGCCCGCGATTTGCCCGAGGCGGGCGGGGCTTTGAGCAGCAGGTACTGCTCATGTCGCGCCTCATAGGCACGGGCCTGCATCTCGCGCATGCCCATGTCATTGAGGTTCGCGCTTTTGCCGGTTTGCTTGTAGTTGACGGTCAGCAGATTCGTCATGTCACTTGCCCCCTCGGGTTTTCTTGACCGGAGCCCCTGCCTGTTCTTCAGCAATGAGCTTTTCGTAGCGATTGAACAGGTGCTCCAGCCGCTCCGAGGCATCCCGGAACGGGCGGTCGCGGTACAGCGCCTCTACAGCGCGATCCAGCGCCTTGTGCGCGGCCAGCAGTGGTGCAGGCATCTTGTCCGGGTCATACAGGTCGGCGAGGGACTTGTCCGGGTAGTCCTCACGGATCAGCAGCACTTCTTCTGCCAGGGTCTCGATGTGTCTGCGCTTGGCCTCAGAGGCGTCAGGCCAAGGGAAGGTGTTGTAGACCACTCCAACAGAATAGTTGTAATCACTTTTCAAACGCCCACATACTGTCCTCATCCAGTCCATATGCATTTCTGATGTGAGAACACCAAACTCATATAGCGTTCCATTTGGTATTAAGTAGTTCCGATTGGTTGATATAACATCAGATGAGATAAATCCCATCGGCACATAAGGACGACGCTCCGAAGAAACGCTTGGAAAAATAATATAGTTCCCATCTTCAGGCTGTCGAATTTCACCAAAAAGATGAGGGGTAGAGGCGAGTTTCTGAGTCGAAACACGGTTGCTCTCCAGTCTTGCTGCTTTGACCTTAGCGAGTCGTGCTTGAATACTAGGCATAGTACGTAGCGCTTCAGGATTGGCATCCACAAGCCATAAACACCAACGCTCTTTGCCTTGTATGAATTCTTGAGCACCCAACAACTTTTTTATCCACCTATCAGCCCCGGGTTCTAGAGCTATCAGTTCATTTTTTTCATCGGTGGTGAGCAGTAAGTGACCCCCGTCATTCGGCATGCTTCCGAAAATCATTTCGGATTGTCCTTGTAAAGGACTCCGCCTTGAGAATACAACTGAATTTCCCGCATCCAAAAGGTATGGATTTATATTGCTGGGAAGGATTTTATGAATTTTTCCTTCAATTTCTCGAAAAATTACTTTTTTCCCAATTAGGTTTTCGTTGGCTAGGCCAATGATCACTACATGGACTGCGGCATTTTGTTTTGCATAATTTCTCCATGAAAAGGTTTGATATGCAAACTTGATGCCGATTTCCTTCTCAAAGATGGGCGGCCACAGAACGGCAACCTGTTCACCTTGGCATAATGAGTTTGTAGATACAAAAGCTACTTCCGCCCTCTTATTGGAAATATATTGTGCTCCCTTCCAAAACCAAGAGGCGACCAAATCTAAATTTCCGATTCCCCTAAATGTCTGAAAAACGAATTGCATGTCTTCGTTTTGTGACTGATTACGGCCTGCGTGCCCCAAAAACGGCGGGTTCCCGCAGATATACACTTCATACTCATTGCCCTGCTCGTTTTTCGGCGGGCATACCTCTTCCCAGTTGCGACGTAGGCTGTTGTCGCAGATGATGTTGCCGCCGTCGCGCAGCGGCAGGGCCGCTTCGGCATAGCCGAACTTCTCTTTGAACATCATGTTCATCTGGTGCTCGGCCAACCAAAGAGAAAGCGTGGCGACTTCATGGGCGAAGTCATCAATCTCGATGCCGTAAAACTGAGTCAGCTTGATGCCTGAGTAGTACATCTCGCTTTGCTTGCCCAACGCATTCAATGAATTGATGATTTCCATCTCCAGCTTGCGCAATTCCTTGTAGGCAATAATCAGGAAGTTGCCTGAGCCACAGGCCGGGTCAAAGATGCGCAGGTTCTGCAGGCGCAGCAGAAGCCCTTTCAGCCTCTTTTCGCTCTGGCGTGACTTCTCCAGTTCGGCATAAAGGGTATCCAGGAACAGGGGCTGGATCACCTTTATGATGTTCGATACAGAGGTGTAGTGCTGGCCCAGATTGCCGCGCTGTTCCTCATCAATCACGGCCTGGAACATGGAGCCGAAAATATCTGGGTTGATCTGCGACCAATCCAGTGATCCGCAGTCCAGCAAGATCCGGCGAGCTTTGCGCCCGAACTCGGGGATGGGCTCATCGGCACGGAACAGGCCGCCGTTCACATACCTGAACTGGCGAAAGTGCTCTGGCATGCGCTGACGCTCGGGGGACTGATCCGGCAGATTCAGCACAGTGAACAGGTCACTGAAAAACTGGTCTACGTCTGAGCCATCCTCTTTCGTGCAGGCCTGCAGAGTCGAGGTCATCTGGTGCTCTGTAAAGATGCCGGTGTCTTCGGCATAGAAACAGAACAGCAGGCGGGTCAGGAACACGTTCAGCGCGTGGATGTCCGCAGGCTTGGACAGGTCGTTGCGCTCGCGGATCAGGTCAAACAACTGCCCCATCTTTTCAGAGGCTTTGAGGTCGGCCGGGTGTTCCGAGTACATCACGGCCTTTTCGTACCCAGCAAGGGGAAGGAAGAAGGCGTAGTTCTTGCTCAGTTCATCCAGGCTGGTTTCCAGGCGCTCGTCGGCGTTCAGGTCGAATGCCACCAGTGTCTGGAAATCGGTTGTGATCACGAACCGGATGTCGTTGCGGGCAATGAGGTCACTGTCTTTGAGCGTGTCAGCCTCGGCAGACACATCGCTGCCCGTGGGTACAACCCGGAAGTAGAGCTTTTTCTTCAGCCCAATGTCGTTGCCCTGGCCGACGTTGCGGCTATCGCCGCCATTGCGTAGGCGAGTAATTGTGCTCTTGGGAAAACCGTACGCATCCAAAAAGGAAAAAATGAACTCATCCCGATCCAAACCGGAACTCATTTTTTCCAATGCCTGCATGATGCTTGCCTGACTGACCGCCATGTATTGATTCCTTGCTATAGCAGTGTGCTGCTAATGTCCTATACCCGTGAAATATTCGCACAAATATTGAAACTTTGCGAATACACTGACAGGTTGCTTACTGGATTCAAAACCGTGGGTTATTCCTCCGTTATCTCTGCGGCCATGAGATCAGCAATCCGGTAAAAATATTGCCGTGTCCCATCGACAGTGGGGCCAGTCACCGGCTCGCAAGGCAATTTGCCCAAAAGCGCCTTGGGAGAGGTTTTTCGGCTGCGGGCCAGCTCGGCCAGAGAGACGTACGTACGCTGAAAATCCTGCAGATCGACACTGCGTACGCGCACCTCTGCACGGTTTGGCACCTGATAGCTTGACAGCAGGCCCTGGTGGACGAGCTGATACGCCACCTGTTGCTTGATGCCTAGCACAGTCGCAGCTTCATCAACGGACACCGAGCTGCTCTTACTGGCCCGTTGCCTCAAACGCCAGCGCCGCAGGTCTTCGCGGCTCAGCTCGACCAGTCCCAACGGGATGCTGTCATCGCAGGGCTGGTTGACCGCATTGAGTTCCTGAGCCAGCAGTGCCTTTGTCAGGTCGATAACCTCAGCCTCGCTCAGCTTGCCATAGCGCAGTACATGGTGCAGCGCCACACCCCCTTCCTTTTGCCCGGTGGGGTGGAAAAACAAATGACGCAGGCGCTCTTCTGAAATGAACCATGCAGAAGCGGAGGTGCTGACGGGAGAGATGTCTGGCTGGATGACCCCGGCCGCGATCAGCCCACGAATACGCCGCTGAGGGAGACGCAGCCTATCGGCTGCTTGCGTCAGGTTCACGCCTTTGACCTGATCCAGATGGTTGGATGCCAGCGTGTATAGCCGCCGACCAGACGGAAACGCGATCTCGTGCGCCTGTAGCCTGGGGCGCAAACGCTTTAGCTGTGCGGGCGTAGCATCAGCCAGGCGTGCCGCCTGCCTGATGGTCGTGCGAGGGTGGCTGCGGCGGGTCTGTTCTGACAGGCGTTTGTTTCGCCCGCTGAGCATGCCAGTCCACTGCGCGTTTACGTAGCTTTCAAAGATGTCTCGCAGGAATTGGTACTCGCCCTCTTTGAGAGAGCGATACAAAACGCGGTAGACATTCCCAAAATCACGCTGTAGGCTGTTGGTGGCCGGTACGGCCTGCACCAGTGCTAGCCGCGTGACAAAAGCCTGCGGCCAGTGTGTGAGGATGTCTGATGCTGCATTCATCAGTACGCGGTCATTCGGCATTCTGCGTGACGATGCATTCTCCTGGAGGGAGCCTTGATGGCCACTGCACGCCAGGATGCCCAGATAGTGGGCGAGTTTCGCGGCCTGGTGGTAGTGCAGGTTGAAGAGTGCGGGGTGCTGCTGGCCCTGGACGAGCGCTTCATCGAGCCAGATTTGCAACTGGAGCAGCGGTTCAGGCACATCATCGCTGACAGGCTTGCAAAGCGACGCACCGCACTGGCAGCAAATATCAGTGAATTGCGAGGCCCGCTGTGGGGCGTGGCAGTGTGGGCACTCATCACGCATGAAGCGACCGTGCCGAGTGCAGACGACGGCCGTCCGGTACAGCCAGCGGCCCAACAGGATTGGCTCTTGAGCTACGCACTGCGGGCACCAGCGAATGCGCGGGGTCAGGAGGATTTTCACATCCCCCTGTGCCTGTGAAATATCAAAGCTGGGTTCGGTCAGCCTAGCCAGTTCATCGGCGGATAGACCGACCATGCGTTGCAGGAAATCCCGGACCCCTACCGCATCAGTTCCCCCGTCATGCAGACTACGCAGTGAGTCATGTCCGTTAGCTCGGAGGACACGATGCAGGTAGGCCTGCAATAGCTCCCCGGGCACTGGCCTGGGTCTGCAGGGGAAACAGGCATCGAGCGCCTCCATGGTCGCCAGATCATCGGAGCGCATCGGACAGCTCCTGATGACGTTGTGCCAGATCGGCTGCGATCTGCGTATTCCAGTGGTCGAGTTCGGACAGTGGGCAGGTCATGAGGTATGCCGTCAGCCGTTTGTACATAGGCCTGCGCACGTTGCCGGGCAGGGACCGGGGCAAGATGAAGGTGGACCAGAACCGAGCTAGGTCCTGGGCACCAAACAGCATGCTCGTGGCGAACAACAAATGATTCAGCAGCGAGACTACAGTGGTTTCGACCAGCATCCGATGCGCGGCGGTCTGGCGGCGTCGCGGCGTGCGGGTATTTGGCGTACCGAGGCTACTGCGATTCAGCAACCCTACAGCACTGGCTGCTTGAACAGCTTCCGGCCACCAGCGGTCAAATTGCATGAGTGCTGATAGCCCGATTGACCGTGGCATTAGATCGTTCAGGTACACCAGCATGCGGGGTAATTGCATGACCCGACGGGTGTAGAGAGACTCTATGGCGGTTGAAGCGCGTTTCCCCCTTGGCCGAGCTTGCTGAGATGTGGGGTAGGTGTGGGGCGGTCGTCGCTTCGCCACATGGCTGAGGACTGCCAGCGGCGTGGGGATATGTGCGCCGAGTGGCCGCATCACGATGCGCCAGAGATATACCCAACGCAAGAAGGCACAGGAGAGCGGAGCAGAGTCGGCATTGGCTGGCTGCACCGTGTTGGTTGCTGTTGGGTTATTCGCTGTGGCGCGAGGTCGAGGCAGGCTCAGCCCCCATGCCGCTCCGACCCGCCTGGGGGCCGTGACCCAGTAGTACGCGACGTGCATTTCGTGAATGGCTGCGTCACCTCGATACTTCTGGAGTAGCGGTGCCTCGACGCCATTGGGTGCAAAGTGGGGGTGGATGGAAAATAGCCGGTCACGGGCGGTGGATTCTGCCGCTATAGGTGATGCCTCGTAAACGGTATGGCCTCTGACACATCGCCACCCCGCCTGCAGAGTGGCCCAGGTCAGGGCACCGCCACACACCCCACAGCAGGCGCTCAGCGATACGCCATGCCGAGGGCAGGTGTTTGCCAGGGGTAAGGTCCAATATTCACGATGGTACGGGTCTTCCTGCATGCAGGCTGGACACATCCACGGGCTATCCGCCCGCAGTTTTGGAAAGCTGAGCCCCCCAGAACTCTCGACCGAATACTGCATCAGCAGGCGCTCTCTCCAGAATGGCTCGTATTGGTATGAGGGGTTGCCAATGAAGTTGGCTAGGCGCTGCAGGGGCTCCCGAGATCGCGTCAAATCCCCTCGGTACAGTTGCTGCACAGCTCGATAGTGGTCCCCTGTAGAAATGGTGTGACCGTTGGCCGACATCAGTCGATATAGGTATCCAACTAAACTCTCGCCATTCTGGCGCTGAGGCCTACACGGGAAATCTCGGTACGTGATGAACCTGCTCGTCGTCATGCTGTACGGTCCCCCGCGAATGGCTCACCACTGCGATCCAATCGCCGGTAAACAAAATCGCGGCTGAAAGGGTTGAGTGCGCCCACGCCCTCGCGCCAAATGTGGGTAAATGCATCCTCCAGCGTGTCGAGGTTGATTTCGGTGTCGTCGTTTTCCCAGGCGGCTTGGAGTGCAATGGATAACAGGCGTTTGAGATACCCGACTCGTCCGTCCGTTGCAAAATAAATGCGCTGCGTTAAATCGTCAGGCGTGATTTTTCTCAGCGAGAGAGGAATTGGTAATGCCGGTGCTAGAGCGTTAATAACATCGAAATTAGCATTCAGGAATCCAATATCGCTCGGGCTCCCAATAGACAATTCCATAGGTGCAGCAAATCGCCGTCGTAGCTGGACGTTGACTTCCAAAAGATTTTCGAGGCGCGGAATTCCAAATAAAACCACAGGAATTTCTATTGCATTGATCAGCGTTTTTAGCCAATCTGCTGTTGCATACTGCGTTTTACGCTGCCCCCTGTCATAAATATGCTGTGCTTCATCCAAAATCAGCATCTCCGTTTTGCAGCTTCGTATCAAAATCTCGATCCGAGCCGTTTGATCTGCGACTCGACCTTTCTCCGGGTAGGGGTCGCCCAGCGCCCGGAGAATGGCTTGTGCTACTGCCCCCACAGTGCCTAAAGAAGGGATTTCCACTAACAGTACCGGGGTGATGGTCTGTTCCGCGAGATGGGCCTTGGGATACCGCATTTGAAATGCCCGAGCGAGACTGGTTTTGCCGCAACCGCTTTCACCCGTGACAAGCAAATTTCTGACCATGCCCGTACCGCGGGATAGGTCGAGTATTTTCTCCATCTCAGAGATGATGTTTCCGAACGCAGAGAAATTCACATACTCGTTATCAAAAGCCTGCAGGGCGGCATAGAATTGGGTTTTGTCCATTACATCACTCCCGGATTCCGCATTTTGAACGTGCCGATTCTTGGCCGGTTTTCAGCTTCAATAACCGATTTTTTGAGTGAGGGAGATGTTTTGGGGCTGGGCTTTTCAATGACGGATCTGGCTATCCGAGGCTTAGCTGATTCAACTTTTTTTTGCGCTCCACGCAGTCGTGCTGCCAGACGCCGCGTGGAATGTTTTTTGCTGACGGCAAGCTCCGCAATTTTTTCCCTGAGTGCCTGCTTTTCCTGCTCCAGCTCAACTGGGTCTTCAGCGGATCGTCCTTGGCGATTGAGTTCTTGCCGAATTAGTTGATGCTGATCGAGCGAGAGTCCGTTGGCGTAGTCAAAATTTTTTGCGTAGGCGGTGTGTGCAATTTCGTGCGAGTTGGGATCAAAAACCCGAATCGACCCGAGATCACTGGGGTCGTAGGAGAGGGTGAGTTCTGTCCCAGGACCGAATTTACGCAAAATAGGGGCTAAATCCTCGCCGCTGTAATAAATACCGTGCAACCGGAGACCGTCATGTCGTAGATGCCGTTTGCAGGGTATGCCTATATTGTTGATAAGCTGCTGAGGTGATTTCGGCAGCCTGGGCATATAGGCTTTCGCACTAGAGTTCCATTTTTCCAGCGGAGTCGTGCCTAGGGTGTTGTGAACGGTTTTTGCATATACATCAATAAACCATTTCTCCAGAAACTCCTGAAATTCATCTAGCGTCAGAACGGCATGTTCCTGAGGGTCGTAATCCCCCCTTTCATAGTATTTAGAAAATGACGTGCCAGGCACGAGATGCGTGAACGAGTGGTTGACCGTTTTTAAGTAACGCTCAACGCACCCCTTAAACTGTGGTTGTTTTTTAGGACAATACTGAATACGCATTCCCAAGTTGAATGCCAAAAACTCCAGGGCCTGGCTATGAAATTCCAAGCCGTTATCGACGACGAGTGTTTCTGGGATACCGTGACACGGCCAGACCCCTTTTATCTCTAACCCAATCCTCGACTGTCTTTTTTTTTTGGGTAGAATGGCGTGGCGCAATGCGGCTAGAACTGCCTCTGTAGATGGTGCATTGAATCCTAAATAATAGCCAAGAGGCATGCGACTATAGTGATCCAGCAGCATAGTCAGCGTAGGCCTGCCCAATGGCAATTGGGTTTTTTCGTCGATCAAAAACAGGTCAATGGGAGTGTGGTCCACCTCCACCCGTTCGAGAATTCTGGATGTTTCAACACCTTTGCCAGATAGCTTGAATTTCCGCATAGCGATTCTCTTTCCTTCGCGTAAAACAGACACCTGATATTGATCTAATTGTGAAAAAAGACGATAGCAAGTGGATTTTCCGGGTATTTTGTATTGCTGATTTTTCGGACGTAGAGAGTTTTCGCGGCTGATCAGCGTGAATAATTCCTCCCGCACTCTTTTCACGGTGGCCTGAGGGCTACTGCCAAAGGCTCGTTCGGCAGCTTCCTCAAAAAGCTCCACAATTCGTGGGGGTTGTCGAACGCATTTCGGCCCTCGGCGGTCGTAGCGCGGTATCAGTGCTCTGTAGTCATTCTGTAGTGCGGCACAGCCTACCCACCGATAGAGGCTGGTGAAACTTGGTGGCTGCGCATCAGCGATTTTTTTTGCAACTGCATCCCGTATTGGAAGGATTGATTGTGGCGTCATGCCGTCTGGAGACGCATCACGAATTGCCGCCACATAAGCAAGCCTCCTATCCAGTTCGGTTCGCGTGAGACCGTTTAGCTCAGAAATGGGTCTCTGACATAGCGGAGGCTCATCCTCATTTGAGGACGTATTCAGAAATTTTAGGTTCCCATCTCGGAAATCATTAAGGAGGTCGTCGATGTTGAGGCTGTGAACCAGGCCATCGCTAATCCGCTCTGCCACGATACTGGCCTGGTCGGGGTTAATTCGCAGCACTAGATACTCCACGCCATGGTGCTCAAAGCGCGAGTTTTTTTGAAAGTTGAACCCATTCATGATCACTCTCCGCGTTGATAGAAACAGGTGTTGAAAGAGTCAATGGCTGCGCTAAATCACAGGTCAGATCGCCGCTTGCTAGGAGGTCGAATGCGCTGACGCCATATGGCTTCAATATCGTGTTCACCTCGTGAATGCAGAGGCTCTGTAGAGTGGCAAGATGCGGCAACAGGCTGTGCAGCCGCTCGGACGAAGGCCTATGTGCTGCCAGGTCTCTATAAGCGCGTCGCAAATTGGAGAGGCGCGGCTCCCTTCGTATGAATTCGTCCGTGAGGATGCTGAAGCGCTGACCATTTCGCTGCATGTGACTGGCAATTTGGTCGTATTTCTGGCGGTTTTCAGGGCGAGCCAGAATGGCGGCGGGTTTTATCTCGACGAGAACGGTATCTCCGGTATCGAGCGTCAGCTCAAAATCCGGCGTATATGAACGCACGCGGGCATCATCTGCGTACTGGAGCCTGAAGGGCTGCTCACGGTACGAGATGACATGCGGCGACATCTCAAATAAAAAGCAGGCTTCTAGCTCTAGCAAGCCTTCGTGGTGGATCATCCGGGCTGCTTTCCGGCTAGGGAATTTGCCTCGTACGATTCCCCCAGATGGGGTGATCACCGTACGTGATCGCGGGCTTTTGGATGTGTTGTTGGACATACTGCTGCTCCAGTTTTTGGGTAAAAAAGTCCCCAGTGCCTAGGCCGACCGTGCAGGAGGGAGGCGCAAGAACACCCGCCCTGCACCTGGACGCAAGGAAACGAAGTGTTACGTTTGGGGGATTTCGGCTTGACTTAAGCCCTGGGAAGCAGCAATACTGTACTTGTGAGATGCAGTATTCCCCCTTCCAAGGGGCAAAAGCCGAGCGACGAAAGTTGTTCGGCTTTTATTTTTCTGGCTGGCGTTCCTCCTTCGAGTTTGGGCGTGTGCCCATGTGGCGAGGTTGTGGTCGGTCTTTATAACGATCCGGCCAGAGTTGGTCTACATTAACCCCGACCACGGCGGCGATATGGGAGGCGACTCGCAAGGACGCGCCTCTGTCATGAATGACGTCGTTCACGACGCCGCGGCTGACGCCCAGCTCTTGGGCTAGGCTCACTTGGGTATGCCCGGCACGCTTCAGTCGATAGATCAGTTCGATAACGTCCATATGCATGCTGGGTTCAGGCAGTTTGTAAAGGGTTTCAGTCTATGCAATCCGATCCAGCAGGACAAGTCCTGAGCTATCAATTTTCTATTTTCGATAGTCAGCATGAATTAAACTAACTCATGCACCGAAATACCCTGACTGAATATTTATCAATAAAATCAATAACATAGATTTTATTGACCAGAGCTATTCCCAAAAAATGCATTTGCTGCTTTTGTTCGCTTCTATATTTATTTTGAAACCATATGTTTCTTATCAATATAGCGAGACAGAACTTCCGAACACGAGTCTCTTAAAAGACGCTTCGATTGACTTCTTGGCCTGGCCGAGCGACTGCCTCGATATACGCGGCCAAAAAGAAACGGGCTCCGCTGTAAGTATCGGAGCCCGCTTGCAAATCTGCACTGCTACAGATTTTTCACTAATTATGGGAATCGGTTTTCAATAATTGTGGGAAATTTTCACTAAT
>Ga0180220_1001041_pt1 | contig 23032 bp, 25 predicted proteins | sample eDN5th37CBELigBY_FD_151335 | JGI IMG/M metagenome (GOLD analysis project Ga0180220, IMG submission 151335) | Enriched backyard soil microbial communities from Emeryville, California, USA - eDNA 5th pass 37_C BE-Lig BY (version 2) (version 2) | ecosystem: Environmental > Terrestrial > Soil >...
CGACGCCCGCGCCCTGGCGCTGCCGGCCTGGCTGAAGCACTACAACTCAGCCAGGCCCCACAGCGAGATCGGCGACCGCCCGCCCCTCACCCGACTCGTTCGGAACGAGTCGAGGCAGAACAGCTAGGTCTCGACCGCCGACGTCCCGTCGGCCCCGGGCGCGAGCTCGTCGCCGCCCTCGCCGGCGGGCACGAAGTCGGGCTTCACGTCGCCGGCCGACTCCGGGCTGGCGGCGGAGACCGACGACGCCGCGATCTCCTCGGGCGTCACGTTGAGCGGGTGGTGGCAGGCGGCGAGGTGGCCGTTCGCGTACTCGGTCAGCGGCGGCACGACCGTGCGGCACACCTCCGTGGCGCGCGGGCAGCGCGTGTGGAACACGCAGCCGGGCGGCGGCTGGATCGGGTTGGGCGGCTCGCCCGACACGACGATGCGCCGGCGCGAGCGGTTCTCGCGCGGGTCGGGGATGGGGATCGCCGACAGCAGCGCCTGCGTGTACGGGTGGATCGGCTTGTCGTAGAGGTTCGCTGCGGGCGACAGCTCCATGATCTTGCCGAGGTACATGACCGCGATCCGGTCGGAGACGTGGCGCACCACCGACAGGTCGTGCGCGACGAACAGGTACGTGAGGCCGAGGCCGTCCTGCAGCTCCTCGAGCAGGTTGATGATCTGCGCCTGGATCGAGACGTCCAGCGCCGACACCGGCTCGTCGAGCACGACGAGCTTGGGGTTCATCGCGAGCGCGCGGGCGATGCCGATGCGCTGGCGCTGCCCGCCCGAGAACTCGTGCGGGTAGCGGTTGATGTGCTCGCGGCGCAGGCCGACGCGGTCCAGCAGGTCCCGCGCCTGGCGGTCGACGTCGCCGCCGCTCACGCCGCGCTGGCGCAGCGGCGCGCCGAGGATCTGGGCGACGCGCTTGCGCGGGTTCAGCGACGCGAACGGGTCCTGGAAGACCATCTGCATCTCGCGCCGGTAGGGGCGCATCGCGCGGCGGTTGGCGCGGGTGATGTCCGCGCCGCGGAAGCGGATGCGCCCGGACGTGCTGTCGAGCAGCCGCAGGACCGTGCGCGACAGCGTCGTCTTGCCGCACCCGGACTCGCCGACGAGGCCGAGGGTCTCGCCCTCGCGCAGCGAGAACGTGACGTCGTCGACGGCGTGCACGTTGGCGACCGTGCGGTCGATCAGCACCCCGGACTTCACCGGGAAGTACTGCTTGATGTGCTCGACCTCGAGCAGCGGCGCGTCGCCGTTCCCGTTCCCGGCCGCCATCAGGCCGCAACCTCCTTCGTGGCGAGCCCGATCTCGCCCTCGACGACCCGCCGGGCGCGCTTCTCCTCGACCGTCAGCCAGCAGCGGTCGGGGTGCCCGGCGCCGCGGTCCTCCAGCGGCGGCACCTCCGTGCAGCGCGCGAACTCGTGCGGGCAGCGGGCGCGGAAGTGGCAGCCCTGCGGCGGGTCCAGCAGCGACGGCGGCAGCCCGGCGATCGACGGCAGGTGCTCCGCGCGGTCGCGGTCGATGCGGGTGATCGAGCCCAGCAGGCCCCACGTGTACGGGTGCTGGGGGTCGTAGAAGATCTCGTCGGTCGTCCCCTGCTCGACGATCCGCCCGCCGTACATGACCGCGATCCGGTCGGCGATGTCGGCGACGACGCCGAGGTCGTGCGTGACGAGGATGATCGCCGTGCCGGTCTCGTCCTTGAGCTCCTTGAGGCGCTCGAGGATCTGGGCCTGGATCGTCACGTCCAGGGCGGTGGTCGGCTCGTCGGCGATCAGCACGCTCGGCGAGCACGACAGCGCCAGGGCGATCATCACGCGCTGGCGCATGCCGCCGGAGAACTCGTGCGGGTAGGCGCGGGCGCGCTCGGCGGCGCGCGGGATGCCGACGCGCTCCATCAGCTCGACGACGCGGTCGCGCACCTGCGCCTTCGTCAGCTTCTCGTGCGCGAGGATCTGCTCGGCGATCTGGTCCCCGATGCGCTGGACCGGGTTCAGCGACGTCATCGGGTCCTGGAAGATCATCGCCATCTCGGCGCCGCGGATCCGGCGCAGCTCGTCCTCGGACGCGGTCAGCAGCTCCTGGCCGCGGTAGCGCGCGCTGCCGCGGAACGTCGCGTTCGGCGAGCGGTTGAGGCCCAGCAGCGACATCGCGGTCACGGTCTTGCCGGAGCCCGACTCGCCGACGACCGCCAGCACCTCGCCGGCGGCGAGCGTCAGCGACACGTCGTCGACGGCGTGCACGACGCCCTCGTCGGTGCGGAAGTCGACCTGCAGGTGGTCGATCTCGAGGATCGGCTCGCTCACGTGCTCACCCCAGTCGGATCCGCGGGTCGAGGACGGCGTAGACGATGTCGACGACCGTGTTCAGCACGACGATGAACACGGCGCCCAGCAGCGTGACGGCCATGACCGGCGGCACGTCGAGCCGGCCGATCGCCTCGGCGAAGTACTGGCCGACGCCCTGCAGGTCGAACACCGACTCGGTGAGGACGGCGCCGCCGGCGATCACGAGGCCGAAGTCCAGGCCCCACAGCGTCACGATCGGGATCAGCGAGTTGCGCAGGACGTGGCGGGTCATCACGCGCCGCTCGGAGATGCCCTTCGCGCGGGCGGTGCGCACGTAGTCGTCGTTGATCGTGTCGAGGATGTTCGAGCGCAGGATGCGCGAGTAGACGCCGATGAACAGGATCGCCAGCGCCGTCCACGGCAGGATCAGGTGGTACAGCCACTCGCCGATGCCGCCCTGGGCGATCTCCACGTAGCCGCCGTTGGGGAACCACCCGGCCTTGTAGCCGAGGTAGTAGTTCATGAGCGCGCCGACCCAGAAGACCGGCATCGAGATGCCGATCAGCGCCAGCACGGTCAGCACCCGGTCCGAGAAGCGGCCCGCCCGCACCGCGCTGTAGAGGCCCAGCAGGATGCCGAGCGTCATCCACAGGATCGCCGCGCCGATGCCGAGCGCGAACGTCCGCGGCAGCCCCATCCGGATCTGCTCCCAGACGTTGGTCTGGTCGGCGTAGGAGACGAGCTTGCCCGTGAAGATCTGCTTCATCATGAACGCGTACTGCTGGGGCAGGCTCTGGTCGAAGTGCCACTCCTTGCGGATCTGCTCGATCTGCGCCGGCGTGGAGTTCTTGCCGGCCATGCGCACGGCCGGGTCGCCGTTGGGGATGACGTTGAAGATCAGGAACGTCAGGACGGAGACGGCGAACAGCACGAGCACCATCCCGACGATCCGCCGCACGATGAACCGAGCCACGGCCTAGTGCTCCAGGCGGATCTTGGCCCGCGGGTCGAGCGCGTCGCGCACGCCCTCGCCGAAGATGTTCAGCGCCAGGACGGTGAGCACGAGCATGATGCCCGGGGCGATGGTCAGGTGCGGGGCCGACGTGAGGAACTCGATGCCCTCGGAGATCATCAGGCCCCATGACGGCTCGGGCGGCTGCACGCCGGCGCCGAGGAACGACAGCGCCGCCTCCAGCAGGATCGCGTTGGCCACGATCAGCGGGAAGAACACGAGCAGCGTCGAGGCCAGGTTCGGCAGCAGCTCGGTGAGCATGATCCGCCACGGGCCCATGCCCTGGGCGCGCGCGGCCTCGACGAACTCCTTCTCGCGCAGGGCGAGCACCTGCCCGCGGATCGGCCGCGCCAGGTAGACGACGTAGGCGATCCCGATGATCACGGTCGGGATCCACAGCGACCCCGACTTCAGCGACAGCGGCCCGATCGTGATGCCGTTGATGTTCAGCGACACGCCGAGCGCGACCCCGAGCAGGATCACCGGGAACGCCCACATCACGTCGAAGCAGCGGGAGATGATCCAGTCCAGCCAGCCGCCGAAGAAACCGGCGAGCAGGCCGAGCAGGGTCGCGAAGACCATCGTGATGATCGAGGCGCCGACCCCGATCAGCAGCGAGTTGCGCCCGCCGTAGAGCAGGCGGACCATCACGTCGCGGCCGTTGCGGTCCGCGCCGAGGAAGTACTCGCCGTGCCAGGTCGGGCCGATCGGCACGCCGTCGAACTCGACGATGTTGCGCTCCTCGCCGTCGATCGTGATCGTGTCGGCGATCCGGTTCTGGTAGGGCGTCGTGTGGGCCACCTCGTCGGCCCAGATGGGCGCGGCGAGCGAGACGGCGACGAGCAGCAGGAAGAGGACGCCGAACGCGAGCGCGACCTTGTTGCGGCGCAGGCGGCGCAGCGCGATGCGCCACGGGCCGGTGCCGGCCGGCGCGTGTCGCTCCTCGGCGGCGAGCGCGGCCGGGAGGTCGTCGGAGAAGTCGGTGGCGGCGGAGTCGGTGCTGGCCATGGGGAAGGTGGAAGAAGGGGGTGGGCCGGGGGCGCCCGCGCGGGGCGCCCCCGGTCCGCACCGTCGCTACTTGAGCTGCAGCAGCGAGAAGTCGACCTCGTAGACCGGGTGGGCCACGACGGACTCCCAGTTGACGCGGTCGGACACCAGCTTCGTCAGCTGGCGGTTGCCGTAGGGCGCGATGTAGCCGCGCTCCACCGCGAGACGATCGGCTTCCGCGTAGTCCGCGGCGGCCGCGTCCAGATCGGTGTTCTTGTCGGCGCCGTCGATCAGGTCGTTGATCTCCTGGTCGTCGACGTTGCCGAAGTTCTGGTTGTTCGTCTCCTGGATGGACGCCCCGTTGATCAGGAACATGAAGTTCGCCGGGTGCGGGAAGTCCTGGAACCAGTTGGCGAAGCCGGCCTGGGCCTTGGTCTTCTGGTTGCCGATGGTCTGGAAGTAGACCGAGGCCTCCACGATGCGCGGACGCGCGTCGAGGCCGATCTGGTTCATCACGTCGGCCACGTACTCGGTGACCGGCTTGGACGGATCCTCGTCGTTGCCCCAGACCGTGACCTGGGTGCCCTCGGCGCCGGCCTCCTGGATGAGCTGGCGGGCCTTCTCGAGGTCCGGCTCCTGGGTCGGGTCGCCGTACGGGCACGGCTCGATCTTCTGGTAGCCCTTCATGCCGGGCGGCAGGAAGTTGCAGCTCGGGGCCAGCAGGCCGCCGAAGATCCGCTGCATGGCGCGCTTGTCGATCGCGAAGTTGACCGCCTGGCGCACGCGCTCGTCGTCGAACGGCTTCTCGCGCGTGTTCATGAACACGTAGTACGTCGAGTTGGTGACGTACGGCTCGAAGCGGCCCTCCGCCTTGTCCTGCACCTCACGCATGCGATCGGCCGGCGGCGGGTCGATCAGGTAGTCGACCTCGTTGTTGATGATGTCGTCCGTCTGACGCTGCTGGTTCTTGACGATCGTCACGTCGATCTTGTCGAGGTGACCCGTCGGCACGTCCTCGATGCCGAAGTCGGCGAACTCGGGGACCTTCTCCAGCGTGAACCCGCGGTTGGGCACCGACGAGGTGATCTTGTACGGGCCGACGCCGGGCGGCGGGTTGCGCGTCATGTTGCGGAACGGCGTGTCGCCGGGCACCAGGCCCGCGAAGTTCATCGCCAGCACGTAGTCGAACGAGCCGATGCGCTCGGTCAGGCGGATCGTGATCTCGCCCGTCTCGTCGTTCGTCTCGATGCCCTCGATGTCCGCCTTCGGCTTGCCGGCCTTCAGGTAGTCCTCGGCGCCGACGATCGGCAGGTAGAAGGCGCTGCCGCCCGACTCGAGGTTGAGCACGCGCTTGATCGTGTGCTCGAAGTCGGAGGCCTTGACGGGCGTGCCGTCGGAGAACTTCAGGCCGTCGCGCAGCTTCAGCTTGTAGGTGAGGCCGTCCTCGGAGATCTCCGGCAGGTCCTCCGCCAGGCCGGGGATCAGCTCGGCGCCCTCGGCGCCCTCGGTGTGGCGGTAGGTGAGCAGCGGCGTGTAGACGACCCACTGCGCGTTCCAGCCCTCGACCGTGTAGGTCAGCGCCGGATCCATGTAGTCCGGGCTCGACGTGTAGTAGCCGGTGAGGGTGCCGCCGGCCTGACCGCCTTCGGTCGCGGCGTCGGTCGCGGCACCGGTGCTGCCCCCGCCCGTCGTGGAGCCGCCGTTGTCGTCGTCGCCGCAGGCCGCGACGAGGAACGCCGAGGCGGCGACGAGCATGAGGGCGAGCAGAGCCCTGCGAATCGTGCTCAAGTGAGTAAACCTCCTCCAGGGGGTTTATGCCCGCACCGGGTCCTCCCGGCGAGCGGGTGGAGACAGCCTCCCAAGTGGGAAAACACGCTACTCCCTTCGATTCTCGGCAGCGCTGTACCGCGGGTCCAAAGATGAACGCGGCGGTTCACCGTCACAGCGAACGGCAACCCACAGCCGCAGGTTGCCCCGGGGGCGCGGGTCCTACTCGGTGTCGTCCTCGTCGTAGAGCGACTCGCGCGCCAGCTCCTCGCCGGCGGCGTTGAAGAGCTTCACGTCCAGGTAGTCGCCCCGGTAGGCGTCCGGCGCGAGGAGCGTGAAGCGCCCGTCGGTGGTCAGCGGGCACTGGTCCACGCAGAGGTCGGCGAGCTCGGCGGTGGCGATCGTCCCGCCCGGGACGAGCGGCACGCCCCACACGAGCGTCATCGTCGCGACCTCGCCGTTCTCGCCCCGCCAGCCGCCGATCACCTCGTCGCACAGGTCGAGCGTCCAGTCGGGGTTCTGGTCGGCGGTGTCGTCGGTCACGTCGGCGACCGCGCGCAGGCCCTCGGGCTCGCCGGAGCGGTCCTCGCCGGCGCGGTAGGAGACGACACCGAACACCTCGTCGCCGTCGGGGGTGCGCGCGGTGGCGGGGACGTAGGTGCGCCCGTGCCAGGTGCGGTCCGGGAACCAGGCGATCTCGCCGAACTCGACGTCGATCGCGCCGCGCAGCTCGCGGGCGAGGACGTCGGCCCAGCGGCCGTAGGGCGCGACCTCCTGGGGAGGCTCGGCGGCGAAGCGGGGGACGACGCGGGGTTCAGGTGCCATGACGGCGGGGACCCTAGATGACCTCGAGCAGGATCGTGACCGGCCCGTCGTTGACGAGCTCGACCTCCATGTGCGCGCCGAACACGCCGCGCTGGGCGTCGAGCGCGTCGCACACGCGCTCGTACAGGCGGTTCGCCTGCTCGGGCGGGGCCGCGTCGACGAAGCTCGGCCGGTTCCCGCGGCGCGTGTCGGCCATCAGCGTGAACTGGCTGACGCACAGCACCTCGCGGTCGCCGAGCGCCTCGTTCATGCGCCCGTCGGCGTCGTCGAAGATCCGCAGCGCGCGCAGCTTCGCCGCCATCCGGTCGGCGATCGACTCGTCGTCGTCGTGGCCCACGCCCAGCAGGACGAGCAGCCCGGGGCCGATCGCCCCGGTGACGGCGCCGTCGACGCGGACCTCGGCGCGGCTGACGCGCTGGACGAGCGCTCTCACAGGAGGGGGGAGACGGCGACGGCGACCACGAGGACGATCATGGTCGACCACGCGACGGCGGAAGCGGCGATCCGCTGGTCCAGGCCGTACAGGTGGGCGACGAGCACCGAGTTGACCCCGCACGGCATCGCGGCCTGCAGCAGGTAGGCGTCGGGCACGTCGATGAACGCCGCCGACAGGCCGAGCAGCAGCAGCGGCGCGACGACGAGCCGCAGCGCCAGCACGCCGGCGACCGGCGCGGTCAGCGCCGGCGGGAACGTGAGCGCGCCCTCCTCGGACTCCGCGCCCAGCGACAGCCCGACGACGAAGAACGCCAGCGGGACCATCGCGTAGACGAGGACCTGCGCGACGTCGACGAGCAGGTCCGGGGCGAGCGCGTCGGGCGCGATCAGGCCGAGGACGACGGCGATGAGCAGCGGGTTGCGCAGCAGCGCGAGCGCGAGGTCGCGGCGGGGCGCGGCGGCCTCGCTGCCCATCACGGCCCCGATCGACATCGCGACGACGACGAACAGCGGCGCGTTCACCGCCGAGTCGTAGGCGATCGCGTAGCCGAGCTGCCCGGACCCGAGCGCCGCCCCGGTGAGCGGCAGCCCGACGTAGCCGGTGTTCGCGATGAGCACGGCCACGACGAACGCGCCGGTCGCGGGGCGGCTGAGGCGCAGCCAGCGCGTCGCCACGAGCCACGCGATCCCGGTCACGATCCCCAGCGCGGCGTAGGACAGCACGATCCCCACCCCGACGCCGGCCGTCAGCTCCAGGCGCGCGACGACGAAGAAGTAGATGAACGGCGCCACCACCCACAGGAGGGCCCGCGTGAGCCGCCGGGCGATGCCCCGCCCGCCGTCGGCCAGCCGCGGCTCGGCGACGATGCCGGCGGCGATCGAGGCGGCGATCACCGCGGCGACTCCGACGACGCCGATCAAGCGTCGCGGAGCTCGGCGGCGGCGCGCTCCGGCGCGACGACGTTCAGGTTCACGCCCGTGCCGAGCTCGAGGCCGGCCAGGTGGGTCAGCCGCGGCAGCACGTCGATGCGCCAGCAGAAGTGGTCGGCGCCGCTGGGCGCGGTGCGCACCCACAGGTTCAGCGGCGGGCTGGCGTCCAGCAGCCGCGCGAGCCGGTTGAGGACGTCGTGCAGCAGCCCGGCGCCGAGCGGGCCGTCGTCCTCGAAGCGCGGCGTCGGGCGGCGCGGGGCGATCAGGAGCTGGTAGGGGACGCGCGACGCGTACGGCGCCAGGCACACCGCCTCGTCGTCGATCGCCACGATCCGCTCGCGCCGGCGCACCTCGTCCTGGACCAGGTCGCCGAGCAGGTTGCCGCCCATCGTGCGGGTGGCGTAGGCGGTGAAGCGCTCGCGCTCGCGCGCGATCGCCGCCGGCACGAAGTCCAGCGCGTAGAGCTGGGCGTGGGTGTGCGGCAGGGACGCGCCCGCCTCGCGGCGCTCGTTGACGAGGACGTGCACGCACGCGGCGCCGCCCTCGACGTGGTGGCGCATGCGCTCGCGCCACACGCCCATCGCCTCGGCGACCTGCCCGGGCGCCAGCTCGGCGAGCGTGGTCGCGGCCTGCGGCGCGTTGACGATCACCTCGTGGGCGCCCTTGGCGGCCATGGCGGTGAACAGGTCGGGCTCGGCGTCGCGTGGCGGCTGCGGGCTGTCGGGGTCGAGCGCCGGGTACAGGTTCGGCACGACGCGCACGGTCCAGCCCGGCCCGTTCGGAGCGCCGCCGCCGGGGCGGCGGGCGAACACCTCGGGCGGGGTGCGGTCCTCGTGGCCCTCCAGGAAGGGGTCGCCGTCGGGGTCCAGCGGCGGCGCCGGCCCGGCGCCCGGGCCGCCGCCGGGGCGCCCGGCGCGCTCGGCGGCGACGATCGTGCGCAGGCCGGTGAGCGGGTCGACGCGGACCTCAGGCATCGGCGCCGATCGCGTAGCGGCGGATGTCGCTGTCGAGCTGCTCCTGGCTCGCGTAGCCGCCCTGGTGCAGGTACTGGAGCTCGCCGCGCGCGTCGTAGAACGCGGTGAACGGCAGGCCGCGCACGGCGCCGAGGTCGGTGCCGCTGGGGATGCGCGGGATCGTGTAGCTGGGGTAGGTCACCGGGAAGCGCTCGAGGAAGCCGGCCGCGTCGCCGTCGTTGTCCTCGGTGTCCAGCCCCAGGAACGCCACCTCGCGCCCGAGCTCCACGGACGCCTTCTGCAGGAACGGGAACTCGGCCCGGCACGGCCCGCACCACGACGCCCACCCGTTCACGACGACCGGATGGCCGCGCAGCTCCTCCAGCCGCGCCTCGAACGCGTCCATCCCGCCGGGCAGCAGCTCGTTGGCCTGCTCGTGCAGCGCGGCGAGCGCGGGCGGGGCGCCGGCCAGCCGCTCACGCGCCTCCGTGGTCGAGATCGTCTCGGCGGGCGGCGCCTCGCCACCCTGGCTCTGGGTCAGCCCGATGACGACGATCGCGACGAGGCCCAGACCGATCAGCGCGAAGACGAGGCGGCTCACGACCCCGAGGCTAACGGGCGGCGTCGGCGTCCCGTCCGGGCATGCGGTATTCTTGGGCCACCCGACGCGGAGGCTGACTGGGAGGTCGCCTCTGCCGCATGTTCCGGGTGGGTCCCGGCACCTCGGGTCGCGAGCCGTCTTCGCTGTCCGCGACCTTCATTTTCTCCATCCCACGAGCCTTCATGGCTGATTCAACGCCAGCGGCGGTCGTCGCGGCCGCACCTCTTCCGTCGCCAACGGAGATCGCTCAGGCCGAGCGGTTCACGCGCGAGCGCTTCGTCCACGAGGGCGAGGATCCGCAGGTCGCGCTCGCTCCCGGCAGCGCGCGTCGCCGTGCGCTCGACGCGGCGCTGGCCGAGATCGCCGAGGGCCTGACCGCCCCGTCGCGCGCCTGGCGGCGCTCGTACTCGCTGCTGCTCGGGCTCGAGCGGCTGCTGAGCGAGGACGAGCCGCACCTGGCCGACGGGACGCTGCTCAACCCCCACCAGGTCGACGCGCTGTCGGGCACGCTCACCGCGCTGCTGGCCGCCGCCCAGAACGGCCAGGCGGCCGCGGCCGCCAACGGCGCCGGCCCGCGCGACGACGACCCGCGCGCCGGCTCGCCGGCGGTGCCCGGCGAGGAGGACGCCGACGAGGAGCTCCCCGACGACGAGGAGCCCCAGGACTGGGACGAGCCCGCCGCCGCGGCCGACGAGGACGACGACCAGCAGCTCGCCGAGCAGCCCGAGGACCCCAACGCCCACAAGCGCTTCTGGTTCGAGCACGCGACCGGAGCCGGCAAGACGGTCGCCGCGCTCGGGTTCGTCGAGGCCTCGCGCACCGGCGGCGTGCTGATCCTCACCCACCGCCGCAACCTCGTCGACCAGTTCCTGGGCGAGCTGCGCGACCGCGGCTACCGCGACCGCATCCGCGCGCCGCTCATGCAGGGCGACCCCGAGCCCGCCGACGGCCCGGTCACGGTCGAGACCTACCAGTGGTTCGTCCGCAACGCCGGCCGGATCTCGTCCGCCTACACGGTCGTCATCTGCGACGAGGCGCACACCGCGCTGGGCGAGAAGACGTCCGCGGCGATCCGCGCCTGGACCGGGCCGATCTTCGTCGGCATGACGGCGACCGGCGCGCTCATCGCCCGCCACGTCACCGACCTGTTCCCGACGCAGACGTCGCGCTTCGACCTGGCCCAGGCCGCGCGGCGCGGCGTCATCGCGCCGCTGCGCTGCATCCGCATCCCGCCGGGCGCGGGCGTGCGCTCGATCGCGAAGGTGCCGCTGCGCCGCGGCGACGTCGACGTCGAGTTCGACCAGGAGCTGCTGGCCGAGCTGCTCGACCAGATCCCCTTCAACATGGCGGTCGCCAACCTCTACAAGACGCGCTTCAACGGCCTGCCCGGCGTCGTCTACGCGGCGGGCGTGCGCCACGCCTACAACGTGGCCGAGGCGTTCCGCGAGGAGGGCCTGAAGGCGATGGCCGTGTCCGGCGAGACGCCCAAGCGCGAGCTGGCCGACATCCTCGCCCGCTACGAGCGCGGGGAGATCGACGTCCTCGTCAACGCGCAGCTCCTGGCCGAGGGCTGGAACTCGCCGCGCGCCACCGTGTGCATGCACCTCGCGCCGACCGCGTCCAAGCGCATCTACCAGCAGCGCGTCGGGCGCGTCACGCGCCGCCATCCCGGCAAGGAGGCGGGCATCGTCGTCGACTTCGTCCACCCGGCGACCAAGCACGACGACCCGGTCGTGACGCTGCACTCGCTCCTGGACCGCGACGTGTACCGCGGCGGCGCGATCGTCGTCGGGCCGGTCCGCCGCGGGCGCGGCCGGCGCGTGCGCGTCGAGCGGCGGGTGCTGCCGGTCACGGCCGACCCGGAGCGGCGGGCGCAGGTCTTCGAGCGCGAGCTGTGGCGGATCGCCGTCGAGCACCTCGACTGGGGCGAGCAGCACGTGTGGGCGGCGCTGGCCGGCGCGCGGGTGCAGCCCAGCGGCTGGCGGCGGGCGCGCGCGATGCTGCACTTCGACCGCTCCGGCGAGCTGAAGCGCCGCTTCCTGCTGACCGCCGTCCAGCGCAACAAGAGCTCGCAGCTGCGCATCCGCGCGCTGCAGGAGATCGCGCAGGCCAAGGACGCCGAGGCGTTCGACCTCGCCATCGACGAGATCGGCGGCTGGTCACGCGACGAGCGGCGCGAGGCGGTGAAGGTCGGGCTGCAGGCGCTGGCCGAGAAGCGCATCGGCCGCCGCGACCAGGCCAACGCCTGGATCTGGCGGATGGCCGAGTACACGCGCGAGGTCCACGAGGAGTACGCGGTCCAGCGCTGGCCGGAGACCAAGCGGCTGCTGGGCCTGCTGGTCAACTCGTCGGGCGGCGCGCACGCGCGCAACGCGCGCCGCCTCGTGCAGGCCACCCGCAAGCAGGACCGCCGGCTCAGCGCGGCGCTGCTGGCGGCGGCGCTCGCGCACACGCCCGAGGCCGAGGAGGTGCTGCGCGGCGCCCGCACCCGGATGGCGCGCAAGCCCAACTCGCTGGCGCGCGACCTGCTGCGCAACTTCCCCAAGAAGCGCTCGCGCGGGAACCGGCGCAAGAAGAAGGCGGGCGAGGAGGCCGCGGTCGAGGGCGTCGAGGTGCTCGAGACCACCGAGCTGGAGACCACCGAGGCCGAGGCGCCCGAGGGCGAGGCGTCCGAGGCGGTCGAGGAGCAGGACGCGGTCGAGGCGATCGGCGCCGCGGCGGCGCTGCTGCCGGGCCGCGACGCGCCCGACGAGCCGGCGCCGATCGTGGACGCCGACGGCGAGGGCTTCGACGACGCCGAGCCGGCCGAGTCGGCCGGCGCCCCGGACGCCGAGGCCGAGCCGGAGGAGAAGCCCAAGCCCAAGCGGCGGCGCACGACGCGCAAGAAGGCGGAGGAGCCGGCGCCCGAGGCGGAGGCCGCGGAGCCGGAGGAGAAGCCGAAGCCGAAGCGCCGCACGACGCGCAAGAAGGCTGAGGAGCCGGCGCCCGAGGCGGAGGCCGCGGAGCCAGAGGAGAAGCCGAAGCCCAAGCGCCGCACGACCCGCAAGAAGGCCGAGCCGGTCGAGGCCGAGGCGGTCGCCACCGTCGAGGCGGTCGCGGCCGACGCGCCCGAGCCCGAGGCCGAGGAGGCGCCCAAGCCCAAGCCGCGCCGGCGCACGACGCGCAAGAAGGCCGACGCGGCCGACCCGCCGGCCGAGGCCGCCTGACGCCTACGGGCGCGGGACGGCCGTGAAGTTCGCGTGGCTGATCAGGCGCCAGCCGCCGCCGCGCCACACGTAGGTCGACAGCCGCGACACCGGATCCCGCGTCACCGCCTGGCCGTCGATCGTCTCCATCGCGGTCACCGTGTAGCGGATGACCCGCACCTTGCCGCTGCGCGTGCCGACGACGTCGGACACCGTGTAGCCCTCGACGCCCGCGGGGTTGGCGAGGTACTGCGTCTTGTTCAGGTACGTCCCGTCCGGACGCTGGAGCAGGAACGCGTTGGCCAGGAAGCGCCGCAGCCCGGTGCTGTCCTGGGCCTGCAGCAGGCGCAGGAACTCGGACGCGAGCACGTGGTCGGGCGCGTTGCGCTGGGCCAGCGCCGGCGAGCTCGCCGGGACCTTCCCCGTCGCCGCGGGTGCCGTGGCGAGCACCGCCACCGCCGCGATCGCCGCCACCCAGATCCGTCCGCCCTTCATGTGCGCGCCCTCCTCGTCCGTGACGCGCCGACCCTACCGCGCCAGGTGGACCTCGCCGGCGTCCAGCGCGGCGCGCGTCCCGTCGGCGCGCTCGACGACCAGGCGGCCGTCGGCGTCGATGCCGCGCGCGACGCCGTGCCCGCCGGCCCACTCGACGGCCCGGCCGGCCAGCGCGTCGCGGGCGCGCAGCGCGTCGAGCACCTCCGCGTCGGGGGCGGCCAGCCACCGCTCCAGGGCGCGCAGCAGCCGCTGCAGCGTCGGCTCGAGCTGGTCGGGCTCGAGGCCGAGCGTCCCGGCGCGGTCGCGCACGTCGAGCGGCAGGTCCTCGGGGCGCACCGCCACGTTCACGCCGATGCCGAGCACGGCCCAGCCCTCCTGCGGCCGGCCCTCGGCGAGGATCCCGGCGACCTTGCCGGCCGGCGGGTCGCCCGCGCCGACGAGCACGTCGTTGGGCCACTTCACGCGCGCGCCCGCGCCGGCCACCTCGGCGACGGCGACCGCGGCGGCGAGCGGCAGCAGCGCGGGGACGTCGCGCAGCACGAGCGAGGCGATCAGCGCTCGCCCGGGCGGCGCCGCCCACGTGCGGCCCTGGCGGCCGCGCCCGGCGGTCTGCGCGGTCGCGGTCACGAGCGTGCCGTGCGGCGCGCCGGCCGCCGCGAGCTCCCGGGCGCGCAGGTTGGTGGAGTCGACCTCGCGCAGGTGCAGCCGCGGGCGGCCGAGCGGCGCGCTCATCGCCGCACGCGCAGGCGCAGCTCGGCGTCGCGGCCGAGCCGCAGCTCCTGCTGCGCCGAGCCGCGGTTGACCGCGAGCGAGAGCTGGCGCTGGGCGTCCTCGTAGAGCAGCAGCTCGCCCTCGTCCACGTCGGCGAACGTGTGCGCGAAGCGCGCCCGGCGGACCTGCCCGCCGGCGTCGACGGCCAGCTCGGCGCCGAGGCGCAGGCCGGCGGCCGTCAGGTCGGCGTGGGTGGCGTCGAGGACGACGTTGCCGAAGCGGTCGCTGATGAGGGCGTGGGCGACGAGCGCGCCGTCCTCGACGCGCGCGGTCGGCAGCTCGAGCGGGACGAGCTCCTCGACGGCGACCGGCTCCCCGACGTCGCCCAGCGGCTCGCCGCGCACGAGCGCGGCGGCCACCGGGGCGAAGATGTCGCGCCCGTGGAACGTCGCCGAGACCGGCTCCAGGCGCCAGCGCGAGCGGCCGATGTCGACCGCCTCGACGACGCCGCCGAAGCGGTCGGCGGCCGGCATCAGCAGGCCGTTGTCGGGGCCGACGAGGAGCTGCTCCTCCTGCGCGCAGCGCAGCGCGATCGCCCGGCGCGTCCCCCCGACCTGCGGGTCGACCACGGCCAGGTGGACGCCCGCGGGCATGAACGGGAGCGCGTTGCGCAGCACGATCGCGCCGAAGCGCACGTCGTGGCGCGGGATGCCGTGGGTCACGTCGATGACGCGCGCGACGGGAGCCAGCCCGCTCAGCACGCCGTGGCAGACCCCGACGAACTCGTCCTGGTGGCCGTAGTCGCTGGCGAACGTGACGAACACGGCGGGGAAGGGTAGACGCCGGGCGATGGCTGCCGACGATCCCGACGCCCCCACGGGCCTCCCCGACCCCGACGCGCCCGAGCCCGATCCGCTCGGCCCGCCCGACGCCGACCCGGGCGGCGCGGGCCGCACGCACGGGGAGGACGCGATGCCCGGCATCCCGCGCGAGGGCGAGGAGGGCCCCACCGACGGCTGACGCGGCGGTACGCTCGCGCGCAGTGCCCGCCCGCGTCCCGCCTCCGCGCCGCCGGCGCCCGGTCCACCGGGGCGAGAGGATCGAGCGCGTCATCGTCGGCGTCGCGCTGGCGGTGCTCGCGGCCGTGCTCGTCGGCGTCGTGCTCGACGCCTCGCTCGTGGTGACGGTCCTCGTCGCCGTCGGCGTGGTGGTCGTCGCGCTGGCGATCGCCCAGCTGCTCTAGCCGCCCTCGTCGGCGCGCCGGCGGAGCGCGGCGACCAGCACCGCCGCCGCGATCGCGGTCGCCAGCACCTGGCCCGCCTCGCTGATGATCCGCGCGCTCGTCGTGAGCGCGTCGTCGGCGGTGAGGTGGAAGGCGAGGTGCGGCAGCATCCAGGCCAGGTAGGCGGCCGCCGCGACGATCACCAGGCGCCGCTCCAGCCACACGATCGCGGCGACGAGCACGACGGCCAGCGCCAGCGACAGCGCCCCGACGTCGCGGACGAGGTGCTCGTCGTAGGGGCCCAGCGGGGAGACCCACGGGCTGCCGGGGCCGGGGAACTCCGAGTGGAAGGAGCGCGGCGCGATCAGCGCCCAGACGGCGATCGTGCCCTGCACGATCGCGAGCACGGCCAAGCCGGCGCGCAGCAGCGAGGAGCGCGGGGGCATCCCGGGACCCTACGACGCGGGCCGTCAGCGCGCCACGTCGGCGACGAGCGCGTCGACGAGCCCGTCGGGCGTGTGCTCGGACGCCTCGACGTGCGGCTCCAGGCCGTGCTCGCGCAGCATCGCGCTCGTGACCGGGCCGATCGACACCAGCCGCGGGCCCTGCAGCGTCGCGCCCGCCTCCAGCGCGTTGCGCACCGACGACGCCGACGTGAACGTGACGTAGTCGGCGCCGTCGACCGCGCTGCGGGCATCGTCGTCGAGCGGGGCGGCGACCGTGCGGTACAGCGCGAGCACGTCGACCTCGGCGCCGCGGGCGCGCAGCGCGTCGGGCAGCACGTCGCGGGCGTCCTGCGCGCGGGCGATCAGCGCGCGCGTCACCGGCACGTCGCGCAGCGCGTCGACGAGCGACTCGGCGATCGCCCGCTCCGGCACGACGTCGGCGACGATCCCGCCCTCGCGCAGCGCCGCGGCCGTGCCGGGGCCGATCGCCGCGATCGCCGGGCCCGCGAGCGCCCGCGCGTCCGGCACCTCCTCCAGCAGGCGCGCCGCCCCGTTGGGGCTCGTGACGCACAGCAGGTCGTAGGCGGCGATCTCGGGCAGCGTCACCGGCAGCGGCTCGATCGCGATCGCGGGCGCCTCGACGACCGTCGCCCCGAGCGCCCGCAGGCGCGCAGCGAGCGCGCTGGCCTGCGCGCGGGCGCGCGTGACCGCGACCGTCAGGCCCGACAGCGGGCGCGCCTCGCCGAGCCAGGCGAGCTCGCGCGCCAGGCCGGCGACGGGGCCGACGACCGTGATCGACGGCGGCCGCATGCCCGCGCGCGCGGCGGCGTCGGCGATGCGCTCGAGCGTCGCGACGACCACCCGCTGGTCGCCGAGCGTGCCGCGCTGCACGACCGCGGCGGGCTCCGACGCCGGGCGCCCGCCGGCCATGAGCTGCGCGGCGATCCGCGGCAGCGCGCGGACGCCCATGTAGAAGACGAGCGTGCCCGGGAACGCGGCCAGCGCGGGCCAGTCGAGCTGGGACTCGGGCTTGCCCGGGTCCTCGTGCCCGGTCACGAACGCGACCGCGGGCGCGACCCCGCGCTGGGTCACCGGGATGCCGGCGTAGGCGGCGGCGGCGACGCCGGCGGTGACGCCGGGCACGACCTCGAACGGGATGCCGGCGCGCCGCAGCACCTGCGCCTCCTCGCCGCCGCGGCCGAACACGAACGGGTCGCCGCCCTTCAGCCGCACGACCGTGCGCCCGGCCCTCGCGTGCTCGACCAGCAGCCGGTTCGTCTCGTCCTGGGGCACGTGCTCGCCGCCGCCGACCTTGCCCACGTCGATCACCTCGGCGCGCAGCCCGTCGAGGATGCCCGGCGGCACGAGCCGGTCGGTCAGCACGATGTCGGCGTGGTCGAGCAGCTCGCGGGCGCGCACGGTCAGCAGGCCGGGATCGCCGGGGCCGGCGCCGACCAGGTAGACGCGGCCGCTCATGCCGCGTCCTCCAGCAGCTCGCGCGCGCCGGCCGCCAGCAGCCGCCGCGCGACCTCGCGCCCGAGCGCCTCGGGATCGGACCCCGACAGCTCGTCGCGCACCCAGGCGGACCCGTCGACGCGGCCGACGAACGCGCGCAGGCGCAGGCCGTCGCCCTCGACGGCGGCGTGCGCCCCCACCGGCGTGTGGCAGTCCGCGCCGAGCGCGTGCACGAGCGCCCGCTCGCACGTCAGCGCCCGCAGCGTGTCGTGATCGGTGATGCCGGCCGCCGCCTCGCGCGCCTCGCCGCCGTCGAGCCGCGCCTCCAGCAGCAGCGTGCCCTGCCCGGCGGCGGGGACGATCTCGTCGGCGAGCACGCACCCGACGGCGTCGGTGCGGCCCAGGCGCTCCAGCCCGGCGAGCGCGAGCACGAGCGCGTCGCACGCGCCCTCGGCGAGCTTGCGCAGCCGCGTGTCGACGTTCCCGCGCACGGGCACGAGCTCCAGGTCCGGTCGCACCGCCCGCAGCGCCGCCGCCCGGCGCAGGCTGCTCGTCCCCACCCGCGCGCCGGGCGCGAGCGCGTCGAGCGACGGCGCGCCGCACAGGGCGTCCCACGGCGCCGCCCGCGCCGGGGCGCCGGCCAGCGCGAAGCCGTCGGGCAGCTCGGCGGGCACGTCCTTGGCGGAGTGGACGGCCAGGTCGGCGCGTCCGGCGGCCAGCGCGTCCTCGATCTCGGCGACCCACTCGCGCTTGTCGGCCACGGCGCGGCGGCGGTCCCCGCTCGTGACGACCTCGACCAGCTCCGCGTCGCCGCCCAGCAGCGAGGCCACCCATCGCGCCTGGGCCAGCGCCAGGGCGCTGCCGCGGGTCGCGATCCGCATCAGCGGCGGAGCTGGCGGACGTTGTCGCGCTGCGCGCCGGGCGCCTCGTCGGCGGCCGGCGGCGCCGCGGCGGCGTCGTCGAGCCCGAACAGCTCGCGCACGAGCTCCAGGCGGCCGTGCCCGCTCTCGCGCAGGCGGATCGTCGGCTCGTGCAGCAGCCGCTGCATCACGGCGCGCGCGATCGCGTCCACGCGCGCCAGGTCGCGCGCGCTCGCCGTCTCCCAGCGCCCGGCGTTCTCGGCCAGCACCTGGTCGACGATCGCGCGCCCGTGCTCGCGCAGCGCGGCGATCGAGGGCCGCACGTCCTGCTGGCCCATCCAGTCGGCGAAGCGCCGGATCTCCTCCTCGACGATCGCCTGGGCGACCTCGGCCTCGCGCTCGCGGCGCGACAGCGTGCTCGCGACCACCGATTGCAGGTCGTCGATGTCGAACAGCGTCACGCCGGGCAGGTCGCCGCACGCGGCCTCGACGTCGCGCGGCACCGCGAGGTCGATGATCAGCAGCGGCCGGCCGCCGCGCTCGCGCATCACGTGGGCGAGGTCCTCCTCGTGGACCAGCGGGTGCGGCGACGCGGTCGACGACACCACGATGTCGGCGGCGACGAACTGCTCGGGGAGCTCCTGCAGCGACACGACGTCGCCGCCGAAGCGCGCGGCGATCGAGCGGGCGCGGTCGGCGCGCCGGTTGGCCAGGAACACGGTCGCGACGCCCTCGCCGGCCAGCGCCTGCGCGGTCAGCTCGCTCGTCTCGCCCGCGCCGATGATCACGACGTGGCGGTCGCGCAGGTCGCCGACGACGTCCTGGGCCAGGCGCACGGCCACCGACGACACCGACGCGCGCCCCTCCGACAGCGCGGTCTCGGCGCGCACCCGCTTGCCGGTCTGCAGCGCGGCCTGGAACATGCGGTGCAGCATCGGCCCGGCGGTGCCCGTCTCGCGGGCGAGGTCGTGCGCGTGGCGGACCTGGCCCTGCACCTCGGCCTCGCCGACGATCATCGAGTCCAGCCCCGCCGCCACCCGGTACAGGTGGCGGGCGGCGTCGCAGTTGCGCGGCGTGTAGCGCACGCCGGCGAGCGCGTCGACGTCGATGCCGGCACGGCCGGCCAGCGCGCTGGTCAGCGCGGCCTCCGCGGCGGCCGGGTTCGGCGACACCGCGTACAGCTCGGTGCGGTTGCAGGTCGAGACGACCGCCGCCTCGCTCACCGACGGGATCGCGACCGCCTCGCGCAGCAGCTCGCGGGCGCGCGCGTCGCCGAGCGCGAGCCGCTCACGCAGCGCGATCGGCGCGGTCTTGTGCGAGACGCCGATGCACAGCACCTCGCTCACGTGGAGATCCGCTCCGGCTCCTGCTCGGAGGACGGCGGCGTGTCGCGGCCCTCGCGGACGAGGTCGTCGAGCTCGGCCAGGTCGCGCTCCATGCGCGCGACGCGGACGCCCATGATCGCCAGGTAGATCAGCAGGAGGGCCAGGAAGACGAGATAGGCGGCGACGACGTAGGGGGTGCCCTGGTCGCCGGGGAGGGTGTCAGCGAACATCAGATGGTGGGGGCGGCGGAGCGCCGCTGGACGGGAGCGTCGTCGAGGAGCTGGCGGCGCAGCGAGCGCAGGCGGCCGCGGGCCAGCTTCGCGGCGATCTCGAAGCGGTAGAGGGTGTAGAAGAGCAGCGCCATCCCCGCGAGGCAGACGAGGAACGTCAGCCACATCGGGCCGGGCAGGTCGCCGGAGCCGAACGTCTGCGGGTGGACCTCCTGCGGCTGGGCGCGGACGGCGCCGAAGCAGATCGGCACGAACGCGCCGGCGGTGATCGCGAAGACCGACGCGTAGCGCGCCTGGCGCTCGCGGTCCTCGATCGCGAAGCGCATCGGGGTGTAGGTCCCGTAGAGCAGGAACACGATCAGGAAGCTGACGAGCGTCGGCTCGTCCCACAGCCACCACACGCCCCAGGAGGACTTGGCCCAGATCGCCCCGGTGACGAGCACGCCGACGCCGAGGATCAGCGAGATGTGGATCGCCACGTAGCTGCGCAGGTCCCAGATCGGCTCGCGCGTGCGCAGGTGCTGGATGGCCAGCAGCCCGCCGACGATGAAGCCGACGAGGGCGACGATCGCCAGCGGCACGTGCAGGTAGAAGATCTTCTGCCGGAAGCCCTGATCGGCGTCCAGCGGCGCGTAGAAGGCGGCCACCGCGAACGCGCCGACGAGAACAACGATGGTGGCGACGGAGAGGCCCCGCAGCCCCTTGCCATGCATCAGGGGTCAGTCCTCCAGCAGGGGATCGAAGACTGCGACGGACAGCAGCCCGAAGACCAGATCGTACAGACCGAGGATCGCCAGCCACTTCGCGTCCAGACCCCCCGCGCCGCCCTCGCGCAGCAGCGGCTCGAGCAGCCCGGCGGCGGCGATCACGACCGGCACGAGGAGGGGCAGCGCGATGAGCGGGCCGAGGAGGTCGCGGGCGCGGGTGCGCACCGCGATCGCCCCGACGAGCGCGGCGATGATGGCGAACCCGGCGTTGGTCAGCGCCAGCACGAGCACCAGCTCGGGCAGCGCCTGGCCGAGGCCCGGCTCGAGCAGCAGCAGCGCGAACGCGGGGACCATGACGATCTCCAGCGCGACGAGGTAGGCGAACAGCGCGGTCGCCTTGGCCACGAACAGCCAGGTGCGGTCGACCGGCGCCAGCAGGAAGCCGTCGAACCCGCCCTGCTCCTCGTCGGCGACGTACAGCCGGTTGAGGCCCAGCATCCCGGCGAACAGCAGCGTCACGACGAGGATCCCGGCGGCGAGGTCGCCCTCGACGCTGGCGCGTTCCAGCCCGAAGTGGAAGACGACGAAGATCGTGAGGCCGAACAGGACCATCCCGGGCACGGACTCGAACGTCCGCAGCTCGAGGCGCAGCTCCTTGCGCAGGACGGCGGCCAGCACCCTCACCGGTACAGCGCTCCGATCTGGTCGACGGTGACGCCGGCGGCCGGCGCCAGCAGCACCGGGCGCCCGGCGCGCAGGCCCAGCGCGACGTCGGCCTCGGCCAGCCCGCCGGCGGGGTCGTGCGAGGTGACGACGCGCGTGCGCGGGCGCTCCGGCGTCCCGGTCAGCAGCGGCTCCAGCGCCGCGGCGGCGGCCGGGTCGAGGTTGGCGCGCGGCTCGTCGAGCAGCAGCAGCTCGGGGTCGTGCAGGACGGCGCGCGCGGCGGCGGCGCGCTGGACCATGCCGCGGGAGTAGGTCGAGATCGGGTCGTCGGCGCGGGCGCCCAGGCCGACCGCGTCGAGCAGCTCGTCGACGCGCGCCGGGTCGACCGCGTGCAGGCGCGCGTGGTAGCGGAGGTTCTCGCGGGCGCTGAGCTCGCGGTAGAGCAGCGGGTCGTGCCCGAGCAGCCCGATGCGGCCGCGCACCTTCCACGCCTCGCGCGGCAGCTCGCCGTCGAGCACCCGGACGGTCCCGGTGGTGGGGCGCAGCAGCGTGGCGAGGATGCGCAGCAGCGTCGACTTGCCGGCGCCGTTGGGGCCGAACACGACGAGCGTGCTCCCGGCCGGCAGGCTCAGCGAGACGCCGTCGAGCGCGGCCCGCTCGCCGTAGGCGCGGCCGAGGCCGGCCAGCTCAATGGCGGTGGTCACCGCGGATGGTGGCGACGGCGTGCGCCAGCACGGGAGCCACGACGCCGAACACCTCGTCGATCGCCTTCGGCGAGCCGGGCAGGTTGACGACGAGCGTCTCGCCGGCGACCCCGGCCACGCCGCGCGACAGCGCCCCCATCGGCGTGTGGCGCAGCGACTCGGCGCGCATCGCCTCGGCGATGCCCGGGATCTCGCGGTCGATGACCATGCGCGTGGCCTCGGGCGTCACGTCGTCGGGCGTGAGCCCGGTGCCGCCGGTGGTGAGGACCACCGCGAAGCCCTCGTCGACGAAGTGCTGCAGGCGGTCCTCGATGAGGCTGAAGTCGTCGGGCACGACCTCCATGGCCGCGACGTCGCAGCCGGCCTCCTCGGCGCGCTGGGCCAGCAGCGCCCCGCTGGCGTCCTCGCGGTGCTCGCGCGACACGCTGGTGGAGATCGTCAGGACCGCGCAGCGCATTGGCCGCGCAGCGTAACGGTCCGGGGGCGCGCGGCCCCCTCGGACGGCATGTTGTTAGGGTGACCTAACGATGACGACGGTCACCACCCGACGGCCCTTCCCCCACTGCACGGGCGTCGCGCCCGTGCTGCGCGTCGAGGACGTGACGCCGCGCATGCGCCGCATGACGTTCGACGGCGCCGAGCTCGAGGACTTCATGGTCGAGGAGCCCGGCGAGATCATCACGCTGCTGTGGCCGGCGCCCGGCCGCGACCTCGTGCTCCCGCGCCAGGGGTGGCGCTTCCCGCCCGGCGTCGCCGACGCCCAGCACGCCCGCAACTACACCGTCCGCGCCTGGGACCCCGACGCCCGGGAGCTGACGATCGACTTCGTCGTCCACGGCGACCACGGCCAGGCGTCGCGGTGGGCGCGCGACGCGCGGCCCGGCGACGCGATCGGCTTCGCCGGCCCGCGCACGCACTGGACCGCGCAGCCCGAGACCGACTGGACGCTGCTGGTCGCCGACGAGACCGGCCTGCCCGCCCTGGCGGCGATCGCCGACGCGCTGCCCACCGGGCACCCGGCGATCGCGGTCGTCGAGGTGGCCGACGCCGCCGAGCGCCAGGAGATCCCCACGTCCGCGCGCCTGGAGCTGCACTGGGTCCACCGCGACGGCGCCGCGCCCGGGCCGCGGGGCCCGCTGGCCGAGCACGTGCTCGGGCTCGACCTGCCGCCCGGCGCCGGCCGCGCGTGGGGCGGCGGCGAGGCCGCCGCGATGCGCCGCATCCGCGATCACCTGAAGGG